>JAEIGA010000119.1_pt1 | contig 107539 bp, 120 predicted proteins | sample 9270691 | NCBI WGS metagenome assembly JAEIGA01 (sample SAMN17057246, study PRJNA624740) | gut metagenome | biome: biome; isolation source: fecal sample | host: Bos grunniens | place: China: Xizang | collected 2019 | reverse complement strand
TTTAATAAATCTTTATTTCTTTCTTTTAAGAATACTTCTTTAAATGCTCTATCATATTTACAACTATAGAATTTATCGGTACTATATTCCATACTCCTCCTTTCATATGTTTTATTAGACATTAATAAAAATAATTCCATTAAAAAAATACACATTTGTGTATTTTTTTAATTAATCCCAGAAATATCACCATAATTATCAATTCTCATATTAATATAATTTGAATCTTTAGTAAGACCAGGCATAGTGATTACATTTCCTAACATTATAGTTATAAAACTCGCACCATTATATAAATTAATATCTGTTATTTTTAATTTAAAATCTTTTGGATAACCTAATATCTTAGGATTTTGTGTTATTGACATTGGTGTTTTAGATATGCAAATATCTAATTTTTTATTTTTATATAGTTTTAATTTTTCTTTTGCTAAATCTGTATACTCTATTATATTTGCACCTAATTCATTTCTACACATTTTATTAATTTTTTCTTCTAAAGAATCATTTATATTATATACTTTATATTTTTTAGTGTTTTTCTTTAAATTAATTATTTTATTTGCTAATTCTATGCATCCTATTTCACCATCTAGATAATTAGTACATATACTAAAATCTATATTTAGTTTTGTACAAAAATCTTTTATAAATTGTATTTCTTCTTCCTTATCTTCTTTAAATTTATTTAAAGCTACTATAAGATTACTAGTATATTTTTTCATATTATTAATATGAAATTCTAAATTAGATATTCCTTTACTTAAATTATTTTCACCATTATGTTTTAATGCTTGTATTGTAACATTTAAAATTATAGCTTCTGGATAAATATTATTATTTTTACATTTTATATCAAAAAACTTAATTGCACCTAAATCACTACCAAAACCTGCTTCAGTTATTACATAATCAGATAGTTTTAATGCAGTTTTAGTTGCAATAATTGAAGAACAACCATGCGCTATATTAGCAAATGGGCCACCATGTATTAATATAGGATTACCATATTTACTTTGAACTAAATTTGGTTTAATAGCATCTTTTAATAATAAAGTAACAGCATTCACTGCATTTAAATCTTTTGCATATACTTCTTTATTTTCTTTTGTATAACCAACTATTATATTACCTATTCTTCTTTTTAAATCTTCTATATTTTTTGATAAACAAAATATTGCCATTATTTCAGAAGCTGGAGTAATTACAAAATTACCTCTTAATGATCTATCATTTACATCTAAACATCTTTTAATAACAACTTTATCTATATTTAATTTATTACCTTGATAAATATGATTATCTACAATTGCACATAATAAATTATTTGCACTAGTTATTGCATGAAAATCACCTGTAAAATGTAAATTTATTTCATTTGAAGGTATAACTATTGATTTACCACCACCAATAGCACCACCTTTTCTTCCAAATACTGGACCTAAAGATGGTTCTCTTAATGCCGCAACCGATTTTATTCCTAAAAGATTTAATGAATCGTTTAATCCAATACTTAAAGTTGTTTTACCCTCTCCATATGGTGTTGGATTAATACTTGTTACTAATATTAATTTTCCATCTTTATTAGTACTATTTTCATAATCATAATTAATTTTTGACATATAATTACCATATAAAAATAAATCTTTTTTAGTTAATCCTATTTTTTTAGCAATTTGAATTATATTCTTCATATTCATCACCTTTTTTTAATATTATATCATTTAAATAAATATAATAAAAAAATAAAGTAGTTTTTACTTTATTTTTTTAATATTCACAGTTTCCAGGTGTTCTAGGAAATGGAATTACATCTCTTATATTTTCCATTCCAGTTAGATATATTATTAATCTTTCAAATCCCATACCAAATCCAGAATGATAAGGACAACCATATTTTCTTAAATTTAAATACCAATCAATTGATTCTATATCAACATTTTTTTCTTTAGCTCTTTGAAGTAATACATCATAGTTTTCTTCTCTTTGACTACCACCCATTATTTCTCCTGCACCTAATACTTCTAAATCAACTGCAGCGACAGTTTCATTATCATCATTTACCTTCATATACCAAGCTTTTATATCTTTAGGCCAGTTATATACAAATACTGGGCAATTAAAGTATTCAGTTATATATTTTTCATGTTCTTTAGCTAAATCTTCATTATAATCAGGTTTAAATTCAAAATTAACTTTAGCTTCTTTTAATATATCAATTGCTTCTTTATGAGTAATTCTTTTAAAATCGTTATTTACTAAGTTTTCTAATTTATCTTTTAATCCTTTTGATATAAAACTATTAAAGAATTCAATTTCTTCTTTGGCATTATCTAATACATATTTAACAATATATTTAAGCATTTCTTCTTCTATGTTCATTAATTCTTCTAGATTACAAAATGATATTTCTGGTTCAATCATCCAGAATTCATTTGCATGTGTTTTAGTATTAGATTTTTCTGTTCTAAATGTAGGACCAAAAGTATATATCTTTTTAAAACTATTTGCGAAAGCTTCACCATGCAATTGTCCTGTTCCTGTGACAAATGTCTGTTTATGGAATAAATCTTTTGAATAATCTACTTCTTTATCATTTTTAGGAACATTGTTTAAATCAAATGTAGTAAGCTTAAACATTTGATTCTCTCCTTCACAATCAGATGTAGTTATTAAAGGAGTATGAACATATAAATAATTATTTTCATTAAAATATTTATGTATTGCATATGCTGCTAAACTTCTTATTTTAAATACTGCTTGAAATGTTTTAGTTCTACTTCTTAAGTAAGCTTCACTTCTTAAGAATTCCATTGTATGTCTTTTTGGTTGTATAGGATAATCTTCACTAGATTTAGATATTATTTCAACTTTAGTAGCTTTAACTTCCATATCTTGTTTTCCTTGGCTTTCTACTAAAGTACCTTCTACTTTAATCGCACTTCCTACTAATAAATGAGTTAAATCTTCAAAATTATCTAAAGTATTATCATAAACAACTTGAATTGATTCAAAACAAGTACCATCAAAGAAATCTATAAATCCATATTCTTTTTGAGGTCTATGGTTTCTTATCCACCCTTCTAAAACAATATTATCATTAATTTTATTATTTTTATAAACATTTACTAAATCCATATTTTCCTCCTTAAGGTTCTAATCTATTAGGTCCTCTAAATATAAACATTTCTTCTTTTAAACTTGGTAAATTAAGTAATAACATATTTAATCTATCAATACCAATACCAAATCCTCCATGTGGTGGACATCCATATTTAAAGAAATTTAAATAGAATTCAACATCCTTTGTTAATCCTTTTTCTTCTGATTGTTTTTTTAATATATCATATCTATGTTCTCTAAGTGAACCAGTAGTTATTTCAGTTCCTCTCCATATTAAGTCATAACCAATTGGTTTATCATTTTCTCTTTTATGATAAAATGGTCTTTTTGATTTAGAAAAACCAGTTACAAATATAAATTCTGAACCATATTCTTCCATTGCAAATTTAGTTATTAAACTTTCAGTTTCATTATTCATATCACCTACATCTTCTTTAGGTATATCATATCCATATTTATCATGTAATTTATTATATAAATCATTTAAATCTATTCTAGGAAAAGGTTTATTTGGAATAATTACTTCTGTATTAAATAATTCTTTAATTTGATCATTATACTTTTCTTTAACTTTAATTAAACCATTAATAATAAGATCTTCTTCAATATTCATTAATTCTTCTAAATCATCTATATAAGCAATTTCAACGTCAAAACCAGTATATTCTGTAGCATGTCTATAAGTATTAGAATTTTCTGCTCTAAATACAGGTGCTACTTCAAATACTCTTTCTAAGGAAGATGCTATAGCCATTTGTTTATAGAATTGAGGACTTTGTGCTAAATATGCTTTTCTATTAAAATAATTAACTTCAAATACTTCAGATCCTGATTCTGAAGCAGCACCAATTAATTTTGGAGTATGTATTTCAGTAAAATCATTTTCATATAAATAATCTCTCATACCTTGTACTAATAAACTTTGTACTTTAAGCATTAAATTATTTCTTTTAGTTCTTAAATCTATCCATCTATAATCCATTCTTGTATCTATATTAGCATTATCTTCTAGTGGTGAAGCATCTGCTTTAGATAAAATATTTAAAGATGTTGGAATAAATTCTTTACCACCATTTTTAACATATTCACTTTTTACCATTTTACCAACAAATTCTATAACAGAATCAGATAAAACACCTTCTAATTGTTCACACATTTCTTTATTTGTTTCTTTTTCTATTGAAACTTGTATACTTGAAGATCTATCTTCTAATATAATAAAATACATATATTTTGTATTTCTTATTTTTTTAGCAAATCCACTTATTTTAGATTCTTCATTTTCTATTAAATTTTTTATTAACGTTCTTTTCATAATTATTCCTTTCTTTATAATATTTACATATATCTTTTAACTTACAACTTTTACAATTAGGATTAATACTTTTACAATTATATCTACCAAATAATACTAATTGTAAATGTAATTTATTATATGTTTCTTTTTTAAATATTCTTCTTAATCTCTTTTCTATTTTTAAAACATCATCATTATCACTTACTAATGATAATCTTTTACTTACTCTACTAACATGAGTATCTACTGCGATATTAGGTTCAATATCTAATTCTGAAAAAAATACATTTACAGTTTTTCTACCTACTCCAGGTAAACTTTCTAATATATTTCTTTTATAAGGTACTTTTGAATTATAATCATTATATATAATACTTGAAATTTCTTTTATATATACAGATTTCTTATTGTGATTACCTAAAGGTCTTAATATTTGTTTTAAATCTTTAATATCAGCTTTACTAAGTTTTTCAATAGTATCATATTTGTTAAATAATTCTTTAGATACAATATTTACTTTTTTATCAGTAGTTTGTGCAGATAACATGATACATATTAATAATTCAAAATCTGAATTATAATTTAATTCACATTTAGGATTACTGTATAATTCATTTAAATAATCTTCTATTAATTTTATTTTTTTCATTTAAATATTCATATCAAAATAATCAAGTAATTCATCTTGGCTTATTTTTATTTCTTCTTTAGTAGTTGTATCTTTAACAGTTAAAACACCGTTATTAACTTCATCTTCACCTATAATAACTATATATTTGGCATTATATTTTTCAGATTCTTTAAATTTACCTTTAATAGATTTATTTAATAAGTCTATATCTACTTTATAACCACACATTCTTAAATCATTTAATATACTTAAAGAATAATATAATTCATTGTCACTTAAAGGCATTATATATATATCTAAATCATTATTAGTAGGTAAACTAATATCAAGTTCATTAATAACATCTATTACTCTATCAAAACCAAATGCAAAACCAACTGATGGAACACTTGGTCCTCCTAATGATTCAAGTAAATTATCATATCTACCTCCGCCACCAATAGAACCAATATCTTTAATATCTGTTTTAAATTCAAATACTAAATTTGTATAATAATCTAAACCTCTAACTAAAGAATTATCAACTTCATAATCTATTTCTAATAATTCTAAATATTCTTTAATTTTTTCAAAGTTTTCTTTTTCTTCTATATTTAAATAATCAAGTATATTTGGTGCGGTTTTTATTAATTTATTATTTGAATCAACTTTACAATCTAATATTCTTAATGGATTCTTTTTTAATCTTTCTTTACAATCATCACAAAATTCATCTATATTATTTTCAAAATGTTTAATTAATTCTTTTTTATACTTATTTCTAGTTTCTACTCCACCAATAGAATTAATTAAAACTTTTACATTATTTATACCTAATTCTTTTAAAAAATTATATCCTAAACTAATTACTTCTATATCTGAAATTGGATTACTTGAACCATATAATTCAACACCCATTTGTCTTAACTCTCTATATCTACCCTTTTGAGGTCTTTCATATCTAAACATAGAACCTTCATAATAGAATTTTAATGGTAAAGAAGTATATAATTTATTTTCAATAATAGATCTAGCAACACCTGCAGTTCCTTCTGGCCTTAATGTTAAATCTCTATTACCTCTATCTTTAAAATCATATGTTTCTTTAGTAACTATATCGGTTGTATCTCCTACACCTCTATGAAATAATTCACTTCTTTCAATAATAGGTGTTTCAATATATTTATAATTATAATTTTCACATACTGCTTGAAATAATTTTTTTACATAATCATGTTTTAAAGCTAAATCTCCATAAACATCATAAGTACCTTTAATTTTTTGTATCATAATCTCACTCCTAACCCTAATTATATCATAAAAAAAGAGTAAAATTATATTTAATTTATATATTTACTCTTATTTAGTAAAGTTTTTTACTAATTTATATTCATCTACTGTTACAGGTAAATTATATTTTAATCTATCATATAAACCTATTTTTGATACTTTATCAAAATCTATAGTATTATTTTTATTATCCCAAAAATCAAATTTTGTTAATTTTTCAGTTGCATCTAAATTATTTAAAAAATCAAATAACGGGAAATTTATTTTATCTTTTTTACATACATATCCATTTAAAATTGAAGTATAAAAATATTTTGCAAAGAAATCAAAAGTATCAAAATATTTTTCTTTAAAGTTATGATGATTAAATAATGCCTGATTTATAGATTTTAAAGAATCAAAATCTGCTATTTTTTCTCTTAAATCTAAAACATATAATTTTTCTGTTAATAATAGAATTTTTTTAATATAAATATTTTCATAAATTTTAGTATTTTTTAAATTAAGAAAGCCTATAAGAACGCCTATAAATGATTCACTTAAATCTTTTTCAACTTTTTTATTAAATATATAATCTTCATGAAAATATTTTAATATATCTGATTCATATTTTTTATTATTTTCAATTTTTTCTATTTCTTTAAAATGTTCTAATTCATGAAGCATTGCATATATCATAAAAATATTTTTTTGTAAGAAATAATTATCCTCATTAATCGCTTCATAACCATTCTCACATAATAAATCATAATTTATATTTATTTTGCCTTCAGGTATATATAAACCATATAATTTTTTCATTTTCTTAAAAGTAATACTCTTAAAATGATCCTTAGTATATTTACTACATTTGTCAAGTTCTGTTCCTAATGTCTTTACCAAAAATGACTTAGAAATAACTTGATGTTTCAAACTAGTATCTATAACTTCATCTAGTATATCTAAATTTAGCATAAACTCATCCCCTAATAGTGCATGTTATTCTAGCAAAAAAAGTTAAAAATGTCAATTTTATTTATTAGAATCGATAATTATAGTAACTGGACCATTATTAACTAAACTCACTTCCATATCACTACCAAATTCACCAGTTTTAAAACTTATACTAGTTTCTTTTAATTTTTCAATAAATACATTATACAAATCTTTAGCTTCTTCATATTCCATACAATCAGTAAAAGAAGGTCTATTATTCTTTCTAACATCTCCATATAAAGTAAATTGACTTATTAATAATATTTCACCATTTATATCTTTAATAGATAAATTCATTTTATTATTAATTTCAAATATTCTTAACTTTTCAATTTTATTAACTATATATTCTATATCTTTAATGGTATCACTATTTTTAAAACCTAAAAATATAACATATCCTTTATTAATACTATTTGTTTTATTATTATTAATTAAAACAGATGCATTTTTTACCCTTTGAATAACTACTCTCATAACACTCCTTTTGAAAAGAAGAGTTTAATTAAAAACTCTTTCTATTTTAATAATATCTTTATTTTGATTTAATGTATTTTTATATTTCTTTAAAGTATCAATATCAGAAACTTTAATACTAATTTCATACATTATATTATCTAAATTATTAATTGTATTTATTCTAACAATACTTATATTTAATGAAGAAGCTTTGTTAATAATATCAATTAAAATATTATCCTTTTTTATTGTTGTTATATTTAATAAACAATCATATTTCTTATCAACATTTTTATTCCATTTAATATCTATAAATCTATCTTCTAATAGGTTTAAATTCTTACAATTCTTATTATGTACTACTATACCATTACCTCTAGTAATATAACCTATTATTTCATCACCTTTTATTGGATAACAACATTTAGCAGTTGATACTTTTACATTATCTATATTACCAACTATAAAATCATTTTTATAATCATTTTCATCTATATTTTTATTATTAATTTTATCAAGCATAAAATCTTCTTTTTCTAATTCATCTTTAAATATAGAATTTAAAGTTATTTTTACCGAAAAATTACCAGTACCAAAATTATAGTACATTTCATTTTCATCTTTTACTTTTAATTTAGAAATAATATCTTTCATATTATCATTTATAGAAGATATTGGTATTTTTCTTTTTCTAACTTCTTTTAAGAATAAATCTTTTCCTTTTTCAATAGCTTCGTTCTTATCTATTTTAGAAAAATAAGATTTAATTTTATTCTTAGCTTGACTAGTTTTAGCCATTAATAACCATTCTTTAGAAGGTTTACTATTTTTATTAGTAATTATTTTTACTATATCATTTGATTTTAATTGAGTATCTAAAGGTGCGATAACATCATTTACAAGTGCACCCACCATAGTTTCACCGATTTTAGAATGAACTTTATAAGCAAAATCAATAGGAGTTGCTTCTTTAGGTAGTTCAAATACATCTCCTTTTGGAGTATAAACATAAATATTATCACTTAATAATTCATTTTTAACAGTATTTACAAACTCATCAGAAGAAATATTATCATTGTCTAGTTCAATTATACTTCTAAATAATTGAAGCTTTTCTTCCATTGAATTTTTCATTTTTTTGCCTTTTTCTTTATAAGACCAGTGAGATGCGATTCCTCTTTCTGCAACCTCATCCATTTCATGAGTTCTTATTTGAATTTCATATAATTTTCCATCATATCCAAAAACTGTAGTATGTAAACTTCTATACATATTTACTTTTGGGTTTGCAATATAATCTTTAAACCTATTTTGTAATGGTTTAAACTTAGAATGAATTATACCTAAAACTTGATAACATTCACTTTCAGTATTAACAATTATTCTTATTCCATATATATCATATAATTCACTGAATTTTTTACCTTTTTGCATTTTATTATAAATTGAATAAATACTTTTAACTCTAGCTTTTATTTCAAATTTAATATTATTATCTATTAATAATTCTGATACTCTTCTTTTCATATGAAGAAGCAAATTATTTCTTTGCTCTTCAGTATTATTAAGCATAGCTTCAACTGATTTAAAAGCATCAGGTTTATAATATTTTAATGATAATACTTCCAATTCTTTTTTTATCTCAGATAAACCAAGTCTATGTGCAATTGGCACTAGTATTTCTAATGTTTCTTTAGCTTTATCTTTTTGTTTTTCAGGTTTTAATATATAAAGAGTTTTCATATTATCTACTCTTTCTACAAGTTTAATTATTATTATTCTAACATCCTCAGTTAATCCTACTATTATCTTCTTATAATAATTAATATGATCTTCACTATCAGTAGATAAATTTAAATTATTAATAGTTGTTATTCCTTCAACTAAAGTACAAATATCTAAAGAAAATTCTTTTTTTAATTCATCTAAAGTAGAATTACCAATATGAATTGTATCATGTAATAAACCTGCAGCTATTGTATCACTATCAGCATATAATTTAGTTAAATTATATGCAACATTTAATGGATGATGCATATAATCTTCACCACACAACCTTGTATTATTTTTATGCACATTAGAAGCAAACTCATATGCCTTTTTAATAATATTTATTTCATCCTTATCAGTTATATAACTAACTGAATCAATTAATTCCTCAATTGTATTTATTTCTTTTTTAATATCCATAATTAACCATAAATAGAAAAGAATTAAGCATTAATTCCTTTCACACTTAATTCCTCTATTCTTTCCTTTTTCTTTTTTGTATTTTTCTTTTTATTATTATTTTTTCTATTTTTTTTCTTTTTACTTATTTTTCCTTCAATTATTATAACAAATGAACATGCTAAGAAAATAGACGAATAAGTTCCAACAATTAAACCTATAATAATTGCTATATCAAATTCTATTATTTCTTTAGATCCAATTATAATTAAACAAATTATCGGAAGCATTGTAGTAATTGTAGTATTAATAGATCTAAATATAGTTTCTTTTATAGATTTATTAGCTTGTTCCTTATATATTTCATAATCAAAATCTTTATTATTTAATTTTTTATGCATATTTTCTCTTAATCTATCAAAAATAACAATTGTATTATTAATAGAATATCCTATTATAGTAAGAATAGCTGCAACATAAATTGATTCGATTTTTAATCCAAATATAATAAATATCATACATACCATTAATGAATCATGTATAAGTGCTATAACACTTGAAATAGCATAACTAAATTTATATCTGAATGAAATATAAAGTATAATACCAATTAACGAATATAATAAAGCAATAATCGCATTTTTAATTAAATCTTTCTTAACTAAATTTGATACAACTGAAATATCTGTTTTAGCATTATATTTTTCTTCAAAATAACTATTTGTTTTAGTAACTTGTTTCTTAGTTAAAATATTAGATACTTTAACATAGTATTCATTATCACTTTTTGAACTATCAATAATAGTATATCCTAAATCTTTTATACTCTTATTAATTTCTTTTAATGATACATTTTTATTTGTAGAAACAGTTATATCTGTACCACCTGTAAAATCTATACCTAAATTTGCACCTTTAACAAATAATAGCGTAATTCCTAAAACAAATAATATAATAGGAATAATAATTAACTTCTTAAAATTAGAAACAAAATCAAATTTAATCTTCTTTTCAAATCTTGAATCTACTCTTTCATTTGTAACTACAATTTCTTTTTTATTTTGATTAATAAATAACTTTAATTTTTTATCAAAGAACTTTGTATTTATAAATAATGAAGTAATTGTTCTTGTAATAAATACAACTATTAATAAAGTCATTATAATATTAATAATAAGCATAGTTGCAAATCCTTTAACTGAACTTTCACCAAATATAAATAATATAATCGCTATAATAAATGTTGTAATATTAGAATCAAATATTGAACTAAATGAATTTTTAACACCTTTTTTATATGCTTCTTTTAAATCTTTACCTTTTCTTAATTCTTCTTTAATTCTTTCACAAGTAATAACATTCGCATCTACAGCCATACCTACACCTAGAACTAATGCTGCAATACCTGGAAGAGTTAATACACCATCAATTAAATAATAAATTAAGAAAGTCATAAATGTATATATTAATATTACTGAAGAGGCAATAAATCCTGAAAATCTATAAACAAATATCATAAATAATACTATTAATAAAATTCCAATAACACCAGCTAGTTCTGTCTTTTCTAAAGAATCTTCACCAAATGCTGATCCTACAGTTTGAGAAGAAATTTCTTTAAACTTAACATTATTAGATCCTGAGTTAATTAAATCTACTAAATTTTCAACCTGTTCAGAAGTAAAATTACCTTGAATAATAACATTACTACTAAATCCTTGAGAAACAGTTGCAGCTGATAAACACTTAGCAGTATTCAAATCAGTAAATTCACCACAGTTTGAATTCTTATAACTATCTCCACTTGCTGCATCATAATCTAACCAAATAACAATTAATTTATCATCAGTTTGACTAATCTTATCTGTAACTTCATAGAATTTATCTTTATCTTTAATATTTAATAATATTGCTGGATTACCCTTTTCATCTGTACTAACTTTAGCTGCAGTACCACTTGATAATACACTCTTATCCATTAACTTCTTATCACTACTATCTCTAAAAGTAATCTCACCAGCAACTGTAATATATTCTCTAGCTTGATCTGGATTTTCAACTCCAGCAAGTTTTACTCTAATTTTATCTTTACCTTCAATTGTAAGTTCAGGTTCACTAACACCTAAAGCATCAATTCTTCTAAGCATTGTTCTATATGTATCTTCTACATCTTGAGTAGTAACTTTTTTATTCTTTTCTGCTGAACTTAATTGATATAAAATTTCAAATCCACCTGCTAAATCTAATCCCTTAGTAATATTATTGAAAACAGTTGGTATTAATAACGTAAATGATATTGTAATAGTAAATACACTAATAAATACACTTAAAAAATTAATCTTAACACTTTCAATATTTTTACTAGAATCATATTTTGATTTATCAAAAGCTAAAATCAAAATAGATAAAAATGGTATTATACTTGTTATAAAAAATATATTTTTCTTATCAAATTTCTTACAAATAGCTATATTTAATGTAACTACATACCATATTAATGCTATAAAACTTAAATATTTAATAACAGTACATGCATTTAAATAAAAATTATTAACACTTAAAAATATAAAAATACCAAGTGAAATAATATATTTAAATATATGTTTAAAACTATAATCCGCTTTATTTAATAATAATATAAAATTATAAATTGGAATAAAAGCTTTATACCCTTTTAAATTCTCTTTTTTAAATAATCTTGACATAACAAATGATAATACTAAATATACTGCTACTGCAATTAGTATTATGTATAACATCTTCATAAAATCAACTCCTACTATAATAAATCATTTTTTACATCACAAACTTATTATACAAGAAAAACAATAATTTTTAAAGAAAAAAATCATATATTTAACTATAAAAACTAAATATAGGAGAAGAAAATGAAAAAAAATAAGTTTATAGTAAGTACCTTTATATTATTAGTAGGAGGTTTTATAACAAAAATATTATCATTATTTATAAAAATAATAATGACTAGAATCATTAAAACAGATGGTATAATGCTTTATACATTAACTATACCTACTTATAATTTATTTGTAACATTAACTACTATAGGTAATCCTAATGTTGTTAGTAAAATAGTTTCAGAAAGAAAATATAAAAATAAAAATATATTGTTTTCTTCATTTATAATATCATTCACTTTTTCTTTAATACTATTATTTATTTTAATCTTTTCTTCTAAAAAAATATCTTTATTATTACATAATGAAGATTTATACTTACCTATTTTATTTATAAGTTTCTCATTACCATTTATATCCATATCTTCTTCTATTAGAGGTTATTTTTTTGGTAAACAAAATATGTTTCCTCATGTAATATCTAATTTTATTGAACAAATATCTAGAATTATTATTTTTATTATATTTTTACCAATAATAAAAAATGTAGAGAATAAAGTAATACTAATTATACTAACAAATACAATATGTGAAATAATATCAATTATAGTACTTCTATTATTTTTACCAAAAAAAATAAATATTAATGAATTAAATTTAAAAATCAATAAGGATATAACAAAAGAAATATTATCTATATCTATACCTACAACATTTTCTAGATTAATAGGAACTATATCAACGTTTTTAGAACCAATTATATTAACAAACTTATTATTACATAATGGTATAGATAAAAAATTTATTCAATATCAATATGGTCTAATAAATGGATATATTATTCCCTTACTATTACTACCTTCTTTTTTCTCACTTGCTATTTCACAATCAATAATTCCAGTTATATCTAAAAATTATTCATTAAAAAATATTAATTATATTAGAAAAAAGATAAAAGAAGTAAATCTTTTATCTTTTTTAATAGGACTTATATATGTATTAGTTTTATATTTAAATCCAAAATATTTCTTAAATCTAATTTATAACACTAGCGAAGGATATAATTACTTTTATATTTTAGGATTACCATTTATATTACTTTATATTCAAGGTCCTAATATATCTATATTACAAGCACTAAATAAAACAAAAGAAGCTTCATTTCATACACTAGTAGGAATTATTTTAAAATTTCTAACACTTACTATTTTATCTTTTTATAATCTACATATTTATTCATTAATAATATCTATTATTGTTAATATTATTTATGTTTCAGTTTCAAATTACTTATTAATCAATAAAACTATTAATTAATACTACTCCTTTTAATATAATAAGTTTGATCATTCTTATAAAATAAATAAAATACATCTGTTAAATCTAAATGTTTATTTTTTAATTCTTTATTTAACCAAACAGTATCCTTATTAATTAGTTTTAAATTTTTCTCTTCAATTCTTCCATCAACTATTAAAGGTAAAGGAAATACATCTTTATCTTTATCATCCTTTTTAAAAACAGATAATTTACCATTACTTTCTAATATCGCAAAATCCACTTCTTCTATACTTCTTATATCCTTATCCCTTAATTGATTTAATAAATCACTTAGACTATATCTTTGTTTAGTCATCTCTTTAAAATTAATTTTACCATTTAATATAATAATGCTTTCTACTCCATCAATAAAATCTCTAATTTTTTTATTTTTAAGAGTAATAAATGATAATAATACTTGAAAAAAGATTAATATAAATAAAGGAAGTAATGTATATAAAATAGGATCTTTATAATTTTCTATTGATATAGCAATTAATTGAGATATTAATATTGAGATTGCAAAATCAAATATACCAAGTTCTCCTAATTCCCTTTTACCCATTATCTTATAAGAAAATATTAATAATATATAAAATAATGCTGTTCTAAATAAAATTTTAAATATCATAGAATCACCATTTATATTTTTATCTTAGTAATAAAATTTTATACATAGAATATATATAATTAAGAAGGTGAATTATGAAATATTTAAAAAATACACTTGTTTTTATATTTTTAATGATGATTATATTATTTATAATAAGTATTCTTTACTATTATGATATTATTTCATCAAATACAAGTTCTATATTAAAAATAGTATTATACTTTGTTTTATTTATTATATCAGGTTTTACCGTAGGTATTAAATCTAAGAATAGAGCTTATATTGAAGGTATTAAACAATCTTTTATATTTATTATTATATCTTTAATATTATCTTTAACATTAAAAAATACCAAGATTAACTTGATATTTTATTATTTATTATTAACAATTGTTATTACTAGTTCTAGTATTATAGGAATTAATTTTAAAAAGAAGAATTAATTCCTATAATTTTTTATAAATTCTTCTTTAAATTCTAGTACCTTATTATTATCTATCGCTTCTCTTAAATCTTCTGTTAATTTTATTAAAAATCTAATATTATGAATTGATAATAAAGTACCTGCTAAAGATTCATTACATACCAATAAATGACGAATATATGCTTTTGTATAATGATTACATGCATAACAATCACACTCTTCTTGTAATGGAGTAAAATCTTCTTTAAATTTAGCATTTCTTAAATGTAATTTACCATATTTAGTAAAAGCTACACCATGTCTTGCTATTCTAGTTGGTAAAACACAATCAAACATATCTATTCCTCTAATTACTCCTTCAATTATATCAATAGGTTCTCCTACACCCATTAAATATCTAGGTTTATCAGTAGGTAAATATGGAATAGAATAATCAACTGCTTTATACATATCTTCCTTAGATTCACCATCATTTGCTACTCCACCAATACTATAACCATCAAAATCTAATTTAACTGTTTCAGTAGCAGAATATTTTCTTAAATCTTCATATGGTCCACCTTGAACTATACCAAATAAAGATTGATTATCATTATTAAAAGCATCTTTACCTCTTTTAGCCCATCTTAAAGTTCTTTCTAAACTATTCTTTAAATAATCATAACTAGCACTAGCAGGTGGACATTCATCAAAACTCATAGCAATATCACTATCTAATTTATTTTGAATTTCTATACTTTTTTCTGGAGTTAATAATAAATTAGTACCATCTATATGACTCTTAAATTTAACTCCTTCTTCAGTTATATCTTTCTTTTTATTTTTAGCTAAAGAAAATACTTGAAAACCACCACTATCAGTAAGTATTGGTCCATCATAATTCATAAACTTATGAAGACCTCCGGCTTTACTTACAATATCTTCCCCTGGACGAAGCCATAAATGATATGTATTAGATAAAATAATTGCAGAAGAAATATCTTTTAACATTTCCGGAGTTAAAGTTTTTACATTAGCAAGTGTTCCGACAGGCATAAACATTGGAGTATGAAAAGAACCATGATTTGTATAAATAATACCATGTCTAGCTTTACAATTATTATCTGTTTTTAATAATTCATATTTAATTTTCATATTATACTCCTTTATTTAATAAACATTGCATCACCAAAAGAAAAGAATCTATATTTATTATCAACTGCAACTTTATATGCATTAAAAATATTTTCTTTTCCTGCAAATGCACTTACTAACATAACTAATGTTGATTTTGGTAAATGAAAATTAGTAATTAAACAATTTATTGCTTTAAATTTATACGAAGGATATATAAATATATCAGTAAATCCTGAACAAGCTTTAAACTCACCATATAAATTCATAACTGTTTCTAAAGTTCTAGTAGTAGTTGTTCCTACTGCTATTATTCTTCTATTTTCTTTTTTTGCATTATTTAATTCTTTTGCTGTATCTTCATTTATCATATAAAATTCACTATGCATTTTATGATTTGTTACATCTTCAACATTTACCGGTCTAAAAGTACCTAAACCGACATGTAAAGTAATTTCCTTTATAATGATACCTTTTTCCTTAATTCTTTCTAATAATTCTTTAGTAAAATGTAATCCTGCAGTTGGAGCAGCAGCACTACCTATTTCTTTAGCGTATACAGTTTGATATCTATCTTTATTATTTAATTTTTCATGAATATATGGAGGAAGAGGCATTTCTCCTAACTCATCTAATATTTCATAAAATATACCATCATATATAAAAACAAATATTCTAATACCCTCATCTTTAACTTCAATACATTTTGCACTTAACTTATCAGAGAATTTAATAATAGTACCAATTTTAACTTTCTTAGCATGTTTACATAAACATTCCCAGGTATCATTTTCTATATTTTTTAACATTAATAATTCAATTACAGCCTTTGTATCTTCTTTAACACCTATTATTCTCGCAGGCATTACCTTTGTATTATTAATAACTAATACATCACCTTTATTTAAATAAGAAATAATATTATCAAATCTTTCATGATTAATTTCTCCTGTTTCTTTATCTAAAACAAGTAATCTAGAATGATCTCTTTCTTTTATTGGTGTTTGTGCGATTAATTCAAGTGGCAATTCATAATTAAAATCATTTGTTTTCACCTTTATTTCCTCCCTTTACTAAAACAAGTTTAAAATTATTCTTTTGTTCATATAATTTATTCTTTTTTTCTTGCTTATTTTCTTTATTTAATCCAGTTAAATATATATTAATATTTTCTTTTTCAATTGAAGATAAAACATGATTATTTTTTAATTCACAAAAAATATCTATTAATTCAGCAACATAATTTATTTTACTTCTAACACTAAAATTTTTATTATTATTGTAATTTTCTTTTACTAAATCAATAAATTTTTTCTTATTATTTGGACTTATACTTTCTAATTCTTTTATTTTTTCTATTTTAACTATATTAGCTACATCTGTTTTACTATCTGTTATTAAAAATACATTGTACGCTAAAGTATAGTAGTATTCAAAAATACTATCTATAGTAAAATCTTTTATTTCCATTTTTTCATCATCATCAATTTCCATTAATACTTCAGCTTCATTATATCCATCATGTAAACATTCAATAACATATGCGGTTAATAAACAATTATTTTTTTTCATTAATTTCTTTTTTAATTCTTTGTTCTTAACTAATATATCTAAAACTCTTTTAATTTCATTTAATTGAAATTCACTATCTATTATATCATGATAAGATCTAAGTATTAAATTATAATAATTCTTATCAAGAGTAAGTAAATCACTATTAATTAATGAAAATAAAACATATTCTAATTGTAAGAATAACTCATCTTCAAAAGTTTTAGGATATGTAGTTTCTTTAAAATTATCATAAAATAATTTTCTTTTATTACTAGTTAAAAATGAATGTGTTTTATTAAATTTATCACTAATATTATTAAATGTATAAATTAATCTATCCATAGTTTCATCATCACCTGGATCATTCATAAAATGATAATTAATAATATTATCTTCTATGTCATTGAATACAGAATATACTTCTTTAATGTATTTTTTATTTGGATTTATTGTATCCATATATTGCACTTCCTTTTCAAAATTAAAAACTATTATAACATATATAATAGTTTTTTTAAAATAAAGTTTCTTGATGACTTATTCCTAAATGATTATAGGCTTTTTCTGTTACTACTCTTCCTCTATTAGTTCTTTTTAAATAACCATTTTGTAGTAGATAAGGTTCATAAACATCTTCAATTGATCCTTTTTCTTCTCCAATAGAAGACGCTAAAGCATCAATTCCAACTGGCCCACCATTAAACTTATAAATAATAGATTTTAATAATTTATGATCTGTTTCATCTAAACCATCATTATCTACTTTAAGTCTATTTAAACTATCTTTTGTCTCATTTAAATCAATTATATCTTTATTATTAACTATTGCGAAATCTCTAACCCTTTTTAATAATCTATTTGCAATTCTAGGAGTACCTCTACTTCTTTTAGCAAGTTCAATTGCTGCTTCTTCCTCTATTTCTACTCCAAAAACCTTTGCTGTTCTTTTAACTATTTTAGTTAAATCTGAAATTGAATAATAATCTAAATGAGATATTATACCAAATCTATCTCTTAAAGGAGAAGATAAATCTCCAACTCTAGTAGTTGCTCCTACTAATGTAAATGGAGGTAAATCTATTTTAATACTTCTAGAAGAACCATCTGAACCAATAATAATATCTAAAGTAAAATCTTCCATTGCAGAATATAATATTTCTTCAATAAATCTAGGAATTCTATGTATTTCATCAATAAATAATACATCTCCAGGTTCTAAAGAAGATAAAATCGCTGCTAAATCACCACTTTTTTCAATTGCAGGACCAGATGCAGTCTTAATATTAACACCTAGTTCATTTGCAATTATAAAAGCTAAAGTAGTTTTACCTAATCCAGGAGGACCATATAATAAAGTATGATCTAATGATTCATCCCTTATTTTAGCTGCTTTAATAAATACACTTAAATTATCTTTTACTTCATCTTGACCTATATATTCTTTTATAAAAGAAGGTCTTAATTTTTCTTCATATTCCATTTTATTATCAATATCATGCATTATATTTTCATCCACTGTTATACCTCCTAATATAAATCTTTTTTAATCTTATCAAAATCTATTTTTAATACTTCTTTTAAATAACATTCTTTGCATAAAGGAACATATTCTATTTCTTTTTTCTTACCATCTATAATTATCTCTGGACCTTCGATACTAAATTCACCATTTACTTTTCTTCCTGTAAACCTAGCAATATTTCTACATTTACATAAAGTAACTAATTCTTCTAAAGCATCAGAAACTTCAAGTAATTTCTTACTTCCTTCAAATAATTTTCCTTTAAAATTAATTCTTAATCCATAACAAATAACATCTATATTAAGTACCTTAGTAATAATACTTAACTGTTCTATTTGATATTTACTTAAAAACTGAGATTCATCAACTAAAATAGCATCTATATTATGTAGTTTACCTTTTAAAATGTTAAATAAATCATCATCATAAAATATTTCAATATCTACTTTTCTTGATAGACCAACTTTAGAAGTTATAATTGATTCGTTATTAGAATCTACTTTAGGTTTAATAATTAATACCTTTCCTCCATTATCTTCATAATTGTATGCAGTTCTAATTAAATCAATCGTCTTACCAGAATTCATTGTAGCGTATTTAAATAATAATTTAGCCATATATTTCTCCTATTGTAATAATAACTTTAAAGATTGTTTAATCTTATCTTCTATAGATAAAGAATTATCTACTTTTGGTAATACCTTTTTAATATCAGGTACTTTATATCCAAGTGCTTTTAAAGCTTCTATTAACTCATTATCTTCATCTATTATATTATCTTTATTTACTAGTTTACCCTTTAAATCAAGTATTATTTGTCTAGCAACCTTATCTCCAATCTTAGGAAATTTCTTTAAATATAAAATATTTTCTCTTTCAATCGCATCTTTAATACCATCTATACTAGATCCTCCAAGCATTGGTAATGCCATTTTAGGACCTAATCCCTTAACATTTATTAATTTTAAAAATAAATCTTTCTCTTCTTTTGTTTTAAACCCATATAAAGTATTTTCATCTTCCTTTATTAATTGATATATATATACTTTATATTCTTCATTTAATTTATAAGAATAAGGATTAGAAGTATATATTAAATATCCTATTAAATTATTTTCTAAAACAATATATGAAGATTCTATTTCACTTACTTTTCCTATTATATATCCGAACATATGTTATCACTCCATTATTATTATAACATTATTTATAATAATTCGAAAGAAAAAATAAATAAAAAAAATAGATGCTTAATAACATCTATTCAGTAAATTCAAATTCAAAGTCTAATATTTTAACTAAATCTCCTTCTTTAGCACCTAATTTCTTAAGTTCTTCATCAACACCCATTCTTCTTAATTTATTAGAAAATCTTCTAACTCCTTCATCAGTAAATTTAGTCATTTTAAATAATTTTTCTATTTTATCACTATGAATCACAAATATGTCATTTTCTTTTTCAATAGTAAATGGCTTTTCTTCTTTAAATTTATATAAAATATGACTTTCCATTTCATCACTTTCATATAAATCAGTTTTTTCTTCTTTATCTAATATATCTGCTAAAACAAGTAAAACATTGTCTAAACCTTTGTTATTAATCGCACTTATTTCATATATAGGTAAATCTACATTTTTCTTAAACTCTTCTAAGTTTTCTTTTGAAGAAGGTATATCCATTTTATTTGCTATTATAATTTGAGGTTTCTTTAATAATTTTTTATTAAAATTCTCTAATTCCTTATTAATAACTAAATAATCATTATATGGATTTCTTCCTTCAATACCACTCATATCTATAACATGTGCGATTACCCTAGTTCTTTCAATATGTTTTAAGAACTTATCACCAAGACCATCTCCATTAGATGCACCTTCTATTAAACCTGGAAGATCTGCTACTACAAAACTTCTATTATCTAAAGTTTTAACTACACCTAAATTAGGGACTAATGTTGTAAAATGATATGCTGCAATTTTAGGCTTAGAAGCAGATATTTTTGATATTAAAGTAGATTTACCTACTGAAGGAAGTCCTACTAATCCTACATCAGCTAATAATTTTAATTCTACTTTAACTCTTCTTTCTTCACCTGGTTCACCATTTTCAGAAAAATTTGGTGCAGTATTACTATGTGATTTAAAAGCATAATTTCCTCTACCACCTCGGCCTCCATGACAAATAATTACTTCATCATCTTTACGAGTTAAATCTGCTAATATTAAATTGGTATTTAAATCAGTAACAACAGTACCTTCTGGTACTTTAATAACAATATCTTCGGCATTCTTACCATTCATATTCTTACCCATACCATTTTGACCTTTTTTACCTTTAATTTCATGCATATATTTTAAATCTAGTAATGTTCTTAAATTAGTATCAACTTTAAATATAATACTAGAACCTTTACCACCATTACCACCATTAGGACCACCATTAGGTACATATTTTTCTCTTCTAAAAGATGTACAACCATCTCCACCAGTTCCCGCTATTACATCTAATATAACCTCGTCTATAAACATAATAACACTCCTTTGTATTAATTTTTAAATCTAGCATCTACATAATATATAGGTCTTTTTTCTTTAAAGTATTCTTTTTCAAAATCAGTCATAACATTATCAATTTTTCTTTCATCATGATGTAAATCTAAACTTACTTTGCTAAAAGAATACCAATAATTACTTAAACTTTCTAAAGCTGAAGAAAATAATATTTTATTATCTGTTTTTAAAATAATATGTTTATCTTTTTTAAATAATCTATCATATATTCTTAAATAACTCTCATGAGTAAATCTTTTTCTTTCATCTTGTTTTTTAGGCCAAGGTTCAGAAAAAGTTAAATATATTAAATCTATTTCTTTTTTAAAATAATTCTTAATTTCTTTAGCATCACTACAAATAATTCTTAAATTATTAATTCTTTGTCCTTTTACATTTTTAAGTGCATATGCAGTTTGATTAATATCTAGTTCTAAACCAATATAATTAACATTAGGATTCTTTTTAGCCATTTGAATAATAAAACTACCTCTACCCATACCAAGTTCTAAACATATTGGATTATTATTTTTAAATATACTAGACCATTTACCTAAATATTTTTCAGGATTTTTTATAATATATGGACTTTCATCTAATATTTTTTTTGCATCTTTAACAATATTATAACGCATAATATTATCCTCCTTATATACAAAAAATATCATCTATTGATGATATTATTTTCTTTCTTCGTAAACGCTAACTTGTTTTTTAATTTTACCTTTAGCTTCAAATTTTACATATCCATCAATTTTAGCAAATAAAGTATGATCAACTCCCATGCCAACATTATTTCCTGGATAAATTTTAGTTCCTCTTTGACGATAAATAATAGAACCTGCTTTTATAAATTCACCATCAGCAGCTTTAGCACCTAATCTTCTACCAGCACTATCTCTACCATTATGTGTTGAACCTTGAGCTTTAACATGCGCAAATAATTGTATATCTAATAACATCTTTAACATATGGTTTACCTCCTTATTATTTTTATATTTTCACTATAATCTTTTTCAAGACTTTCTAGTAATAAAATCATATTATCAATAAGAATACTAACAATATCACTATTCTTTTTAATTTTAATTACAACTTTACCTGTTTTACTTTCATATTCAATCGCATCATTATCTATAGACATCACATCATTAATAGTAGTAATAACTATTGAAGATACAGATGCACAAACTATATCAGTTCCAAAATCAGAAAATAAAGCATGTCCTTTAATTGTAATAACATTTTCTTCTCTCAAATCAACTTTAATCATAACATTACCTATTTTATTGATTTAATAACAACTTTTGTATATGGTTGTCTATGACCTTGAGTTTTATGATAATTATTTTTTTGACGATATTTAAAAACAATAATTTTCTTTTGTTTACCTTGTTTTACTATTTCGCCAGTAACTTTAGCACCTTCAACATATGGAGTACCAAAATTGTTATCTAACATTAAAACTTTATCAAAAACAACTTTTGTTCCTTCATTACCTTGTAATTTTTCAACAAAAATTTCAGAACCTTCTGTAACAGTGTATTGTTTACCACCAGTTTCAATAATTGCTTTCATATTATACCTCCTTTTAAATTTTAGACTCGCCTATTATAGGTAACATTAATGTTTTTTATAAACCTATATTCGTGCGGTTGCAAACGGCAAAAAGGCCATAATCGCAAACACATTAATTTTAACAATAAATCTATTATTTGTCAATAGTTATAAAAAAAGGAAGCATTAATTATCAGCTTCCTCTAACATATTTGTTATAAATATACCATATCCTTTTTTACAATCATCTACAATAGCATGTGTTACAGCACCAATTAATTTACCATTTTGCATTATTGGTGATCCACTCATTCCTTGTACAACACCACCAGTTTTATTTAATAATTCTTCATCTGTTATTGTAAATAATATATTTTTAGTACTATCTTTATAATCTATTTTATCTATATTTATTCTATATTCTTTAACTTCGTCATTTGCAACAACGGTTAATATACTAGCTCCTCCTAGTACTATTTCGTCATTTTTTGCAACCGGAGTTAATTTATCATTATTTATATCATTTTTATAATTACCAAATATTCCTTTATTTGTATTTTCTTTAACGTCACCATATATTTTATCTTTTTCTTGTCTTGATTCTTTTTCTCCTACTTTACCATTACTTGATTTATTAATTCCTGTTATATATGAATAATAAATAGATCCTTCATTTATATTTAATGAAGTATTAGTATTACTATCTATTATTTGATGTCCTAATGCACCATATAATTTAGTTTTAGGATCAATAAAAGTTAATGTACCTATACCACTTACAGTGTCTTTAACATATAAACCTGTTTTATATTCATTATCTACTTTTTTTAGTTTTAGATTTCCAGTATATATTTTGTCATCTCTTTTATATTCTATATTTATACTATCTTTATTATCACTATTATTTATTTCATTAGTAAAATCATTAATATCATTTACTTCTTTATTATTTACTTTAACAATGTAATCACCTGGTTTTATATTTGTAGATGCAGCGATTAATTCATTATCTACTTTATATAGACCAACAACTAAAATACCTTTAGTTTTAACCATAATACCAACGTTTTCTCCTCCAACTATTACATTAGAAGAGTATGCTAAAATGGAAGAAAATGGCACTATTAAAGTGATTGTTAAGAATATTAAAATTCTTTTCATTTTTCCTCCTTATGTAACATGTTACATTATTATTATTTTCTAGATTATTAATCTTATAACTAGTAAAATTTACCAAAAAAAAATTAGATTTTTTCTTCTTCTAATTCTTTAAATTCTTCTAAATTATTATTATTTAATATTTTATTTACTGCTTTTTGTGCATTATCTAGTTTATCAGAACATTCTTTAGCTAAATTCATCGCAATAGTATATTTTTCAATCGCATCATCTAAACTAGTTTTTCCTTCTTCAAGTTCCTTTATAATTAATTCTAATTCTTCTAATTTTTCTTCAAAAGATTTTTCATTCTTAGCCATTTTGTTTCTCCTTTATATCTATTATTTTAGATACTATATTTCCATCATATAAATCAATATTAATAGTATCATTTATTTTTATTTTATTTACTTTATTAACTACCTTATCCTCTTTTTTAACTATCGCATATCCTCTTTTTAAAGTATTAAAAGGATTTAAAACAGTTAATTTTTCTATTAAATTATTATATTTATTATTCTTATTTTCTAATATTTTATTCGGATTTAATAAAATATGAGAGTTTTTAAATAAATTCAATTTAGTTTTATTTTTTTCTATTTCATTAAAAATAATTGTATTTATTTTTTCTATAGAATTTGATAATTTTTCTTCTTTAACTTGATATATAGCCATAGGATTTTTTAATATATAACTATCTTTAATTTTATCTAATATTTTTCTATTATTTATTAGTAAATTGTTAGTATTTTTATTTAATCTAATTTCATATTGTTTTATTAATTTAATTAAATCTTCTTTAGAAGGTACTGCTAATTCAGCTGCTCCTGTTGGTGTTGCAGCTCTTTTATCTGCAACAAAATCAGCAATTGTAAAATCAACTTCATGACCAACAGCACTAATAATTGGAGTATTACATTCATATATTGCTCTAGCAACTATTTCTTCATTAAATGCCCATAAATCTTCAATACTTCCTCCACCTCTACCAACAATTAGTGTATCAAGATTATAAGAATCAGCTATTTTAATATTTTTAACAATATCATCTTTAGCATCTTTACCTTGTACTAACGAAGGAAATAATATTACTTCACATAAAGGATATCTTCTATTAATAGTTGAAATAATATCTCTTATTGCTGCTCCAGTAGGAGCTGTTACTACACCAACTCTTTTAGGTATCTTAGGAATTTGTTTTTTATGACTCTCATCAAATAATCCTTCTTTTTGAAGATCTTTCTTCAATTTTTCATATAAAGCATATAAATTACCAATTCCATCTTCTTGCATTTCATTAACATATATTTGATAATTACCAGTTGATTCAAATACACTAATTCTACCTTTTACTAATACTTTAGTACCATCTACTGGTTCAAAATTAACGTTTTTAGCTGAAGAAGCAAACATAATTGCATTTATTCTAGATTCTTCATCTTTAATAGTAAAATAAAAATGACCTCTAGAATGACGTTTAAAATTAGATATTTCACCTTTTAAATATACTTCTTGTAAATTAATATCATTATCTAATTTATATTTTATATATCTTGTTAAAGCTATAACTGATATATAATTATTCATCTTTATTATCTCCATGATATATTTTATCTAAAACTGCATTAACCATATTTTTAACTTTTTCATCAGAATATTCTTTTGATAATTCAACTGCTTCATTAATTGTTACAATTTCAGGAGTATCTGTATAACATAATTCATATATACCCATTCTTAAAATAGCTTGATCTATTTTACCTAATCTATCAATAGTCCAATCTTTTAAATTTTTATTAGCAATTTTATCTATATCATGAATATTATCTAAAACACCATGAACCATATTGTTAACAAAATCATTATCTATTTCTACATTTTCTTTAATAACACTATTAACATCATATTCTATATTATCTGATTCATATAAAAATATTTGATATAAAATAGTCATTATTTTTTTTCTAAGTTCACTTCTATTCATATAATTCACCCAAGTTAATTTTATCATATTTTATAAAAAAATACTACTTTTGTAGTATTAATTTAATAAGATTATATATAATTGATAATAAACTAATAATAAGAACTGAAAATAATAAAAATAATTTAATAATATTTATCTTATTTATAGTTTTATTATTTTTAACTGTTAAATATTTATCAAAAAAATCATTTATTTTTTCTTCATTTTCTAGTTTATTTTGTAAATCTACTATATTACTTGTTGGACTTTTTAATTCACCAATTATTTCTTTTTTATTTAAGTCTTTATCATTTAATTCTAACAATAATGTTACATTATCAAATCTAACATAACATATTTTATAATTATTATTTTGATATGCAATTTTAAATCTAGTTTCAACTATATTATCAGAGTTTATTTTTACTAAACGATTTTTACTATATTTTTTTATTGTTTTATTATCATAAATTGTATTTATTGATGTGTAATTTTTATATTCTTTTGTCTTTGAGAGTGTAAAAACTAATATGATTAATATTAAACTATAGAAAAGTATATTTATTATTCTTTTTTTCATATTCTATTCCTTTATTTTTTCTTGATATTCATATAATTTATTTAATGCTTGTATTGGTGTTAAATTTAATAAATCTAATTCTTTTATTGATTCTTCTATTTCACTTTTATTCTCATCAAAATTCATACTTATTTGTAAAGTATTTTCCTTTATTTTTATATCTTTATTAGTATTTTCATATTGATTTAATATTTCTTTAGCTCTTTCTAATAAAGATGTAGGAAGATTTGCTAATTTGGCAACATTTAAACCATAACTCTTATCAATTGAACCGTCTTTTATTTTATGTAAGAATATTACATTTCCATTTTCTTCTAATGCTGAAACATGTACATTTTTAATATTTGGTTTAGTAGTTGCTAATGAAGTTAATTCATGATAATGAGTAGAGAAAAATGTTTTAGCTTTTACTTTGTCATGAATATATTCAAGTATTGCTGCTGATAAACTCATACCATCATAAGTAGCAGTTCCTCTACCTAATTCATCAAATAATATTAAACTATTTTCTGTTGCATTTTTAAGTGCATTATTAGCTTCCATCATTTCTACCATAAATGTAGAAGAACCAGATACTAAATCATCAGATGCACCTATTCTTGTAAATATTTTATCAAAAATAGGAATATTAGCATAACTAGCAGGTACAAAACTACCTATTTGTGCAAGTATTGATATAATTGCCATTTGTCTTTCATATGTAGACTTACCTGCCATATTAGGGCCTGTAATTAATAATATACAAGTATCTTTATCAAATTTAATATCATTTGGAGAATATTCTTCATCCATTACTTTTTCTACTACAGGATGTCTTCCATCTTTAATATCTATAATATGATCACTATTTAATATTGGTCTTACAAAATTATTTTCTTCAGCAACTACTGTCAATGAAGTTAATACATCTATTTCACTTAAATAATTAGATAAATCCTGTAAATCCATTATATATTCTTTTATCTTATTTCTTATAGATACAAATAAATCATATTCTAATGAAATAATTCTTTCTTCAGCACCTAGTATTAAAGCTTCTTTTTCTTTTAATATAGGTGTTATAAATCTTTCACCAGTAGATAATGTTTGTTTTCTTTCATAACCATATTCTTCTTTAATATCTTTTATCGCACCTTTACTTACTTCTATATAGTAACCAAATACTTTATTAAAACCTACTTTTAATGTTTTAATACCAGTTCTTTCTCTTTCTTCTGATTCCAATCTAGAAACAAAATCTTTATTACTTTTTCTACTTGCTTTTATTTCGTCTAATTCTTTATTATATCCATCTTTAATTAAATACCCTTCTTTTAAAGAAACTGGTGCATCTTCATTAATACTTTTATCTATTAAATTATATAAGTCATCAAATGTGTTTATACCCTTAAAACTTAATTTATTTAATATATCATTTATTTTAGGTAATTCTTTTAATGATGTTTTTAGCTGTAATAAATCTCTAGCATTAGCTGAAGAAAAACCTACTTTACCTACTAATCTTTCTAAATCATATACATTATCTAAACATTCTCTTAATTCATCTTTTAATATAAATTCTTCAGTTAATTTTTCTATTTTATTATATCTTTCTTCAATAACTTCTTTATTAATTAATGGATTTAAAATATACTTCTTTAGTAATCTCGCACCCATTGCAGTCTTTGTTTTATCAAGTAACCATAATAAAGAATATTTTTTTTCTTTAGTTCTAATATTTTCTATAAGTTCTAGATTTCTTTTAGTATTTATATCCATTCTTAAGAAAGAATTTTCATTTACCACTATTATTTTTCTTAAATGTGATAAACTTCTTTTTTGAGTAGTTTCTAAATATGATAATAAGTTTTTTGCACAATTAATTATTCTTTTATCTTCTATATCACTAAATATATAAGAATAATCATTTACTAAATCTGTATTATTATGAATAGATACAGTTAAATTATAATGTTTTTTTATTTCTTCTAAAACTAATCTATTAAAATCTGTGTTAACAACTATTTCTTTAATATTTCTTTCAATTATTTCATTTTTTAGTTTATCTTCATCATGTTCAATAACAAAAGCATAAAATTCACCAGTAGTTATATCTGAATAACTAACAATATACTGATAATTTAAATCTATAATATTTCCAATATAATTATTAGATTTTTCATCAAGCATTTCACTATTCATTTTTGTTCCAGATGATACTACTTGTATAATATCTCTTTTTACTAATGTTTTAGTTGTTTTAGGATCTTCTATTTGTTCACAAATCGCAACTTTATATCCTTTTTCTAGTAATTTATTAATATATATTTCTGATGCATGATAAGGTACACCACACATAGGTACTCTTTCTTTTAGACCACAAGATTTAGATGTTAATGTTAATTCTAAATCTCTAGACACATTAATCGCATCTTCAAAAAACATTTCATAAAAATCTCCAACCCTAAAAAATATAATTGTATCTAAATTTTTACTTTTAACATCAATATATTGTTTCATCATAGGAGAAACTTTTGTTAAATCTACATCTGCCATTTTCATAAACTTCACCTACAAAAAATTATAACATTTTTATAATAATTAGTAAATTATAATACATATAATTTAATATGAAAAAAATATTAATATTATTAATTATAACACTAGATATATTTTTATTTACTAATTCTAAAATAATAGTAAATGAATTTAATAAAACTATAAATATATGTTTATACACTTTAATGCCATCTATGTTTTTTCAAATACTTTTTTCTAATATATTAATTAAAAGTAGTATTGAAAAATATATGCCTAATAGAATATGTAGAATATTTAATATTAATAAAAATGAATTAGCAATTATTTTATTATCAATGTTTTCTGGTTATCCAAATAATATTAAATTGTTAAAAGAAAGTAAAAATGAATATTTAAACTATGTGACTAATTATATAAATCCTTCATTTTTACTAACAACAGTTGGTTTTATTTATTTAAAAAATATAAAAATATCTTTAATTATATTTATGAGTATAATAACATCTAACCTATTTTTAACATTTTTATTAAGAAATAAATATGTTAATGATAAATATAATAAAAAAGATTATAAAAATATATATTCTTCTTCATTAATTGATACTATTAAAACATTATCTATAATATTTTCTAATTTATTATTTATATCAATTCTAGTTGTATTATTAAAAATATTATTACCTTTTAATAATAATATTAATTCTTTTATATTAGGTTTATTAGAATTTTCTAAAGGAATATATGAAATATCTAATTTAAATATTAAAATATTTAACAAAGGTTTATTAATATTAATAATAAGTGTTTTTGCATCTATATCAATTCATTTTCAAATGATAAGTATTAATCCAAAAATAAAATATATTAAATATCTAAAATATAGAATATTTAATATATTTATTAGTGTAATTGTTTATATAATATTATTTATATTAATTTATAAAATTTAATATAATATCAAAATCAATACTAAATAAGAATAATATTATTGATGCTATAGATAAAAATGGTCCAAATGGGAACATATTATTATTATTCTTAATCATATTATAAACAGAAAATGGTAATGCGATAAATGCTCCAATAAAGATTACTACTATACTCATTTTATAACCTAATATGATTGCAATAACACTCATTAATTTAACATCACCACTACCCATTGATTCATTTTTAAATATATAATCTCCTATTTTTTTAATTATAGACATAAAAATGTATATTAATATAAAATTAATAAACATGAAAATTATATTATATCCAAAATCCATAAAATTAACTATTTCTTCATTATAATAATCTATATATAATTTTAACAATATAAGAAGCACTGAAGATGATATCAATACTTCATTTAATATAAGCATGTATTTAAAATCACTTACTATAACTATTAATAAAGTTGAAACAAATACTAGTGAATAAAATAAATATATAACATTTGGTTCTTTATCATGTAATAAATAAAAACATAAAGCATAAATTAATCCAGTAAAAATCATAAATAAAAAATAATGTTTATATACCTTTTCATTACATTTTGGACATTTACCTTTATTTTTTATATATCCAATAATTGGAATTTTATCTACTAATGTAAATTCACTTTTACATTTAATACATTTTCTATTAACAAAAACATTTTCTTTTATAGGAAGTCTATAACCAATATTAATAAATATATCTGACAATATGCATCCTAATAAAAAGAATAATATAATATAAATAATCATATAACCTCCTATATTATATATAAATTATACCACATTTTAATAATAAATATATTTAAAAATATAAAGTTTACATTATTAAACATTTTATAAACAAAACATATAATAATATAAGGAGGTAATAAATATGTACAATCCATATCAAGCATTATTGCCAAGTTTACCAGCAAAAACATTTAGTTTATCTAGTATTCTTACTAATGCACAAAAAACATTAAATATAGTTAATCAAACAATACCTATAGTACAAGAAGTAAAACCAATAGTAAAGAATGCAAGAACTATTATAAAATTAACTAGTGATTTAAAAAATGTTAATAATAATGTTAATACTTCTATTAATAATAATTATAGTAAGAGTATAACTGAAAATAATAAAACAACTTATAGTGAAGGACCTACTTTTTACATTTAAAAAAGAATTGTCTATTTAGACAATTCTTTTTTTATTATTCTAATTAAATGTTTATGATGAAGTATATTTTTTATTTCATATTTTGGTAATTGTAATAATAAATTTTCATATTTTAATAATTTCTTATTATAATATTCTAAAAATAAATCATCTTTTTTAGATAATATTTTAGGACCAAAATATATTTCTTCATAAGAATATTTTTCTTTACCTAAAGTAAATTTAATTATTGTATAAATTATATCTTTATCTTTAACTAATAATTCATCTTCAATTTTATAACCTAATTTAATAACGAATTTCCTTAATTTAACTACATCTGTATTAGATTGAATAATTATTTTTTTTATCTTATTCATTTTTTCACTATTAGATAATATTTTTTCAATAGAATAATAACCCATACCAGCGATTATTATAGTATCTACTTCATTTTCGTTTATTACATTAAGACCATCACCTAATCTTAAATCAATTTTATCTAATAATGCATGCTTACTAATATTCTTTTTAGCATTTTTAATCGCACCTTCATGAATATCAGACGCAATTAGATTTATATTATTTTTATTATTCATTAAATAGATATCAAGTAATGCATGATCACAACCAATATCTATAATTTTATCGTTATCTTCAACAAATTCTGATATACATTTTAACCTATTAGATATTCTCATATTAATCCACCAAATAATCCTTTAACTTTTTACTTCTGCTTGGATGACGTAGTTTTCTTAAAGCCTTAGCTTCTATTTGTCTTATTCTTTCCCTAGTTACACCAAATATACTTCCTACTTCTTCAAGTGTTCTACATGTTCCATCCACTAATCCAAATCTTAATTTTAATACTTGTTCTTCTCTTTCAGTTAAAGTTAATAATACTTCATTAATTTCATCTTTTAATACCTCATTAATCGCATATTCTTCAGGAGATAAACTATCCTTATCTTTAACAAAATCTCCTAAATGTGAATCTTCTTCTTCACCAATAGGTGTTTCTAAAGATAATGGATCTAATGAAATTTGTATTATTTCTCTTACTTTTTCTTCTGGTATTTTTAATTTTTCACTTAGTTCCTTTTCTGTTGGTTCTCTATTTAATTCTAGTGTTAATTGTCTTTGAACTCTTTTTAATTTATTAATTGTTTCAACCATATGAACTGGTACTCTAATTGTTTTAGCTTGGTCTGCGATTGCACGTGTAATTGCTTGACGAATCCACCATGTAGCATATGTAGAAAATTTATAACCTTTAGAAGAATCAAATTTATCAACTGCTTTCATTAAACCAATATTACCTTCTTGTATTAAATCAAGAAAAGATAAATTTCTACCAACATATCTTTTTGCTATACTAACAACTAATCTTAGATTTGATTCAGCAAGTAATCTTTTAGCTTCTTCATCGCCTTCTTCAATTCTTTTAGATATTTCTAATTCTTCTTCTAAACTTAATAATGAAATTTGCCCAATTTCCTTTAAATACATTCTAACTGGATCATTTATATTTAAATTCTTTGGTAAAGATGCTTCATCTATTGATAAATCTAATTCTTCATTAGAATTTCCACCTTCCTCATTTTCTTCAACAACTTCAATATTATTATCTCTTAAGAAATTATATAAGTCATCTAAACTCTCTGCATCCATTTCTAAACCTTTTAAAGATTTTGCTAATTGTTCAAATGTTAAATAACCTTGTTTATTTCCTAACTCTAATAATTCTTGTTTTCTCTCATCAATAGTTTTTATCGCGCTACCATTTAATAATTCTTTTTTCTTATTTTTAGTAATTTCTTCTTTTTTAGTACTTACATTAATTTCTTCTTGTACAATATCTATATCATTTTCTTTTAAAAATTCATATAGATTATCAATATCTTCACTTGTTATTGTTTCATCGTCAAATATTTCTTGTAATTGATCCGCAGTTATATATCCTTTATTCTTTCCATCTTTTAATAATTTAGATTTCTTTTTTTCTATTATACTAACTTTTTCCATTTTATACTCCTTTAATTCTAATATCTAATATTTGTTTAGCTATTTCTTTTTTTACAATATCATTTGTTTCATTTTTTAATTTTATTTGTAATTCTTCTATTTTTTTATTCTTAATATACTCTTTAACAGATTTAAAATAAGAATCAATTTCTTCTTTATTACAATTTATCTTATAATTATAACTTTCTATTTGTAATATCTCATTAATTAAATTGCTTTTATCTTCAAGATAAGTTATAAAATCATTTAAATTAAAACAATTATATTTCTTATAAAATAATACCATTTGATTTGCTAACAAATTATCATCTTTATTTGGTAAAAAACTTAAATTTTCATAATAATAATCGATTAAATCATTATTCTTAAGCATAAAATATAATATCATCTTAGATGCTTTTTCATACTTATTTGTTTTATAATCTATTTTATCTTTAATAAATTCTTTCTTTTCTTGTTTAACTTTAGTTTTTAATTTTGATTTAATTAATTTTGAGTCAACTCCAGTTTGTTTTGAAATTCTATTAATTTCAACTTCTCTTTCAATATCATCTTCTATTTTTTCTAATTCAGGTTTCAATAAATTAATATATTTAGAAATATCCTTACTATTATCAAAATTTAAATCTTTTTTAAAAAAATCCATTTTATAATTTAATAAATTCTTTGGATGTTTTAAATGATACTTAATTTTTTCTTCGCCTTTTTTCAATATATAATCATCTGGATCTAAATCTTCCTCTAATCTAACAATACTAATTTTAAATGATTCATTTTCAGCTTCTTTAATAAATGAATTAGTTGCTTTTTCTCCTGCAGAATCACCATCAAACATTAATATAATATTATTTGTTAATCTTTTAATCAAATTTAAATGTTCTTTTGTTACTGCAGTACCCATTGTTGCGATAACATTATATACATTTATAGAATATAATCTAATAACATCCATAAAACCTTCAACAACTATAACACTATTTTCTTTTAGTATTTCTTTTCTAGCATTATGATAATTATATAATAAACTACCTTTTTTAAAATAATTAGTTTCTTTAGTATTAATATACTTACCATCTTGATTTGAATCATATATTCTTCCACTAAATCCAATAGTATTGCCATTAATATCCCAAAGTGGGAACATTATTCTATTTTTATAAATATCATAAGTTTTATTATCAATTCTATTTGATATGCCAAATTCTACTAATTCATTTTCAATAAAACCTTTTTCTAAAAGAAGTTTTGTTAAATTATTATCATTCAAACTTAAACCAATATTAAAATGTTTGATCATATCATCTGTTATGTTTCTATTTTTAAGATATATTTTAGCAGTTTTACCAAGTGAAGTTTTTAAATTATTTTGATAATATTTTGATGCATAATTATATATATCATAATATTTCTTTTGTATTGGATTTATAGTAGTTTCTTTTTCTTTGTAAGAAAAACTTAACCCAACTTTATCTGCGACTTTTTTAATTGCACTATAATATGAAATATTCTCATAGTTCTTTACAAAATTAAAAACATTGCCTGATGCACCACATACAAAACATCTATACATCTGTCTATCTTTAGAAACACTCATACTAGGTGAATGATCATCATGAAATGGACAAATTCCAAAGAAATTCTTACCTCTAGGTGTTAAATTAATATAATCTTTAATAATATCTACAATATCAACATTTCTTTGTATGCTTAATATTTCCTCGTAACTAGGCTTCATTTAACCACTTCCAAATATAATATTCCCCACTTATTATTAAAATTCCCCTATTTTTTATTAAAAAATGTAAAAAAAGAAACTATTGTTTCTTTTTATTATCTTTTTTTATCTCATTTTTAACATTTGATAAATCTATTGTATCAGATAATGTTTCAATTGCAACAGGTTCTTCTTTATTTTTCTTTTTAAATAATTTATTCTTAATTTTAACTAATACATCTTTCTTACATAAGAAGAAACCAAGTACTATACCTAATGTAAATGTTACTAACATTGATATTGAAAATATAATCCATTCTCTTGTAGAAGTTGAATCAGGGCATGTTTTTTTTATTTGTTTCTTTTCTTCTTCTCTATTGACTATTATTTGATAGCTATCATTAGTTGTTTCATCTTCAGATGTTATTTCTATTTTAATAGTATTTTTACCAACCAATAATTTATCTTGACCTGTTATTTTTACAGTAGCATTTGGATTAGTTGGTTCTGCTTTAATAGTTAACTTCTTTATACCATATTTAACATTTAAATAATATTTCTTTTCATCAGATTTAAAATCTATTTTTTGTCCCTTTATTGTAATACTTTTTAAAGATGCATCAGCTCTTAATTTTTCTTCATCAGTTGGTGTTAGAGTTAAATTTACTTTTATTGTATATGTTTTAGTAGTACCATTTTCACTTGTTACAACTATTTTAACAATATTTTCACCTTTTACTAATGATTTATAATTATCACTTATTTGTATTTTAGCATTTGGATCTTGTGCAGTTGCATTAATAGTTATTTCAGTAATATCTTTTATATCAGCATCATACTCTGTTGTATTTTTATCAAATGCTGGTTTTAAAGTAGCATTTGGTATTTTTAAACTATTTAAATTTGCATTACCAGATAAAGATGCAACATTAATTGAAGTACTATTACTACTACATGAAGCAGCAGCACCATTTATTTCACAACCACTATTTAAAGATAATGCATAATCTCCACTTTTTACTCCATTATTAATAGTAAAATTTAAAGTTGCCGCATCAAAATTATTTCCTATAGAACTTCCTGCTCTAGCAGCATCATAAGCAATTGTTATATTTTCTCCATTAACACCAATATTAGCAATTCCACTTTCTCCTCCAGTATAAGTTAATGCTGAAGATTTATAATTTAAATTCAAACTAAAATTAGTAACTGCATTAATTGAATCTACACCAGTAACTTTAATAGTTACAGAAAAATTAGATCCTGGTTTTAAATTGTCTGCACTTTTACTTAAAGCAAATTTAACTTCTGCCTTAGCACTTAATGGCAAGAGCAATAGTATAAATAATAATATCTTAAATAGCCCCTTTTTCATTCTTTACCTTCTTTCTAGTATTTCTTATTCTTTATTTGATTATATCAAATACAAAATAAAAAGTAAAATATTTTATAAATTATCATAGTATTTTTTTACAATAAATATTTTTTTATTATCATATCTTTTTAATATTTTTCTTTCAAAAAATCTCCATATTTTTGTACCAAATGGTTCATTATCATTAATTCTATCAACTAAAATAACTTTTAGTTTATTTCTTTTTGCTCCTAAAACATCAGTCATTAATTGATCACCAATAAAAATGCATTTATTCTTATCGTATTTATTAATAATATTTTTATAAACAAATTTTAATGGTTTTTTTGAAAATGTATAACCTTTAATATCTAAAGTATTTAATATAATACCTATTCTATTTTTTCTAGAATTAGATATAATTATAGGTTCTAATCCTTTTTCTTTTATATTTTTAAATAATTTTATTATTTTTTCATCTACATTTTTTGAATCATATGTTAGTAATGTATTATCAACATCAAAAAATATATATTTATATTCTTTTTTTACTAAATTATCATAATTTATTTCAAAAACATTTTTGTAATATGCATCTGGTACTAATCTCATTTATTACTTCTCCTCATTAAAAATTCTTGTCTTGTCATTAAATAATCATAGTCTTTGTCATATATCAAATTATTCATAAATTTTTTATTAAGAACAACTGTTTCAAGTATATATAAACAACCTAAAACATATATTCCCATAATAAATAATACCATTATTACTACACTTATATTATTATTTATGTTTCTAAAAGATAATATAGAAAAAAATAAATTATATAAACTATGTACAAATATAGGTATTAATAAAGATTTAGATAATTTAAATATTTTATTCTTTTTATACTTCGAAAATTTAACTAATGAAATATTATAGCCCATTATAATACCACATACTATATGTAATGGAACAGAAGTTATATTTCTTAAAACTGCTAAATTAGTCATATCTTGAAAAGTTGTTTCACTAAATACATACATAATTGTTTCTGTTAAAGCAAAAGATAATGATATTATAGATGAATATACAAAGCCATCATATATATCATCATATGAAGAATTATGAGATAAGAAAATATATAGAACAAACCATTTAGAAAATTCTTCTACACTTGCTAAAATAATTATTTTAAATAAATTATAATTATTATAAGATAATAAAATATCATTAGAAATATTTAATTTTAAAAATATTTTATCTATTAATAAAGATAAACTAATAGTAAATAAACCAGATATAACTGATATTATAATTAAAGGAGCTGGTTCTCTATTTTTTCTATCAGAATATAATATCAAAAATAATAATATAAAACTAGGAATAATAGATAACGAAATTACTATAGCCATTTGCGCAAATGATAAATTTGATAACATATTCTAATGCCTCCTATATTAATTATTATAACATATTATTATTATATAAGATTAATTTTAGATTTACTTTACATATTTTTTATATTAAACTTATATAATTTATAAAGGAGTGTTATAAATGTTTTTAAGTATATTAACTATGTTAGTTAAAAATATGCTTTTCTTTACAGGTAGTTATTCTAACAATGTTTTTAAAGAAGCATTAAGTAAAAAAGATGAAGAAAAATATTTAAAACTATTTTTAGAAAAAAATGATAAAGATGCTAGAAACATATTAATTGAACATAATTTAAGATTAGTCGCTCATATTGTAAAAAAATATAATACAAACAAAAATGATACTGATGATTTAATTAGTATAGGTATTATTGGTTTAATAAAAGGTATAGATAGTTTTTCTTATTCTAAAGGAAGTAAATTAACTACTTACTGCGCTAGATGCATTGAAAATGAAATATTAATGTATTTTAGAAATTTAAAGAAAACTAATAAAGATATAAGTTTGGATGAATTAATAGGTTTTGATAAAGATGGAAATGAAATATCATTACTAGATGTTTTAAAAACTCCAAATACAGATTATATAGAAAATATTAACACAAAAGATAATATTAAATCTTTAAAGGAATATATATATTTACTAAGTGATAGAGAAAGAATAATTATAGAAAAAAGATATGGTTTAAATAAATATGATGAAATGACACAAAAAGAAATTGCCAAAGAAATGAATATTTCAAGAAGTTATGTTTCTAGAATAGAAAAAAGAGCTTTAACTAAATTATTAAGAGAATTTATAAAAAATAAAAAAAAAGATTAAAAAATCTTTTTTTTAGTTTATACTATCAATCATATTAGAAACTTTATTACCTGCTTTTTGGAATGTACTTTTTAAAGAATTATTTTTATATTTATCATACATAAAACTCATAGATGCACCTAATCCCATTCCAAGCATAGTATATCCAATCATTCTTTTCATAATTTCACCTCTAATAATATGATTAACAATAATTATTAATTTATACATTCAATTAATTTATCTTTTAATATAGTTCTTCTTTCTTTTAAATTATTATTTTTAATTGAATAAATAAATGCATCTTTTTCTCCAATAAGAATTAATGATTTTTTAGCTCTTGTTATACCAGTATAAATTAATTTTTTATAAAGCATAATTCTATATTCTGATACTATAGGTATAATAACTATATTAAACTCACTACCCTGTGCCTTATGAATACTTATCGCATAAGCATGTTTTATCATATTTAAATCTTTAGAAGTATATTTAACTACATTACCATCAAAATCAATAGTAACAACATTTTTATCTATATCTATAATATAACCAATATCTCCATTAAACACATTATTATTTGGATCATTTTCTAATTGTAATACTTTATCATTCTTTTTATAAACAACATCTAAATATTTTATAGATTTTTCTTCATCTTTATTCAATAATTCTTGTATATATTTATTTAAATTATCTATACCGTTATAACCTTTATACATAGGACATAACACTTGAATATCATTTAATGTATATCCTTTATCTAATGCTTTAATAATTACTTCTTTAATATATTTTTTAACATTATATTTTTCACTAGATATAAAACTAAAATCTTTTTTCTTACTATTAAAATCATAAGTTAAATTATCATCATTTATTTCTTTAGCTAAAATATTAATATAAGAATTTTCTTCTTGTCTATATAATTCATCTAATTTTATAACATTTAATTTATTACTATCAATTAAATCTTTTAGTATATTCCCAGGACCAACACTTTCTAATTGATTATAATCGCCTATAAGAACTAATTTAACATTCTTACTTAATCCATTTAACAAACTATTAAACAAATTAACGTCTATCATACTAGCTTCATCTATAATAACAAATTCTACAGTAGATTTATTATCTTTATTAACTAAAAAAGTATCTGTTTCTTTATTCCATTTTAAAAATCTATGTATAGTAGAAGCTTTAAAATTAATTCCTTCACTCATTCTTTTAGCTGCTCTTCCAGTTGGAGAAAGTAAAGCTAATTTATTTTCTAAATCCATATAATTTAATCTATTTAATCTTTTATATAATTCTACTATTCCTTTAATGATAGTTGTTTTACCAGTCCCAGGTGAACCAGTTATTATAACAAAATTTTTTTCTAAAGCTTTTTTAATTGCTTCTTTTTGTTTTTTATTAAAAATTATTTTAAAATCTAATTCTAATTTTGTTATTTCATTTAAAATACTTTTATATTTATTATCTTTTTTATTGTTAAAATAACTTAATGTGTTTGCAATATTATCTTCAGAAGAATAATATTCAAATAAAAAATATTTATCATCTTCTGTTATTATTTTTCCTAAAGATTTTAAATTAGATAAATATAAAGATAAATCTTCTAAAGAAAAATCTTCAATTTGTAAGTAACTAGAAACTTGTAAATATAAATCAGATAAATATGCATATGTATCACCAGTGTTAAAACAATAATTTTTAAATACATGTATTATGCATGCTAAAATTCTATATTTATTATCATCTTTTATATCTAAATTTTTTCTTACTTTTTCTACTTTTAAAAAAGAAATACTATCAACCATATCAATTAATTCATATATATTATTATTAATTATAGTTTTAGTTTTAGATTTTAATGTATTAAATATATCCATTGAATCTTTCATATTAAAACCAATTTTTGTTAAAAATAATATAGTTTCATAACTTTCATTATATTTTATTAAAGTATCATGAATATATTTAGCTTTTTCCTCTTTCATATTGGGTACTAGTAATAAATTCGAATAATCTTCTTCTATTAATTTTAATGTATCTTCTTTTAATACATCAACAATATTCTTAGCAGTTTTAACTCCAACCTTATGAAATAAATCACTTGATAAAAAATCTATAATTGAATCAATATCTTCTGGTTTAACTCTTTCATATTCAGTAACATTATATTGTAAACCATATTTAATATTATTAATTAATTCTCCATAAAAAATATATTTTTCATCAATATTTAATTCATGAAATATACCTGTAAAAGTAATAGTTTTATTAACAAAATCTATCATATCATTATCATTAGTATCTTGTACTTTCATTAGACCAATAATATAGTTATTATCAGATTTAAAAATAATTCTTGTAAAATATCCTTTGATAAATTTTTTCATTTTATTCACCTTTTTAATTATACAATATTAACTAAGTTAAAAAAAGAGTTATTTAACTCTTTTTAATATATCTCTAGCACTTACAAGACCTGTTGCAGCAGCGATGACTATATTACCAGCTTTACCTGCACCATCACCAATAAAATACATATTATAACCATCTATTTTAAATTCATTATTAGTTGTTATTTCATTAGAAAAGAATTTAATTTCAGGTCCATATAGTAATGTTTCATCATTATTAACACCTGGAATTATTTTATCTAATTGTTCTAAACCTTCAATAATATTAAGAATAATTCTATGTGGTAAAACTAATGCTAAATCACCTGCAACAGCATCTTTCAAAGTAGGAGTTATAAACATTTTATTAATTCTAGACCATTTACTTCTTCTACCTTCTTTTAAATCCCTAAGAGTTTGTATTATAGGTTTAGAATCACCTAAAACATTTGCTATTCTTGCTATTGATTCACCATATTGTCTAGTATTAGTTACTGGTTCAGTTAGATTAACTTTACTTATAAAAGCAAAATTAGAATTATTAGATTTTATTTCTTTTAAAGAGTGTCCATTAACACAAATATAACCATAGTAATTCTCTTTAGCTACAAAACCTCCAGGATTTGTACAAAAAGTTCTAATTTCATCAGCATATGTTTTAGTTTTAATAAAAATAGTAGGATCATATATTACATCACATATTTCTTGCATTATTTCTTTTCTAACTTCTACTCTAACACCTATTTCTATACTCTTTGATAAATATTCTATATTATACTTATCTGCTAGTTCTTGAACCCATTTAGCACCTGTTCTTCCAGGGGCTACTACTACAAATTTTGATTCAATTTTTATTTCATCTTTATTCTTTTTATAAGTAATTATATGTTTATTTTCATTTTTACTTTCAATATCAATAACATTAGTAGATTCTAGTATTTCTACACCTTTATCTTTTAAATACTTTGTAAAACCATCAATATATGAAGGAAGATGATCACTACCTAAATGTTTTTGTTTAATTAATAATAATCTCATACCATATTTAGTACATTTCTTTTGTATTTCTTTAGCTTCATCAATATTTGAAGGAAATACTTCAGCATCCATTTTAAATTTATTAAATATTTCTTCAGTTTCATCAACTAATTTATATGCTTTTTCTTCATCCATATACTTAAATAAATCTGATTTACCTAATTTAGGAATAAAATTTAATTTACCATCAGAAAATGTTCCAGCACCACCATAACCAGATAGAATATTACATGGATTACAGTTCTTACATTCAGTTTTTAATTTATTCATAGGGCAAAGTCTATTTTCTACATATTTACCTTTATCTAACATTAATATTTTTAATTTTGGATTTTTTTCAATTAATTCATAAGCACAAAATAAACCTGCAGGCCCAGCACCTACTATTACTACATCATATTTCATTTATTAAACCTCCTATTTAAATTATAGCATAAATAAAATAGATTAGATAACAAAATCTAATCTATTAATAAATTAATAATTACAAAATTTTCTTTCACTAAATCTTCTTATTGATGAACCTAGATATCTACCCAAATCAGTAAATACATTTACAGATCTATAAATTGCACTCCATAATGAACCAGTCATTCCTCCTGCATATAGTTCTTTTTGTTTTTCTAAACTTAATTCTTTCAAAAAATCACCCTTTCTTTATCTACATTTAAATGGTCTAGAATATCCATCAAATATTCCTACTACAAAAGATACTGCAGCCCAAATACCTGCGATTACTCCTGCAGAAATTGCACCAGCATACATATCTTTAGTTTGAGATACACTTAACTCTTTCATTACTACCTCCTATGTTTATAATCCTATCAAATAAATCTTTATTATTGTCTCTATGTGATATCAATATAATAGTTTTTTTGTATTCAGTTTTTATATTTTTTAGTATTTCTCTTTCACTATCAATATCAATTTCATTCATAGTTTCATCAAATATAATAAAATTAGTATTTCTTAATAAAGACCTAGCTAGAATTATTTTTTGTCTTTCACCACCACTAATATTAAAACCATTCTCTTCAATCATAAAATTTAAATCTATTTCTTTCTTATCTAAAAAATCCTTTATTAAACATATATCTAATATTTTATCTAATTCTTTTTTATCTACTTTTTTATATAATAATATATTATTATAAATACTATCATTAAATAATTTTTCATTTTGATTAACAAAACAAATATTATTTTTTAATGAGTTATTCGTTATATTATTAATATTTATATTATTTATTTTAATAGATCCTTTATTTAAAAATATTTCTTTATTTAAAAGTTTAAATATAGTACTTTTTCCAACACCACTTTTTCCATTAACTAAAATAAATTCATTTTTATTAATTAATAGATTATAATTATGAATTATATAATTTTTATCGTCATAACTAAAATATGCATTTATAAATTGTATTTTATTTATTGAATTAATATTCTTATCTCCATCATTAATATCATAATTCAATAAATCATTAATCCTATTATACGACGCCTTTGAGTTTATAAATATATTATCAATACTTAATATTTTTTTTATAGAATCAAATAGTATAATATATAAAGAATTTATAAGTATTATTTTAGATACAGAACTATTAATATTTACAAATATTATTATAAGATTAAAAAGATCAGTTACTATGTCATTAATATATGAATAATTTAATATTTTTTTATTTAATTCATTATTATCATTTAAATATTTAGTGTATATATTTTTATTTTTTAAAATAAATTTTTCAGTTAAATTTAAATTTTTTATAGTATCAATATTAAATAGTGAATCTATAAAACTAATATTTACATTTGTGTTATTGTCTATGTCTTTTTTAATATAATTATTTAATGTATTTCTTTTTAATAAATGGTTAATAAGAATTATAAGAATTGGAATAAAAATAAATATAATATTTTTAAAAGAATAGAAAATAAAGAATATTATCAAAAATATAGTAAGTATAATATTTAATAACAAGGAAAATGATAATTCATAAATAAATTCTTTTATATAATTTAGATCATTAACTTTTGATATAATATCTCCGGTTGGTCTATTGTGATGATAAAGAATTGGAAGATTAAAAATTTTTTCATAAGTATTATTTCTTAATTCTGCATTTATATTTTTATTAAATTTTAATATGAAAATATCTTTAATATAATTTAGAACAGATTTAATTAAAAGTAGTATCAAAAATAAGAACAATATTATAATAGATTTATTTTCTACTATAGTTTTTAAGTATAAACTAAAAACAATTGATAATATGGAACTAAATAGTATGAATGATAATACAATAGAAATTTGATAACGTTTTGTTTTTAATAATGAAATAAAATAATTACTTAGTTTTTTGTTAGTTAGAGGTTTTATTTTGCTACAAGTAATAATTACATTTAAAAATTCTTTTTTAAATTCTTCTTCACTATATTTTATATTTCCTCTTATAGGATCAAAAATATATATTTTGTTTTTTATTATTTTTTTAATGATTACATAATGATTATAACCACTAATATTAATATAGCCAATTACAGGTAAATTCATATTTTTTAAATTATCAATAGTTGTTTCATATGCTTTTGAATCATAACTTAAATATTGAAAGGTTTTTACCATGTTATAAATTGATGTTCCATTCTTATCTGTTTTAGTTTTATCTCTTAATTTTTCTATAGAAGTATCTTCATTATTTAGTTTTAATATATTATAAATACAACATACTCCGCAGTCTTTTATTCCTGTTTGTTTAATAAACTTATGCAATTTTTTCACCTTCCACATATTATATAAACTACATAATAAAAAAATCCCTTAAAAACAAGAGATTTTTTAATTAATTTTTACTGAATTAACAATTTCTTTTAATTCATCTTTATATTTATAATATTTATCTTTTATTGATATTTCAGTTATATATAATATATTATTTGGTTTATCATTAAAAGTAATTAATGAGAATTTATAAACACATAATGAAGAATTTTTACTTTTTCCAACATATGAAACAGTAGTTACTACTCTATCTGGTAAATTTTCGGTTTTTAATTTTTCATATTCCTCAAATTTATCTTTTGAAGATTTCAAATCATTAACTGATTTATTTATAAAATCTAAATGAGTTTTTTGTTCATAATTTGTAATATCATAATTAAAGACAGATACAACAAGATTTCTATTATTATCTATTGCATATAAATCATAATCATTTACATCTTTAACAATAAAACCATATTTAAATTTAAAAGTAGCAAAATCATCTTTTGTTTTATATAAATTATAGACTTCACTTAACTCTTTTTCTTTAATATTAATTTTCATTAATGATTTTTTATAAATATTATCAGTAATAAAAAACACTATTAATAATATAAATATATAAGATACATATATTAAATATTTTTTATTAATTCTTTCATTTAATATTTCTTTTTTATAAAAGAAAGGAATGACTAATATATTAAATAATACTAATACTAAAATATTAATAATTTTGTATTTTAAGCTTTTTCTTTTGAGTATTTCTTTAATTATTTCTACCATTAAATAAATAGAAGCGATAGATAAAACTATAAGAATACATATATAAATAATTAATAATAATACAAATAAATTTGTTTCTATATTTTCAATATCAACTAATATTTTAAAAACAGGAATTAAACTAAGTAAAAAGGCACTTATAATACAGTTTAAATATATTAATATCTTTTTCATTATATACACTCTCTTTCAACAATTTCACCATCTACAAATTTAACATTCATAAATTTTCTACTTGACAAATAATCACATAAATGAACAAATTTTTGATATTTAGTTGTTGGAAGTGGTAATACAATACTAGATTTTCTATCTGTATTCCACTGACCCATATGAGATGAAATTGATTCACTCATAAATTTAATTTCTTCTTCTGAAAGAGTAAATTTATCTTTATTATTTGTTAAAAAATTTGCCATTAATAAAGGATGATCAAATCTTGTATATTGTTCTTCTATTAAACCATGTTTTAATCCATCATGAACTAATATTGACATAAGAATTAAATCAATTTCTTTATTAGTAAAATCTTCTGAAAAAGTTTTTGTATTTAAAAGTTCATATCCTATTCTAAAAGCTACTTTACTATGTCTAACTAATCCTTTTTCACCTAAAGCATAATCAGGATGATATTTACCTGATGATGAGGCTTGTATATGAAAAAAATAATCTGGTAATAATTCAATTATCCTTTTTAAATTATCTTTTAGTCTTTCATCTTTAATACAATTAATTTCTTTTTTAAAACAATCTATTTTATTCATTTTTATTTTCCTTTACACTTACTACAAATACCTCTAAATTCTATGTTATGACTTGTAACCTCGTAATCATTATTCATTATAATTTTATTTTCAAAGTTTTCTATATCCTTTTTTGGTATTATAGTTTTTTTATGACATTTATTACAGCTAAAATAATGATTATGTGTTTTTTCTTTTAATTCATATATAACAACATTATCTACTATTTTTTTTGTAATAATTTCTTTATTTAAAAACAATTCTATTATTCTATAAATTGTTGATAAATTTATTTCTTTTTTTACAAGTTCATTTATTTCTTTAATAGTAATTCCATTATTATTTTTAATAATATCTAAAATTGTTTGTCTTTGTTTAGTACATTTAATATTATATTCTCTAAAAATATCCATATTAAACACCTAATATATTAGTAAATAAACCCGCAATTACACTTATAATATATAAAAGTAAAACTATATTTAAGTTTTCCTTTATATTCTTATTATACTTGAAAAGTATTAAAATTCCAATACCACTATTAATTAATAATCCAGAAATTAAACTTCCATAATTAATTATATCTTTTAAATATAATTCAGTAAGTAATATACTTGATGAACAATTAGGAATTAAACCTATCAAGGAAGTAATAAATATTTGAAAAACAGTATCTTTTAAGAAAACTAAAGATAATTTTTCATAAAACTTATCTAATGCGAAAGATAATAATAAATTAATAATTAAAATAAATATAAATACTTGAAATGTATGTTTTAAAGATGATTTAACAATACTTTTTTCACATTTACATTTATCATGTTCACATATATCTTTTATCTTTTCTTTATATGTTTTTCTATAAACAAAATCAATGATAAAACCAAATATAATTCCTATTAAAAATTTTATAAATAATGTTTTTGTTATTAATTTAATACCTACATTATAAGAAATAAATAATGGTAGCATTTCATCTGATGTGGATAAAAATATAGATATTAAAGTACCTAAACTAATTATTCTAGCAATATAAAATTCTGCAGCCATAGATGAAAAGCCACATTGTGGTAATAAACCTATTAAACCTCCAAATAAAGGTCCTACTTTTTTTGTTTTAATTAATTTATCTTTAGTTTTATAACTAATTTTATGTTCAATTAATTCTAATAATAAAAATGTAATAAATAAAAATGGTAATAATTTAATTGAATCTACAACAGCATCTAATATAATATCTAACATAATTCCTCCTAAATGCAATTTTTTTGCATTTAAATTATAATATATATATTTAGCTCAGTCAATATAAAAGTTTTATTTAACACTTTTGTTTTTTAATTTTTTAATAATTATTACATTAGATAATGTAATAATTATTATTAACAAACCTATTAAAATATACATATATTTTAAATTAGATTTGCTAGTATGTTTAGTTTCTTTTTTTGAAATTACTAAATTATTATTTTCTTTATATATTTCTTCATTAATAGATACTTCATTTCCATTAACATATAATTTATATTTTCCGTTAGAATATATATTACTATTATCTTCAGAATCATTTTCAAGTTTTGTTATATAAGTATCATTTTGTAATGATAAAACAGAATTATTATCTATTTTTAAAGTAATATTTTTTGATTTATTTTCACTATTAATAGAACTTTCTAATACACTACTATTTTCTATTGTTAAATCTAAAGTAGATATATCATCTACAATTATGTTACCACTTACTTTCTGATTAGTTAATGTCATAGTAACATTTCCGCCATTAGAACCACTATTCCCCCATTTACTTGCTTGAATTCTTAAAAAATCTTGATCATTATTTTCAATAACATTATTTTCTAAAGAAATATTAGCTTTAGTATTAGTAACAAAGAATGTATCACCTTTATTAGTCACTATATTAGAGTCTTTGCTAGTAAAAGTACCTACACCTTCATCAGCATCTCCACTCATTGATTGATATATAAAAATATTCTTATAAGTTTCAGAATTACCATTTAAAGAATTATTTGTATCAGTTAGTTTAACATTATTTAAACTAACACTATTAAATCCTTCAATAACAACCCCTTCAGATGAATTAGATGTTAAAACAGCATCTTTAACACTAACATTTGCAGTAGAATATATTACTGGTGAACCAACTCCATTAGTTTCATAAGAACCTTTTTCTACATTCAATGTTCCTCCGCCTCTATCACTTCTAATAGCAGCAGATGAATTACCCATTGTCTTAACAGTTAAATTATTAGCATTTAATGTTCCTCCACCAGTAACCATTACACCACCAGAATTATTTGAAATAGTATTAATAATACTATCATTTAAATTTATTATTCCTGTAGAATACGAAAATATAGCATTTGCATGAGCTCCGTTTGTTTTTATGTTTCCTCCATTTATAGTTACATTTGCACCATTATGCGCAAATACAGCAGCATTTATTCCATAAAAATCTGCTTCATCTCCGTCAGAATCACCTGTTTTATCAATAGTAGGATTATTAATTTTACTTGTACCACTATTAAAGAATAAGGCATGTCTTCCGCCAATAGAACTTGTATATGTCTTATCACTTTCTTCAGTATCACTAGATATAGTAATATCTCCTGTATGAGTTACATTAGATGCACTATTAAAATTTCCAGGTTTTGATGGAATAGCATAAACTATAATTGGTATTAAACTTGCAAAAAGTAATATAAAAAACATTTCTATCTTTTTCATATAAGCCTCCTATATTATTATAACAAAACTAAAAATCCAATTCTATATAAATTACAAAACTTTACAAAAAAAAGAACTATATTAGTTCTGATTTTTTTAATTTTGTAAATACATCTATAACACTATATTTCTCTAGTTTGAGCCTTATTATGATGAAACCTTGCATTTTCTAAATTTTCTAAACTAATTTTAGATGAGTACAAAGTGTCAAAATAAAGTCAATTATATCTCGTTCATCAATTTCAATTCTATTCATTTAGACTCCAAAAACTATCTTTTTAATACCTTTTGATAATTTTTTTCTTTTAACTGTTTACTCAAAATATAAGTATCTTTTAATATCATATATTCTTCATTAGTTGGTAAAACAATAACTTTGGTTTTTGATTCTGGCTTTGATATAAAACCTGATTGATTTGATTTATATTTAGAAATGTTATTATTAGCCTCTTGATCTAATTCTATACCCATGATATTTGATAATGATTTGACTAAATTTTCTCTTAGTGAAATAGCATTTTCTCCAATTCCAGCAGTAAATACAATAGCATCAAGATTACCATCTAATTCAAAGTAATATTGTGCAATATATTTTATAATTGACTTTTTCATCATTTGCATTGCCAATTGCGATTTCTTATCACCATTATTTGCTAAAGATTCTAAATCTCTAAAATCATTCTTTCCTGCAATACCAATTAATCCACTATTCTTATTTAGTATTGATGTTATTTGTTCTATAGATAGATTTCTTTCTTTACTTATATATTCTATTATTGAACTATCAATGGTTCCTGATCTTGTTCCCATAATTAACCCATCCAAAGGAGTTAAGCCCATTGTAGTATCAATACATTTTCCATTTTGGATGCATGAAATACTTGCTCCACTACCTATATGACATATAATTAAATTTGGTTCATCTTTATTCAAAATAGATTGCATTTTTTCTGTTATGTATTTATGGCTAGTTCCATGAAATCCATACTTTCTAACACCATTTTCTTTATACCAATCATATGGTACAGCGTACATATAATTCTCAATTGGCATTGTTTGATGAAATGCAGTATCAAATACAGCAACTTGTGGAACAGTTGGTAATACCTCCTTCATACTTTCAATACCTGCTATCTCTCCAGGATGATGTAAAGGTCCTAATTTTGTTAAAGATTTAATATTTGATAATACATCATCATCTATTATTACTGAATCCGAATAAAATTCACCACCATGTAATACACGATGTCCAATTCCTTTAATATCTTCCACGCTATCAATTAAATTGTATGCAATTAATTCTTCTAACATAACCTTAACAGCTTCTGTATGATTATTTATAAATCTATTCTTTTCTATTTTTTGATTATTAAATTTTAAAGTGTAACAACTATCTCCTTTTCCAATTTTTTCTACCAAACCATTTATTAATTCTATTTGTTCTGGCATCAAATATAAAGAAAATTTTAATGATGAACTTCCAGCATTAATTATTAAATATTTTTCATTCATAAATAAACCTCCACGATTTTATATTTTATCATTATCATACTTAATATACAAGTCTATTAAATATTTTTAAGTGAATTTAATTTTTTAAAGATTAAAATTAATTAATTACTATATTATCAAAATTTTATTTATCATGATCCATCTCTTTTAATTTTATTATAAAAAAAATCAATTCTATTTCTAGAATTGATATAGTTCTATAATATTCAACATTAGTGGATAAAAACACATCATGTTTATTCATTAAAGTAAATAAAAAATGCACAATATTTCAAACATATTGTGCATTTTTATTTAAATCGAATACAATTCGAATATTTTTATTATGGTGCGTCAGTTGAATACGTTTGGAAATTTTTATTTAGGTTAATTCCTATATAAATTATATCATAATTCTTAAAAAAATAAATATTAATATTTTATAAATTTTACTACTCATAAAAATCTTTTGAAACTTTTTCACTAAACATTTCAACTTGTTCTGTCATTATATGTAATAATTGATAAATAACATCTAAATGATCTTCAATAGGTTCATTTGCTATTTTATTAATATCATCCGAATCTAAATTATTATTTATTTCTTTATTCATATTTTGCAAAACAAAAATATTATTTTTTAAAAATTCAATTATTGCTTGTTTTTTTTCTGTTTCATTTAATTTTTTAAATGAATTAAAAACCTCATCAAACTTGTTTATAATTTCATACCTCCCTTAACTGCTTCATTTGCTTCTGCTAAATAACTATCATTTTTTACTTGTATACTCCTTATTCTTTCTTCATATACTTTTCTTTCTTGTTCTATTCTTTCTTCTATTGAAGTAGTTAATTCTTCTGGATGTTTTTGATAATAATCTTTAATCCATTCTACTAGTTGATTAAATTCTCTTTCAGCACGATTTAATTCTCCTTGCATTTCTTTATTCTTTGCTTCATTTCCATAAGTAGCAATTATTTGTTCACTAGTAGCATTTTGTATTGGTTTTTTACCTGCAAACATTGTTTTTGCCTTTCCCCAAAAATTCTTTTGCATATATTCATTCATTTGCTTATCATATTCTTCTTTTGCAGAACGCATAATGCTACCAACATTTGCTTTTCTTATTCTTTCTTCCATTGCAGGAGAAATTTTTTCTTCTTTAATTGGATATGCTTCAATTTCCTTTTTAATTTTATCAATTTCATCTATTAATTGTGTTGCTCTTCCAACATCTTTATAACCCTCATATTCTACTGTTTTACCTATTTTATCTAAAACAGCGTCTACATCACCAACTGTAGTTCTCTCACGAGTTGTTAAAGAAGCCAATTCTCTTGTTTTATTTTCTAATTCTGCTTGTAATCTTTCCAATTCTGACATATTTTAACCTCCATATTCGCATTATCTCCTATAAACATTATAATAAATTTTATTATATGTAGTCAAATTATTCAAAAAATATACATTTTATTTACAATTATTTGTTTAAGTAATATACAATAAATTTTTGTAAACAATTAATTAATTTAATAATATTTTCTTGATTATTATAATCCCTATATTTATAATTAATTTCTATTTGTATTGCTTCGAATTCTGTATATAGAAAAACACTTTGAGTTATCTTACCACCTTTAAACTTACTATTAATTGATACATTACTAATTCCGTTTTCAGTAAATGCCCCTTTTAACTCATTAATAGTTGAATAATCTGCAGTTAAATTATTTAAAGTACCTAATTCAATATCAAAATCATTATTAATTGCCGCTCCATGTAAATCAATAAATAACTTTATATTTTTTTCTTTAATTATTTTTAATATTTCATCATGTTATTATTACCACTTACATACATAAATTCTTTATGACTATCTATTGTTTCTAATTCTAATAATTCATCGAAATTTATTATTTTCATATTTTTACCTTATAACTCTATTGTATAACCATCATTTGGTACAATAACATTTTTATAATTCAATTTATTTAACTTTTCTCTTGTATCATTTTCTAAATGTGAAACAACATATTTACAGTTAGGATACTTATCTATTAAATACTCTAATTTATCTATCCCCATGTGTTTAGTTGAAGCATTAATAAGCATACAGTCTAAAAACAAATAATTACAAACACTAGACATGTATTCTAAATTATCACATAAAGTAGTATCACCTGAAAAACCAATTTTTATGTTATCTTTTTCTATAATATAACCATAAGCTGGTTTCATTCTCCCATGATCTACTAAATATTTATAAACTTTATAATCATTAACAATAAATGAATTTTCAAAATTATAATTAATATCCAATTCATTAATTGCCTCATCAAAGGAGTTTGGAAATGCTAAATTACCAATTTGATTAATTTTTTCTTTACCATCTTCTGAACAATATATATTTACTATTTTGTTATCACTTTTTGCTTTATTTAATATGTAAAAAGGTATATCAAAATAATGATCCCCATGAAAATGTGTTAATAATATATTATTTATTGTGTTTGGAATAATATTTAATCTGTATAAATACTTACATGCACCATTTGGAAAATCAACCATTATGTCATCATCTATCATATAACATGCACTATTAAACTCATTCCACATACTACCAGAACCAATTACTTTAATCTTCATTTAAATCACCCTATCTTTACCTATATTTCTTTTTAATATTTCAATAGCATTATTTTTTCTTTCAATACCATTTGTACAATATGAATAATCTTTTAAAACATATACATTATAATTATTTTCAAATAAATTTATTGCAGTAATAAGTACACAACACTCTACATCAATACCACATAAATAAATGCTCGTAATATTATTATCATTTATATAATTTATCAAATCAATATTGTACGCTGAATATGTTTCTTTATCAAAAATTTTATATTTTTTATTATCTATACATATTTTTCTACTTTCTTCATTTAAACAACCATTCCAATTTAATTTTGTTTTTATTGGATTATTACTACTATTTATAAATCTAGTAAAAATCACATGACTAAATTTATTTAAATCAATTAATTTTGTAATAGCACTAATAGAATCATATGTATTTTCGTTTATAAATTCATTTTGTAAATCAATTACAACTAGTAAACTATTATTTTCTAATTTCATATTCAACCCTCACTTTAAATAATTATATCATATTCATATAGAATTAGAACAATTTTTAAAATCTATTGCAATTCAAAAAAATAATTTGCTTGAACGAATTGTTCTTGCTTAATTATGTTTAGAGTTTCAAAAGGAATTATTCCCTTTGCACACCTATTGGCGAGCCAATAGAGAAGTATGTTTTATCTATTGGAAATAGGATATTACCGACAGGCAATTGCTTGTCTTTTTATATATCTATATTTCTATCATCATAATCTTTATCATAACCATTAATATAAATATCATCACACTCATCAAACATTAAATAATCTATTTTATTAATAGTTATTATATGAGGTTTTACATAGGCAATATTAGTTTCTTTAATATTTCTAATATTACCATTTTTATATATGGGTTTAACATAAGCAAACTTACATATCATATCGACTTTCTTTCTTAAATAACAAAAAAACTAACATTTCTGTTAGCAATTTATTACTCTCAAAACTTTAAAAGTTCGAGTTTTCTATCATAATGGTGCGCCAGTTGAATACGTTTGGAAATCCATATAAGGTTAATTTCTATAAAGATTATATCAAATATTTATAAAAAATCAAAATACTTTATATTTTTTAATTAAAAATAGTGACACCACTCAAAAAATGCTAATATCCCACAAATATTCAAAAAATATATTTTTGGGAGCAACTACTCCCTTATAAAATAAGGGCTAAATTCAAATTTTAATTTAATTTGGGAGCAATTTTGCAAGTGCAAAATCAGTTTGGTACCACCATTTTTCGCGTATTTTCAACGAAAATTGAGGATGGTGGTGCCACGCTCTTATCCTGATAAAAATTTTTAATTAAAATTTTTGCATTTTTGGGATTTTGGGAAGCACAAAAAAGTAGTGTCATCTACCACTTTATCATATCGCAATGTCAAAATATTCCGAACAAGTTAAAACTAGGATTTCTCCTAGTTTAAGTTATTTCATACTTTCATTTACCCAAGTTATGAAGTTTGTTGTTGAATTTCCTGTTCTTTCAGCTGTTGTGTGTCCTTGAGCCCAAATTGTAGCAAAATCAACATTTATTTTTCCATAATTATTTAATGCTAATGCTAAATTCATTTCTGTAGTCAATGCTGTATCTCCTTGAGTAATTCCTGTTCTTATTCTCCATTTTGGAGCAACTGTAGATTTTTTATATCCTTCATAATAACTTGTTAAATAGTACATTGGATTATACATATTTTGTCTAACAATTGATTTTTTTCCAAGATCATCCTTATTAGATAAATCTGATTTATATTCACTTGCATAACTTGAATCATAATCTGAATACGATGAATAATCTTTACTATTTAATATATCACTCATAATTGAATCAAAATGTAATGCATCAGTTTTATTATTACCAAACACATAGTTTTCTGCTTGTTTTCTATTTAAGTCATCAAATGCACCTACATCTTTTGATGCACTCTTACATTCTTTAACAAAATCCTCAACACTTGTAATTGTTACTGACTTACTAGATTCATTAAATGTTACCCATGAATATTTAGATGCATATGATTTCATATCAGATACACTTGTATAATTATCATTTAAATAATTAGTTAATGATTCTTCAATAACATTTTTTAAGTAATCATAATAAGAACCTGATATATATATTCCATTGCTTGTTTTAGATAATGATAATACATTTCCATCATTATCTTTTAATTTTAGTTCATTAATATATTTTGCATAAGCTTCTGCTAAATCATCTGAAAGAGCACTTGTCCATGTTGAATCTGCTCTTGTTCCACTTGTACTATATTGTCCCATATTCCATTCATATGCTTCATCAGCAACATCTAAATTAGTAATTGGGCACCAAGACATTACACCTTTAATAGAATCAGATATTTCATTTCCATCATCATCTTTCATAAGTGCACCTATTTCATTTAAGTAATCTGTATAAAGTTCAGAATCACCACTAGCACCTAAAATTGTGCTTTGTGCTCCTCCTCCAGAATGTCCAAATACAAAGATTGAATCTTCATCTCCTGCAAGACTATCAGCATTATATCTTAAATATCTTATTGCAGCTTTAAAATCTGTTACTCCCCAAGGAGCTCCTCCTGCGAAAGTTTCTCCATTATTTCTTCCTCTTGCTCCAGAATATACATAGATAAATCCTGCTTCAAGATAACTTGATAAACCATTATAAGAATAACTTGTTGGTGCTTTTTGTGCTGAATAACCTGCTGTATTTATTGGCATTACTATTGGAGCAGTTTTAGATGTATATCCAGCTACTTCATTAGTTTCATTTAAAGTACATTTATATGTATCACCAGACTTAGAACAATCCATATAATCACCTGGTACATAAATTCCCATTGATTCATATTCTTTTGTTGCTGGATTAGAAACATAAACTAATCCTATTTGGTAATAAACATTATTTGATGAATCATAACTCCAATTGGACATATCTATGTGTAAGTCATCTGTAGATGAATAACTAACATTACTTGAACTTGAATTATTCAAATATATTTTATTAGCAAATAAAGTAATTCCAAATGTTAATACTGCAGTTAAAACTATATTTGCAAGTACATAAATAATTATCTTATTGCTATTAATAAATACCGAATGTGTGCTAAATCCACTCATAACTAAATATAATAAATCTAATGAGATTATTAATGATATCACACCTATAATTATTATATAAGTTGTTGTAAGTGATAATGAACTAGATGTTGTTTCACCAGCCCCTGCAAATCCACCATCTGCTTTTTCACTATTAGAAGAATTATCCATACTTGGTGGAGTCATTTGTTCACTTGAATTACTTGATGAATCACTATTTGAATTATCACTTGATGAACTCCCTGGTTTACCACTTGGCATCTCTCCTGATGGAGGATTACCACTTGGTTTATTACTATCAGATGATGAATCGCTACCATTCATATTTGGAGGTGTGCCCATATTATTATCTCCGCTAGGCATTCCACTTTGTTCTGATGTTCCACTTGGTGTTGAATCTAAATTATTTTTTGCATGATCAAATGTTAAAAATAATCCAACAATTCCCAAAATTAATATTATTACTAATATAATATTTTTTATCTTTCTATTCATTTTTTTCCTCCTTAATTACATCATTATAAATTTTTGAAATTAATGTAGACAGCTGCTGTTTTTCTTGTTTGTTTAAACTCCTTAGTGTATTTTTTTCTATTGTTGCTTCATAGTCACCTATACTTTCATATAATTCTTTCCCTTTACTTGTTATAGAAATGACAGAAGTATGCTTTGTTTCTTTTTTTATCAATTCTTTTTCTTCTAATCTATTAATAATTCCTATAACTGTACTATGTTTTAAAACAAGATAATTACCAATATCTTTTTGAATTATTTGCTTACCTTCATTTTGAATTAGATATTTCAAAACAACATATTGTGAAGCAGTTAAGTTAAATTGTTTTAAGTCATTATTAAACATTGTTTTAGTATAGTTAACTATATTTTTCATTTTTTCAACTACCAATTTTTCACCTCCTATGTAGTATGCTACATATATTATAGCACACTTTTTTAAACATGAAAAATAATAATTACTAAATGTTAAATTAATATTAAAAAAAGATGAGATTTCTCTCACCTTAACGAACGGAATGTCAAAATTTTGCGATTATTCTACTAATTAAAAATCTTTTTCTTATTATTTATTTTAACTAGAACTAGTGACATTATTACTAATATAATTGATGTTACTAAACTACCAATAATATTTTCATTAATTATATATATACCACTTAATGAATTTACAATACAATGAAATAATACACATAAACATACGCTATTAGTATTTTTTCTAATACTTGCTAGAGAAAAAGCTAAACCTAATACATTTATTCCAAAAGCAAAATAGTTTTGACCATATTGGGCAACTCCTTGAATAAAGAATAAAGGTAAATGCCATATCCACCATATAACACTGACAACTAATGTTGATAAAAGAAAACTATGTTTCTTTTCTAATTCAAATTGTAAAATATATCTCCATCCAGCTTCTTCTAATCCACCACCAATTAGCATTATAGGTATCATAAGAACAATTGCATATAAAGGAAAACCACTTTCATATCCTGAAATAAATATTTGAGGTAAAATATATACTACACCTAAAAAGATCACCATTAAATAAGATAATAGATTATGTTTGAAATCAAAAATATGCTTAATCCAATCTTTAAATCCTTTAATTTGCTTGTTTTTCTTTAGTGATATATAAGAAGCAATAGTTGGAGACCAGCCACCAATCAAATATGGAACATATAACAATGGATTATCTTTTAATATAATTCCATTTATACTGCAAACTATTAATGTTCCTCAACAAATAATCATTATTAAAAATGTAATTGATAAATAATCTTTTATTAATTTATTCATATAATTAACTCCTTTATTTAACATTATATCACACTTTTCTATATTTTAATTACATCGTAATATTATTTATTTTACGAACATGCTATTTTTCAATATTTTCCTCAAATTCTAACAATATTGGTGGTCTTGGAACTCCTATCACGCCAAAACTTTCTACTTTCTTAATTCCTTTTTTATTTAATATCGGAATCATTTTAAATGGAACTGTATTTTCTTCTGCATTTATATAATCTAACCTAAATTGATTATTTCCATATTTCTCTTTTTTAACTTCAACATATTCTATTGCACAATGTCTTGATAATTTATCAACATATTGTTCTGCTTCTTCTCGTGTCATTGGATAACTCACTTCCATTTCAGAAGTATCTTTGTTTGAACTTACATCAATATGTCTAGTTAATCCACCATCACTAAATAATTTTGCATATTCTTTTATAAATGTGTTTCTAAAGTTTATATTCTTTATTCTTACATTATCATTTGTTTTTATTACCTCAATTGAATCAATATAATTCATTATTAAATCTTGTTTTTGTTTTATACTCATTTCTTTCCATTTTTTTAAAAACTTATTGTGATATAGTGGATCAAGTATATATTTTATACTTTCTAAATCTCTAGTAAGCATTACATCATCAAAACTAAAATTAAATTCTTCTAATTCATTTTCTACTTTTAATTTATCTTCTGCTTCTTTTATTCTTTTTTCTAAATGTTCTTTATCTGATTTATATTCATCAATATCTATTATTTGATTTAAATATGCTTCTTTAAGTCTATTTACTTTATCTTTTAAGATATTTATCTCTTTCTTTAATAAATCATTAGGATTTTCTAATTTATGCTTTAAAAGTGGCGCAAAATACTTTCTAACTACTATATCAAATTCAATAATTAAAGATATTTCTTCAATCAATTTGTCTTCTAACATATCTTCTCTTACATAACAACCACAATCATTACACTTATAATAAATATAATGTTTCTTTTTACCACCTGGAGCTTTACAAGCCATTATTCTATGACAATTAGGACATAATATTTTTTGAAAGAATATATAATCATTTCTTCTTTGATATGTTCTTGTATTCTTTTTAGTTTGAACCTGACATTCTTCCCATAGTTCTTTACTAACTATTGGTTCAACTACATTTTCATAATATATAGGATTTCCAACTCTACCACCACTTACAAAATCTCCTTTAAAAAGTGGATTAGATAATAAATGTTGTAATGAATTTTCTCTCCAATTAGTTTTATTTAATACTTTTTCTTTATTAAATACATTGGCTATCTTACTATATGAATAACCTTTAGAATATAATTCAAACATTCTTACTACAACTTCTTTTTCTTCAGGATTAATAACTAACTTTTTTCCATCCCTCATAAATCCTAAAGTCTTTCTTACTGGTATATGTCCATCTTTAATAGCTCCGACCATACCAAATTTTACTCTTTCTGATACTCTTTCTATCTCTAACTGTGATAAAACAGTTAGCATTCTAACAAAGAATCTACCATTTGCAGTCGAAGTATTTATATCATCCATAGCACATTCTAAAGCACATTCATATTTTTCAAGTTCTGTTATTAATATTTCTAAATCTCTAACTGAACGAGTAACTCTATCTAATTTATAAGCAACTATTACATTTATTTTTCCATCTCTTACATCTTATAACATTTCCATAAATGCAGGTCTATGATCCATATCTTTACCACTTATACCAGCATCTTCATAAATCTTATAAATATTATAATCTCTATACTTACATCAATCTTTTAATTTTTCTTGTTGTTCAGGTAAACTATAACCCTCACGTGCTTGATCTTCAGTAGAAACCCTACAATATATTGCCGCATTTTTCTTCATTCTATCAACTCCTTTTCCATAAAAAAGGGAGTCAAAGATACTAGCTATTAAACTAATACCTTTAACTCCTTAAAATCCAATATAAAATATAATACGTATTTAATCATAGAAGTACCTCTCTTTCTAATAAAGACGGATACTGCTTGTCATTTATTGGTTATTTATTTTATCATTTTAATTTTAAAAGTCAATTCCTTATTTAGGGAATGGTATTAGTTAATTTGTGATTTAATAAAACTTTGAAGTTCATTAAGAGATATTTTATTTTCTAATGAATTAATATAAACATCATTACAATCATTAAAGAATAAATATGTAATATCTTTTATTCTTAATTTATGAGGTTCAATATATGCAAGATTAGTATTAGAAATACTTATTATATTTCCTTCTTCTAATTTACCTTTTAGATTTAGAAACATTAACATGTTTTTTACTCTTTTATTTAATGTTTCCTCAATCTCATATTTTTCCTTTATTATTTGCATAACTAATCAACTCCTCTCAAAGCATATAAAAAAGGTTAACCAAAATTAACCTTTATTTATATTAAATCGAATACAATTCGAATAATTTCCCTATGGTGCCCCAGAAGGGATTCGAACCCCTGACCGCCGCCTTAGAAGGGCGTTGCTCTATCCAACTGAGCTACTGAGGCACAGTGTCTTTTCATAAGACAAATAAATTATATAATAAAATATTATTTTTTTCAAGAAAAAATGATTAAATTTCTTGATTATTTACAAAAATATTAATATTACTAACATTAATTGTGTCTTGCAAAGAATATTTAATACTATATATAACTTCTTCTAATACCTTTTTATCTTTTGAATTATCAAATAAATATTCATTAAAATATAAATCTAATTTATCACCATCTAAATCATAATTAATTAATTTAGTTTCATAATTTAAATAGCTCATTAAATTTGATTCATAAGAACTTTTACTGGATAATTCTTCAATTATTACTTTTATTTTATCTTCATTACTATTTGTATATTTTGTTACTGGTATATAATACTCATAATCATTTATTTTATTAATATAATATATTGTTACATTATTAATGTCATTTAAAGATGATAAATCATATTTTTTATTAATACCATAGCTTCTATTTAAATTTTCTTTATATAAATTATTGTCAACATAAATATTTATATTATTTATACTATTAATACTTGTTAATGTATAAACTATACTCTCAATTATTTTTTCTTTAATAGAATCTGAATAATTACTAAATTCTTTTGATAAATATACATCTATACTATCATTATTTATTATACTTTTAATATCTAAATTATTTGGTATAACACATTTAAATCCATTTAAAATTTTATTATTTTCTTTATTACATTTCAATATATTTAATAATTCATCTTTTAAATATATTGTTTCTTCATTATTTATTGGTACAGTTGTTTTAGATAAATAATCATTTTCATCAAGTAAAAATATATCATGATAATTATTATTTTTCATTACTTTTTTTGTTTTTAAAGAATACTTATTCTTACTTGGAAATTTTAAAAAAATAATAAGTGCGATTAATAATATAGTTGTTTTAAGTATTCTATTAATAGAATTATTTTTTATCAATATAAATCACCTAATTAATAATATGATTAATAGATAAAAAAATGAATTATCTATAATGATAATTCATTTAATTTAAGTAATTCTACTACCGCACTACTTCTACCTTTTACACCAAGTTTCTGCATAACATTAGAAATATGATTTCTTACTGTTTTTTCACTTATATTCAATTCAATTGCTATTTCCTTAGTAGTTAAATTTTTAATTAATAATTCAAATACTTCTTTTTCTCTTTTTGTTAAAATTCCTTTATTCATATTTACTCACTTTCTAAAGAGGTATATATCAATTACTCATATTATTATATGTTTTAATATATTTTTTGTGAATTAAGATTAATTATCAAATTTAACACTAATATACATTTTTTCATTAAAATAAGATTGTACTGTATCCATTAGTTGAGCGGCTAATTTATCATTTTTTTCTTTCTTAATAATAACAACTCTGACTTGATCATTATTTATTTTTACATAATTATCCAATTTATATTTATCTTTTATGTATAATTCTATTTCATCTTCTTTACCTTTTAAAACATTTAATAATTTTAATTCTTCATAAGCATTATTCTTTTCTTCTTGTGTTTTGTTTTTATCAGTTAATATTTTCTTTAATTCATCACTCTTTTTATCTAATTCTTCTTTCTTTTCAACCTTTAAAGTTTGAATTGTACTATTATTATCAATTTTTTCTACTTTGACATCATTATTTTTTGTTTTACTTACAGGTAATTCATTAGGTATAGTTATATAATAAACACTTAAAACTAATATTAAACTAAATAAAGATAAAGCCCAAATACTTTGTTTATTAATCATAGTGCCTCCAATCTTTATTATAAATATATTAATTATTTTTAAAATATATTACATAAAAAAAGAAAGTATATTACTTTCTTGAAACATATTTACCATCTTTAGTAGATACAATAATTTCATCATTATTATTAATAAATAATGGTACTTTAACAACTAAACCATTTTCAAGTTCAGCATCTTTAAGTGCATTAGTTGATGTATTACCTTTAACTGCATCAGTAGTTGATGTTACTACATAATCAATTTTTTCTGGTAAATTTAAACCTAATAATTCATCACCAAAGTAAACTACTTCTACTTCTAAATTTTCTTTTAAAAATTTACTTTCTTCTTCTATTTGTTTTTTAGTTAAACTAACTTGATCATAAGTATTCATATCCATAAACACAAATTCATCATTTGTTGAATATAAATAACTCATAGTTTTTTTAGTTATATTAGCTTTTTCTATTTTAATATTTGTGTTTAATGTTTTATCTAAAGTAGTTCCTGCACGTAAATTTTTTAATTTCATTTTCATGAAAGCAGATCCTTTACCTGGTTTAACATGTAAAAAATCAACTATTTGATAAATTTGACCATCTAAAATGATTGTCATACCATTTTTGATGTCATTAATATCTATCATCATAATAATTCCTCCATTTTTCTAATATTTTCTTTAATTCCATTAATTGACTTTGTTAAATTTTCTTCTTCTTCTTGAGTAAAATCTAATTTCATAACACCTTTAACACCATTTTTTCCTATTATAAATGGCATAGATACATATACATTATCATATAAAGATGATACTGTTAAAATAACATTTTCATCGTGAACAATTGCTTTTGTTATTTTTACTAAACTCATTGCCACTAAATAACTAGTTTCATTTTTATATTTTATAATTTTAAAAGGTATACTTTTAGTTTCAATCATTATTGCATCTAAGTCTTCTTCTTCAACTTTACTACTTACTTTTACCATACCAATACTAGCTTTTGACCAAACAGAAAAACAAGTATTTGAATGTTCTCCTAATACATATGCATGAATATTATTTGGATTAACATTAATCTTATTTCCTAATAAGTATTTTAATCTAGCTGTATCAACCATAGTACCAGTTCCTATAACTTTATTGGAAGGAAAATTACTTACTTTTCTAACTAAATATGACATTATATCTACTGGATTAGTTGCGACTATAAAAATACCATTAAAACCACTTTCAACAACTCTATTAGTTATATCTTTAATAATAATAGTATTATCTTTTAATAATTCAGCTCTAGTTTGATCTACTTTTTGTTTAACACCTGCTGTTATAACAACTATATCTGCATTAAAACAATCATCATATTCACTCATTTTAACTTTACTATTTTTATTATTTAAAACAAGTTCATGATTTAAATCCATTATATTACCTAAAGCAGTATCTCTATCTTTATCAATTATACCTATATCATAAGATGCATCAACTTCATTTACTAAATAATTAACATAGTTTTTACCTACATTACCAAAACCAATTACAATTATTTTTTTCATTTTAACCACCTAAAAAAATAAGTCAAGCTTATTTTTTCTCTCTATGTATAGTATGTTTTTTACATTTAGGACAATATTTATTTAATTCTAGACGATCAGTAGTATTATGTGTATTTTTTTCTACAAAATAATTTTCTCTAGAAACTTTGTCATTACTTTTACATTCAGTACATTCTAATGCAACATATCTTCTAGCATCTTTATTTTTCTTTGAATTTGCCACTTTAAACTCCTCCTCTTTTGATAACTTAAATAATTATATCATATTATTTTAAAATTTCAAACACTTTATTTGATACTCTTTTACTTATTTTAAAATTTACGGGTGAAGTATATTTACTATTCTTACTATATCTTACATTAGGAGAAAGAACAACAAGCGCAAATTTAGGATTATCACTAGGTGCATAACCAACAAATGCTTTTGATAAAGTTTCAACATCAATGTTTCCATCACCATCTATGTCTTTAAAACTTTGTGCAGTACCTGTTTTACCAGCAGGATTTATATTATCTCCCATATATCCATATCCTAAACTAGTCATAACTCTAGTAAAACTATATCTAATTCTTTGAATATAATTATCATCTAAATTAACTTTATTAATTAATACTGGTTTAATTGTTTTTTTAATAGCACCTATTTCATTATTAGTAGATGGATTTCTTATTTCTTTTAAGAAATGTAATTTATATCTATTGCCACTACTAGCTATTGTACTAATATAACTAGCAATTTGTACTGGAGTATATGTATCATATTGACCTATTGAGTAATCTAATAATAATCCTTTATCAGTTTTTATACCTTTATTACCAAGTGATTCATTAGGTAAATCTATTTGTGACTTAACACCTAACCCATATTGATTAAACATATCTCTATATATATTAAATGAATTTTCTTTATTCTTATCATATATACTTAATGCAATTTTATATTGATAAGAATTAGATGAATACATAATCGCACTAGAATCATCTAATACGCCTAAATTACTACTCCAAGAACATTTTAATGGTGCGCCTTTTAGTTTTATACATTCATCTAACATCTTTGTACCAATTGATATAGTATTTGTTTTATATCCTACAGACATTGATGCTCCTTTAACTATACTTCCTGGAGTAACTGGATTATTAACTAAACTTTGAGAATTATCATATAATCTATAATTATCTTTATCATATAATAAATAAATAGATGAAAAAGCAAGTATTTCACCAGTATCTGGTTTAGTAATAATAACACTACTTCCATCATAATAATTAGTATTTAAATCATTTTCTTTTGCATTAATAACTTCTTCTTTTAATATATTTTCTACTTCTTTTTGTAAATTAATATCTATTGTTAAAACTATATCATTACCTCTAACACCTTCTTTAATAATTGAATAAGAATTATCTTTATTTAATTTATATATAGTTTTTTTACCTTTTAAAAGATACTCATATTGTTTTTCTAAATAACTAACACCAACTCTATCATTAAGAGAATAGCCTTTTTTTAAATAATAATCTTTTTCTTCTTTTAATAAACCACTACTTGAACTAGTAATATTTCCAAGCATTATTCTAAATGTATTTCCATATAAATATTTTCTTTCCCATTTTAATTTAACATCTATACCCTTTAATTTATCTTTATTTTCTATAATAAATGCATATTCTTTTTCACTAATATTATTTTTAATTGTCTTTTCTTCATAATAATATCCTTTATTAAATAAATAGTATAAATATGCTTTATCTTTATCAACTTTGGATAATTCTTCATTTGTAATCTTTTTTAGTTTTAAATTATAATATTCATTACTAGTTATTTCTCTTTTTTTATAAGACATTTTTTCTTTATTATTAATTCTTCCATCTATTTCTTTACTATTTAATAAATAATAATACTCCCTTAAATCATATTCTTTTACGCTACTGGAATCTATATCAATATTATTTTTTAATATATCTATATTCTTTAAAATATCCTTAGTTGTTGTATTACTTATTCTTTTAAAAACAATAGATCTAACACCAACATTATCTACTAATAAATTATAATTCCTGTCATAAATTCTACCTCTAGGAACATCTTCACTATATATTTTAGTTATTAAAGATTTTTCTAGTCTTTTTTTATAATAAAATTTATCTTTTATTTGAATTGTATATAATTTAAAAATAATAAAACTAAAAATTAATAATATTAAAGAAATAATTATGTATAATCTATTATTATTTTTCATTAAATCACCATTTATATTTTGGTTATAATTTAATATAAAATACATATATTTTAATGGTGATCTTATGAAAGAATTAATTATAAAATATATTAATAATTTATCTAAAGAAGATATAGTTTTTTTATTAAATAAAGAAAACATTATTTTAAATAATAATGAATTAGATTTTGTATATACTTTATTAAAAAATGATAATGAATTATTTTTTAATAATAAAGATGATTTTTTTAATAAATTAAAAAATAATATAAGTTTTAATAATTATTTAAAATTGATAAATCTATATAATAAATATGAAAATTATTTATAAAAAAAAATAACTTTAAAGTTATTTTCTTTTTATAAATGAATTTGTTACAAAACCTAATCCATATAATAAACATATTAAAGATACTATAGTTCCTAAAACTGGTACTAGTTTTAATAAATATATAACTGATAATCCAATAATTAATATTAGATATTTATTCTTAATCTTATTATTTAATACATAATTAGATATTGAATAAGAAGTAATTAAAGTTGAAGTATAAATTAATAAAATATAAATACCTATTAATATAACACCTAAACTAAATCCTACTATTGTTGTGAATAGTAATATACTTGCGATTGGAATAAATAATAATGATAATAAACCAATTCCTAAATTTTGGAAAATACTTTCTTTACTTAAGATAATATTTTCAAATTTCCTTCTAAATACAAGCATAAATACTATTCCTACTACTAATAAATTTAAAAATGATATAAATTTAGATTGTAATTTAGAAAAATAAGATTCTTCTTTATCATCAATTGTAATTCCATCTGTTAATTTTGTTTTATTAATTTGTGCATCTTTTGAAATAAATATTTTAGCATTCTTAGGATAAGTTAAAGTTCCTTTAACAACTGTTCCATCATTAATTGTAATATTTTCTGCTTCTATAAATAAATTTCCATTAATTACACCATTAATAGTTGAATCTGCGGCGAATACTTTTAAATCTCTACCTATATTATTATTAATATTAACATTATTACCAAATACATAAGCATCTCTTTGAATATTTGATGAATCTATGTTAATTGTATTACCAAATATAAATCCATCTTTAAAAGTAGCCTTATCTATTGTTACATTATTAGAAAATAAGAATAAATAATCTTGATTTGATTTATTTACCGCATTATTTGCAAATTGAAATAAAATACCATTGATATTACTTTCTATATCAACACTATTACCAAAATTAAAACTAGTACCTTCAATAGTTTCATTTTTAACTGTTACATTTTCATCAACTTTTATTAAATCTTTTGAATAGGCAGAAGATTTAGGAATTAAAAGTAACATTAAAAATATAAAAATAAATAATTTCTTTTTCATATATACTCCTCCTAATATAATTATATACTATATTTTTTTATTTTCAACATAATTATTTATATTTTCACAAATTATATTATCAAAATTATCATTATATTTATCAAAATCTTTTTCATTCTTGATAGTATAAGCGATTACTGGATGATTCTTATTATAAGCATTTATTTTTTTGTTATTTAGCATTTTTTTACTAACAGATAAAAAGTCCGGTTTACAAAGATTTAAAAGTATTAATTTATTATTCATTAATTTAAATAATGTATCTGTTTTATTAGTAACTAATAATCCTCTAATATAGTTTTCTCTATTTTTTTTAAACCAATTAACTATTAAAGGATCAAAACTTTTAACCGCAAACTTTCCTTTATAATTATCTAAATATTTTACTATTTCTTTTTCTAGTTTATGTTTTTTTGTATCGTATTTAAGTTCTATAATAATAGGTACTTTACCATCTACTAAATCTAATACTTCTTTTAAAGTTGGAATTGTTTCACTTGTATTTAACAATTTTAATTTTTTTATTTCATCTAAAGTCATATCTACAATATTTTTATTTTTACCAGTCATTCTTTCAATATTATCATCATGAAAAACAATTATTTCATTATCTTTAGTTAAATGTACATCTAATTCTATAGGTAAATCTTTTTTAATAGCTTTTTTAAATGCATTTAAAGTATTTTCTATAGTAACTTTATTATCAAATATTCCTCTATGCATTATATATTTATCTTTTATAAAACTTAAATCTTTCATTAAATCACCTAATATAATTATATAATTAAAAAGAAAAAAAAGAAATAATTATTTCTTTTAATTGTTATTTAATTGAAATTTTAAAAATTCTTCAAAAGTCTTTAAACCATATTCTTTATTATAATAATTTGGAAATTCATTTAAATGAGCGAGTGCGATTTTAGCAGTTTCAATCAAATCATCATTAGTAACATTTGTTTTTTCATTTACTTTACCATGTTCCATTTCTATATTAATACCATCTAAAAATTCTTCAATACTAAATTTAGAAAAATCAATATTTAAAACTAAAGATGCATATAAAGCATCATTTAAATCATACATTTCATCACCATCATATTATATGAAAAAATAAAAAAATAGTTAAAAGCTAACTATTTTTTAAATAATTATTAACCTTAATAAAACATGATATTTGATTTTCATTTAATTCCTTATTATCAACCATTTTGCATTAAAAATTCATTATTAGATTTTTTAATTACAACCATTACTACCATAGGATAATAACCTTCTGGAATTGGATCACCCTTATAATATGTTTTATCAGTTAGATTACTATTTTTATCATATAAATCTCTTAATTCTTTCATATTACTCTCCTATTTTTTTGATTTTAATTTCCATCCTTGAATGATATCCATTATTATCATAAAATTTAATAGCATTTTTATTATATGCAAATACATCTACTAAAACATATTCACAATCTACTGATTTAAAATATTCTTCCATTTTCTTCATCAGTTCCTGTCCAACACCTTTACTTCTTGTTTTAGATGTAACAATTAATTCAGTTATTTCTCCTACTTTTGGACACTTATAATCTAAATAATCATTTTCATCATATGGAAATATACATCCCATTATTAATCCTATTGCTTTGCCATTTTCAACTGCTATATAACATTTACCATTATTATTATTTACTTCTTCTAAATCAAGAATAGCCATTTTATCTCTATAATCAGGATGTAAATGATCTAAATTATCTTCATCAATTGAAATAATGTATTCTTCAAGTTCAACTAGTAAATCTTTAACATCTTCTAGATAATTATTATTATATTCTATTATACTAATCATTAATACCTTCTTGTTTTAAATATTCTTTTATAGCCTCAATCATGTCAGGTGAAATAACTTTATTCATTTCATTTTTAGGTATATTAGTTTCAATTATATTTATTGCATCTTTTAATGGTAATATATCAACTTTAAAATTATTCTTTTTTTCGTTTTCAGTATAATTTGTTTTTGTTAAGTCAGGATATTTATTTGTTTTTACAATATAATAATATATTTCTGCTTTTCTATTTTTATCTTTTTCAGGCCAATCCTTATTCATATATGTTACTTTCATAAATAATTTTCCAATATCTTTATCTTCTATTTTGATACCTGTTTCTTCCATTATTTCTCTCTTTAAACAATCATTAAATGATTCATTATCTTCTAAATGTCCACCTGGAAATTGAAAAACATCATTTGAATTACCAATAAAAATATTTTCTCCATTTATTAAAAGAGCTTTTGTTCGTATAACGATCTCAGTAATATCATCATTTTTTAAATTATCATAATTATAAATTATTTCTTTCATTTTGTTTTCTCCTTAATATTAAGTAAAATTAAAATATCTTCTTCTTTTTTTAAAGTATCTTCACCTTTATATTCATCTACAATTTTAATATTATCTATTTTAGGTAATACCTTATCTGTCTTAATTTTAACGATTACTCCATCAACCTTTTTATTAAATTTTTCCCATGAAGTTTCTTCCACAATTTCAAAACCTACATCTTGAAATGTTTTTAAAGTATTATTTCTATCTTTTTCAAAATTGTCATATAAATAATCTATATTGTTCTTGTATGCATCTTTTATTAATAATCTAAGTGCATCTTTTGAATAACCTTTACCTCTATATTTATATTCTATTAATACTCCGCATTCATATCTATCAACATTTTTATTATAATGATAATTTACATAACCAACAAATCTATTTAAATTACAGTCTTTAATATAAGCAAAATATTTATTTTCTTTAATTCTTTCATTAAATGTACCTTTCCACTTTTCTTTTGGAAAATCTATACATCCTGTATCATAATGATATCCAAAGTATGATACATCATAACCTGCATTATAACTCATAGTTAAAGGATCAGATTGAAGTTTTGCTTCATAATAATATTGCTTAAGAGATGGTTTAATTAATTCTATATTTTTCACTTTAATCTCTCCTTATAAAAAAATTCTGCTTAATGCAGAATTAATTATATATCAAAGAAATCTTTTAAAAAGTATATTTAAAAGAGGTCGTAATTAATCCTGCATAAATTCTTTGTAAATTTTTCATATTATTCATATTAATCACGCTCCTTTCTTTCATTTACAATTAAAATATAACATATATTTTATTTATTGTAAATAATTTTATTTTTCATAATCATCTAAAAATGAAGTTTTTACTTTATCTTTTTTATAACCTAAAACACAATTTAAATTTATGTTATTTAATGCTGTGAAAATATTTAAATCAACATTTTCATTATTATTCTTTAATTCTTTTATTAATTTTTTTATTTCTATTCTCTTACTAGCTTCTTCATTTATACTACATTCCTGAGTAAATTTGCATGCACAATTAATAAACTCTAAATCATTATATTTTTTCCATGAAATTATATCTTCTTCTTTAACTAAATAAAGTGGTCTAATTAATTCTAATCCTTCAAAATTATCACTATGAAGTTTTGGCATCATAGTTTTTATTTCTGATGCATATAGCATTGATAAAAGTGAAGTTTCAATAACATCATTAAAATGATGTCCTAATGCTATTTTATTACATCCTAATTCTTTTGCTTTACTATATAAACATCCTCTTCTCATTTTAGCACATAAATAACAAGGATTATTTTTACTTATTTTATCTACAACATCAAAAATATCACTTTCAAATATTTCAATAGGAACATTTAATGTATTTGCATTTTCTTTAATTAATTTTAATACATTATCATTGTACCCAGGATTCATAACTACATAACGAGCATTAAATTTTATATCAGAATGTCTATTTAACTCTTGAATACATTTAGCCATTAAAAATGAATCTTTACCTCCACTAATACAAACCATAATATTATCATTTTCATTTATTAATTCATATTCTTTAACAGCTTTTACAAATTTACGCCAAATATCTTTTCTAAACTTTTTGATAATTGTTCTTTCTATTTCTTTATACTTCTCCATTTTTAAACTCCATATAAACTTCATCAAAAATTCTAAGGAATTCTTTTATTTCTTCTTCTTTTGTTAAATGAGAAAAACTAATTCTTATTGAAGAAGATGCTTCTTCTTTATTACCAGTTAAAGCAAGTACACTTTTACTAGGAGAACCATCTGGGCAACAAGCTGACTTAGTAGAAACATATACTTCTTTATCACTTAATCTATTAGCAAAATCTTTAGAAATTATTCCATTTATACTAAAGTTCAATGTATAAGGTATAGAATTTTCAGTACTAATAATATGAATATCATTATATTTTAATAAACCTTTTTTTACTTCTTCATTTAAATGTTCTACAAACTTAGTTCTTTCTTCTAAATTAGATATTGCATTCTCAAGGGCAGTATCTAAACTTACAATTAATGGTAGTGCTGGTGTACCACTTCTATATATAGTTGTACTTTTACCACCATAAATAATAGGAACTAAATCAATATTCTTCTTTTTAATTAATGCACCTATTCCATTAATACCATAAAATTTATGTGGTGCGATTGTTATTAAATCAACATCTTTAAAATCTATATTTATTTTACCTACACTTTGTGATGCGTCTGTATGAAATATTATATTATCATATTCTTTTATAATATTTGCGATTTCTTCAATGGGTTGTTTGATACCAAGTTCACTATCAACTGATGCGATTGATACTAAAATAGTATCTTCTCTAATCAAACTTTTTAATTCATCTAAATCAATCAAACCATCTTTTGTTAAACCTACCATATCTACTTCAAAACCATTATTTTGCATTACTTGTAAAGGTGCGATAATTGAGTTATGCTCTAATTTACTTGTAATAATATGTTTACCTTTATTTTTATATTTGTTTAAAACTCCTTGAATTACTAAATTATTACTTTCAGAAGCTCCACTAGTATATATTATTTCTTCTGGTAATACATTTAAATTCTTAGCAATATTTTTTGTTGATTCATCAATTATTCTTTTTGCTTCTAATCCAAGTTTATGGCTACTATTAGGATTAGCAAAATATTTTTTACTAACTTCATAATATTTATCTAATACTTTTTCATCTACTGGACAATTTGCTGCATAATCTAAATAAATCATATAATCATCTCCTTAATTAAATTGGGTTTACATGAGTAACTGCTAAGTAAATTTCATCAATAGAATTAACAATTTCTTTTTCTAGATTATTAGCAATTTCATGACTTTTAAATATTGATAAATTACCATCAACATATATAGTTAAAGTTATTTGATATCTATATCCAACTGGTGTTGAATTAAAGTGATTCACTTTTTTAATTTCACTATATTTATTTATTATATCATAAACATTATTTTTTGTTTCTTTACTTATACTCTTATCCATTAAAACATCATAACTTTCAATATATAACATTATTGCTTGAAATGTTATCCATATTGAAATAGCTGAACCAAAAATAATATCAACAAATCTTATATTCTTACTTAATAATATAGATGATATTAATGTCATTAAAGCTAAGAGACAATCATTTCTATGATCAATTAAATTAGCTTTTATTAATAAATTATTATATTTTTATATCTATTCATATTTACTTCCTAATTATTAAACTATTCCCAGTCATCTCTTTTGGTTTTTTAATATTTAATATATCTAATATTGTTGGCGCAATATCATATAAATTCCCATCTTTCAATTTATAATTACCATAATTACAAATAATAAATGGAACTTTATTATTTGTATGAGAAGTTACTATTTTATTGTTATTAAGCATATCTTCACAATTTCCATGATCAGAAGTTATAATTAATATTCCATTATTTTTTATAATTTCATCTAATATAATTTTTATAGATTTATCAGCTGCTTCTACTGCTTTAATTGTTTGTTTATAATTTCCTGTGTGACCAACCATATCTGTACAGGCTATATTCATTAATATAAAATTATACTTATTACTATTAATAGATTTAACAACTTCATTTGTTATTTTATATGTACTCATTTCAGGTTTTAAATCATATGTTTTTACCTTAGGTGAACTTATTAATATTCTTTCTTCTTTTCTAAAAGGTTTTTCTTTACCTCCATTAAAGAAAAATGTTACATGAGCATATTTTTCTGTTTCAGCTATTCTTAATTGTTTTAAACCTTTCTTTGATATATATTCTCCTAAAGTATTCTTTATTTTTTCTTTTTTAAATGCAACTTTTACATTTTTATTACTTTTATCATATTCAGTTGCACAAACAAAATATAAATTTAATTTTTTTGTTTTGAATTTTTTAAAGTTATTATCTGTTAAAACTTCAGTTATTTCTCTAGCTCTATCTGCTCTAAAATTGAAAAATATTACAGAATCTTTTTCTTTAATTGTATTTATATTATCATCTTTATCTTTTATTATAGTTGGAACAAAAAATTCATCTGTTACATTATTCTTATAGCTTTCATTTAAAGTTTTAGAGATATCATTAGTAGCATTACCTTTACCATTAACTACTATATCATAATACTTCTTTATTCTACTATATCTTTTATCTCTATCCATAGCATAATATCTACCTGAAATACTAGATATAATTCCAATTTTTTCTTTATTAATAAATTCTTCCAATTCTTTAATATATTTAATACCATCTTTAATATATGTGTCTCTACCATCTAAAATACCATCTATATAAACATTATAAAAATTATTATACTTACAAACTTTTAAAAGTTCAAATAAATGATCTATATTTGAATGAACATTACCTCTAGATAATAAACCCATTAAATGTAAATTACTCTTGTTTCTTTTTGCATTATTAATAGCTTTAATAAATTCTTTATTATTATAAAAAGATAAATCTTTTATAGAATTATTTATTCTTACTAAATCAGATAAAACTATTCGACCACTACCAATAGTATAATGTCCTACATTAGAATTACCATTTAAATTATCTTCTAAACCTACATATTTACCAGATGAATTTAATACTGATGATGGATATTTATTTTTAATATAATCTAAATTAGAAGTATCTGCATTATAAATCGCATTGCCTATTTTTTTATTACTTATTCCAAATCCATCTATTATTAAAAGCATTACTAATCTCTTATTCATATATCCTCCGACAATATAATTATTCTTTTTCAACTTCAATAATTATATCTGATTCTATAGTAAATTTATTTATATAACTATCTATTTTAAATTGATATTTATTCTTATCAATTTTAGTTATTTTTATGTTTAAATCTTCTATATTTAATAAAGAATAATCATTATTAATTCCAAAATAACATTCTTCACCAATTAAATATTCACTTATATACTCTTCATCATATAATTCAAGCATATTTAGTTTTTCTTTAACTATGTTAAACATTAAATTAACACTTATTTTATCATTATCATCTTTACCAGAAAAATATAATTCTAAATATTCTTTTTTCTTTTCTTTTCTAAATAAATACTCTTTTTCTATATTAGATAAATTATTACCATTATAATAAAACATTTATATCACCTTTAATAATTATAACATATAAAAAACAAATCAATTAAGATTTGTTTAATATTTTAAAATTTTATTAACTACTTTTCCTACTGTATCATTTTCATTATATACAAGCATTAAACTTTCAAAATCTTTTTCAATTTCAAATTTATTTCTTAATAAATCTTCTTTTTTCTTAGATAGTTTTAAACTATATTTAATAAGTTTTAATATTAATTCATTTAACTCATCATTATTTATATCATGTAAGAATCTATTATTCTTTTTTATTTCAAAACTACCTGGATCTATTATATTAATTTTATCATTAATAATTACATTATATAAGTTAAAATCATATAAATCTATATTATTATCTGATAAATAATTAATATCTTTAATTAAAGCTTTTATTTGATCAACGAAATAAACTATATTCATATTTTTAATTATATCCATTTTATAAGAATCTAAATAATCCATTGTATAACCAACAAAATTATGATTCTTATCATAAATATTATTTTTAGGTAATAAAATATTAGTTGTATTTAATTTACTTAAATATGTAGAAGTTTCTTCATTCAATCTTCTTTTACCACAAATAGGTTTATAAATTTTAAAAACTTCATCTTCAACCAAATAAACATTTGATTCATTACCTTCTGATATATATCTGTCATTTAATTCATCATTACTAAAATTATACTTTTTATTTTTAACATATAATTCCATAAAAAACCCCTTTTTCATGAGATATATACTATCATTATTATTCATTTTTGTCAAAAAATATCTATTTATTTATTTTGACAAAAAATACATACAATCTTAAAATGAATTTAACAAGTGAACTTGCATATAATAAAAAAGAGGAACATTTATTTGCATTACAATATAAAAATGAGTTATTTTAACTCATTTTTATTATCTTATTAATTTTATTTGGATCTAAAGATGCCTTTCCTACTAATACTCCATCTACATCCATAAATTTATATATTTCTTTAATATTTAATTCATTAACATTTCCGCCATATAAAATTTTAATATCAACATTAAATCTTCTCTTAAAATATTTTCTAATAAAGTGAATTGTATCATTAACAACTTTATAATTTATTTTATTATTTGATCCAATCATATTACTTGGTTCATACGCGATTATTATATTTTTAAAATCATCACTTTTTATTTTTTCAAAAATATTATTAATTTCATATTTTAAAAGTATCTTACTCATACTACAAAGTGTTACTACTAGATTTAAGTTATTTTTAATTCCCACTCTAACTTTCTTATTTATTGTAGAAAAAGTTTCATTAAAATATCTTCTTCTTTCATAATGACCAACAATACAATAATTAATATTAAATTGCTTAATCATATCTATATCAATTTCACCAGTAGATTTATTTTTTGAAATACTAAAATTTTGTGCGGCTAATTTATAATCTTTATAATAATTTTGTAAATGTAACGAAGTATATGGTAACGCTAATATTAGATTATCATCATTATTAATTTTAGATAAATAATCAATAAATTTATTATCTATAAAATTCATTTTAAAATTACAAAAAACTATTTTATTCATATATTTTCCTTTCTATTATTAAAAGACCATAAATATAAAAATAATATATATATCATAATTATTTTATAAAAAGAAAAATCTAAATTTAAACTTATTTTTAATATATTATTATTAAGAAAATTAATAAATATACTTAAAACTAAATATATTATTAAATATATAGTTATTTTATTAATATAATTATTTACTGTGATATTTTTATCTTTTAATAGCTTTTTTATATTTTTAAAAATCAATAAAACAAATAAATATGATAATAAATAATTAAATACAACATAATCAAAATATACTATTAATTCTTTATTATTATATCTATTATAAACACTACTCAAATTATTTATATTAGATCTAGTTAAATTTGTTTTTATTCTTTCTTTTCCTTTAATTAAGTAAACATTATCATTAAAATATCTAATATTATATTTATTATTAAATATAATCATTTCATTAGAATCTACTTTTATATTACTTATTCCAACTGGTATTATTATTAATAATAAAGAAAAAATAATAATAAATACAATGGATAAATAATAAAAAATATTACAAATAATTGAAAAATAATTATTAATACTATTACTCATTGTTACCTCTTTTCTACCATAATAATTATATAAAAGAAAAAAAATGAAGTCAACTTGCTTCATTAATTTTCATTTAATTTATTTAAATTATTATTTATTTTTTCTTTAGAAATATTTTCAATTTTATAGAAATTAAAATCTTTCATTATACTAAATGTATTTTCTTGTGAAGTAATAGTATTATCTAAATTCTTTTTTAATATTTTTCTTATTTCTCTATTAGAACTTTCAAGTGTTCCATGAATATATACTTCTATTGTACTCTTAAGAATCAATAAATAATTTTCCATTAATAATTTATCACTCATCTGATTTTCTCCTCATCATTTTAATTAAACTATCTTTATTATCATTATGAATATCAATTTCAGTATTAATAAAGTCTATTAAATTACTATCACTTAATTCATTTACTGTTTCATTTAATATACCAATAATACTATTCTCATGATAATATGCATCTAAATAATATAATAATTCTTTTTCACTCATAATATCCTCCCAATATTATTATGTCTAAATATTAAAAAAATAAACAAAAAAAATATCTAATTAGATATTCTTTTCAATATAATTAATTACTTCATTTACAGTATTATCAAAATTATCATAATCTACATTAAACCAATTTATATTCATTTTATTATTAAAAAAAGTATATTGTCTTTTAGCATAATGTCTACTATTCTTCTTAATTAAATCAATAGCATCATTTAAAGATATTTCATTATCAAAATATCTAAATAATTCTTTATAACCAATAACAGTTTTTAAACTTTTAACATCTTTATTTTTATTATAAAAATATTTAGCTTCTCCTAACAGACCATTTTTAACCATTAGATCTACTCTTTTATTTATTCTTTCATATAACATATCTCTAGGTACAGTTAGTCCAATAAAATAAGTATTATTATATAATAAATCATTACCATTATTACTAATATTATCATTTTCTAAATTTATTAGTGTTCTTAACAATCTTCTTCTATTATTTTTATCAACTACTATATCCTTATTTATTTTTATTATTCTATTATATAATTCTTTATCAGTTAAATTATCATAGTTAACCTTTATTTCTTCTTTACTAAATTTATAATCATATAAACAAGCTTTTACATATAATCCTGTACCACCAACTAATATAATATTTTTATTTTCTTTTTGTAATTTTTCAATTATTTTTCTTGAATCAATTTGAAAATCATAAACTGAATATTCTTCATCATAATCCTTAATATCAATCAAATGATGTTTAATACCTTCTTTTTCTTCTTCAGTAACTTTTGCTGAAGCAATATCTATTTTTCTGTATACTTGTACACTATCAAAATTTATTATTTCAGCATTATATTTTTTTGCAAGTTCTATACTTAACTTTGTTTTACCTACTCCAGTTGGTCCCACAATTACTATAATCATATATTTCACCTACTTTTTTATATCATTTATTAATTTAAGAGATAAAGTTTTTAAATCATTTTTATATTTTGAAACATATTCTTGTTTTTGAGCTTCTTTTGGGATATTATCCTTACCATTTATTTGTAATTGTAATTGTTCTTTAAGTTTTTTTAATTCATCAAGTTTACTCATTATTTAATTCACCTAATATTCTAGTTGCAATTTTTTTATGTCCTTCATAATTTAAATGAATTCCATCTTCAAACAAATCTATATCATTAAAATAAATATTATTTATTTTATTATCATTAAAGTATTTTATTATTTCTTGTCTTTCTAATTCTTTATTCTTATCAAATATAAAACTAGCATTATTTTTATAATCAAAATTAACAGGTAATATATATATAATTTTAGGATATTTATTATTAAAATATTTAGATTTATCATCTTTATCTAAAAACATATTATCTATAGTTTCTTTATACCATAATAAATCATTTATTATTTCTTTACTAGTTTTATTATATTTTAATTGTAAATCATTAGTACCTAAAGATATTATTAAATAATCTATAGGTGCATTTGTTCTAAAAATACTTATAAAACTATCTTTACCATTTTTATATTTCTTCTCTATTTCATCATTACCCGCTAATCTTCCAGGCAATCCTTCTTGTAATATTTTATAATTAGAACCTAATTCTTTTTGTAAAATATTACTCCATTGTTTATCATCAGGAATTCTTTTTTTTGTGATAAAATTATCTCCCCAAACATTTGAATCCCCATATACTAATACTTTTATCATATTTCTTCTCCTACAGGACCATCCCACTCAAAATCTTTACATAAGATTTTATCTTTATAATTTTTAAATTTTTCTTCTAGCAAAATTTTATTTTGATTTCGAATAGTAATAATTTTTTTATTTTTAAATTTAAAGAATCATAAGAAATTGTTATTTCATTAAAATTCTCTAGTTTATTCTTTTTGATATTCATAAATATCCTCCTATTATAATAAAATATTTTTACATTACTCTTTTAAATAATTTTTCAAGCTCATAAGTAGAATAATGAATAATAGTTGGTCTACCATGAGCACAGTTATAAGGATTTTTACATAGTTTTAATTTACTAATAATGTTTTCCATTTCTTCTAATGATATTTGTGTATTTGCTTTTATAGATGCTTTACAAGCCATCATCGCAGATATACTATCATTAAATCTTTCTAAATCAAAATTATTATTCATTGTAATTATTTTTTCTAATATATTTTTTATAAATTCTTCTTCTAATCCTTCTTTAAACCAAGTCGGATGAGCTTTTATAATAAAAGAATTATGACCAAATTCTTCAATATCTATGCCTAAACTTCTAATAAATTCAATATTATTCAAAATAATTAAAAATTCATCCTTGGTATATTCTAAATTAATCGGAAATAACATATTTATAATATCTTTATTAGGATTAGCCATTTCCTTCTTATATTTTTCATAATTAACTCTTTCTTCCGCAGCATGTTGATCAATTAAATACATACCTTTATCATTATGACAAACTATATAAGTACCGAGTACTGAACCTATTGGATAAATATCTGGAAAAGAAGTATTTACTTTTTCTTTTTCGTCAGTTAAATCTGTATCTTGATATTCATAAGAAGATTCTTCTTCTTTAACAATACTTTCACTAGTTGAAAAATCCATTACTAATTCTTTATATTCATTATTATCAAAAACAGTATCAGTATTAAAATTACTAACAATATTATTAACATTAACACTTTTTGTAGAAATATCTATTCCTAAAAAATTATTATCTAATATTTTAGAAATTTCTTTAAATAACATATCTTTTAAATCATTAAAATTACTAAACTTAATATCTTGTTTTGATGGATGAATATTAACATCTATTAAAGATGGATCTACATCTATTTTAAGTACTACAATTGGATATTTATTATCTGGTTTATATTTATGGTAAGCATCATTAATAACTTTATTTATTTCTTGATTTTTAACTACTCTATTATTAACAATAGTAATTAAATGATTTCTATTAGATTTATTAACTTCAGGCAATGATATATATCCAAATACAGAATAATCATCATTTTCACAAGATATTTTTAACATTTTTTTAGATACTTTAATACCATATATATCATTTATAACTTTTAATAAATTACCACTGCCATCTGTTTTTAATAACACTTTATTATCATTAATTAAAGTAAATCTTATATTAGTATGAGATAATGCTTGCTTATTAATAACATTAGTTATATTAGATAATTCACTTTGTAAAGAACTTAAATACTTTAATCTAGCAGGTGTATTATAGAATAAATCTTTTACTTCAATTATTGTACCTCTTCTTAAATCAGACTTTTCTTTACTAACTAATTTACCACCTTCAAGTTCATATTTAATACCTTCTTTAGAATCACTAGTCTTTAAAGATACAATTGAAACAGATGCGATAGATGGAAGTGCTTCGCCCCTAAAACCTAGAGTAGATAAATTAAATAAATCATCTTCTGTTAATATCTTACTAGTAGCATGAGGAGTAAAACATAATAAAGCATCTTCCTTATCCATACCTATACCATTATCAGTAACCTTTATAGATTTAACACCAGAAGATATTAATTCAATTTTAATATCAGTACTACCAGCATCAATACTATTTTCTACTAATTCTTTAACAACAGATGCACATTTTTCAACCACTTCACCTGCCGCTATTTTATTTGCTAAATTTTGATCCATTACTTTAATCTTACTCATAAATAACCTCTTTAAAAAATTATAACAAAAAAAAGGAATAATTACTATTCCTTATTTTCAAATTGACTTTCTTTAATTATATATTCATATACTTTATCTACATCTTCAACATAGAAAGCATTTTTAATCTCATTAACTTTTAAATGTAAAATTGGTTTATCAAGTGTATCTCTTAAATCAACTAATTCAATAAAATCATTAATTGTAATTATTTTTTTACCTTCTAAAATACCAGATACATCACTAACTTCTACTATAATTCTATCATAATTCTTTAATATATTATCTACTTCATTTCTATAACGATTAGATTTAACACTATATTTTCTTAAGAATAAAACTAATCTAATAGAACATATAATAAATATTAATACAGAGATTATTAATGAAACAAAATTGATAATTAAATCTTTTGTTAATGTTTCTTTTAATTTTCTATCAACGGTTTTTTGATTTTGAATATCTTTTTTCTCAACTGTAAATGTTTGTTTTCCTACTGGTATTTGTAAACTAGAGGCAACTTTATCATTTACTCTAAAATTAATAGTTAAAATAGCATTACTTATTATTGAATACTTATTATTATAATCAACAACTAGACTATATATTTCATTGTAAGGAATACTAACAGAATCACTAATAGTAAATACATTTCCTGTATTAGTATATTCTTTTTCTTTATTAAACTTATATCCTTTCTTATATAATACTTGTTCAGTATTTTCTTGAGAATATATTTTTAATTCTCCATCTACAATATATTTATAGTCTTTCTTAATTGGTTCATCATATAAAGCATTATATGTATAAGTATAAGTAATATTATTTGTAATTGCTGATAAATACTCCATATCTTCTTCTAAACAACTATTATTATAATAATCTGAATCATTTAAACATACAGCATAATTTGAAATACTATTTTCACTAAAGACTTCTTTATTAGTAGATATAAAACTAATAATTTTAAATAAAGAAACTAGAGCGATAACAATAAAAATTATCATAAATATAACTATTCTTAATAATCTTTTACCATAACCAACATACTTTTTATTTTTATTACTATTTTCTAAAGCAACTTCTTCATTATTTTCTATAGTAATATTTTCATTTTCAATATTTTCTTTTTTTATTTCTTTATTTTCTACTTTATCACTTTTTTTCATTTTATCACCCGTCTTTCTTTTTTAATTAGATATTGCCGTAAAACAACCTGGAGAAGATGAACCACCATCAATTTTAGCATAACTGCTACCTCCACCAGTTATAGCAGATGATGTACAATTAGTTCCTGATCCACCATAAAGATTATATATCATAGTAAACATATCAGTATCATCAAATGACGAAGTAAATGTTGGAACAAATGATGATGAAACATAAATTGATGATATGGATGCATAAGCAAACATCTGATGCATATCAGTACAACTTTCAAAACTTAAATTATTAAGATATATTTCTGTTCCACCTTCAACATGACCCCCTACCCCAAAAAACATATAACTCATATCTGTTACAGAACTTGTATTCATATCATTCAAATTATAAGTTTCAATATAATAAGTATTATAAAACATAAAAGCTGTATTTGTAAGGCTATTAGAGGTAATAATTGGTGGAATTGAATTTAAATTAACAGATGCTCTAAACATATAGCTCATATTAGTTGCACTATTACAAGGTAATCCTACACCTCCTGCTCCATCTCCTGTATGACCCTTATTTATTGTAGTTAGATTAGGTGATTCAGCAAACATATAACTCATATTAGTTACAGCTATAGGTCTCCAATAAGTAATTGAAATTGTATTAACATTAACATTTCTAAACATTGATAGCATTGATGTACCTGCAGATACATCCCAATTTGATAAATCTAAAATACTTATAGTAGATGAAGCATTTTTTCCTAAATTCATAAATGATTCAGCAAAGTTTTGTACTTTACTTGTATCAATTCCATTCATTGATATTGAAGTTATTTTATATAGATTTTTAAATGCTCTATACATATTACCTACACGACTAGTATTTAGACTAGTAATATCGAGAGTCGTTAAATTATTTGCATATAATAAAAATGAATTCATCGTCGTTAAATATGTTGTATCAAGATTAGTAAAATCAATACTCTCAAGTTTGGTTAGTCCATGAAAATTTGTTGATGTCCCAGTATATACTACACCATCAACTGAACCAACCGTAACGTCAACAAGACCATTACTATCCGCGGCTGATACAAAAGCAACTATACCATAACCTGCATTATTAGATGTTTCAACATTATATTGTGCTGAAACAGTAGCCATAAAATCATCATCATCAAGTAATGTATCATAATCTCCAAATTTAACTGATTTAACCGTTGCATTAGCAATATCTGTAACACCTAAAAAGTAGCCATTAGTTGTAGAATTATTTACTAGTTTATGTATTGTAAAATCGGAAAATGTAAATGTTACTGTCGAAGAAACATTTGAAGTTACAGAGCAAGATATTGTTAAAACTCCTGTTTTATATTCATCAACTCTTATATTTCTATTTAATATATCAAGTGAATATGTACATGATGAGTTTGTACCACTAACAGCACTAACTTTTTTTTCTACATCTGTATGATTTCTAAATGTTACATTATATTTATAAGTTGTTGATCCTGTATAAATATTACCAACAGTAACTGTATTAGTTGTATGTGTAGGTGTCATACTCGCTGTTCCTGAATTAACTGTAATATTTGAAACATATATAGCCTCAGGTGGATCATAATGAACATCTCCTGTTATAGACATATTAATATTATATGCAGCAAATCCTATACTCATTGAAATAGTAACAATGATTAATATAAACGAAAATATTAATGATCTTTTTATATATTTTTTCTTCATTTATTCACCTACTTACTCAATAATTCAGATAAGATTACTGATGGATAACCTACAAATAATAATCTGAATTTGAATTTTCCTACTATATTACTATTTTTAACTTCCCAACCATCTACATCTTTATTAAAATCACCTTTAGTTATATATACTATTTCTTTTTTATTTTTTGTTATTTTAACAATTCTATGCACTATAATTTTTCCATCCATTTTAAATGCGATTATATCTTTTTCTTTATAGTCTTGTTTTTTAGTATCTATAATAACTGCATCACCTTTATTTATTCTATATTGCATACTTTGAGATCCAATTGACATTATATGAAATCTTCCATATCCAGATACCAAATATATTAGTAAAAAAATAAATATAAAACTTCCAATAGTAATTATTTTGGCAATCTTTTTTTCAACCATTATATTTCTTCCATTTTCAATCTTTTCTCTTTTTGTTATTGTATTTCTATATAAAACATAAATAATTATTATTGGTAAAAGAGTTTGAATAATAGCTGAAATATAATCTCCTAAGTCTGGAAATATACCAAGGGTATACCTAGGTATAACCATAGCAAGTTGATACAAAATAGTATTCTTTTTATTACTTTCTATAACTACATATGTAAGTAATATATTCTTTGTTATAACTGGAATAAATATAGAAAGCATAAATTGTAAAAACATAAATTTATCATTAATATTACGGAAATTAGTAATATTTCCAAGTTCCATAAAAGAAAATAAAAGTATTGATATTATAATTATTGTTTTGTAATATTTACCACTTTTTATTACTCTTTCTCTTATAAATTCAACATTTAATAATATAAGAGAATTTGTTATAACATTAAATAATATACCCATAGGTCTTCTTGAATATGTACTATATACAAATCCAAAGAAAAAGCCCATAAAATACGTTAATACATAATATGAAATAACAAAAATTATTAAAAGTAAAAATATATCTTTTTGAAATCGTGAATCTCTAGTATCAGGTTTTAATACAAAAAATAATATAAGTGAAAGTAAAGTAAGTTCAATTATATAAAAATTTGTTCTAGGTTGAAAATATAAATTTAAAAAAGTGAAAGCATAAAGAAATAATTCAATTAATAAAACTTTTTTAAATTGAAATTTCATAATATCTTCCACCTTTCTTCTTATTCTTCAACATAAATTAAATTAAAACCTGCCCCACTTTGAATTATATTCTCTGTATTAGATCCATTATATAGTACAGTAAGATATACTTTCATACTTGTGTTTTTTGGTAATACAGAATTATTATCAAGTAATTTATTACCTAATTTATCTTTTGCTATCTTATAAGTTATACTATCGCAAACCATATTTGAGCCTTTTGTTTTACACTTTGAATTATCAGGTGTTTGAGCTGAAATAATAGCAAGTGATGCATCTATTGTTCCTGTATTTTGAAGTGTTAATTCATAAACACATCCATCTCCATTTGTAGTAAAATTTGATTTACTAACAGTTACATTTGTAGAACTAGCAGTTGCTGTCCCACAAACCAAGTTTTTAGATGCTGAACTAAGTTTTGTTCCAGAATAATTTCCAGAAACAAAACTTATATTCCATAACTGAGAAGAAGACTTTTTTAATTTTATATATGCTTTAGTACTTATTAAAGTAAAAGCAACTGATAAAATTAAAATAGTTATACATAATATTACAACTATTAAGTATAATTTTTTGTTTTTCATTTTAGTTTTGTCCTATACTAATTTGGAAACCAGCACTTTTTTGATTTACTGCAGTAGACGCTGGTGTAGAAGAATTATACTTAGCAATTAAATATACATTTAATGTATTACCAGTTGTTGCTGGAATAGTATCACTTGTTGATAATAAAGTACTACCACCTGTATTTTTTGCTAATGTATAAGTAATATTACCACAAACAATTTGTGCACCTGAACCAGTACAAGATACACCAGTACCAGTAGGATTAGTTGCTGTAATTCCAGTGATTTTTGCATTAATTGTTCCAGAATTTTTAATAACTAAATCCCATCTGCAAGCATCATCTGGTTTTGATAATTCAGTATTAGCAATTGTAACTGTAGTAGCAGTTATTGTTGCAGCACCACAAGTTCTACCAGTTGCACTACTACCTGAAGCAGTTGCAGCTTTTGGTGAACCAGTAGTATCAAATCCAACATTCCATGTTTGAACTGTTTGGTTAACATTACCAAAATTAATGTTTAATGTAGCACTTAATGCTGCAAATGCTACTGATAATGTTATTAATGCAATTACCAATACTAATATAATAGCAATCATGCTTTTATTTTTATTATTCATAACGATTCCTTTCTATATTATTTTTGATTATATAATATTGTAAAACCAATTCCACTTTGTGTATTAGGACTTCCACCTATACTATTTGAACTATAAGTAGCAATTAAATATACATCTTTAGTTCCATTTGTTTTTGCTAAAGTACTATTTATTTGACTTGATAATAATGTAGTACCAGCTTGATCTGTTGCAAGTTTATATGTTATGTTTCCACATTCCATACTTGAACCTGATATGGTACATGAATTTTCACCTATAATTGGTGTTACACTATTTAATTCAGCATCAATTGTCCCTAAATTTAAAATAGATAAAGCCCAAGTACAAGTATCTCCTGGCTTTGACAATTGAGTATCAGCAACACTTACTGAATCTTTAGTTATTGTTGCTGCTCCACAAATTCTTCCAGCAGCACTTGTTCCTGTAGAAGATGCTGCTAGAGGTGAACCACTAGTATCAAATCCAACATCCCAAGTTTGAGCTGATTGATTGACATCCCCATAATTAATATTAAGTAATGTACTTAATGATGAAAATGCAATTGATAATGCTAAAGTTGCAATCATTAAAATAAAAATTACAAATATTATTGATTTATCCTTTTTCATACTTCCCACCTAACTAATTTTGAGTATATCCTAAAACAAATGATAAACCTGATTGAGTAACTGCTGTTGTATTCACACCAGTACCAGTATATTTAGCTGTTACATAAACAGTTTGAGTAGCATTAGCAGCTAAAGATGTATTAATTGGAAGTGCAGTAGTTCCATCAGAAGTTAAAGTATAAGTAATATTTCCACAAACCATTGAAGTTTGACTACCAGTTGTACCACCAATAGTACAATTATTACTTCCTTTATTTGCAGTAATTGTACTTAATTTAGCACTAATTGTTCCATTATTTTTTACAGTTAAAACCCATTGACATTTATCATCTGGTTTTGATAATTGAGTATCTCCCACATTAACCTGTGTAGCTGTTACTGTTGCAGTACCGCAAGATCTTCCAGCAGTAGATGCTGTACCTGAAGCAGTACCAGCAACAGATGAACCAGTAAATGCGACATTCCATGTTTGAGCTGATTGATTAACATTACCAAAATTGATGTTTAAATTTGTACTTAATGCTGCAAACGCAATTGATAATGTAATTAAAGATATAATTAATATTCCTACTATTATATATAAACTTTTGTTATTTTTCATTTTTATATCATCTCCTTATAAATTTTTATTAATTTGTACCCCAAGTTAAAGTATATGTTAAATCAGTATTTGTTTGTGCAGTGCAAGCATTAACTTGAGCAACTGTTGTTGGTGTATAATCAGCGCGTAAATATAATTGTAATTGTGTAGGTGTTGTACTTGAACCTGCAGCTAATGAAGTATTAGATGTAGTTACTAAAGTACTTCCTGCTGTATCTTTTGCTAATTTAAATGTCACACATCCACAAGTAATAGTAGCACCACTAGTTGTACAACTTCCAGTTCCTGCTTTTGATGAAGAAATATTTGTTAATTTTGCAGGCATAGTACCATAATTATCCACTTTAAATGCCCAAATACAATAATCGCCTGGTTTTGAAAGTTGAACATTACTTACTGTGACAGATGATGCACTAATTGTAGCATTATCACAAGTAAAATTACTGTTTTGATTAGTTGAATTTTTTGTAGGAGCAACGTTAGTTGTTCCAGTATCAAACTGAACATTCCAAGTGTAAGCATTTTGATTAACTGAAGCAAAATTAACTATAAGTGTTGTACTTAATGCTGCAAATGCAATTGATAATGAAATTATAATGACAATTAGAATCAATATTATTGTATATAAAGTTTTCTTATTTCTTTTCATAATCATTTCCTCTCTTATTTTTGTGCATAAACAACGGTGAATTTTGGATTTGTTTGAGTAATAGCTGATCCTGATGGCGAACTACCTGTAAACTCTACACGTAAATAAACTGTTTTTGAGGTAGTTGTTCCACCTGTAAATGACGCTAAATTAGTTGGAGCTGAAGTGCCTGATTCATTTGAAGATAATGTATAAGTTATATTCCCACAAACCATTTTATATTGACATGTATTACCAGAAGTACATGATGAGAATGTTGTATAAGTACAAGTATTACCAGATGGTGCTGTAGCAGTTAAACTATCAAGTTTTACATTCATAGTTGAATTACCATTTGTAAATGTAATACTATATTCACATAAATCACCTGGTTTTGATAAAGTTGTTGCAGTTACAGTAACTACATTATTTGAAGTAGAAATAGTTCCGCAATCTCTACCAGTATTACTAGAGCCATAATTATTAATAGCATTAGTTGAACTAACCGAAATATTCCATTTAGTTGCAATTTGAGTTAAATTACCAACATTTACAGTTAAAGTTGTGCTTAATGCTGCAAAAACTACAGATAATATACTAGAAACTATTATTAAAACAATAATAATTTTATACATTATTTTCTTATAGCTTTTTTTCATTGTAACCAAAACCTTTTTTTATTATTATGCTTGATCATATAATAAAGTAAATTTTGCGCCAGTTTGAGTTACTTCTGACATAGTTTGACCATCACCAGTATATTCAGCAATTAAATAAATTGGTAATGTTCCAGTAGTATTTCCTAAAGTACCACCTGAAGTTAATAATGTTGTGCCAGCTGCATCTGTTGTAATTTTATAAGTAATATTTCCACATACCATACTAGCTCCGCTAGGAGTACAAGAAATTGAAGTTGGTGCAGTAGGTGTTACTGAAGTTAATGTTGCATCAATTGATCCTTTATTTTCTACAGTTAATGCCCAAGTACATTTATCACCTGGTTTAGATAATTCAGTATCTGCAACTGTAACTTGTGTAGCTGACACTGATGCTGTACCACAAGATCTACCTGTTGCACTAGTTCCTCCTTCTGTTGCTGTTACTGATGCAGTTGAATCGTTGAATTGAACATTCCAAGTTTGTGCTGTTTGGTTAACATTACCAAAATTAATGTTTAATGTAGCACTTAATGCTGCAAATGCAATACTTAAGCCTAAGATCATAACGCTTAATATGCCCATAATAATGTAGCTTCCTTTTTTATTTTTTTCCATAATAAATACTTTTTCTCCTTTCACTTTTAAATTATTTATTAGAAAATATCTACAAATTTTAATAACCAGTAAATGTTAGATTGAATCCATAACCTAATTGAGAAAAACCATCTAATGTATTTGGATCACTTGCTAAATCAATTCTCAAATAGATATCCTTTTCGTCATCATTATCTCCATTTCCAATATAAAAATTTGTATTTAATAATGTAGAGCAGAAACTGTCTTTACATAAACGATACCTAATACTATCACATACTAATGTTGCATTATTATTACTGCTAGTACAAGTAGTGGCACCACTAGGATTAGTTTGAGAAATAGAAGATAGTTTAGATCCAACATCTCCTGTATTTATAATATTTATTGTATATAAGCAATAAGGTGTTGTATCTTTTGCACTTAGTGTAGCACTTATTCCTGAAACTGATGTTTGTGTATAATATGCATTTGTACAAGTACTATTAGTAGATCCTGATTTTGAAACACTATTAATAAGTATTTGATGTGTTAAACTTGTAACAGTAGTATTACCTATATTGGTTCTTAATACCTTAGTCACTTCAGAATAACCAATAGTAAATGTTGTTGTTACAACTACTAAAGCTAAAATTATATAAATTTTATAATTCTTTCTATATCTTCTTCTCATATTCTCCTACCCTATTATAATTATACCATAGATATTGCTTTTGTAAACAAAAAACAATAATTCTCACATTATTGTTTTAGTATGTAAGGGTTACTTTCTTCACCTGTTCCTTCATATAATGAAAGCCCATCTAAATAAATAACATTATGTACTTTAATATTATTTAATTCAAATGTATTAATAACCTTATTATCATTTATAGCGTATACTTTTTGATCTTCTGATGTTGTTAATAAATATGAATTATTTAATATGTCAAATAAATAACTATCACAATTTTCTTTATTTATTTCTAATAAAGAATTAAAACTACAATTATCTGATGCATCTATTAAGTCTGATATATTAGCAGAAGCATATTTACCATAATATTTAGGATTAACAATTGTATATTCATTATTTCTTTTTTCATTTTTTATTATTTCCGTTTTATCTATAATATTACTTCTTACAAATCCTACATAAAAGATACCTTTATAAGAATTGTAATCAAGTTCCTTTGAAAAATTATCACCATCTTGTTTATTAAACCAATTTATATTATTACCTAATCCATATGATTTAATTTTTTCATTTACATTCACATCAACTAGTTTTAAATAATTAGAGTTAGTTACTCCTATAATTCTATATAATTTATCATTATATTTTAAATAATTATTAACATCTTTTCCAACATATATATATTTCAAATCAAAAGGAGAATTTTCATTATTATATGATTTTTCTTCTTTTACAATATTATTAACTAAATAATTATCATCTTCTAAGCTAATATAATTAAAATTTTTATTATCTATTATATTAATATAACCTTTTTTATTATTCTTGTTTTCATAATATTTTTTATCAGTTAATAAAGATAAATCTATTCTATATACCATATCTTTTTCTTTAAAGAATTCATCAAAGTATTCTTTATTGTCATTTATATATTTTTTTGCACTAACAACTATCGGACTATCTTTTTTAACCTCTTTTTCTTCTTTTTTTGTTTCACTTAATTTTGGTATAAATAGTATTAAGCATAAACTAATAGAAGCGAGCAATATAATTAACTTAATATAAATATTACCTTCTTCTTTATTTTCTTTAAACATAATATATCATTCCTTTATAATATTTTAATATTTTTATTATTATTATGTCAATACTTTAAGAACTTATTATTCTTTTTAAATTATCTAATGCATTTTTAGGTATTATTTTTAATAATTCTTCATCTGATGCATTTTTTATTCCATCTAATGATTTAAACTTTTTTAATAATTCTTTTTTTCTTTTATTACCTATTAAAGGTACTTCATCAAGTAAACTACTTAGATTACCTTTACTTCTTATTTCTTTATGAAAACTAATTGCAAATCTATGTACTTCTTCACTGATAGTTTCTAGATAATGAAATAAGTCAGAATTTTTTTCTATATTTATTTCATTATTATTTTCATCTATTAAAGATGTTATTCTATGTTTGTCATTTTTTTGCATACCACATATTTTAATATCCAAACCTAAATTATCAAGTACTTCTTTACATGCATTAATTTGGATTAAACCACCGTCAACCAATATTAAATCAGGTTTTACTAAATCTTCATTAATAACTCTACTATATCTTCTTTCAATTATCTCCATCATCATATGATAATCATCTTTTGCATCACTTATAATTTTATATTTTCTATAATCTTTAGTACTCTTTTTACCATTAACAAATACAACCATACCAGCAACTTTATAATTACCAAATAAATGTGAATTGTCAAAAGATTCTATTCTATGTATATCTATATTTAATAATTCACCTAATTCTTCATTAGCATGTACTGTTCTATTATAATCTCTTTTTATTAATTCTATTTTTTCTTTAATTTGAATTTTAGCATTTTCTTTAGCCATATCTAATAATTTTTTCTTAACACCAATTTTAGGATTAATTACTTTAATATTTAAACATTCTTCTAATAGTTTATTATCTAATTGTTCTGGCACAAATATTTCTTTTGGATTTGATATTGATTTTTCATAAAAAGATATTATGAAGTTATTCATTACTTCTATTTCGTTTTCATTTAATTCATATATATAGCTTTTTCTTTCTACTAAATTACCACTTCTACTATGCATAACTTGTATGGAAATATAATCTTTATAAACATAATAATTAAATATATCTCTATCAATATTATCTTTTAAATCAATTTTTTGTTTTTCTAGAACTATTTTAATATATTCAATTAATTCTTTTATTTCTTTTGCTTTTTCATATTCCATATTATCTGAATATTTAAGCATTCTCTCATTTAATTTGTTAATAACATTATTATAATTTCCATTTAAAAAAGTAGTTATTTCTTTTACTATATTATCTGTAATACTTTTCTCTATTTTTAAATTACAATATCCTAAGCATTCACCTATATAATAATATAAGCATAATTTATCTTTAAAGTTTTTACATTTTTGTAAAGGATATATTCTATTTAATATTTGTACTATTTTTCTTGCGGCGATTGAATTTGGATAAGGTCCAAAATATTTAACATTCTTCTTTTTAAAATTTTTATTTGGTCTTACTACAGATAATTTAGGATATTTATCATATTCTAAACAAATATAAGGATAAGATTTATCATCTTTAAATATAATATTATATTTTGGATCATATTTTTTAATTAAATTATATTCTAATAATAATGCTTCTTTTTCAGAACCAGCGACAATATATTCAAAATCATATATATTATCAACTAACATTTTTGTTTTACCAGTTTTTCTTCCTACAAAATAACTAGTTACTCTATTCTTTAATTTTTTTGCTTTACCAACATATATAATTGTATTATTTTTATCTTTCATTAAATAGCATCCAGGTTTTAATGGTAAAAGTTTCAATTTTTCCTTAATTTGATTTTTATAATTCATATTTGTCACCTTACAAATTTCCTATTAATTAATATTATCAAAAATATTAATTCTAATCAAGTTTACATGTTATAATATAAATGGTGATTTTATGAAAAATGAAATAATAATTAAAAAATCTAGATTTATTACTTACTTATATAATATAAATGATGAAAATAAAATAAATGAAATATTAGATAATATAAGATTAGAACATAAAAAAGCTACTCACATTTGTTATGCATATATTATTAATAATAAAGTTAAAATAAATGATGATAATGAACCAAAAGGTACTGCAGGAATGCCTATATATAGTGTTATTGAAAAGAATAAGTTAAATAATATAATTATTATTGTTGTTAGATATTTTGGTGGGATTAAACTAGGTGCTGGCGGATTATTTAGAGCATATTCTAAAAGTGCTTCTGAAATAATTAAACTTTATAATAAAACAGAATAATTATTTATTATTCTGTTTTATATTATATACTTTTTTAAATGTTTTATTTATTTGATTAGATAAATCTTCATCAGAACTTTCTTCATCAAATCTTCTTTGTAAGTAGAAAGACCTATTAATTTTTTCATATTTATTTTCATAACTATCATTTAAATATGAAATATCTATAATTATATTAAAGTAATCATTACCTTTTATTTGTTCACCTATAAAATTTTTCGAGCAATTTAAACACTTATAAACACTTAAATCATAGTCTGATACATATTGACTTTTTAATTTAATACCAATTTGATGATTACATTTTTTTTGAATATTGTTTAATTCATTTTGTGCATTTTCATCATTGTTTTGTGCTTTAGTTAATAATTCACTAACTAATTTAAGATTTTCTTTATCTATCATAAACCCTCCTATTATTATCAACATAATAACACAAAAAAAGACAAATTTCAATTGTCTTTATTTTTTTATCAAATTATATTTTAATAGTAGTACATTTTGAATATCAGAACAAATATCATACTCAGATAAATACTTATTATTATCTTTTTCTTTTTGAAACATACTAATAACTTCATCAAATCTATCTTGTTCGCTTATTTTTTGATTAAAAGAATTATCAATTATGAAATAGTCAAATTTATTTCTATTTTTAACATAAAAATCCTTTATGTTCCATTGACATTTGATACATCTAACTAAACCGGATTTTTTTTCATCTTTTAGTCTAACGCATAATCTATGAGAACATTTATCAACAATTTCCAATTCTTTTTTTCTTAATTCTAATTTAAGTTTTTCTATTTCTCGAAGTTTCTTTTTTATTCGATCAATTTCTTCCATGCTTGTTAAAAATTCTTCATTATTTTCCATATTTAATTCCTTCATTGTTTTATTTCTTCTAATTTAACACTTACTAATTTACTTACTCCACTCTCTTGCATTGTAATTCCATATAATACATCTGCATATTCCATTGTTTTCTTTTTATGAGTTATTACAATAAACTGAGTTTTATTTTTAAATTTATGTAAATATTTACCAAAATTATCAACATTAACTTCATCTAATGCTGCCTCTACCTCATCTAATATTGCGAATGGTACTGGTCTTGTTTTTAAAATTGAAAATAATAATGCAATTGCGGTTAATGTTTTTTCACCACCAGATAGTAATGAAATATGTTGTAATTTCTTTCCAGGTGGTAATGCGATTATATCAATACCAGTAGATAATAAATCTTTACTATTTGTTAATTCTAATCTAGCATCTCCACCATTAAATAATTCTTTAAATGTTTCACTGAATTCTTTTTGAACTTGATTAAATGTTTCTAAGAATTTTTCTTTCATTATTTCATCCATTTGATTAATAATATCAAAAAGCATATTACTTGCTTTTAACAAATCTTCTTTTTGAGAAGATAAAAAGTCATATCTTTCTTTGATTCTTTTATATTCATCTATAGATGAAACATTTACATCTCCTAAATTTTTAATTTCTAATTTTAATTTAAAAACTTTTTTTCTTGCTACTTCTACATCTTCTTCTAATATATAATTAGCTTTTGCTTTTTCGTATGAAATAGAATAATCTTCAGTTAAAATATTTAATAAGTTATCTAATTTAATATCTAATTTACTTACTTTAATTTCATTTTTCTTTAATTCATCTTGAACATTATTATATTCTTTATTGTCAACTTTTAAATTAGTTTCTAAATCAGTTAATTTTTCTTTTTCTTTTTCTATATTTTTAAATAAATTTTCTATTTCTATTTTTACTCTATCTTGTTTGTTTTTTTCATCATAATATTTTTTAATTATTTCATCTTCTTCATTAGATAAAACATTATTAATAGTATTATTATTACTTTTTAATTCATTATTTATACTTTCTTTTGTTAAATCTAATTCTTTTAATTTGTTATTTATTTCATTTAGGGACGCACTATTAATATCTATTTTTATTAATATATCTTTTTTTAATTGTTCATTATTTGCGTATTCATGATCTATTTCATTTATTTTATTTTCAATAATAGATAAATTATTTTGCGTTGTATTTATTTCTTTAATAACATCTTCTAATTCATATTTTTCTTTTAAAATAGAATCTTTATTCTTAATAGATCCACCAGTAATAGATCCACCAATATTTACTATATTTCCATCTAAAGTAACTATTTTATATTTATTATTTATTACTTTAGCTATTTCATTAGCAATATTTAAATCTTTAACTACTAATACATTACCTAATAAATTTTCAAATATATTTTTATATTTAGGATCATAATTAATTAAATCATTGCACACATAAATAAAATCAGTATGTTTTTTTGCTTTATCTAATATTTCTTTATCAATATATCTTGATTTAATTACATTTAATGGATAAAAAGTTGCTCTTCCTAAATTATTGTTTTTTAAATAATCTACTGCTTCTTTTGCTTCTTTTTCAGTATCAGTAACAATATAAGTTGAAGCAAGACCTAAAGCTGTATCTAAAGATAATGTATACTTTTCTTCAGTTTCAAATAGTTTTCCAACAACACCATTAATACCTGTAAGTTTTATATTATTTAATACATTTCTAACACCATATGGTAATTTTGAATTATTTTCTATTGAGTTTTCTAATACTTCTTTTTTATTTTTTAATTCAGATATCTTTTTTATTGTTTTGTTTAAATCTATTATTATTTTTTCTTTATCAATTGTTAAAGCATTTATATTTTTATTATATTTTTCTAGAGATACAGATAGTTCACTATTTTCTTTATTTAATAAATCTAATTTAACTTTAATATTTTCTTCTTCATTTTGTATATTTAATAGTTGTTCTTTTAAATTTAATATATTGTCATGTAGTAAAATATTATCTGAATTATATTTACTTCTTTCTTTTATTAAATTCTTTTCACCAGATAATCTTTCCACATTTGCTGATACAGTTGCTAGTTCTTTTTGATTATTATATAAGTTATTATTTAATGTATTTATTTTATTTTTTAATTCTTCTATTAAAGCTTGTTCTTTTGAAGATGATGATAATATTTTAGATATTTTATCTGTTAATAATTCTATATTTTCTTTAGATTTTTTATATTCATAATTATAATCATCAATGTCTTTGATTATTAAAGCAACTTCTATGTTTTCTAATTCTTTTTTGTTTTCTATATATTTTTGTGCTTTTATACTTTGATCTTTTAATGGTTTTAATTGATTTGTTATTTCACTAATAATATCTTCTACTCTTTGAATATTATCTTTTGTAATTGTTAATTTTTTTAATGCTTCTTCTTTTCTTTTTTTGTATTTAAGTACATTAGCGGCATCTTCAAATATTATTCTTCTATCTTCTGCTTTACTAGATAAAATATTTCCTATATCACCTTGTGAAATAATATTAAATGATTCTTTAGAAGCACCTGTATCAGTAAATAATTCTAATATATCTTTTAACCTACATTTTTCTTTATTAATTGAATATTCGTTTTCACCTGATTTATAAATAGTTCTTTTTATTATAACTTCATCTACGTCTAAAGAAAGATATCTATCTTTATTATCAAATATTAGACTAACTGATGCATAATTTGATGCTTTTCTAGATTTAGAACCTGTAAAAATAACATCAATCATACTTCCTTCACCACGTAGAGATTTAACTGATTGTTCACCAAGTACCCATCTAACAGCATCTACTACATTACTTTTACCACTACCATTAGGACCAACTATACCAGTTATTTTATCAGTTAATTCTATATTAATTGGATCACAAAATGATTTAAATCCTATAGTTTTAATACTTTTTAAATACATAATAACACCTTATCTTCTATCTTGCTTTTTAATTATACAATAAAAATAAAGAAAGAACAAGAATATAGTTAATACTTGCTCTTTTCTAAAGCATCTTTTGCAGCTTCTTGTTCTGCTTCTTTTTTTGAGTTTGCAGTACCCTTTCCAAATATAATATTATCTACTTTTACAACTACAGTAAATATTTTATTATTTGCAGGTCCCTCTTCATTTATAACTTCATATTCTAAACTTTTTTTATCAGTTTGAACATATTCTTGTAATTTAGATTTATAATCATTTAAAAATATATTATCTTCATTTTCAATATATGGTATTACAACATCATTAACAATATTTTTAACTACATCTATACCATATAATAAATAAGTAGCTGCTAAAAAAGCTTCAAATACATCTGCTAATATTGCTTTTTTATGTCTACCACCAGTATTTTCTTCACCTTTTCCTAATCTTAAATATTTATAAAACTCTAATTTGTTAGAATATTCATATAAAGCATTTTCACATACATAACTCGCACGTAATCTAGTCATTTCACCTTCACTTAAATGTTCATTAATATATAAATATTCACTTACAATAAAATCTAATATTTTATCTCCTAAAAATTCTAATCTTTCATAATCTTCATTTTTTTTAGTTTCATTTGAATAAGATGAATGAGTAAATGCTCTTATATATAAATCGTTTTTTAAATCTAAATTATATTTTTTAATAATGTCCATTTGTAATCACCATAAAAATTTTATCATAAATTTTAAATTAAAAAAAGGCTTATGCCTTATTTTAAATTTCTTATTTTATTATAACCTAATATTATTCCTCTTCTTAAAGAATACATTTCATCATTATTAAAAGTATCATTATTAATCTTTTTTATTATATAATTATAATCAAAACCTTTAGATTTTATAAAATCTTTTGTTTTTTCTGCTTGTAAATTCATTCTATTATCTTTTATATAATTAATAACTTCTAACAATTCTCTTAAAAATTTAATTTCAAAGACTTTCGAAATAGTAGAAGGAAATGAAATATCTTTATTATTTTCATTATATAAGTAATCATTATCTAATATTACATAATCACCTTTTTTTAATGTTTTTTTAGGATTAGTATCTGTTTTAATAGATGAATTTTTTGGATTATACATAAGATTTTGTTTCCAATATATATTATTATCCTTTAATAATTTTCCAAAATTTTCTCTTTCTACATCAGTCCATATAATACCATAATTTCTTAATTCTTTATATATTTTATACATTTGAGTATTAGATATTGTAATATCATTTAATGCTCTTTCAGATACTTCTAAAAATATATCCTTATATTTTTTTCTAAGTAATGGTTTAATAATATAAGGATTATCAATAATATTAATTGTTTCTCTAACTTTTCCTATTTTAAGTATTTTATTATTAATTTTATAACATTTATTATAATAACCATCACCTATTTGTTTAATATCACTATATTTACAATTTTCATTATTACAAATATCAATTGTTATTAATTTTAATAATTCAAATATATCTTTTTTATTTTCTTCTTTAACAAATCCTAAATCATTAATTATTGATTCAATTAATATATCAATATTACTATCTATTTTATTATTTATATGTTTTAATTCACTCATTAGATTATTATTAATTAATATTTTTTTTAAAAAAAATACATTAGTTGAATTATCATATATTTTATCTATATTTTTCTTAATTATAAAAGAATCTGAATCAGTAATATTAAATGAAGAAATATCTATATTATTATTTAAACAAATTGTTAAATACATTTCTTTTTTATTTTTATCTTTTATTTCATCATATAAATAATTATAAAATCTTAAATCTAAATATTCTTTTGTTAAATCATTAAATAATTTTTCTGTTAAAAATGCATTATATTCTTCTTTAGATTTAAATGTTGTTTTAAACATATCCCAAACTAGATCTAAATAAGTTTTAAATCTAAAGTTATTTAAATTCTTAACAAATTGTTTTTGAAATTTTTTATTGTCTTTAAAGTAATTACATAGATAAGTAATAATATCCTCATCAGAATAATTTAGTATAATATCTAAATTATTAATAATAAAATCTTTATCATTAAGATTTATTAAATAGTTTTCTAATAATTTAAAATCAAATGTATAAAAATTTAATTTATCTTTTTTTATTTTAGTTTTATTATCTATTTTATTTATTATCATTTTAAATTCATCTTTCATACTATACCTCCTTTATTTACACAAAATAGTCTTACTTTATTATTAATAATACTATAGTAATTAAAAAAAATCAATTTATTAATTTAACAAAAAGATAAAATAGATATAGTGAATTTTTAAAATTTATGATAAAATTATATTGGTGAAAATATGAGACGTTTAATGATTTTTTTTATTAATGTTTATCAAGCTACTCCATTAAGTACTCATAAAAATTGTAAGTTTATACCTACTTGTTCAGAGTATTCAAAACAAGCTTATGAAAAATATGGTTTTTTTTATGGTAGTTATTTAACATTAAAAAGATTATTAAAGTGCGTCCCTTGGAATCATGATAATATTTATGATCCACTTAAGGAGGAAAAATGAAAAAATATTTTAAATTATTATTATTAACATTACTATTAATAATCCCAACAGGGTGTACAAATTCAGATAATATGGAAGACATAACTATTTATACAAGTGGTTACCCTATTGAGTTTGTTACTAATAAATTATATAAAGATTATTCTAAAGTATATAATATGTATCCTAGAGGAATAGATATAACTAAATATAATTTAACTAAAAAACAAGTTAATGACTATTCAAATAGTGATTTAGTTATATATAGTGGTTTAGTTGATGATAATGATAATATAGTTAAAATGGTAAATAATAATAAAAAATTAAAAATAATAGATGCGACTTCTAGAATTGATTACAATAATGAAGTTAATGAAGTTTGGATTAATCCTTCAAATTTATTAACAATATCGCAAAATATAAGAAATGGTTTAAAAGAATATATAACAAGTAAAGTTATTAAAGATAAAATTGAGAATAATTATAATGATTTAAAAATGAATATTTCTACTATTGACGCAGATTTAAAAGAAATGGCAGAAAATACAAATGATAAAACACTTGTAGTAGCGAATAATGATTTTAATTTTTTAAGTAAATATGGATTAAATATTATGTCTTTAGATGAAAAAACTAATAATGATAAAAATATAAGTGATATTAAGAATCTAATAAAAAATGGTACTGTTAAATATATATTTATGATGGATAATGAGGAAGAAACAGATATTATTAAAAGTATTAAACAAGAATATCCTAATATTGAAATACTATATATAAATTCATTAAATAATATTAGTACTAAAGATAAAAATGAAGGAAAAGATTATATTTCAATAATGAATGAAAATATAGATAAATTTAAACAAGAATTATATTAAAAAATAAAACATCAAATGATGTTTTATTTTTTAATAAATATTGTTAATATAAGTAATATTATAGATATAAAATTTTGAAGAAAATGCAAATAAATATTACACCAGATATTTTTAGTTTTATCATATGTATACGCTAAAAACATTCCTAATGAAGCATAAGTTAAAATATACATAAAATCTCCTATACTTTTATAATCATCAATTACATGCACTAAACCAAATAATAAACCACTTATTATTATAAATAAATATTTATTACTTATTAGTTTTTTGAGAACTCCCCTATATAAACTTTCTTCTACTATAGGTGCATAAAAAATAGACATTAAAGATAGAATAATTGGAGATTTTAAAAACATTTCATTTATATTCTCTTGATTAGTTGAAGTAGTAACACCAGTTGATAAACGAATAGATAAATTAATAATGCCTATTACTATAAGCATACTTATAAATGTTTTTAATATAACACTATTATATTCATAAAAATATTCCTTAAACACTTCAAAATCATCTATATATTCTTTATAAAATACTATAACTGTAAAAATAGTAATTACTCCATAAGATATAATTATTTCTGGTAAAGTATCAATTGATTTTAATAAAAATATAATATTGGTTGTAATAAATAATAAAATATAAATAAATATATTATGATACTTTTTTATTTCTAGAGTTGGTAATTCTCTTTTAGTTTTTTTAGAAAAAGATTTTATTACAAGAAGCATATAAATTCCTGAAATAATATTACAATAAAAATAAAAAATAGATATTGGTATTAAAATATATTTATATTTTTTTAATGATATATTTTCCCTTTTTATTAAATATGTTATAAATAATATACTTATAATTGATAAAATAGTAATAACTATATTATAAATAAAATTATTCATAAATTTATGTGTAGATACTTCATATATAATATTAATTAATAAATAAAAAATCATAATTAATATAGAATTTAATAAATACTTTCTTTGATTATTCATAAACTACCTCCATATTAATTATACAAAAAATAAATAAAAAATAATATACTTAATTATTTATTATTTAATGACTTTACTAAAATTACATCCTCTCCTATTTTTACTATTTTATCCCATTTTATTTCAAAGTTATCATTACTAAATATAATTCTATTATATTTTTTCTTTTCTAACATTAATGATTCTATTAGACCGTCTTCATTTACTTTAATATCTATTATATTACCTATTTTAAGACCAGTAGATATATCAATAACATCTTTATCTTGTAAGTCAGATAAAAGCATTTTATCACCCTTATAATTATATTATTTAGCTAGTTTTTTTATGTTTGATAATGCACTTTTTTCTATTCTTGATACTTGTGCTTGACTTACATTTAATTCTTCACTTATCTCCATTTGTGTTTTTCCTTGCAAAAACCTTTGAAGAATAATATATTTTTCTTTTTCTTTTAAAGATTTTATCGCATCTTTTAAAAATATAGTATTATTTAATCTATCTGTTGATTCTTTTTCATCGTATAATTGATCAAATAAATATATAGTTTCTCCCCCATCATCATATATTGGTTTATTAAAACTAATTGTTTTTTTAGTCGCATCTAAGGCAAACACTATATCTTCTATAGAAATATTTAAATATTCACTTATTTCATCAATAGAAGGTTCTTTACCATTTGTTATTGCATATAATTCTTTATATTTTAATATTTTATATGCTAAATCTTTTACACTTCTAGATACCCTAATAGTAGTATTATCTCTTAAATCTCTCTTAATCTCTCCGAGTATCATAGGAACTGCATAAGTAGAAAATTTAACATCATATTTTAAATCAAAATTATCTATTGCTTTTAATAAACCTATACAACCTATTTGAAATAAATCATCTAAATTATCACATCTATTATTAAATTTATTTAACAAAGATAATACTAGTTTTAAATTACCATTTACAAGTTCTTCTCTAGCTTTTTTATCTCCTTTTTTATATTTATTAAATAATTCTTTCATTTGTTTATCATTTAATACTTTAATATTACTTGTATTTAATCCAGTAATTTCTACTTTATTCTTTGCCATAAAAACACTCCTTTAGTATCTTTATTGACAAAAAATATTTTTTTATACAAAAAAAACTTCTTAAGAAGTTTTATTTTGTTTTTTATTAATTGTTCTTATTGTTATTACTGATAATACTGCAGCTGCTATAAGTATAATACTTAATACTGGTCTAAATGCAAACCAAGATATTGCAATAATAACTAGGGATATTGCTAATCCTAATAAAAATGCTACTAAAGAAATTCCAGTATTTGCAATACCTCCTAAAAAAGGAATATAACTTAATAAAGTAGTTAAAATACTTAATATAGCACTAATTCCCATTGAAATTAAACTAATACCAATTAATCTTTTTACCCATTTTAATATTTTATTTGTTTTTTCAATAGAATCTATCATTTCTGTACCAGTTTTATTTCCACTAACCATTTTATAAACGCTAGTACCTTGTTTAGAAGTATAACTTACTATATTATTATTTTCTTGTCTACCTAAAATAGATACATCTGAATAATCACCATATTTATAAAATATTCTAATATTACCTATTACAGGATTTGACATATCTACACAATTTGTAATATATTTTCCTTCAATAACATATCCTTCTGGTAAAGTTACATTTGATAAATCATAATAATCATTATTAGCAGACAATTGATTCTTATAAACATTATCTAAAGTAAATTCTCCTACTTTTAAACTTTCTGTAACATATTTTTCTGATTCAAATGTTTTATAACTTGGATTCATATGATCAGAAGAATTTTTAAATTTTGAAGAATCAATTATTTCTTCACTCCATTTTTTTTCATAAGTGTAAGTTGTTTTATCATCATCATCTTCTGAGTTTTCTTCCCATTGATAAACTTCAACTACTCTTTTTAAAATTGGTGTATTAACACTAACATTAAATTTTGAATCACTTAAAGATTCTGGAAAATATACTAGTTTTCCTTTAGTTGCGATTAATCTATTATTGTTCTTATTATCTACTGAATCAGAAGAAATATTTACAATTTCCTTTCTAAGTTCTGCGACAATTTTATTATTTCTAACCGCACTTTTTTCATTAGAAATTAATAATAAAATTCCTAATAAAATAAATAACATTCCTAGTGGTATAGATAAAAATGAATTCTTCATTTTACCACCAAATGTCTTTTTTTCTACTACATTATCATTCATAATTAAACTCCTCTCTATTTAAAGAATAGCATAATATTTTTTTGATGTAAACAAAATATATTTTACTTTACAAAAAAAATAGTACATAATGTACTATTTATATAAATGCTTTCTATTCTTAAAAATATATTTTAATCTTTGATTTTCAACATTAATTATTTGATAATAAAAAATCAATATCTTCATTAATATTTGTATCTTTTAATAATTGATTTAATATTATAAAATTTATACTCTCTCTCATTAAATTTTACACCTAAAGCATGAATATATTATCATAAATAATAAAAAAAAACAATCAAAAGATTGTTATTTGTAAATGGCGGAGCAGGGGGGATTTGAACCCCCGCGCCAGTTACCCGACCTACACCCTTAGCAGGGGCGCCTCTTCAGCCTCTTGAGTACTGCTCCACTGACCTATTTAATTTTAACATTTTTATAATATTAGGTCAACTATTTTTTTATTGTTGAGTAAAAGTTAAATTAAAATAAACAGGTGAAATTATTGATTCTGAATCTGCATAATCAGATTGGTTATAAAATGCAATTATATAAATATCCATTTCACCACCATCTGCTGTAACAGTTCTTTGTGCATCAGATAATTTATTAATTCTACTTGATACAGCTTCACTAGAACTTGAAGAAAGCATATAAGTCACACTTCCACAAACCATAATATTATTATTATTATATTTAGTGCAAGTATTACTACCTGGATTAAAATAATATCCATTTAATAATGCATCAAATAAGCCTGTATTTTTAACTGTAATTTTCCAATAACATTTATCACCTGGTTTTGATAATTCATTATCCCCTATTTCAAGTCTACCTGTACCTGAATTATAAACAGCATTGCTACATGAAATACCAGTAGAACTTGTTGTTACAACTGTTGGTGTATAAATTTGATTTGTATACTCTACATTATATATATACTCCTGATTAACAGTAGAAGTATTAATTGTAAATGTACTAGATAAAGCAGCATATATGATTGTCATAACAAATATAACAGTTACTAAACTTAGTAAAACAATTTTATAAATCTTAATATTCTTTTTCATATTCTCACCTATTAAAAAAATTATAACATTATACATAAAATTATTCAATAAAAAAAAGAACTGTAATAGTTCTTTAATTTCTTAATGGTGACCTATACGGGATTCGAACCCATGAATGCCGCCGTGAAAGGGCGGTGTGTTAAACCACTTCACCAATAGGCCAATAAATATATGGTGGACCTAGATGGACTTGAACCATCGACCTCACGCTTATCAGGCGTGCGCTCTAACCAGCTGAGCTATAGGTCCTTAAATAAGCGCTTTGACCACGCAAATTAATTCTAACCTATTTAAAATAACTTGTCAATAGATTTTAAATTATTTTTTAATTTTGGTGTCCCCTTAGGGATTCGAACCCTAGACCCACTGATTAAGAGTCAGTTGCTCTACCAACTGAGCTAAGGAGACGTTTTTACAAAATAGATTATATCATATATTTTTTTTATTTTAAAGTATTATTGAAATAATATTAAAAAAAAGTTATTATATATCTGTGATTATTATGAATGAAAAAAATTTAATTAAATATTATAATAAGTTTAATGAAGATAAAAGATTAAACTCAAAACATGGAAATATCGAATTTATTACTGCGATGAAATATATTAAAAAATATTTAAAAAAAGATGATAAAATAATTGATATTGGTGCAGGTTGTGGTAAGTATACATTAAGTTTATACGATGAAGGATATAATATTGAAGCGGTTGAACTTGTTAAACATAATTTAAAAGTAATTGAAAAGAAGAATAAGAATATAAAGTTATATAATTTAAATGCATTAGATTTATCTAAGATTAAAGATGAGAGCTATGATATTACCCTACTTTTTGGTCCTATGTATCATTTAATTGATGATAATGATAAAATAAAAGCATTAAATGAAGCAAAAAGAATAACAAAATCAGGTGGTTATATATTTGTTAGTTATTGTTTAAATGAATTTGCTATTATAAAGCATGGTTTCATAGATAACAATATTCTTAATTGTTATTCTTTAATAGATAATAAGTTTAAAATAAAACCAAATAATGAAGATTTATATTCTTTTGTAAGATTAGATGATATAAATTATTTTAATAAAGTAACTAGCTTAAACAGGGTTAAAATTGTCTCTCAAGATGGTCCAACTGAATACATTAAAAAAGTTATTAATAAAATGGATGATAAAACATATGATTTATTTATTAAATATCATTTTAGTACTTGTGAAAGAAAAGAATTATTAGGTGCTGGTAGACATGTTTTAGATATATTAAAAAAATGATTTAATTAAATGAAGTGAACCCCAAATAGTTCACAAAAAATAAAAATGACCTAAGATTTATTTCTTATGAAGTGAACCCCAAATAGTTCACAAAAAATAAAAATGACCTAAGATTTATTTCTTAGGCTTTTTTGACTTTAATCTATCTGTGTTGTAAAATAATATCCAATCTTCTACAAGTTTTTGGTATTCTTGTAAAGATGTGATATTATTGTTATGCAAGGTTTCCTTTTTTAGGATAC
>JAEIGA010000118.1_pt1 | contig 107585 bp, 146 predicted proteins | sample 9270691 | NCBI WGS metagenome assembly JAEIGA01 (sample SAMN17057246, study PRJNA624740) | gut metagenome | biome: biome; isolation source: fecal sample | host: Bos grunniens | place: China: Xizang | collected 2019 | reverse complement strand
TTGACTCATTTAATCATGCAACCTCCTTATTTTTAAAAATAAAAAAGTGGCGTAGTCAAAACGAAACGACTACGCCACAAAAAGTCTAAATTAATCTTATGTTATCTTACAAATTAAGCATTGAAGATAGCTAAAATTTCTTCTTCGGAAGCTTCTACAAATTCTTCAATCAGAGCTTTGTTAGCAGCTTCAGCAGCAGTTGCTCTTTCGATTTCAGCCTGTAATGCAGTCTGGTCAGCTTTTTTACCGATAGCTGTTACGTTAGCTGCGATAGCGCCTTCGTTAGCCAGAGCTTTGGCTTCAACAGCATCCATTTCACTCTGCAGAGTGGAGATGTTGCCTTCAGCTGTTGTCATTTTGCCTTCCAGAGTAGCAACTTTACCTTCAACAGTTGTTACACGACCGGAAACTGCAGTCAGATCAGTCTGTTCAGCTTTAGTAGCTACAGCGCCTTCAACAGTTGTCATGCGACCTTCCAGAGCTTCAACGTCGCCTTCAACAGCGTCGATTTCACCCTGTACGCCTTCGATAGCAGCTTTACGAGCGTCTTCTTCAACTTTAACAGCAGCAGCGATCTGTTCAGCTACAGAACCGTCTTCGCCGATAGCAGCAGCTAATTCGGCAATAGCGCCTTCGTTAACAGCTACACGACCTTCAACTGCATCCATTTCGCCTTCCAGAGTACCTACACGACCAGCTACGCCAGCGATGTCATCTTTGTTTTTCTGGATGGATTCAGCCATAGCTGCAGCGCCCTGTACGTCGGTGTCGATGTATGTCTGAATTTCTTTCAGAGTATCTTTAGCAGCTTCGGAGAAGTCAGCGTCAGCGAAGAAAGCGTCAACGTCTTCTTTAACAGCGTCTAAGATTTCTTTGTGAGCAGAAATTGTGTCGCTTAATTCAGTTTTGTCGGCAGCTTTCAGATAGTCGTCTTCAATAGCTTTAATGCGAGTAGCCAAACCGCCTTCTACACCAGTAGCACGGGAAGCTTCGTCAGCAACAGCCTGCAGAACTTCTTCTTTGTCAGCAGCTTTCAGATAGTCAGCTTCGATAGCATCGATATCTTTTTCAGCCTGTGTTACTTTACCAGACAGTTCGTTAACAACGCCTTCTGTAGCAATACCGCTTGTACGTTCAACGATATAGTCTACAACGCTTGTTTTACCTTCTGGCAGAGTACCAACTTTTGTATCTAAAGCGCCTAAGTTGGTAGCAACTTCGCCGATAGCAGCAACGTTAGCTTCTTCAGCAGCTTTAGCACGGCCTACTTCTGTATCTAAGTTAGCCTGGACAGCGGCAGCGGCACCGGCAGCGTCATAGTTTTCGCCTAAACCTTCAGCATACGCTTTGGCCTGACCTAAAATACTTTGGTCTTTTTCATCGATAACTGTAATCAATTTACCGGTATATTTCTGCAGCTTATCTAAGGAAATATATTTTTTTGTAGCCATGTTAAATGTCCCCTAAAAATAAATTTTTATAAAACAATTCGAAAAGGTAATTTGTTGGATTAACCTAGACAAATATGTTTTTACTTAAATATTTAAAAACAGATTATTAATATCTTCATCTGTTGCGTCTTGGGTATGATTGGAAACAGCAAAATACTCATTGTGTTCTTCATCCCAAATAGATATTTCTCGTTCTGTTTTGTTTACATAAAGCTTGCCTGTTAACTGTCCTAATTCTGGATATTCATCACAGATAATCGCAGCTCCGTCGGCAGGTTTTACTTTAATTAACCATTCGCCATTTGCGTACTCATAAAAAATAGCACTATCTACGCAGAAATAATAACCATCAACTGGAGAGTTGATAGAACTTCTTTCCGCTTCAGTGCTTAAAATTTCTACTTGGTTGTAGAATGTTCTTTTACCTTTAAAGTCAAATGCAATTTTTGAACGGTTATGAATGAAGATCAACTGATTGTCTACTATTGGGAGTTGTCTAATTCGTTCCCCAGTAGTACCAACAACGGACAAACCAGTTGATGTGTTAGACATTGTGTTGTCCGCCACGTTGGTTTCCTCCATTACTATTCAATTAAAATTCCACGACAGGAATGTATCCTGCTTTTTCGGAAATTTGCTCATCGCAATAAGCTTTCATGTCTTTGATTGCATAGCTTACATAGTAAGGCTGTACAACTTTGTGGCATTCAGCATTAGACAGGTTGATTCTGATGCTGTCAGATCCAATCAGCTTTCTGTTTTCGTCGTACCATTCAACAACATAATCCCAGCCAATATATTTCTCTGTGCTAGAATTTTTGCCAAAATAGGTCCAACCATTTGCTTCGCTGTAAGAGGCCAGCGCCAACCAACATACGCTATATTTTCTTCCGTATGCGTCTACGCCAGAAGCAGGTCCGTCAAATGTAAACTCTTCATCGATAATTACACCACGGTCGCCTTCTTTAAAATATTTTGCGCCGGCTGGAGCATATGCATAGAAGGACATGTAGTACATATTTGCATTACCGTTTGCACCAACGTTCTGCTGTTTCCATTCGGTGTTTTCTGGACAGAATACACGAATTTCATCTTCTCTGTAATCTACTTGAGTTCCTTCTGGGACGTTTGCAATGCTGTATTTGATTCTTTCGCAAGAAGCTTCTACTACGTCTACTGCTTTAGCAACAGCGTTTACTTCTGTTTCAACTGCTGATACTTTATTACCAACAATTTCAACTTCAGCATTAACTTCTTTTAATTCGGATTCAACTACAGATACTTTAGCATCTACAGCGTCAACTTCTAAATTGATTTCGGCAACTTCAGCTTCCAATGCGGACAAATCTGCTTTTTCATCTGTCACGATGATTGTATTACCAGCTGCATCAATCCAACCAACTTTTGGGCTGTCTGTGTCGCCATCCAATAACAATAAGTCATATTTGTCGATTAAACCTTGTTGTTTTGCAGCTTCAATTCCGGAGCTATTACCAAAACCAATTTTACTTTTGTTGTTTGCCATTCTTTACTTTTCACTCCTATATACCAGATTTTATATAATTACACGGCTCGAAACCGTACAATTAACTTGGTAAACTATTAACGACTTCTTTTTCGTTATGTTCTTTGTTACCGTTTCCTAATATATAGGCTTTTTCTTCTGCGGTCAGACCCTTCATGGCCATAACCTGTTGTTTTGTAATAGAGTGCCTTTCGTTGTAAAGTCTCCATAAAGATTCAACTAATTGTTTCATTATAGCAACCCTTCTTCCAATAAGCCCATTACAAACTCGTCAATTATTTGTTCAGCTGACTTCATATTTAATACTTTCAATTGTTTATACTCATATTCATCGATTTCAATTAATTCTACAGAATTGTAACCATCAACCGGAATGTCATATAAACCATTTACGTGCCAAATATTTTCTTTGTCAGAAGACATAATTGCTTGCGCTTCTGATTCATCGCACAATACCATGATGTTATGTTTAGGTTGATGTTTCAGATAAATCAGCTGATCAAGCACATCTATTACTCTGTTGTTAAAAATTACTTTGTAATATTTCATTGCTTTCTCTCCTATATAAAAACTGGCGACCATCCGTCAGACAGCCGCCAGTAATATTTTAGAATGATATTTCTATCAAGATGCCATATTCGTTGTAAGCAGTTGAATAACCGTACAACTTACCTTCTTCATCAACACGATACACATAGTTTGTGTAAGAAGAGTTTGCAGAACGTGTCCAGTAAGAACCGATAGTTCCGTCGGAATATTTTCTAATTCTCTCATTGTTTGTTGTCATGAAAGAAATAGCTTCACCTTCGTTTACGTATGGATCCATTGTCATAGTTGGATCAACTTCAATAACAGATGGAATTGTAATGTAGCAATCTGATGTTACTACTTCCATTGATTTATCACCAATAGACGCTGGAATTCTGCATTGCTTGATTAACGAGCGAATCTGTGTTGGAATTGCTTTATACAATCTACTATTCAATGAAGCATTCAGTGCAGATTGTGCCCAACCACCAGAATTAGAACTAGTTGTATTCCAAGCTTTGTTTCTGTCTAATAAATGAGAAGCTAACAAGCTAAAGGAACAACGTTTTGATGCGTTTTCACTTAAATAATATCTTCTAAAGCCGCAAGCTTCAAATTCTACTTTTTCGTGAACCCACATAGCAAGGTCTTTACATACTTCTTCGCCCAAGTCTTTATACCAAACTTTTGACCAGAAAATAGTACCTTTTGCGTTGTTTTCGTAAATTCCATCGTCTGCTCTCGCAGCACCAAATACTAAAGTACCACTACCAATTGTTTCAACATTTCTGTCTAACTGAATTGTAATGATTTCTTCAGCATCTAAGTTGGAATTATATACAATTAGATTGTTGTCGCCTTTTTTATGACGAATAATTAACATTTCACGTTTTCCTTGCAATACTAAATCGGAAGAAGAAGTACCCCAAGTAACTTTTGCCATACTTGTACCCATAGACAGTTTAAAACCGTTTGAGCCATTTGCCTGGAAACATTGAGCTAATACTTTATTCAATGTGTTACCAGAAGCAAATTCATAGTCAATAGCTAATGTGAAATCTTTGTCCTCGTCAAATAACTGAATGCCAGAATCATAGTGATTTGAACCGTCAAATACCATTTTATCAGAAATGATTAATTCGGACTCGATATCGTCATAATCAATGTCATTACCAATTGTCAATACATAAGTATCTTTGTCAGTAATCACAGAAGACGCCATGTCTAATTTGGTTAATGCATAAATCTCTACAGGAGACAGGTCTTTTAATTCTTTGTTGTCGAAAATACCTTCTGCATATTCGAATTTATCAAATATAGCATTTATTACTTTTTCGCCATCAACAAATCCAGACTTATCCCAACGATTAAATAAGTAGTAAACATAAGCAGCTTCTTCGCCGGTATATGTAGGTGTTACGCCATGATATGGAATATTGTCACCATACAAACCAGTGCTTTCTTGCATTGTAATGCCTTTAGATACATATTTAATTGTATATTCACGTAAAGATTCAGTATATGTTGCAGTGATTGTTCTATCACTAAACACGCTAGTTAATGTGCCTTCCCATCCAGCAAATGCAAAATTGTGACTCACTGTGCTTTCCTTAATAGGAACAAGTGGGTTTTCTGCACGTTTTGTTGGATCTTCAGCATTGCCGCCTTTATCTACATATTGAACTTCTAATACAGAACCGTCGTAGTTAACAAATGTTACTGCAAATTGTTCAATTAATGTATCAAATACAACTTCTAAATCTGGCCAAGCAATCTGGTAATCCAGTAATTGCTGTTGTCTTACAACCGGAACATGAACTTTACCTGTCAACACAGATTGTTCAATGTTGTAACCAGACTTATCAATACCGGACATTTTATAGATTCTTTCTAATAATGAAGTATCATCTAATGTCCAATCAACACCAGTAATTCTTACACGATTTAAGTTGCTTGCTGCATTTAAAATACTGATTAAATCAATGGTGTTGCAGTTTTCAACTGTTAAGTTTGTCAATTTATCAAATGAAGCAATATCTAATGTTGCAAGATATGCCAAATTTTTCATAGAGATTGCGTTAACAGCTGGTAATTCGGCAATTTCAATTCTACCGCCGTCGGCAAATGTTGCACCGGAAACGTTAGAACCATGAGCATAAACTTCTTTTAAGCTATTTAATGCGGTCATATTTAACGCCTGTGTTAAACCAGAAACGTTTTCAATATTTAACACTTCTAACAAGTAGTTTGCGCCCAATGTTAAGGTAGTTAAACTAGGGTTATTATATCCAGGAACGTCACTACCAATTTTAAGCTCTTTCAGCTTTTCAGCTTTACTTGTATCAACAGTAGCTGGATAAGTAGAAGATAAGTCGCCCAAAGAAGTTAACAGAGAACAGCTGTAAATATCAATAATATCTGCAGAGTTGCCTGTGAATGGAATTTCATATTCTTTATTTGGTTCTACTCTCATCTGAATAGGAGCTTGTGTACCATATTTTACATTCAAATACATGTGTGCGTATGGTGTTAATTTTAATTTATAGTTTACAGGAACAGCTAATGTGCCTGTAGGAACTGTACATCTTAATACGGCGTTGTCAGAAGAAGCAACAGATGACTGATATTTAGAAGCCATATATTTTTCTTGTGAGCGTTCCCATTGTCTGCGGTGATATTTCATCTTACCTTGACACATATTTACCAAGAATTGAGCATCGCCTTTACCATTGATAAAGGATCCATTATAAGTACGCAAATACTTACGCTCAATATCTATTCTCCACAATTCTTCCGGCCATTCGGACTGCCATCTATCTGCATCGTTTAAGAAACTTTCTGCATGCCAAGCGTTTTGAGATTCTAATGTGTTATACATAGATTTCAATTCATTCGGGAAAGAATCTCTAATTCTGCAGAAGAATGTACTATCAGATTCACGGAACACTTCTTCTCCGTTTTCATCTCTATCAGTGTCTTCTAAGCCGTAACGGAACGCTTGTTTACCATAGTTATTTAAGCCCAAACTGGTATCCATATCGTATCCCCATGATAAATCCCATTTGCGAATAGGATTTCCATCAGAATCGACTTCACCTGTCTTACCATAATGCAAGAAGCAGTTTTTAGCTCTGTTATCGGCCATAGTATAACGAGTTGTAAACAAATAATAATACAATGCAGAGTCTTTAACAAAATAATCACCAAAATGTGCTTTAAATTCATCATCTGTCGCAGTTGTCACAAATCTATACAAATCTATGAACTTCTGCTTACAGAAATCAAACACTTCTGCATTTTCATCATCATCGTCACCCTCGTACAGATAACGCCATCCATATGTATAATCTTCACTGAAATCATCATGTAGCAAAATATCAACATAATATGTTTTTGTTAAATCGACTTCTGTATCAGATGTTAATACATATTCATTTCCGACTTTTTCATACAAAATTCCAAGATTTTCATTGGTTGCCCATGTGTAAATCTTTTCACCAGTAGTTTCGTCTTCTTTATAACCCATTGCATTATACATTGTGTCTCTTGGCCAGTCTGACAATGGTAATTCAACGTCCATGATTTCAACACAACATTCGTATTTGTCGTTTAAATCTGTAAGTCTGGTTTCATCAGTTTTTTTACTGTCGCCAATATTACCGATTGCATAGAAATGCCAATCATTATCTGCAAATTCTCTGTGAGTTGATACATCTTCATTTGTTTCTTGAATGAAAATTACGCAGTTTGCAAATTCCATTGTATCTTTAATAAAGCTTGTGTCTACGCCTTCTTCACGAATAAATGGACGTTTGTATGGGTTAAATTTGTTATATCTATTTGCTAACATGGCATTTGTCATATTATTTGCAGATGCAATATTAACTTTTGCATTTAAGTAAGCAACTGGAACAGATGCACGAGTCATTGTGATTTCGGTTACTCTTGTCTTACCATCACCTAAAATAAAGTGAGGCTTGATTCCTTCGACCCCAGATTTATTCATGATAAAATCAAGGTTGCGTCCAGCAGCGCCGTAGTTATTAGAGCTTGTACCTTGTCCGGAATGTTGTGCATTGTAACAAGTCCAGTTATCTAAAATCGGATCGCCGTTTTTATAAATCTGCTGAATTGTTGTTCCAGGAACTTTATCGCTCTTATTATTTGTAAAATAAGGAGCAGATAATTTATACACATGTAACCACGGACATTTTTCAGCTAATACATCTGGATCTAATCTTTGGTTTTCATCATAAATCTGATTACGATTATATCTGTCAATCATTTCTTCATCATTACGTGCGTCAGCAATGAAGTTATTCAAAATACCACGGTCTGTTAATGATGTGTTATAGATTTTCATTCGATAAATATGTAAATCACATTTGTCGGAACCCAAAATTATAGTTTTTGGATTTGTCTGAGTAAAGTTGAACGAATCGTCATAAACCATAGGTCTTGTTGATACGCCATCTTCGTAAGCCATAACCATTGGAATGGCTTCGGTATTCTTACTGATATTAAACTCAAACTCAATAATATCATTTTCAGAGTAAGACAATTCCAATTTGTTTGCCTGTCCATAAATATAAGCTTCATGAACAAACATCTCAATACCAATATGGTTAGTTTCTGTAGTGTTGTCTACACAAGTCAAGAATTTCGCATCTGGTGCTTGAACGTTGGTTGTTTTGAAAATTAATTTCATTTCTTTACCATTACGTTTTGCATCATCAGCAAATAACTGATAATCTAACTCTACAGAAGTACCAGCTTTGATGCAAAAATACTGATCGCCTTTTTCATCAAATTGATAACCACCTTGAACCCAGTCAAAGTTATCTGATGCTTTCATAGAATATGTACCATTTGTCCATTCTCTATCTTTATCAGAGTTTGTTTTCCCGGTTGGTTCAAAGTCTACAACTAAACCTGCAGTAACTGGTTCAATTTTAATATCCAGTTCTTCGATTGTCGCAATCAGTGTTTTAACAACATCTCTACATTTAATAGTTAATGTATATGTACCAGGTTCGGTGGCTTTAAACTGCCATGTGTCTGTTGCAGCTTCCATCTGACGAGTAGAAACTTCATTACCGTCTACAGCTAATGTTACAGTTGGTGTTTCTGTTTTTGGATCATATACTGTATATAAAATGTTTGTTGTGCCATACTGTTTTGCAGTGAATTTCTTGCTCACAGTACCAATCACAGGAACGTCGCTTGCAGAATCGTACCAAATAATATCTTTAAATACATGGTTAGATTCGATTGTGTTGTTATTTACTGTCGCAGTCATATAAACTTCCAGTAAATGAGCGCCATGTTCTTGTGCTGGAATTGTGTAACCCATTGGAATACCAGAAGCACCGGTAGTTACTGTTCCAATTTCTTCTCCGTCCAAAATAAAATGAACTTCTTTAGAAATTGCGCCGTGTGGTGTGTAGTCAAAGTTAACCGTTCCCATTGGGTATGTCAGAGTGTCATTGAATGAAGACTCTAAACGTACGTCAATTTTCTGAACAGACCATGATTTAGTAACCAGAGATCCAGCGTCGTCAGTAATAACTAATGTTACTTTCTGTGTGCCTAAACTTATATGGTCAGTAATGTCAAATTCATTTTCTCCGGATAAAGCTGTACTTGTCGCAACAACCGCATTGTTGATTTTCCAAGTAGCTACGCCTTCCATTACCTGGTCGCCAGATGAGTCTGTACCGGAGAAATTATATTTAATCAGAATCTTATCATTTACTGTAGCAACCAGAGGTGTTTTAGTAATGTACTCGATTTTCAGTACGCTACTTGTCGCTCCGCCGCCACCGCCACCTTGAATAACGAATTGGCTTTTGGCAACTGGATCATTGTCACCTTCAGTTTCCCATAATGTAAACTTAAATTCTTCATCATATGTAGCTTCATAAGTAACTCGTGGAGACATATCGATTCCACCAATAGTGGTTTCTAATTCTCCAACTTTTGTGCCTAATGTTGTAATATTACCTTTATTAGCTTCAATCTGCGCTTCATCAGCTGTCAGTTTTGTCTGTAATTCGCCCAATGATGTTTTGGTAGCAAATGTTTCGTCTGTTACATCTTTTGTGTAATAGTCCGTCTGCAGAGTTTCTGGTAATCCGTCAATAAGATCGTGTAATGAAGCTAAATCGTTATCTGTTAACTCAGCGTACTCATTCAGATTTGTTTGTACCTGCGCAACTGCCGCATCATTGGTTTCTTTGTAAGCTGCCAATGCATCAGAGTTTGCAGTTACTCTATTTTGAACAGTAACTAACCCTTCTTTTGTCGCAAACTTATCATCTGTTTGTTCTTGAGTATAGTGAGTATTAGCTAATGAATCATACGACACAAATTTTTCATCAGTAGCTGTTTTATTGTAATAGTCTGTCTGAAGTGTTTCTGGCAATCCATCAATGGTATCGTGTAAACCAGTAACATCTTCAGCCAATGTGTTGTGATTTTGTGCGATAGTTTGAATATCTTGTTCAATTCCAGTTAATTGGTCTGAAATATCAAAATCTTCAAACATCTGATCAATCTCTGATTTTACATAGTAATCAGTTAAAGCACCAGCGACCTCGTCGGTCACAGATTGACCAACTGTTTCTGTTAATTCTTCCTTAGCTTCATTAACAATACCAATTGCATCACTAGCTGCCTGTTCTGCTTGAGCAACCAAACCATAAGCTTGATCTACTGCGCTTGCAGCGTCTTGTGCAGCCTGTTGAGCTTGAGATACATATTCAGTAACTTGTGTGATAAACCCATTCATCCAAGAACTGTCTGGTTCAATAATACCATTACCAGACAAAGATTCTGTAATATTCAGTTTACCATTTGGTTTTGTTCTCCATACATATTCAAAACCTTTTGAGTTAGTACCAATGCACTGAATTTCAAATTCCAAGTCGCCGGCAACTGCAGTTGCATTAGCATCTACAAGCCAACCAAATCTAATTTTATCTTCACTGTAATAAACGTTAATCGGAGAAGCCATAGCTTCGTCTTTATTCTTGTTTCTAAAGTGAATAAAAATTGTTGTTGTAGTTAAGTCAAATCCGTCATAATATCTGTTCATAACGAACGGAATGTATTGGGAGTTGATTTCCTGTGTAATATTTAATTGTTTGTTGTTAATGACAATATTTTTAAAGTCGTCTACTGTAGAAAATTCATCATCAGAATAATCAATATAATGCAGATATTTCCCGTCCGGAGTCCACATTTCTTCCCCGTCATAAGCTGCAATACCATATTCTTCTTGAAGCGTCATAACAGACGGAGTTTCTTCTACAGAAATGTTTGCACTTTGTTGTTGTGCAGACTTTGCAAAAGATAAAGCCATTATATTACCGTCCTTTTGCGATTAAAATTCTACTACTTCGAAACCTTGATGAATTGGCTGTGATGTGCTGAAATCAATAGCAGGAATACCATCAGCATCTCCAGCTAAGTCTTCAACATTAATAGCTTCATCAATTAACTTACCATCAGATGTAAGCTGAATTTCATGAGTATCTTTGTTGTACGCAATACCATCAGCTTTGCCAGATAAGTCAAGAACCATCTGATTATTCATGTCTTCTAACGCTCTAATCTGAGCATTAGCTACCAATAATCTCTGGTCAATAGCTGCTAAAGCCTCATCTGGAATGATGTTTGTCCATGCAGAAACAGGCAAAATATCTACAAAGCAAGAAGATGTTTTTCTTACTTTTTGAACAACTTTACCTTCTGGAGTCATATCAACGTAAACAAATGTCAACCAAATTTCAATTTTACCGGCTTCGGCGGTTAAGTTTGTATCAAACGGAACATTGTAAACTAAGAAATCGTTATAACGCTCTTCGTTTAATGTTAAAATATCTGAATGCGGTTCTCTACTAATAGGCAGAACATATTCCATACTCACGGTATACAGGCTCATGTCCTCGCCTTTATAAGTTGGTTCTACCACAAAACGCAGATTGTCTACCAGCTTACTTCTCTGCATAATGCGTTCTTTAGTAGTTACCGTCAAATTATTGTCTTCTTTAACAAGAATAGAATACAAGTTATTTCACCCCGTAATTATGGAATGTATTCTGTAACTAAATAAAAAGACGCATTAAGTTAATCACTCCTAATGCGTCTCTATATGTTAACTCTTGGAAGGGTAAGTGAGTAATTCCAAGAGAAGTTTGAATATATCAAAGACTATGTCTCCAATTGTTCGTTTTTCTTCAATATCTTCAACTGTAGGTTCTGGAATTTCTTCTTCAATTATTTCTTCTACGTATTCTTCACCTAAAGTTTTCAATATCCCTTTGGCTAATGTAATAGCCATTGTTTTTCTTTGTTCAGATGTTTTTAATAATGCAAAATCTTGCTCGTTATCAATAAACCCAACTTCACAAAGAACTACCGGAGCAACGGTTTTGCGGATCCAATAAAAATAATCTTTTCCGTAATCGTTTACTCTGGTTTTAACGCCTCTACTTTTATATCCAGCTTCAATAATAGCATCATTAATATTTTCAGCTAATAGTTTGCCTTTACTACTCGAACTTACAGATCGATAAACTTCAAATCCTCGACCTTCATGCGAAGAAGAAGCGTTGCAGTGAATTGATACGCCATAATCAGCTTCAAAAGCATTACATTCGTCTACTTCAGAAGCAACTTTGTCAATCTCGTCTGTGGTCCGAGACATTCCAATAATGTGTCCATGACGCTCTAAATCGTTGCGCAGATAAAGACCAATCTCTAACGCAATATCTGATTCGTGCGAACCGTCAAAAGCTATACAGCCTGGATCTGGTCCGCCGTGACCAATAGATAAAAATATTCTGGACATTAGTATTTTTTCACCAACTTCACCGAGTTAGCGGAAATCCAATATCCGTAGCTTTGAATCCAAGTTCCTTTCTTCTGGAACACAGTAATTCTATCACCTTTTTTAAGAGGTGCGCCAGCTAATGCAAAATTAACGCCGTTACCAGCTCGACGATTTACACTTTGCCATGTTACTTCATAAACGCCAATAGCATTCATGCCGTTCCACTCTGGAATTGAAGATTCTGTTTTTATTTCTGTTTTAACAACCTGTGTTTCTTTTTCTGTACTTACATTTGATTTTTTTAACCAAATACATACAAATGTAGAAACGGGTCTATTATAGTTAAGTTCATCGATATGTTTATATCCAGAACCAACTAACTGTCTTACGTTAACAGATCCGCCACCGTCTAAAGCGATTGCATGGATAGCGCCTTGTTTTTTCATAAAGTCGCATAACTCTGTTAATGTCATTTTTGTGTTTGGAAATCCAACAACAATTTCATTATTATTAAATCCCATTGCAATCCGATATGCTTTCTGTTTTGCAAAAGAAGTTTTCAATTTATTTGAATTTACTTTATGTTTAAACAGATGTGGACTGCCGCCAATGAAAGAATGATAATGTTTGTCATACGCTGTGGACGTAGAGCACATTTCCATTTTACCGTCGTCATTGAACGCAAGGCCGATATTTGTATAAATATTACCTTCGTACTTCCAGTTTCCTTCGATATTTTCATTGGTTGATGTATTAATTGGCTTACCATCAACAATAGTATCTGTTATAGTAACTCCATATGTTTTCGACTTCTGTCCATTGTCGAAATGTCCAGCATTAAACACATAATCTGGTTTGCGAGAATATCCCGCAACAGCTTGTGTAAGCGTTTTGGTCTCTGTGCCGCCAATAAGTTCAATCTTTTCAATCTCATCAAAGCGGACCTTTAAGACTTGTGCCATCTGGCAGTCACCTTTCTTATAATAAATAAAAGGCTCAAACATAGTTCGCTCGTTAATAGCGTGTCTGGGCCTTTTTGTATTGAACTTTAGTTCTATATGTTATATAATATAAACGCATCACTGATGCAACTATCAATTTACTCGACGATCTGTTTAATATATATGCAACTGCATATTAAATGGCTCGTCATTTTTGTTGCAATTCGTAAATAAATGCACTATAATATATGTGTGTAGTTGTTGCGTGAGGTTGTGGCTCACGTAATACCCTTTTCATAGCTCTCGGCTTCCAGAGTCCCCTCTGGCCGGGAGTTATTTTTGTTGTTAGATTAATTCAAAAGATTTTCCACATCTTCAGTTTTAACACGTATATTTTGTCCATATCATATTAATATCCATGTTTCTCTAGACGTTCAGTTATCCAAGCATCTACCATAGTCTGTTCCAGCTTTTCAGCTTTAACTAATTTTTTGAGTGTGTCTAATGTAACAAGATTATTCATATACTTAACATACCAAATTTCTTCGAATACTGTCATATTATAACACCCCCGCAATAATTAAATCTGCTTGTAAGTCGGAAATCATCTGAGCGACTTCAGCGTTAGTAGGCTGATAAGGTTCTGGAACGATTGGTTCTTTTTCTTCGAATGGATTAACGCCGTTGAACTGTACTAGCAGCTCTTCTTCTGTTAATTCTACCCAAGAAGGTTCTACGTGGCCTTCGTTGTATTCGATGAAAAGATTGGTTTCAGTGGCTACGGACGCTCTATAACTTGTCTGAGAAAGATCGGCGTCTAAAGGAATTTTATAAAAAATCATTTTGAATACACTCCTTTACCAAATTAAAATTACAAGACCGGCAGCACCAGCAGCACCAGCAGCACCAGCAGAACCAGTAGTGCCAGCAGAAGGGCCTGAGCTACTGTAATATTTACCGCCGCCAGCTCCGCCAGCTCCGCCAGCTCCGCCTTTTCCGCCAGAGCGTAGATGTGCCGTTCCACTAGCTCCATTCGGAGCACCAGAACCATTTCCACCAGAAGGTTTGCTTGTTGTGGCATTTGTACCATTTTGTATCGCGCTACCAGTAGAGCCCGCAGAACTATTATTGCCGCTAGCACCGTTTTGCACAAATGTCACTATGCCGTTATTAGGGACAGACCAAAGACCGCCAGAACCACCCGCGGTCGACGCGCCGCCACCTGCGCCAGCTTGACCATTTCCGTAATCGCTATTATAATACGTATCGGATATGCCGTTTGCGCCGTTTGCGCTAGTGGTTCCGCCAGCTCCGCCCGTGGCACCCTGCTTGTCATTTCCGGCTCCGCCGCCACCACCACCGCCACACCCACCGGTGCCGCCTTTACCTCCAGTGACGCTTATGTTATTAAATGACGAGTTTCCGCCAGCTCCTCCATTAGAACCACCTTTTCCGCCAGCTCCGCCACCGCCTCCATATTTGCTAGTGCTGACAGCATCGGTTGCCAAAGCATTGCCACCAGCATTACCGGCCGTTCCTGGTTTTCCTCCACCGCCGCCATAACCTCCATAAGCGTCATTTGCGGCTTGATTACCAGCAGTACCCCCAGCACCCCCAGTGCCAGCAGCACCTCCAGTGCCAGCAGCGCCAACAACAACCGTATAGTTTGTTCCGGGAACAACAGGACATTCTGCGATTATTTTTCCACCGGAGCCACCGCCAGCGCCAGCACTACCGCCACCGCCACCGCCGCCAGCACCGTCATAACTACCGCCGCCGCCACCGCCGCCACCAGCACCGCCGCCGCCTCCACCAGAGCCAGCAACAATTTCAGCAACAACAGAATATACGCCCGTTGGACATGTCCATGTATATGTTCCAGCAGTAGTATATGCTTGCGAACCATGTGATGCATTTATTGCGGTTTTATTTAAAATAGCATTTAACTTTGCCATAACAGTCCCTGCAGTTGCAGAACCTCCGGTGTTTCCAGTAGCGCCAATCAACGTATTTCCTATCCAACTAGCCTTCTGAGACAAAGTGCCTGTCCCAGATGAGGTATTATTTGTTGCAGTATTTCCAATGACAGCATTCAACTTAGCCATAACTGTACCAGCTGTAGTAGAACCGCCAGTTGCGTCAGTTGTGCCGACCATATCTTGTATTTCACCTAATAAAATTATATCCATTTTAAAGTCACCATTCCTTAAATCTTGTTTGGCGACGATTATTCTACAAAATTATTATCCTGTAGCAATCTCTTCGTACCAAACGTCATTTAATTTGTACGTGTGATTTATTGTGTTTATTGCCGGAACAACCCTATCACATACAACTTGGATAGTATAATCCTTATCTCCGTTTTTTGTAGTTGTTCTTGTGGCAAATACTGAATTATCAATTGTGTTGTAAATTGTCTCAACACTAACATTCTCGCTAACATTTTCTGTTTTTCTTGTAAATCCAGTTTTATATACTACATTGTCGAAATCAAAATATTGAGAGTCATACATCTCGGCCATTAAATCATTTTGCCAAGCTTCTGTCTCCGTAATCTTATTTGTTATTTCTTTGATTTTTGCATCAGAAGCATTTTCAACAGCAGACAGTCGACGTTCTGTGTCTTGCTCCATAGCCAACATTCTTAAATCATACTGAGTGAATAAATTGGAGATGTACACTTCAGTCTGATTTTTAAAAAAGTCTTCTAAGTTTGTAATTGCATCTTGCATCTTATTGAAATCTTCAGCAAGAAACAACTTATCTCTCAGTACGGAATAAAGACTATTCATTGTCTCAATTTCTGCTGAGGTTAAAGTATCCTTTTGTCTTAACTCTTGATACGTTTTTAGATTAGCTATATCTGTTGCACCAATGTCATAGTGTCTCTGAAACGTATCAATTGCTGTTGGGAATACTGACAAATTATTTGCCAATTAAATCTCTCCCTATATAAAAATCTCATGACAGCTAATTGTCATTGGAGAACTTATGTCTAACGGATAACTAATGCTATCAATCAGACATTTATAACTATTTCCATTATCACTTACGTTAATTACACGATTTACATCGTTCAACGAATATACGGGAACAGTTTCTATAGAGAAATTATTTATTAAATTCTCTGCTTGTTGTTTTTCGTATTTTGCTCTTTCAAGGCACTGAGCATCTTCTGTGTATTTGTCTTCTTCTACGACAAAACTGTGCTTCCATCCCATCTTCTCAACAGAAAACGGATGATTTGGATACTCTTTTTCGGTTATTGTTATGTGCGCAGATGGCTGTTTTGCCGTCTTATCATCGTAATAACCATACACCTTAAAGTCATTAAATACTTTCATATAATCAGCCGAGATAGATCTGGATATTGTAAAATCATTTGTTCCAGAAAAATCCCAGAAAACAATATCATCATAACGGTTCTTCATTTTGTCAAATACTAAATAACCATTAACATTGTAAAATGTTTCGTAATTCATATACAGGTTTGTTATTTCTTTAATAGCATCCTGTATTCCATCGCCAACAGCCATTTCGTAATCATACGGCAAGTTATAATCTTGATTGCTCATCATAAACTTTTTCTCACCATATAATTTACCAAGACCTTTAATAGCTTCGTTAATTGGCGTACCTACGGAAATTTTGGTAGATGTTAATACTGGATTATCAGCAAGAACCATTTTGTCCATAGCTGCCAAAGAAATCGTACGTCCACTAATAGACACACTTGTTTCCGGCTGCGTAGGAACATATATCCCCTGGTCGAACCAGTAGGTGTTTTTATTATAATCTTCAATACCAGTGAAAATTTTCAATCTTTTGTTTATCCAAAATGGACTGTTTTGGTTTATTTCTAATTTTGAATCTGCGACAAACTCCATATTAAGAGAACGTCTTACCATATCAGAATTAGAAATATCAATACTTCCACCGGTACAATATCCACTAACTTCACCAAGAACAATTTCAGAAGAATTCATATATTGAATACGAACTTTCATTTTCTTTGTTTTTTGGCGCATTATATAGTTAATATGTTCTATACCGGAATTTGTATATTCGGCCATAACTGTTACTTCCCGATAAGTTTATCTGGCAGCAAGTCACATGTAATCAGTGTATCCAGATCCTCAGAATCACCAATTTCAACCCAGTTAAATGAAACTGTGACGGATGCATTATCAAGCTCGTACGGTTGTTCTTGAACATCGCTTATGTTTATCAAATAATATCTACCAACATTATTTTTCATAATTTTTGGCTTTCCATTTTTAAAGAAGTTAATCGCATATGTTCTAAAATCAGATTCTGCATTGTAATTAATTTTATTTTCCATTAAAGACTCGGTTGATACAAGTCTTCCGGAAATAGTTCCACTTACATAATCAAGCTCACCAGTAATTACAATAGGGTATCTATTATCTAACATTTCAAACACGTTTGTGTTTGTATTGTGTTTAATAGTACCATAATCAACTTCACAGAAAATATTTACGCTATTATTTGCGTCAACAATCCATAAGCCTTCGTACAATGCAGTAATGGAAGCTTTAATAGGCTCTCCCTCTACATCACCAGACACAGGCATGATTGCATATTCATACTCAACATTAGAACGTGCCAATCTATCTCTAACTTCATAATGAAGTTTTGCCTTGTCATAATCAAGTTCTTCTATGAGCAGCCATTCCATTTGACCTTTTTGACGTTTCTTGAACCGTAAAGAGTTAACTTCCATTTCACCCATTGATAAGTTACCAGCTTCAAGCGTGTTATCAAAAGTTGCAAGTAAAACAGTGTTATTCAACCATTCGCCTTTTTCAATAACAAACTTTTTATAACCAGCGTCAATAGCAAGGTCGTCAACTATAACATTTGTTACTTCAGCTTTTGTAAATGCATAAGAAGAAGTGTTAGCATCAAAAGCGTAATATCCGCCAGCGGCGTCAAAACCTATCAACAACATCTGACACCATCTCCTTATAATAATTTTCCGTCAACATATTTTAGGTTTTTATTGTTGTTTGGAATTTTGATCAAAACAACATCTCCGACAGAAATATTAATATCTGCCTTTATACGACAAGTAAGCTGATTTTCGCTAACTTCAACAGTAGCAATATTATTAGAAATAGAAACAACCTTTCCTACTATTGTTTTGTCGTATTTTAACTTATCCGAAAAACTATCAAAATAAGTTTCTATTGTTTTGATAATTTCGTCCTGTATCCAGCCCATTTATGCCACCATTTCTGTAACCTGGGCAAATACATCAATTCTGCCATTTGAATGGTTAATCTGGATAACGACATAACTTTTTTCTGGAGTGTAACCTTCTATAACATTACTTATATAATGACTTCTAATTACACTACCGCCAAGTTTCAATGTCGTTGTTTTGTATACGTGAATTCTGCCTTCGCATTCTTTCATCTGAATTTTAGTCAAACCATCTTCGCTTGTAAGTGACAAGAAGAACTTATCTGTTCCTATATCTGTTGTCTGAATTCCACGACAATAAATCTTAAGCGTGAAGTTCATTGGAATATTCAGATATTCATCAACATATGCTGTGTATTCTTTTGTTCTTTTAGCAACACCATTGACAACCTCTTCTGCAAACAGTTGTAACTCCTGTTCGTTTATATAAGTTGCTGGCGCACCATCTTCTAGCTTAAAGATAATCTGAATCATATCAGTTGAAATCTTTACTGATGCGGTTTCTTTTTCGTTTTCCAATTTAAGCTCTTGTCTAATTCTAGGAACTTCATATTGCGCTATAAAACGAATTAAACCACTAGAAACAGTCAGCCCATTAATATCAGTACATCTAATTTCAATATGATACACAGTATCTGGGTCAAATCCCTCAACCCTTTGCGTAAGATTGTCGTCTGATGTAATGAATTCAAAAATTACTGAGGAAAACTCTTGAATTAAAACTTTTTCACTGTCATATAAAAAATACTGGTATTTTTGAATTTGAACATCTTCATTTTGCTTGTAAGAGCCAATGAAGATAAAATTTTGGTCCGGAACAACAAAATCATTTCCAACAATTTCAATATTATTGATTGTGCATACAGGCGTTTTGTAACACATAATGATTCCAGGATCAGACCAATTTGAATAATCTCCGGCACTATTTCTAGTACGAACGGAAATCTGATACGTAAATCCATTATTCAAAATTCCAGCTTGAATATGAATAACGTTGGATGCTATATTTGACTCCGACGCACTATAAGCTATTTTCCCGTCTTCATTATTTCTAATTTCAACGTCATAGCTCGTAACACGGTCGCCGCCAAACGATTCAAAGACAATACCATTGTCCTCTAACGCATCCATGATTGTGCTTATTGGCAAGGATGGGCGTGATAAAGCCAAATCGTATCATCCTATCTATATTGTTTTGTTTTATATAAAAAAGCACTATGTTTGACCAACATAATCAATCAAACATAGTGCTTAAATATCTTTTTATCTAGAATTATCTTGATTTAATAATCTTAGCCTTTTGTGCAAGACCGCCAAATTCTCCCCTAGCCCAATTATTTAATACTGCAGCAAAGTCAGTAGCATCATGGACTTGTGGTAATTCTAGATGTTCAATTACAAATGATGTATTTGAAGAAGTAGTTGTTGGAATTCCGCTGCTGCCAATATTTCTAATTCCGGTACGTACAGCATTAGAAATTGAATTAGCAGTTTCGAGTTTGGCTGTTTCAAAATATGCTTTCAAATTACCAGACTTAATATCTTCCTCCAACTCGTTATACTGACGAGCTTCCTGTCTTGTCAGAACACGCTCACCATAATGCAATCTTGCAATATAGTTGTTTGCTTCTACAAATTTCAGACCCATAGCATGTGAGCCATCTGCGCCACTACGTTCCATAGCTGCAGCCTCAGCAGCAGCTCGTTTCGCTGCGGCAATTGCTTCATGAACATTAGCAATAGATCTCATAGCCTGTTCTTCATATGCTTGAATAACAGAATTAATAGCTGCAAACTGTTCGCTATATACTTCTTTCAATTCTGTTAATGCAACATCTGTGTTTACAGTAGCTGTGTTCCAACCTTCGACATTGACTTGATCGTACTTCTGTAGATTTGATTCAGCAGATGCAATACGTGCTTGCCAGTTAGCAATTTCTTCTTGCAACCAAACACTCAGCTGTTGTTTCTGTCTCTGATATGTAGCATCAATCAATTCGCATTCTTCGTCGTACAATTCTTGACGTCGTTCAACTTCATCTTCGATAGCCTCAATTTGTGCTTCTTTGTGTGCAATTTGCTCTTCTAACGCACGTTCTTCTTCGGCCTCTTTGATTTCGTTTTTGACTTCTTCGATTTCTACTTCTTTGTCAGCAATCTCTTGAAGTGTCTCATTAATAGCAATTTGGTCTTCGACATATTCCCACTGGAACGAGCCGTCTTCTTGTTGCTTTAATGTTTGAATAGTTTTCTGAGAACGAAGGTTGTCTAGTTTCTGATATAATTCAGCAATCTCTTCCTGTTTTTCAGCAATCTCTTCTTCGTACTCTGCCATACGTTCTGCGTAATCGTCTTCTTCTGCTTCTTTGCGTAAAGATTCTATCTGGTCATTCAGCGCATCAATTTCATCTTGACGTGCATCTTCCCATTTATCTCTACCCTGTGAACCATAGATTTCGGTTTCTGCCAACTGTTCGGCATATTCTTGTTCCAAATCAAGTAATTGTTGTTTGTAGCTTAATTGTGACTGTAAAGCATCTAGATAATTTTCTTCAAGTTCCTTATTCTGTTTCAACAACATTTGATAAGCTTCTTGATTATTTTCTAGATCACTAGCTAACTCATTCATTTTAGCTGCGTTAGCTCTATGCATAGAAAGAATTGATTCTTTCTGAGCATCATACGAATCTACCAAGCCACTAGCAAGATTCATACGCTCACGTTCTGTATCTTCCACATCTTCCAGTAAGTCCAGAATAGCTTCAGTTTGTTTGCGAGCGTCGTCAAATTTATTTAAAGATTCGTTCTGCCAGTCAATAATAGATTGTAATTCTTGCTTTCTGGTTTCACGAATTTCTTTCTTTAAGTCATACCATTCCGAATGAAGATCAGCAACTCCATCTCTCATATCAACGAGAGAGTTTAAGAAGTTCTGTAAATCAGCATGTGCTTCGTTTTCATCAACGTCAAGTTTAGCTTTAATAACAAAAGCTTCTACGTCTGCAGCTGTCCACTTAGCAATTTCAGAAGCGTCAACTTGAATGCCGGCAACAGATTGGATTTTTTCAGAAGCTTGCTGTTGTAAAACTTTAAGCTGTTCTGATTGTAACCAAAGTGTGTCATTTACGATTTTATATTTAGCTTCTTGTGCAGCTAATAAATCGTCGTAAATTTCAACTTCTTCTGTTAACAGGTCAACAGTGCGTTCTTCAAATGACTGATTCAGATCAAGGCGAGACTGCGCAACGTCAATAGCAGCATTGTACCGTTCGATTTCTTCACGAGCATTAGCTAACGAATTAGCATATTTATCCCAAGAAGAACCGGCCCCATCACCATTCCCCGATCCAAGTTCTGTCTCCGTGCCGCCACCAGATCCATCATCTTTCAGCTGATTCATTTGTTCTTGCAATTCAGCAAGTTTATACTGGCTTTCTTCGATTGTTTTTAAATCTCTTTGGTACTGGATATAATCCTTACTTAAATAAGGACTTCCACCAACGCCAGTATATGCGAGATCGCCTAATTTTTCCTGCTCGGTCTGCCAAGCAGCATACGCCTCTTTAACCGCTTTAAGACTTTCTGTTTCCAATAGATAAGCCTGTACTCGTTTTTGCGCATCCGCAACAACTGCATTTGTCTTATCTATTTCTGCTTGAATTGCAGTTTCTTTTGTAGAGAAATGTTCGTCATTCAGTGCGTTTAAAGCAGATTTTTCTAAAACGTAAGCATCGCCTACGACTTTAGATTTTCCTTCAATTTTCTCGGCAAGTTCTGGATAAACTTTTTTCAAAGCTTCCATATCTGCTTTAGAAATCTTATTTTCTTTATTTGCTTTTTCCGCAATAGGTCCTAGAACAGATAATTTAGAATTGTACTTATCAAGCTTTTTGGCTGCATTTTCATAAGTGTCCGCAAGACCAAGCATGACTTCGTATTCATAGATTTTTATATCTAAATCTATTTTCCTAATTCTAGCTGCCTCAGCCTGTTCTGCTGTTCCGTTTTTAATTACCCAGTTAAAATCATCTTGGTAAGTATATAATTGTTTTAATGCGTCTGCAGCATCTGTGTACAATGTGTTTGTGTTAGCTTGTGCTTTTGCGTATTCGGTTTGTAACTGATTTAATGCTACAATTTCTTCCTCATACATTACAACATTGTCTAGATATTCTGCCATTTTTTCCTCAGCGCCAACTAACGCTTCGGCAGTATTATCTAAATATTCGAGGTTTTGAGCAAATGCATTTACAGCCTTATCGGCCTTTTGCATGTCATCTTCGAATGCAGAATCAATTATATTATTCTTACCGCCAAAATAATCTCCGGCAGAATTTAAGAACGACTGAGATCGTTGCTGTTTTTTTAACTCCAACGAACGTTCTTCTAATTTGATTTGTTTTTCCAACAAAGCAATTCGGCCACGTTCGCCTTCTGTTACGCCGCCTTCTTCAAGGCTGGCCATTTCTTCTTTTAACGAAGTTATAGACGCACTAATTTCATCTATTTCTCCGCCAAGAATAGCAACTTCATTTTTTGTTTTATTATAATAATCGGCAGCAAGATCAAATACTTTTGTAATAACAAGCATTGCAGCTGCGCCTGCAAACATGCCCTTAAATATTCCACCAAGACCATTTAAAATGGAACCAAGTGCAATACTACTCTTCTTCAGAGTGTTCATGTTTTTATCGGCTACACTAATCTCTTTACCGAAAATTTTAACTGTCTGTTCTGCCTTATCTAAAGTTTCTAATGGCTTTCTCAAAGACTCGAACTTAGCTAATAGTGCAGGTATTACACTTATTTGTGTAAACAATCCACCCATAGCACCAACAGAACCAAATACTACATTTAAAGCACCTATTTTATTGACAAGCTCAACAATTCCTCTTGCTATGTCAATAAATCTATTTGCCCAATCAACACTAAGCGTATTAACAGACAATTCTTGCCATGATGCCTTCAGCTGATTTAAGTGGTATTCTACAGATTCTGTTCGTTTTTCAAACTCTTTCATTGCAGAGTTTGCGGAGTTCATCGCTTCATCGTAAGCTCTTTGAAGCGTTTCTGTATTTGACAGTATTGCTTGTAATGCTGTAGCACGATGTTTACCGGCGATTTTTTCTAACAAGTACGCCTGTTCTGTATCTGATAAGTCTTCCCATACCTTACTTAATTCTAAAAGAATATCATATGTACTTTTAAACTCATCCGGACTTGCAAGAATACTAATGCCCTTACCGTCATCCGTATACTTAGCAGTAATTCTTTCAATTTCTTTTCCAAGCTTTGCAGGACTTAATACAGAATCTCCGTCTTCATCTTCTGCAGAAACAACACCACGAATTCTCATGGAAATTGTTTTTAATGCATTACCAACGGTTTCTGGATTCTGGATTACTTCATTAGCTGTAGCTGCTAAAGCAATACTTTCTTCCAGGCTGTTGTTTGCAGCACTTAAAGAAGCGCCACCACGTTTTAGGGCTTCCCCCAAACCTTCAATAGTAATACTGAAGTTGTTTGATACGTTATTTAACGCATCCACAATTTCCATACTTTTCTTAGCTTCGATACCATACGCAGCCATTATGGAAATTAAATATGAAGAAGCATCGTCTGCCGTTAAGCTTTCGGATACCATCTGCATAATGTTTGCTGTTTCAGCAATAGTTTGCGATTCCTGGAAGTCATAACCCATTCTCGCAAAGTTCGTTACAGAATCTACATAGTCTTTTAATGCTACGCCGAGTTCTTTAGATCTGTTTGCAGCATTTTCTAAGAATCTATCATATGAATAGTCTGTTTCTTCCGTAACTTTACGCAGTTCGGTCATAGAGCTGTCAATTTCTTTAATGTTAGTTGCTATGTCACGAAATGCGGTTTTGAAACCACGGAACAATTCTCCAAAGCCATAGAATTGAATAAATCTACCAAGCGAACTATCTAATAAGTCAGCCTGTCTTCTTATCTCTTCTATTTCTTTTTTGGAAACGGATAATTTAGTAGTAAAGTCTTTTGTTTTTGAAGCTGCATTTCTGATGGCTTCGGCAACAGCTTTTTCGTTATATCCTTGTTCCTTTATAATTCTGTTTATTTCACTCTGAAGATCTCTTACTTTTTTAAATTCTTCTTCATTAAACAGATCGCCATATTGGTTTCTAAGCTTACCAATCATACGTGTAGTTTCATTGTTAAACAAATTCAACTTATCGTATATTTTATCGGCAACACTATATTCTTTCGTTGATGCGTTAACCTGCTTTTGAAGTGTGGTTATTTTCTTTTGAGCTTCAACAATATCGTGATATGTAGATTCATGATTACTTATCACAGCATAAGCTTTTTGAAGTTCTTCTCTATAACCTTTTGTTTTTGTCAGCAAATTGTCGATTTCTTCATCAGACATTGATGTTATATCGACGTTTTCTAACTTAGCAAGTTTTTCCGCAGCAACGTCATATTGCTTATTAACTTGTTTGAGCTTATTTAGTTTTTTATCTTGAAGTTTAACTGCAGCATCATCTTTTTTATCTTGTGCCGCAAAAGTTTCTTCAAGTTCCTTTTGTCTACGATCGTGTTCTTTTTGTTCAGCTTCTAATTTCTGAGCATATATATCACTGTTGTATCTTAACTGCTTTTTATATAACTCATACTCTTGATCTGCTTTTTCTTTTGCAGCTTTTTCTTGTTCTTTACGAGCCTCAATAATTGACGCACCAAGATTAACAGTGTCTGCATCTTCTTGTTTACGAGCTTCATCAGCAAGTTTTAAATCGTATTTATAAAGCTTATCCTTCTGAGCTTGTTTTGCGTCCATTTGACGATGAAGCTCATCAGTAAAAAGCTTATCTTCTTTTGCAAAGGTTTCTTCTAATTCTTTCTGTTTTCGATCGTGTTCTTTTCGTGCGTTTTCTTCACGTTTTTTAGCTATACGATCTTCTTCTGCAAGTTGTCTTTCCGTTGCTTTTGAAACGTCAGTCTCAATTTTTGAAGCACCGGAAATTCGTTTTGACATTTTCTTCTGCAGGTCAGTAAACCATTCTGTACTTTTGCCAGTTTCTTTAATCAACTGACCATATCTGTTTACTGCTCCACCAAGAGAAGATAGCGCCTTTGCTTCTTTCGAATAATCAAAATCCGGATTTGCTTCGACAGCATCTAAATAAGTTTTTTGGGCTTTCTTAAATTCAGATTTAAGTTCCTTATATTTTTTCTTACTTTCTGCTATCGCCGCTTGGCGAGCTTCTTCTGCCTTTTCTGCTTTTTTCGCAGCCTTTTCTGCTTCAATTGCAGATTTTTTCTGGCTATCGTCGCTTGTTTTTAAAGTAGTTACTTGGTTTCCCTTAACTTCCTTAGTAACAAGAGTTGTCTTTCTGCCATCGCCATAGTCGGTTTCGATTTCATCACTAATTTTTTTTCCAATGGTTCCGTCTGGATTAACGGAATACATTTTAACAAATTTCTGTGTTATTTTTTCTGCAGCTTTGTCTGTCTGTTTTACAAAATCATCTAAATGCCGCTTAATTTGTTTTTTAGATCCCTGTAATCCTTTGGCGATATTCTCACCAATAGACTGACCAATTTCCTTTGCTTCATTTTCAACAAAAGAAATTCCATTGAACGCAGCAGTAAGAGAGGTTTTAATTGCTTCTTTAATACCGTCTACGCTGCTTTCGTCAAATCCTAATTGAATAATTACTTTATCTAAATCAAGATTTGACAATTCTTTGTTCAGATTTTTCGTTACGTTACTGTCGAGAGTAGCCCCAACTAGCACGTTCAATGATTTTGCCATTTAGGTCATAAACTCCCCTTCTAGCAAATATAATTTGCATAATGTGAAATAAACACATTACAGCAACACAACAAAACAGATGACATTGCTATACACTCACAACATGCATAGCAACATCATCTGAATTGTCACTTTTATTATTTTAAAAAAATATCATCCAGAAACTTTTACGTTTAAACCCATCTTTTGAAGCTCTTTTCTTACCATTGTCGGGAAGTTTTTTTCTAAATATTTTATTGTAGCTTCCATAGAACCAAGTCCTTCCGTTTTTCCTCTTCCGTAAAACCAGGCCCCATTTTCAATCCAAGTAGGAATATATTCTGCAGTAGATCTTCCTTCAAAACTTGTATGAGGGTTTAAATATTCTGGACCATAATAAACTGATCGTATTTTTTTAGTGTCGAAAAATAACATACATATAACGGAACTTCCATTTCTTCCGCTAACCGTAGTATCTGTTTTACTCGCACTACCAACAAAATCAAAAGTTCTTTTGTATACTCTTGGACTATATTTAGAATACCAATGGTCCATAATATACTGAGTTAAATATAAGCGAGCGTCTTTTGCCGCATTATCTACGGCTATTTGCAAGCATTCGACTAAGTAATCCTGCAAATGATGCGCTTCTATTCCGTGTTTAGCCATTATTACTCAGCTTCTTTTGTAACTTCAACTTCCTGTTTTAGTTTCTCTGCTTCTTCGTAAATAATGTTAGACATATCAATTAACTGATTTCTGAACATTTCGATTGTTTCACGTCTTGCGCTTTCATCAAAACATTCCGCAATAGCTTCAATTAACCCCAGCGAATTTAAACTATTAAACAATGTTAAATAATCTAACAATGTTTCCCCAGCAGTTTCTTTTTCTGGAATTTCAATAGAAGTGTACGCTTTTAATAATTCGATAAAGTACAACATTGCCCAATGTTTTTCATAATCAAAATCTTCAATACCTTCTTCTACAATTCTTGCTGTCATTTTCACGACATTAGTAACCATATCAATTACTTTTTCCGGGTTCATTTTTTGATTTACATCAATATCCCAAATTTCACCCTGGTTATCAGTCAAATGAAATCTTTTCATTGTGTTTACTTTTTTTGCAGCAGAATTAACTGCGGAAGCATTTAATTTCTTACCCACTATAAATCTCTTCCTTTCTTTAAATTCTTTTTATAAGATGTGGTGTATATAATTTTGAATCGTCCACTAAACAGGACATATCTGAAATATATAAATCGGAGGCGGGGCCGCAAAAACCCCAACCTCCTATATAAAAATTATTTGCGATTACGTAAATTAAGCACGTTCAGCAAAGGACAGCTGATATACATAATCTTTAGTAGCGTCAGCCAGCATGTCGATTGTGAATTCAACGTTTTCTGGAACGCCACCTTCGTTAGAAGCGTCTAACTGGTTGTTCAGCTGGAATACAGCTGCTGGAATATCAACCTGTACATCGTACATTTCGCCAGTACCAACTTCCTGCGCAACAACGATACCAACAGCTTCATATGTTTTTGTATCAACATCTTTAGCTTTCAGAACCTGTGCAGATTTTTTGGTCTGATACATTACACGAATAGATGTTACGCCTTCAGAAACTGTAATTGTGCCGTCGCTGTATACATACACACCTTCGGAAACAGATTCGCCAGCAACCAGTTTGGATTTTTTACCCATGTTGTCTACTGCATTAACAGTCATAACAGTGCCTTCTGCTACTGGTGCATCAGCAGGAATCTGAGCTACGCCGCCAACAACTTCCAGGTTTACGATCTGGTCGAAAATCTGTTCAGCGTCTTCAAATTCTGTGTTCAGCTGCAGTTTCAGCAGGTCTGGGCAAGAAGTAGCTGTAGTAACAGTTACGGATGTTTCTCTGTCGCCTTTGAATGGTAACAGTTTCAGACGTTCGAAACCGCCACGTAAGTATTCGATTGGCTGGTTGTCGGACAGGTTGAAACCTACCAGATATGGCAGTTCAGCAACTACTTCTTTAGTTTTTTTATCTTTAACTAACAAGTTTTTTACGCCGATAAACGCAAAATCTTGGATTGTTGCCATGTGTTTACACCTCTTATAAAATAAAAAAGGCTTGGTTAGTCTCTAGTTGACCATCCAAGCTCATTCGCTTCAATTTTTGCTTTTTTCGTATCAATATTACCAGTATAAATACCTATTTTTGTGAAATAAGCATTGTCAATTCCGTACATCTTAGAGTGAGTTTCCATTAGTTGCCACATCGTTAGACCCCAAATATTAAACATATTGTAGCTCTGATGCTTTGATGTTACACCAAGGATGATACTATCAATAGTATGTTTACCATTTTTTTTCTCATCAATTTTGGCCTTTGCCTTACGCATAATAGCCAAAAACTCTTCATCTTCTTTGTTACGTGGTTTAGCATCTTTCCACGGAACATTATCTTTGCTACCACTTAGACAATAAACTTCTTTAAATACTTCGAAGATAGCACCCATATCTTTGTCATTTAAAACTTCATAGTTTTTACCATTTACAATTCTAAACAACTTATTAGACTGGTCGTACTGTACAGAATCACATTTTACAAACTTATGTAAAAATGCTGCGTAACTTAATACAATCTCGTTATTTAATTTTTCTTTTTCCAACTCGGACCATTCTTTTGGTATTGGCTTATCTTTGTACGAAGGTATCGCACAATACGTCATGTATTCAGAAAAACCCAATACATCAAAAATGTAATCCAATTTGAAATTATGAATATATACCACTCGTTCTTCTGGAAGAAAAACGGAAATCCATTCTTTTCCCCTGGTTAACTCCCAATATCTTTGTTCTTTTTCTAAATCAGTCAATTACAGTTCCTCGTTACGAATATCGTATTTACCAACATTAACGTCCCAGAATTCTATATTAATCTCACGTCCGTTAAACGGAAATGGAAGACCATAAACAGAATCTGATTTTGTAATGCGGCTTCTGCCAAGTGTACTCTGATGAGTTTTAAAATGAAATAGTTCTGCTAATCTGCTTTCGATAGCATAAACTCTATTACCATTCTGAGTCATCATATTATTGTCTGTAGAAATGACAAAAACATCGATAGTTGGTCGTAAGAACATAGGGTTTACCTCACGATAGGAAACCTGTTGCATTCGGTCCACTTCGCCAAATTCAATAGCCAAGTATGTTTTCATTTCACCATCATTACGAACAGGAACTTTCTTATATTTAAAGATAGTATCACCTATCATGGATTTCTTCTGTTCAACGGTTAAGTCCGGCATACTAAGCACGTCATCGTGGGTATTATAATATAAAAATTTAAGCAGAATCTGGTCTTGCAGAATGGTATTCACAAACTCGTTCATAATTCCATTGAGCTGGCCATACAATTCAATTTTAGCCACTGTTACCACCCACTAACGTAGAAATCTTTAGTATTTTCACTTATATAGTTGTTTATCGTATATTCATTTGTCATAGAGTTATAAATCTTTTCTTCGAAATATACCTTTGCCGTCAAACGAAGTTTTGTTCCTAATAAAGGAACTTTTAATGCTGTTTTGATGAAGAATTTACCTTCTCCGTCAGTTGAATAGTTAAAATCATTTCCATTCTGGATTTCATTACCCTCATCGTCAGTTAATTCAAAATCAACAGACGTTGGTGTAATTGATTTGCTTTGGTTGGAAATAATCTTAGGCTCAACGAACAATTCGTATACTCCTTGTTCGCCCAACAACAACTGTTCGTCGCCGATTAAATACGTCCACGAATTTACGTCATTGTAAATTGTATCGAAATCTTCATCAGATGTAACATCTTCTACAGAATCAAATCTGTAGTAATCTGCTATTTGTAAATCCAGGTTATCTAACGTTGGATTTACCATCGACGCTACAAACTCGACACCAATAATTCCCTCAGCAGACAATCTGTCAGTGCCTACGACTTCATAACCTTCACCATCAATAATAACCCTAGCAATGTCTTTGCCAAGTTTTCTGGTAATTGGATTACTTTGAACAAGGCATTTGAATTTTGAGTTATCATTCCACATATTTGAGTTTCTCTCATTACTCATTAACTGAGTTGAGTTATTTTCAAAATATGCGTATACCGTGAAGGCGTCTCCATTATCAGCTTTTAAATTAAACTGTGCATTACAGTCAATTAAAAATGCAGAATCGTAATCTTCTCTCATGTCAATTAATGACTGAGTTAAATACATACGTGTTTCTGTGGAGTCGTCAACTTTTGGGTTTCTTAAAAATGTCGCTTCAATATAATCTCCAGGCTTCAATACATTATGCGGTGTTAAAATTTCACGTGCTTTAGAATTATAAATACGTTCTTTTAACTTTGCATAACGCAATACGCCGGATATTTTAAACGGATCAATTCCGTATCGATGATCAATTAATGTTTCTGTTTTCATAGTGTCAACAGAGCCGTCATTTACCACACACGCAACAGCCTTAGAAAGAACAAGCTGTAAAACACCACGTGCTTCGTTTGTTTCTTTTAATCTGTACGGATCAACCTTAACAACCTTACAAAATTCTCCGTTAACAATAACCGGATCAAACATTTTAAGTTTGCTTGTAATGTCATTGTATTGAACAATTAATGCGATAAAGTCTTCTTCTGTAAACACTTCTGTTTCAGTAACATACGAGGTAGAATCGTACAACAAGCCTTTTGCAACAACACAATCGAATGTAAATTCAATTTCATCTATCTTAAAAGACATTTTGTCATACATTTTCCTAACTCTGCATTTTGAAGTCACGCCATTAGATTCTGGTATCGTTACAACGATATATTTCTCGTCTGCAATTCCAGCTATTTCATCTCCACGAACAATTTCTCGTCCAGGCTCATCAACAAAATACATTTTTTTATCTTCCAATGCAAAATTCATCGGATTTGTATGATCTTTGATGATTACACGTTTGTGAAAATTTCCATTGACTAAAGCAACCAAATCTTCATTCCCGTGTTTAGCGTGAATTTCAAATGTTTTTTTAGCATTGTGTCGCATACGTTCTTCACGTGAACCATACCAATTAGAGTAGTCTTTCATAGTAAAATCCCACCCTATTCAAGTTCGTCAAGAACATCAAAGTTTTCAGACACTTTTAATAGCATCTGTCTAATCTTTGCTTTTTGGTCTGCGACCAAAGCTTTTCTTGCATCAGATTGTGATTTGAAATTTCTGCGGCCTATATCGTCAATTAAAACGTCATAGGTTGTTGTGAACTCAGCGTCAGCTTTTTCATATGTTTTTAATGACATATAAGCAACGATTAATTCAACATCATAGTCATCAAGTTCTACAGAAAAAGTCTCTGTGTCTCTATCAAACTCAACTTCTTTCGCCTCATCAAACTCACGTTTATAGCTGCGCAGTGCAAATTCCAACAGCCCATACATGCCTTCTGGACTTCGTGGCAACAGATAATCGTCTACCATTGTCGAATCCATAAAGACAGTATAGACATCATCAAAGGACTTGTATCCTGCCACAATTCACACCAACTTATTTATTAATTTTCTGGAGGGAAAACATAATCTAATTCCATTTCGTCGCCATACAATGCACGAACTACTTCACGCAGTTTATCTAAACTAGAAACACCCAGTTCTTTTACTGTTTCAACAATAAAGCTTTTCTGGGAGCTAGATTCGATAGCGGACAGGCGTTTATAAATGGTAGATTTATTACCCTTCATGATTTTTTCAATTTCTTCACGAGTCAGAACATTTTCTTCATATTCTGGAGTAGTATCAATTACTTCCTGTTCGAATTCTTTCTGAGCTTCTTTGATTGGAGCTGGAGCCTGTTCAACAACAACTCTCAGTTTACCAGTTTTGAAAGCATTTGTTTCATCTTTCAGATAGTAATAGCATTCTTCGCTAATATAATGTGTACGTTCTCTTTTTGAGCCACGTTTGTACTCTGGGAAAACATACTGTTCTGGTCTGCCAGTTACATAATTAAAGAAATTAATTGTGTATTTGTGAGGACCATCGTGAGCAATTAAAATTTTTCTTTCGTCAGACATCTGAAATACCTCTTTTTTAATTCTTTTTTAATAAAAAACGGGACACGCTGTTACACGTATCCCGTATATTTTGTTTAAATTACAGGCTCAGAGAGTCGTCTGTTACTTTACCAATAAACTGTGGATATAACAGAGTAATAGCCAGTTCCTGTTCAACATAGAACTGTACTTTGCCGTCTTTGAATTCTGTGTTTGTTTTCTGTGTTAAGCCACCAATTTTTGTGATAGCCAGTGGTTTGTAGCTACCGGAAGCAGCAAACATGATTGCTTCGTTAACTGGCAGAGCAGTTTTGGTGTTCTGTGCATCTGTGAATGGGTTTTCTAATTCCATACCGTCAAATGTACCGAAGTTTTTAGGAGCATAAGAACCAAACAGTTCTTCAGCCAGACCATCAAATAACAGTTTGCTTGTGTAAGCATCGCCTGTAGCCATATCACGAGCCAGAGAATCTAACATTACAGCGTCAGCTAACAGAACTGGACGGCCACCTGTACGACGACGGATAACGTCAGCCAGTTTACGAACTTCGGCATATTTAACGCCAGCACCTTCAACAACGTTAGCAGCTGGCATATTACCTGCTTCGCCCAGGATTTCTAAGCATTTGTTGTAGATGTAAACGATTTCTGCACGACCGATTTCTTTTACAGCTTTATTGAACCATTCGATTTCGTCGTCAGTTTTTGTCATTGGATCGTAAGTAGCACCGAAACCGATGGAGAATGGAACCTGTGCAACTTCTCCGCTGTCACCGATTTTTACTAAGTTGTGACCGGAGTTACGAGCAACCATAGAGAACTGAATGTTGTAGTCTTTTTCAATTTTGTATTTTAACAGAGTAGCGTTTTTGTCAACCTGTTTGGTTGTAGCAATTACGCCGAAGATTTTGTCAAAGTTTGGTTTTACAATGAACTGTTCTGCAACCTGTACCAGTACAGTGTTGAAGTTCCACATTGTTTCTGGACCAGCCATCTGGCCGTCAGCAGGGAATACTTTATTGCACAGTTCACGAATAGCCTGTTCGTCATCTAACATAACGTCTACACCGTTCATAGAAACGGTTTCTTTTTTAGCTTTGCCATTGAATACACGGCAAGCTGGTTCTAAATATTTTCTAAACATAATTATTATTATCCACCTTTTTATATGTATTCAACGAGAAATTACTGCATTACATACAGCATAACAGTTGGTAAACCTAACAGTTCGTAGGAAGTATCTTCTTCATAGCCCCAAACCATAAATACATTGTTGCCTTCTGGTTTTTCAGCTGTGATTTCATAGTGACCATTTGCTTTAGGGCAAGCTTCTGTAGCACCTGCTACCCATTTAGCATACATACCTTTTGCTGGTTCGCCAGCAGCGCAAGCAAAGTTGCTTACTTTAAAGGTTGTGCCTGGTTCTTGTACCCAAACGTTTGCCATTGTGCCTTCGCCATTGAAGAAATCTAATTTTGTTTCAATAGCAGCATCGTGCAGAACTTCGGAGCTGTATACAAAATAACCTTTAACATCTCCTGTTAATGGTTTGATGGATGGTACTTCGTCGTCAGCGTTAGCATAGAACAATTCTACCATTTCAAAGTTATCCATATTAACTGTGCATTTAGCGCCACCGTCGATCTGACGTGGGTTAACTACGCAGTTCCAGTAGCCAACAGCGTGATCGCCACGACGGCCAATTAAAGCTTCATAAGAAGTTGTCATCTTAATAATTCACCTTTTCGTTAATTTTAGGCATAAAAATAAGAACACCATACGTGTCCTTAATAAACTGCCTATTCAATGTTTTATTTTACGATATATTACGAATATAAAAATTACAGACTAAAATCAACTAAACCGTCGTAAATGTCTGTATCTTTAATTACTTTATTCTGAGATTTAACCACTAAGTTGCCTAAGCCAGCGCCGTTTTCAATAAAGCCATTTGTTACTTTTGTGTTAACGGAAGTCTGCACTGGTACGCTATCAATTAACTCGATTAACATGTCAGACAGAGCGCCTTTGGCATCCAGAGATTTTTCTGCATCTAAAGTATCAGCAATCAGAGCTTGAACGCCTTCTTCTTCAAATTTGTTCAGTGCATTCAGTTTTTCGAATTTAGCTTTATATGTTTCCATAGCTTCATTCAGAGCAGCTGCGTACTGATCAGCTTCGAATTTTACTTTATACTCGTTCAGACTTTCAATTGTGCTGTTTAATTCAACAATTTTTTCGTTCAGAGAAACAACAGTTTCTTTCTGAGCAACATTGTCTTCTTTCAGAGAATTTAATTCAGTTTCCTGTTCAGAAACTTTGGAATTTAATTCTTCAATGGTTGTTTGTAATTCAGCTTTAGCTTCTTCAACGGCAGTTTCCAGCTGGTTTTTAGCTTTTTCAGCTTCAACCATTTCGACTTTAACTTCCATTTTTGTTCTGTTTTCAAAGTCAACAGTAACGCCATCTTCGGAAGTTGAATAGTTAACTTTGTAAGTTTCCCATTCGCTTACTTCTTCGTTATATGTTTCATAATAGAAATAATCGTCGTTGATGGAATAGTCACTGATATACATACGCATGTATTCAGCTGCAGTCATGACATTAGCTAATGCTTCATAAATCCCGTCACGTTTTTCGCCTAAAGACAGGCCGTTTAAGGAAGTTACAAATACGTTTTCCAAGTCGCTAACTCCATTCGTACTTTCTTTTGTTTCGTTATCTCTGTGTAAAGCTGCGTTCCAACTTAACATTGTCGCCACATCATAAGCTGGTAATACTACGCCATAACCATCTTTCTCTTCTGAGTTAAGAATGACATGGCCGGTATATGAATATGGCGACTTAATGTATTGCACGTCGTTTTTCATTTCGTAGTTTTTGAAAATATACTCACAACTACAAAAGATCTGAATTCCTTTTTCAATCCATTCATTTAATAAAGAGCAAACGTTATAGTATCTATCTAACCACAGTTGAGCATAACCAATAAGGCAACGCTTAATTTCTCCTTCTACTTCTACGTCAGCAATTTCAACAGATTGAAATGTACCGATGGCAAATGTATCTGTTGCCATCATGTCTTCGCCAGTGTCACGGTTTGTTGTAGTATATACTTCGTGAGTACCAAGATGGTCTTTTGTCTTGTCTCCTTCTCCGTAATACTTAACCAAAACAGGTTGGCCAATTAAAGTATTCATATTTTCAGCACATACATCTTCAGTGATAACTTGATTGTTCCAACTTCTCTCGAAATCATGAATAATGAAAGGAGCATATAAGTTGGTTTCAATTTTGCCTTCGCTACGGTTTATGGAAAGTAATCTCTCCCCATTTCCCCTAGCACGAAACTCTTCGAACAAAAGTTGTTAACACCTCCGTTCGTTGGTTTCCTTGAAAATATTTAAAGACTGATAGTGCTTGATTAGTTCACTATCAGCCATTTCAAGCAATCGTTTGTCGTCTACAATAATTTTCTGGCCGTTGGCATTGCAGACATAAGTAACTCCACCGGCCCTGCTGATAAAAACGTTATTATTCTTCATTCTTACCACCATCTCTTGTCTTTTGTCCTTCGTCGCTCAAATCTTCTTCTTTTTTAGTAGGAGCGCCGCCGTTATTTTCTTCTCCGGACTTATCCCCACTTTGCGTGTACGATGTAGCAGGTGGCTTAATCTTTTCGTAAAGTTTTAAGCTTTCCTGTTCGTAAATAGACTGAGCAATATAATTCTGATATTCAACATCTGGCAGCAGATCAATAATAGGTTTGATAGCAAAACCTTCAGAATGAAGAGATTGTAACGCACCTAATACTTTTTCTGCGTCAAGTGGAATACGTTTGTCATATTCCATCCAGAAATTTTCAGATTTATTACCAAGAACAAAATAAAAACCTTTGTTATAAACGTCATCAATCTGCTCTAATATTTCACCAATACGTTTATATAAAAATGTATAGGCGTATTTCATAGAAGCAGAAGAGCCGTCTTTGCCTGTAAACATTGGAGTTGGCAGACCACTATCGATAGAAGCGTCATTATCAACTGCTTCATATTTATCGTTATCTAATCCTTCCATACCATCAATGTTTGCAAATTCTAAACTTGCCCATTCCGGAACAACAACCATAGGTGTGCCGCCGGAAGTTGTGCTGTTTTTCAATGTTTGATACACGCCATTAGTTACTTTTTTTCGAACGTTTTTATTTAATGATAAATAAGGAACTTCTTTAGTACCAACTGTTAATGTAGCAACATTTCTAACAGCTTTGTTTATAATAGTATTTTCCAATTCACGGAATGAATTTTTATGAATCAAGTCTGCCAAGAACTGTGTTCCCATTGGCAAACCGATACGCTGATTTCTAAATAACGTGTTTACACGAATTACTTTGGTTGTTTCCTGTGGTAATTCAATGTAGCGTTTTTCGTCATCACTTTGATCGTTTTGATAAGATGTGTAATCTGATTCTGAAACTACACCTTTCAGTGTATCGAACCAAATTTCTCTTTCAACATCGTCCATTTCGCTGAACCACGCCATATCAACTACGGCAACCCATTCTCCATTCCGTCTATATTTAGGGAAAACCCATTGTGTTTTATCGAAAATATGTAAATATGGGTTCTTTTTATCTCCAAGCCATGTGCAAATTACTGTACCATTTACACAAGCTTGTGTCAGTAAATCCCTAGTTACTTCTTTATGTTTAACTTTCTTCAGCATCTGACGAATAGTCTGTAAACTTTTTTCGTTAGATTTGGAAGAGCTGTCGATTACTTCGATTGAATAATTCAAATCGGAAAGTGTTCTGATGATTGTAAACAGCTGATAAACAGTACCATTTGAATAATATAAGTACGCCATGTAATTCTGAATATCTTGATGATTATCATCTGGATTACTCAGCCATTCAAATAGCGTTTCGTTATCAAGTGTTTCTACAATGCCGTCGCCGAACAAATTGCCAATATAGCCTTCCTGCATATCAGAAACTGCATCTGAATATTCATTCTTGGAACGCTGTGCGTTGTCAATTTCAGCTTTGGCCATCATCATATCAACAGTTTTGTTATTTCTAAGATATGTCGGCAACTTTCTTTCTCACCACACTGTATATCATCAATCAAACCCGTACAGGGTTACAAAGTCGTCGTCTTCGTCAACTCCAACATCGACTTTAAAATTTTGTCTTGACAATTCGGTAGCCACGTAATTTGCCATAGCAATAGCAGAATAGCGGTCCTTACGTTTACCGGATTGTTCTTTTACCCTAACCTTACCATCATCTTTATGTTCTGCCTCTAATGAAAGCATTTCATAAATGGCCAAACTTGTCTGAACATATGGAGCTTTTAGTTTTCCTAACAAATCTCCACTAAATTCATCGTAACCGGAAAATCTTGTTAAATAATCCTGGCCATCATTTTCATGAACAAGAAATCTCAATTTCTTACTATTAATAGCGTTACTTAAGTAAATAGCCATGTCACTATTTAATTGCGAGTACGCCTTAACACTCCAAATTACTTTTGGATTATTAGGATACAAACATCTCTCATTCATTTCGTTGTCATTGCAACAAGCGAGAGGTTGATACTCTACACCAGTTGCTTTATCAGTCATTGGATTACCAACTAATAAGTCGAAAATTGGCAAACCTAAACCATTGGCGTCCATTACAATATAATCACATTCAAATTCTTCGTACAGCTTACGTATACGCAATGCCGTCGTTTCCGAATGCTGGCCAGTCCAAGTTTCTATGTAAGGTATGTCACGCAGATAATCATTTCTAGCTGCGTTCGGTGTCAGACACATCAAACCAAAGCAAGATGCGTCATTTTTATGTCTCGTCGAAGACATTAAAGCAATATCCGCAAATAATAGTCGAATTTCTTCTTTGCCCTTTTGACGATATGTTTTCTTTTCGTTTTTACCACACTTGTTTCTTACATCAAGTGGATAGATTGCTTTTTCAATCTTTCTACAATTATTAATAGTCTCGTTATTGAATAAAGCATTCTCGGCTTCGCCAAGCCAATGACCTTCCATTTCAACTTTCCACTTTACTGGGTCGAAGTCTGCTTCGGTCATTTCATTAATTACCTCGGACATTTTCTTTAAGCCATTTTTAACAGCAAGTTGATATGGTAGATTGCAGCAAAAATATGGTTTTCCAGCGACCATCTGTTTAATAGTCGCTCTGTATTTTTCATACGACCAATGATTTGTTGTCCAAGCGGAAGATAAATAAGCTGATTTATTATCTTCCAACATATGTTCATATTGTGGCAAATCTAAATATTTCGGATGTCTAGAGTCACCTAAGAATTTTCTTAATACGCCATCCAGAATTTCTTTGTCAATCATTCTGAACTCGTCTAAAATTAAGAAGTGTGCCCTCATGCCACGTGAATTGTCTGAAGAAACTGCACTTAAAACCATTGAACCATTTTTAAACTCAACCTTAGGGTCTTGTTTTGATTCTGTCATAAATAAAATTTCTTCACGAAGCATAGGACAATCTTTGTATAACTTGCTTATTTTCTGAAAGATCTCAAACGCCTGTGATTTTACACCAGACGCAACTACCACAATAGAACCTGGGTATAAAATACAATAACAGACACATGCCACAGCAGTTAGCCATGTTTTCCCCTGTGACCTACTGGCGATGTAGACAGTGTTTGCATTATTAAACATTTGATACAATATAATAGCCTGGAACGGCTTTAAATTTATACCTAAATAATGTTTACACATATGAAACGGAAACTTTCTCCAAAACGCCGTTCGTTTTTTTACAGCTTCCAAATATTCATCATCATACGTAAATGCTTCGATATTCGTAACCGCATCTCTAATCTTCATATCAGATTTTGGCACTGGTCTCGCATTGTAAAGGTTTCTTTTGTAACTTTGAGGAGGCATCAGTAATCAACCTCTTCATTGTCAGAATAACTTGCCATATCCAACTCTTCTTGACTTGGTGTATATTTCTTTTTGTCTTCTTCTACCATTTCCCTATACGGATTGTCCGCATGAATATCATCAAGCAGCGGAGACAAAAAATATGCTATCAAAAGCTCTATATCTTCCTTGTCCATGTTCACAAAAACTTCTTTCATGTCCAACGGTGGAATTGGCTCTTTTTTAACATCTTCTACGTATTTTATTCCTAATCCATGAATATAGTGACTGGTGTCATTTTCTTCCTGTTTTTTTTGAATTGCTTTGATGTTTAAGTCCTCAGAAAGTTTTGAAATGACATCGCCCATTGCTTTTAAGTCTTGTGGTTTTGCATTTTTATCTTGAATTAATTCAAGCTGCTTACGCTCGTAGTGACATAGCATTTTATAGTCGGACTGTTTTTTGTAGTCCATCTTATCCAGATCTTCATATTCCATGAAATTATCATAGCGTTTCTGAACATCTAAATAATACTCTGCACTAAAACCATGGCCCCAGAAGTCAATCATATATTCTGTAACTTGATCATACGATTGGTCTTTTTTATGTACTAATCCAGCCTCGTCATTAACAAACTCGACAGAGTCGCTAAATCTCATATTTTTATAATCACGATTAAGAGTTAAGGCTTTTCTATACTCTGAATAAAAATTGTTCGGAGTAATTTTTGGATTTTGCAACAATTTGTTATATTCTGACGGAATAAATGGAATATTAAGCATGTAGCAGATTTTAGTTTCAAAAACTTCCCTGTCCATCATGCCAGTATTCTGATTAATCATCATTTTCTTCATACAATCCTTACAAACATCACAGTACCCTGTTTCCTCATATTCCGGTCTGTCAGATTTGTAAAAATTAGTAACTAAAGATTTTGCTTTTCCGCATTCTTTGCATTCAATGAAAACACCATCGGTTTTTGCGCCAGCACGTTTTTTCTTTTTAGCGACTGCCAAATTCAATCACCCACGTTTCGAGTAATTTAGCTACGCTTTCTTCGTCCAAGCCAGCATTGAATAATGCGGTTGCAAATCCTGCGTAAAATGAGCCAACTGAAAGCCCATCTTGGAATGTTTTTTCATCGTATTTTAATAGACTATCTCCTTTTGTATCTAGTAAATTATCTAGATCAACAGGAATAAAGTCAGATTGTAAAATTTCTCTACTCATCTTTATTCAACTTCTTTATGTTTTTCGTCTCTATAAGCTTCAAACTCTTTCATAAGTCTGTCGAAGTCTTTTTCGAAATTACCGACAACTTCGAACACAAACAAGGAGCTACTTCTATTCTCCTTCTTTGGCTTTAAATCAACGATTCTATATCCCAATTTTAGCAACTTACGAGCTACGTTTGGGTACAATACTACCTTTGTCTGTTCCACGTTTTCACCGTCAATTCTTTATCCATTCTTGTTTAACGTTAACCGTAGAACCCTTTGTATTCTGTTCTATATACACAAATCCGCATGATTGTGGTGTTGTTAGTTTTCCGTCTGTGTAATTGTTTTGCGTTAAATCAAACATACATCCCTGTTCGTACAAACCTTTTCCGGCAATAAAGTAATTACCAACTTTATGTGTATGTGCAACTACTAAATTGTCAAACTGATAGCCGGATTTCAAAAACCAGTCTAATGCTTTATCTGCAGTTTTTAATGGCTGCGAACTAAATGCACTTGGGTGACAGAAAATTGTATCGCCAACTTGATACTTCCAATCATCTGGATATATAAACTCAATTTCTGGATACACGTACTGCAGCGCTTCGTAATAAACTTTTTGTTTGTGTCGTTTATCGTACCAATTAAATCCATCTTCAAAAATTAATTCTAATGGAGAATTTGGCATTAACTCTAACACATCACTGTCTAAGTGTTTAGCCAGGTATGCTCCGAAACGTGTGTCGTGATTACCGTTTATAGCGATTACTTTTTTAGGTTTTAAGTAATCTAACAATGAAATAATAAACGCTCTTCCTTCAATTAATTCTTCCATAGGTGACACCCGATATGATTTAGGGAATTTACTAATACCCTGCATATCGACAATATCTCCATTTAAAACCAATACGTCTACTTTTCCTCTGTATTTTTCGTAATGTTCTAATGGAAGGTGAAAAGGAATATGTAAGTCAGAAATACATAAAATTCTACTGGCAATGTGTTTATTCTCATTACCATTAACGTAATCGTCGTATTCATAAATACCATACGCTAATTTTCTCAAATATTCCCCGGAACCATATACGCCATCTAACAGATCCGCTATTTCGTTCCATTCCAAATTTGTTTGTTTGCTACGTTTTGCCAAAACCAATCGTAGCATATATTCAAAATCTGTTTCTTTTTCTAATCTTTTTAAGTTAAACATCTTGTTCACCTATTAGTCTTCAATGAACTCGTCGTTATATTCGCTGTCAATCATGTCATCCGGAATAACTTCTTCGTCTTTTTTGATTGTCAAAGAAATCCCTTCTACACCCAACCATTCGTTCAGTTCTTTTGTTAAAGAATAAACATGGTCTGGAGCATCCTTTTTGCCAGCCTCAATAATTAACAACTCTCCGTCAATTTCTTCGATTCTTGCTTTAGAAAATGCTGTTGTACGACTTTTTTTCATAATTAAATCATCCTTCTTTTTATAATTCTTTTTTTAATGATAGCACCCCAAAGTTCTATATAAATATAATAGAAAGAATGGGTGCTTAGGTGAGGTGAAAGAAGAGTGTCATTCCTACCCGTACTCGGCGACCTTTTTTTATGTGTTCCTGTCACGTGGCTCGGACCACGATATCAAGAGAGATACCACAAGTGGCATTATGTGCTTTCCCAATAAGCGCAATGAAAGGAGGAGTGAGGAAAATTGCGTCAAAACGGCTTATTGGAAAATCCTCTCTTCTTTTCCTAATATGTTTTTTAACATTTTTAAATAAAAATAGGCCGTAAACATGCTTTGTTAACACGTTTTACGGCCATTACAACTGAACAAATGTTTCAGCTTTTTAATCGTATTTTGTTTGGTTGTGAAGAACATTTTTCGCAAAATACCCTTCTTCGACGATTTGTATCATCGTCTTTTGTGTATTTTGTTTTAGTTCCGCACCATTCGCAATAAAAATATTCCTTACACTTCAATGTTCTTAAATATGGAGCTGGTATATGATTATAATCTGACACGGTAATATAATTGTCGTTATTATCGCATTTTGGAAAAACAACTCCATACGTTTTATCCGTTATTCTTTTTATATACCCATCTGCTTGCAATTCGTCAATCATTTTTCTAAGCGCTTCATTTTGACGCTTTGTCATGGATAAATTTCTCAAGTCTTTGTAAGTGATTTTTATAAATTCCAAATTCAAAAATCGTTGTATAATTAATAAAGTGAATAATACCTTTTCTTTTTCCACATCATCAACTTGTCTAATCCAATCATACTCACATTCTGATATACTTACAGATTCGTTTGCGTATTGTTTTCTTTTTATCGCCTTATTGTACACATCACTGTACAGGAAATCATCTTGCAACTTGTCGTTTGCTTCTGAGTGCTTCTCTATCCAATCTTCAGCTTCTAACCTTATAAATCCTTTTGTATGCCCTTGCTCATGGAAATACCTAATAAACATCATGAGTTCTTTCGTATTTTCTATACTTCCACGTGGAGTTAAAATAACTTCTTCCACGTATTTCTTTTCATTAAAAATGATCACCAGACTTCACCGATCCCATACCGTCTACCCAAGTACAACTCTCCTTCCGGATTATCTACTGGAACACGAACCGGCTTGTCGCAGTTTTTTAATAATAAGTTTTCAATAATACCTGCAGAACCGAACGCCCAACAAAATGCTTTCGCATCAGTTCTCTGATCAACATACGCCAACCAAACTAAATAATCTGCAAGCTCACAATTATTAGGAATAATATCTTCCAAATCTCTGGCAATTCTTTCTGAAACAGAATCTTCTAACGCTTCGTTTGTTGTAAACGCATCTTCCAATAATGAAATATTGTCGCCGACCGGACGCTGATATTTTTGTTTCACTAACTGCTTCCAGTGTTTATACACTTCAATAACAGAATCCATTTTAGATTTGACTATTTTCACATCTTTGCTGCTTAACATTTTTTCTGCCAGCTGCAAATTCTCCTCTTGTGTGTTTTTAGGATGTTTAAAGTCAAATTCCAAACCTTCGATGCGCCACGCCATCTTATTCATAATGCATGGAGTTTTCGTAACAGGAAGTTCGTTGTAGTATTTTTTAACAAAATTTTTCTCTTCCTGCGTTTTATCTTCTTTATATTTCAATTCGTTAAAATTCACGCCAAAGATGCTTTTACATTCTCTATCCAAACGTTTCTTTTCTCGTTTATACTCTTCCATCACAGCTTCGTAGATGTAAACAAAGAAATATGGTTTGCGTTTTTCAACAAGGTTATTTAAAAACCATTGTTCTGTTTTCTGTTCATCGGTCCAATCTTCGGGAACACGCTTCCATGATTTCCATTCTGCCGGGAACGGTTTTGTTTTTATACCCTTGCCGGCATCAATGCTATCACCAATATACCGGCGCAACATCTTGATTCTGTCGGTTAATTCCTTATACTCTCTACTTTCTCTATCGTAATTGCATAACATAGAAAAGAATTTAGTAGAGTAGTTGGTTGTTTGCCCTATTTTACAGTCAAACGTGTTTAAATCTGTTTTAATAATATTTGAAGCAGTCATTCTTTGGGCCGGCGCAGACTCTTTATCGTATGTGATTGGCAATCTTCCTGGATAAATACTTTCAATCATCGTTTTGTTATCTGTGCTAAATACAATATCTCCGTCAAAATCACTATCGGAGTGTACTATTGTATCTAACCCCCAAATGTTCATTACAACACCGGAGTACAAATATTGGAACCAACAAGCAATGTCATCATTAAAAATAACCTTACTCACTTTGTGTTCGGACGCATCAACCATCGGAGATCTTAAACAATCAATTTCTTCAACCCCACGGTCAACCCAGAACTGGCTGTAATGACAACCCTTTGGAAGTAATCCAGTAACCTCTAATCCAAAAGCGTGTTGAGCCATTGCGTATGGATCTGGTATCATACTTTGATAATTACCACGAACCCACAGACGGCCAATTTTTGCATCATCGATTTTCTTTTGGGCCAGCTGATAAACTTTGCGTTTAATGTAATCATCATCAAACAAATCAAAGTCTACACACATAGCTTTCAAATATCCGCTGTCTGTGTGTGATAGGGCCTTATCTACACTTTGTTTTTCGCTTCCTACCCCGTAGGTAAACAATTTTGTGTACAGCTCATCACCGGAACAAATCTTATTTAACCAGTCTTCAGTATACGCAGTTAAATCCGCAATACCCTGGTCATCCAAATCTAATGTCTGGATATACTGGTAGTTAATCAGACTGTATTCCTTATCCACTTTCTTAGGAATTTTACTTACGCCCCACACATGGCCATAATAATTTACATACCCATTGTATTCTTCTAAGCTCGCATACTTCTTCCACATTTTAAATTGGGACACTGTCAAAATAACATCAATATCTTTAACGTCATGTTCTTGTCCGTAGCAGTCTTTGATAACAGATTTGCCGTTTACTTCTGCAAATTTGTGAAAATCAAATACGGCAACCAATCCCTTAATAAACGCAGAACGAATAATAAAGTTAGATGGAATATAATCCAGTTCCAAATCTTTTGACCACTTGTATGCCATTTCCGGACTTATCATCCCAGCGCCGTCAAACACATTCGCTTCGAATACAAAATCTCTTTCTTCTACACGACGGCAATCAACTTCCTCTCCTGCCGGCGTAATCTTTTTATCATCAACTATGAAATCAACCTTATCTCCCGTAATCGGAATCTCGCAGTCTGGAATTACAACGAATCTTGGAGTGGTTACGTCATACACACCAGACATATACAGGCCATAATAAGCGTTGTACTTTGCAATGTTGATTTCATCGATTATCAACCCACATCTAAGAATTTCATCTAACTGGTCGTAGATCTTCTGTTGGCAAAATGACACGGTAGCTCTTCTACCCATGCCGGCCCCGCACAGCAATCTAACATATTTCTCCCCATTACACATAAACCCGTGTTTGCAAATCTGCTTATACGCCTTCGTGTCATCAACCTTTACATTAATGATTTCCGGCATCAGTAATAAAGAGTCAATCTGTTTCCTCAACCCAGAGATAATCTTCTTACTTGGCTTTGCTTTTTGTTTTTCTTTGTTTATTTTCGCATAACAGTTATCAATTAGCTGATAGCTTGATGTTTTCCCAGTAATTCTGCCCACTGCATGAAATACCTGGTTGTTTGCAATAGATATTAAATATCCAAAATTTCTAGCCCGGTCCATTGTCATGTCGAATTCAAAATCATTCGCTGCAATGAATGAAGTAGGAATTTTAAATACTTTTCTGGAGCGCAGCTTCTTCATTAAACAACGCCCCCTATTGCGAATTTACTTCCCTTTTTCAAATCTTTTTACTTCCTCACCTAAATACTTCGGTGTCCACGAGGAATTTATATCAAATTGTTTTCAAACGGAGGTTGGAGTCTCCATGAGTTGTCTGAAATACAATTCATTATCAAAGATTAAGTCGTTTTCTTGCAGCCAGTTTTCAACAACTACTGCAACGTCTTCGGAGTAATTTCCTGTTACATCTGCCCAGTGCATGAAGAACAGGATTTCGTCAACTGTAACATCATTTCTTTTTTCAATTAAATTCAATAATATCTGTTTTGCTATTTTACTTTCAAATTCTTGTTTTGTAGTTTCAGTTTCTTTACTGCCGTTGACTTCTACTTTCATTGAAGTCAATTAATGCCTCACCGCCCTTTCGTAGCATACTTATATTATAGCCGTTTAATCAATTATTGTCAATAAGCAAATGTAAAATTACGTCTTAGATTTTGTTTTTACAAAATTCTTCATATCTTTCCAAAACATCATTCTGTATCCGGCGCATATCACTGCTCATTGTCGGAGCCAATCCTAAACCATTTACCAACGAAATAGCAATCTGTCGTTCCACTGAGCTTTCCATAGAATTAATAAAGTCCATGTCATCGTGAATCAGTACATGTTCTCCACCTACCTTCTCCGGAGGAGGTGATTCGATTTCCGGTTTTAGATCAACCCCCGGCCCATCTACTTTACTTGCGAAATAGGCAGTATACTCTTCCATTTCTTTCTGATAGTTGCTGTATGCAGCTTCACTATTAAAGAACAATTGCTCTGTTGCAATATTACCAACGGCATCAACCCCACGTTTGTAATCGTGATATATACCGACAATGGACAATATGTCATCAACCCTATCCCAGAGTTTCCTTCTGGAAGTAAATCGTGTACTTCTTGGCGATCGCAGATAGCAAGCTCCCGGTTTCTTACTAATATTAAAATGATATTCTAATATCGCATACAATGCTACATAATATTCTGGGTGGTCGTTCTTCTCTCCAAGCTTCTTCTGATCCCTGCAATAATTGATAACCTTATCTACATTTCTCCCTGGCAAGTAAAAGAATCCAGCCTGTACTGGAAAGTAGAAAAATATATCACGGCCATCTTCCCATTCATCGCTTTCACACACATTCATAAATTCTGTCGCAGAATAACTAACCCCAAGCTTCCGGTTGTAGCAAATTACATAACCGGTACATATTAAATGAGATAGATTCTGTTTAACCAGTGCAGTCCTTGTTATTCTCGTCGCCTTTGCCAAATCATACAAGTAATTACACAACCCACGCATGTTAATTAAATACGCATTTAATTCATAAACCCATGCTTCGTCACAAACGTCACATATTCTTCTCGCCTCATCTAAATCACTACAGTTCTTTGCCCAGTTCCGCAGCGTCAGATAGATCAGAAAATCATATTCAGAAATAGAACTCTTCCCATCCATCAAATTCTCCACCATACTTTTCGGTATGGCAATATGATCTTCCTTCTGATTACTGTTAATATACATCACTCCTCTTTTTAGTTATTGAACCATCCACATGTTCCAATTTGAACCTTTTGGTTCAATTCGGTACATCCCACTGTATCTCAAATGATACTTTTGGTTCAATTCGGGACAAGGCGTTGTTCCCAAATGATACTTTTGGTTCAAATTGGAGCAGACCACATGTACCGATTTGAACTTTTTGGTTCATTTGAGTACGCATTAAATAACTAACTATAAAAAATAACTAACTATAGTTAATAACTAAAGCTGCCTCCGGGGTATTACATACACCCTACGTCAGCAAAACTTCGCTACGCTCAGTAATAGAAAACATCTATTCTTTTCCATTATATTAGTTTATTAATGCAAAGTCAATAGCCGTTTAGTAAATTATTTGCATTATGTAAATTAAACATTATCAAAATCAGATCATTACCATGTCGTTACCGTGCATATTAAAATATGTTCCATCATGCTTAACCAATATGGTTTACATGTATTTTCGGTTGTATTATTTTTATTATAAGAAAATGTGTCAACAACTAGGGTTAGAACCTTTTATGTACAAACGTATCGTTATTAATTAGGACAGAAATGGCTTAACCAATAGGGTTTAAATGACTTGGTTAAAAAGAATGTTCATTTATAGCATGTTTGCGGGTATTTTAGTGAGAAAATGATCAATTTTGGTAAGAAATTAGTGAAAAATCAGTGGTTTTTGCTGCACAATTAAGTCGTTATTTTCGTGGATTTATTGGGGGTTTAATGGCATTTTTACCTGATCGGCCAGGACGAGAAAATAACGAGTTTCTTCCATTATAATATAGCCGGATTAGACGATGAGAAAACAAGGCAAATTGAAGAATCTTTTATGTACGCTGGTTGAGAGATTTTTAATGATAAGTTGTGTGAGAAATTTGATTAAAATGGTGAGGTATCACGTGGATGGAGAGGAGCATATAGGGTATTAGATTGTATACAATCGATTGCAGGTTTTTACAATACCCCCTGTTATTTGGTATTTTTCCACCTTTGTTTGTAATAAACAACGGTGGAAATGTGTCAACCAATAGGGTTGTAAGGCTATCCCTGTTTGGCAGGGCTTCCAGTTCCGTCCTTATGTCCCTCTACAGTGGACATTTGAGGGCCTGTGTCCGCGCATGACAAATTATGTATCACAATAAGGCTATATACATAGCTTTATACATAATTAGTATATACTATTTCATCTATTAGTATGTACTGCTTTAGTATCGTGTCGCTCCAATGGTCTTTATTATTCCTCACATTTCCGACAAAATCCCTATATAGTATATACTATTTCACCATTGAAACGCATATATCACTTTTTCCATAAAATCAATTTATACATTGTATTATCCACAGGTCAAAAACAGACTTATCAACATTTTATCCACAATCGAACACTAAGTTATCCACAGCCATAGTTATGATAAAAATAATTTATGTGTTATTTTCGATAAATTGAATTTATTTTATCTATTCGCAAAATTGCGTTGTTGATATCCGCAATCCCTGTTTATATCTTGATTACAAGCAACTTTACCAACAAATGGAAAAGCCTTGCCAGTGTCCAATTTGGGAAGTACTGGGAAAAATGGATTTTGAAAATATTTTCATCACAGCAAAAATGCATTGTGTATACACTCTATGCATAATGCCTGTCAGACATATTCATTAACGCATTTCTACGCATTGTATTCCATGAATAACGCTAAAAAATGCATTGCATTATTCATTCGTTTCATTTTCTGTTTTGTATCAAAAAAACATTCATTTATCGGTACTTTACAGTACCTTATACATCCATTTTCCAATTCTCTATAATTTCACAAAATATTCACGAACTCAAAATTTTTATGCAAAAATAATCATTTTATGCATTGATTTTCACCACAAAAACAGTTTATGCAACGATATGCAAGGGGGCAAAAAATCATGAATTTTTAAAAATTTTTTCTGTCAACCAATATGTTTTGCTGATATTTTTGAAAAAAATTTTAAAAATTTTTTAATTTTTTTCGATATTTTTTCAACATCTCGCAATCCAAGTCTACAACAGACTTTGCGGTGTTTATACATGAAATTTTCAAAAATTCGTTTTATGCAAACTTTATGCAGGTTTTTTGTGTGCAAAAATTATCCACAGCCGTCAAACCCTATTCATTGACGCAAAAAATCAAAATACGGTTTTGTGAAATCGAATTGTTTGCAATGTATAATTTCAAAAATCGAACAGTTCAAACCCTATTCGTTGACACAAATTTGACAAAATGGCTTTATGCAGTGCCTAATGGTGGTGAGCTTGGTCAACAAGTTCAAAGTTCTTTGATTATTTATTCATATTGTTGAGTTCTCCAACTTTTACTCGGAAAAAGTGGGTAATATATAGAGATATATATTGCAGTTCTTTGACAATTTTATATAGATATCTATTGGTTGTGTTTGGTACTATTTTGTCCATTTTTGCAATCATTTACTGGGCGGTGTATACTTTTAACAGGGATAGCTATGTAATTAAATATGATAGCAGGATACTGCTATGGGTAGCGTCATAAACTATCTATCTATGAGATAGGTGTGTCACTGTGCATATTCATAGTAAGTCCGGAGCTGGATACTAAGCACTTTGGGTAGGGCATTTTATACCCATTTGGCAACTGTGCTTCGGTGTTATGAAACATCGATATAAAAATCTAGTGGTATGAGATAAGCCACGACTGACGGGTTACGAAAGCGTGATTTGTCCCCTTTGGGTAGGGGATGCTATACCCATAGCAGGGCGTTTTCGTAAGCAGGTAGAAGTCCGAATGTGTAAGTTATGCTTTGCCATAATACTGCATAGCCGTCAAAAGCAGCCTTAGAACATGGTTGAACCGCAGTACACTACGGTAGTAGTGTGCTGTCTTGAGCCATGCTCAAATTATAAACTATATTTTTGTTGCCGTCAATACGGCAGGAAGGGGTAATTATTATGACAACCACTAAAAAAACCGCAACTATCACTATTGGCTATGCTTCCGTTCAGAATGCAATTTCTCATTATGAAGCAAATATCGAAGAATGCAACACAGAGTTGCTAAAAAACTCCGATATCAATCTTGGGCAGTTCCTGTTTATCCGCACTGAAACGGCTTTGGCTAACTATGCGAAAAAACTGGGTACTATCGCCAAAAAGCTGGAAAATCCAGAATTAACCGAAGCTGAAAAGTCCGAATTGCAAGCAAAGGTTGACGAAATCGAAGCAGAAAAAGCCATCATTGAGCCAATCCATGAAGCATTGAAAGCTGACGGCTTTGGTGAAAATATTAGCCCTGAAGTGGCTGTATATGCGTATGGGGCAGACAACGCAACAACTCTGCATATGAATGACATTGAAACATTGAATAACTATGCAACAAAAATCAGAAATTTGGGATACAACCACTATGTGCATATCAAATCCCTGTCTAACAACTCCAAAAAATCCTATGAAAGTGATGTCTATAAAGAAATCAAAAAGACTATGCAGGGCATGATGAACGCTATGTTCCCGAACAAAAACTACAAAATCAATGGCGAAGCTGTGTTTGCTATGTGCAACATTTTAGTAACCTTAAAACAAAACACGGATAAAAATTTCGGGTTAAAATCTAGCATGAGATATGCGAAAACCGACAGCATTATCCGCCAAATGTGCAAAATCGCCAACACCTGCATCAACAAACGCATGGAAAGTTTAGAAGTAAAACAGGCAAAAGAAAAAGTAAAAGCTGCAACCGCTATCAGCGAACCTGCAAAGGATATGGAAAATCAGAATGCAGAAGTTGCTGAAGTTGCAACTGCTGAATAATTCGCCTGCTATTGACTAAACGGCTATATTTCACAGGGTAGGGGCAACTCTACCCTTTTTACATATTCGCTTTGCAAGGTTATCCTTGCGTACTTAATTGGCTTTGGATATGGATTTTTCTATGAAAAGGGGTATTTCTATGCGTTACTTGGATTTTGATTGGGAAGCTGACATTGAGCAGGAATTTGCAGATTTTTTCCGTGAAATGTTGGCGGATTTCCGCAATATTAGATTAGCTGAAATTATACCAGCATTAGGCTTGGCAGTGGCAGGTTTTGCAATGTACTGTGGGTTATGGCTGATTTTCTAATCAGCTTTGGATATGGATTTTTCTATGAAAAGGGGTATTTTTATGTATAATCAAAACAATATTATGAAAACCATGCATCTAAATAATGGCGATGTTCGCAATATGTGTATCCGGGAAAATCTGTACACCCGTGGGGATAATTCCGCCTATATGCATATGCTTATGGATATGGTGGGCATAGAGGGCATTTATTCGCCAACCGATAAGCAAATTTATGAGATTGCAAAGGATATCGCACTTCATTCCGTTGTACCTAATTATGGGTATGGTGAAAAGAACTTTGAGCATTTTGTGTGCAATATCATGACGCTGGTTTCTGCTGAAATTCTTATAACATACGAATGGATAGGCTGATATTTCCAATTACGAAAGGATAGCGAAATCATGAAAGTTATCAAAGAGCAAAGTCTGACACCTACCGCAGTTTATGTGACTTGCAAAAGGGAAAAACTGCTTTCTTGTGGAAGTTATGAGCATTACAAAACTATGCATGACATGGTTGCTAATTTGCCAAAGGATAGCAAAATTCCAACGGATAGTCTGTATCAAATTGCAGACTTTATCGCAAGCCATAGCGATTTTGAACTATGGGCAGAAAAGGAAAATGACGCTAGTGTTGATTATGATAATTTTGTTGAACATATTATGAAATTGTTGTATCAGAGCGTTGTGACTGATTTCTATGTAATCCAATAGAGAAAGGACAGGGATTTTTATGAAAAAACGCAAAGTACGCCGTATGTCTGGACACTACAAGGTAAAATATTTACGGATTAAAGTAATATTCTCCCCTCTTTTCGTTGCAGGAAGTATGAAAAAGGATAACGAAAATTTGTTCAAGCGTGTAAATTGTAAGAGTATGAAACGCTTATGGCTTGGAGAGTATGCAGTTTATAATACTTTGCGTAAGGATAGAAAACCCGTGTCTTATTATTCCGTAATCAAGAAAGGATAGTGACAATTATGTTCATTCGTAGAACACGGAAAAATCAATATGTACATAAATACCAGCATGATAAGTGCTGGTATTTTTTATTCTAAGCAACTGGTAAAGGATATTGAAAAAGTAACCTTGTTACCCCTTTTGGGTAGGCTATTTTCGTACGGATCTATGCGGTCCTGGGAGATAGTCTACCCTTTTTTAATTGAGAAAGGATAGTGAAACTCATGTTAAACAAACTGAAAAACGCTACAAAAGTAACCCTTTCCCCTATCGACGGCAGAAAATCGTTTTACGGCAAGTGCTGTTCTTTGGAACTTGGAAAGGATAAGTATCTAAAATCTTACGATACCATTGTTTGCGGTATTGTTGGTGGTGTATTTGTGAGATATTGGGACGATTATTCTGATACGACAATGCGTCACATCAATGCATTTTTGAGCAAATATGATTATCCGCTTTTGAATAAAAAATATTGGCATACATTCCCTGTGTGCGATTTAACTTAGAAAGGATTGCGATATTATGTTCGATTTTGACTACAACTCTGAACTGTTTGACCTCTATCTCCATGCGTGTGAACAACTGGATAACAATGCATGGAATACTGTATGTGAATATAAACAGGATACAGTTGTTTATTATGATTGCACTGTTTTCGGATATATCATTGTAGAGGAAGTGTATGAATATATGGGAACAACTATGCGATTTGAATTTGAAGAAGTTGCTCCAAATCATATAGTTGTGTATTCACGCCACAAGTGCAATCAGCCGGGATGCTTCTATACAGAACCGGAATACGAGGGAGAATTTGATATATAATTCAGAAAGGATAGGTGTGACTATGCTATTGTTAAAAACCAAGCTGCGTAACCATATTCAGAAATCAGCAAAGGATATGGAACTGGAATTTGACCTTGATAATATCTGTATCAATGGACAAAAGCGTGGATGTAGTGGCTTTGTGCGTAATGTATCCACTGGTGTGACTGTGTATATAAACACAGAGCGTTCTGTGCTGTCCAGCATGAAGAACTATTTGTATCGTTATGCAAAGGATACGAAAGATTATCGTGGTGGACACAATATGTTTGTGGATACATTGGACGAATTGTCTGCGGAAGTTTGCAGAATGTTGCGTACTCCACTGGACAAAGTGCGTATATAAATTGCGAAAGGATTGTGAAACTATGAGTTTCATTTCTGATACAGAAAAAATGGTCGACTTTTTTGAAATAACAAAAAGGGAGTTTTTAAAATCGTATTCGTATATCACAGAAAAAGAATATGAGGATACGAAAAAAGAGGCACTACTCAAAAGCGGATACCCAAACGCAGAGTCAGTTCTTGAAAATAAATCTGTGGATGGGATTATGATTGGCAAGATAATTCAGTCAATCATGATTGTAGAGTGGTTGAATAATAAATAAACAGGTGGGTGATTTTCTATGCCTAAAACTAAATATGCAGCACTCGCAGTATGCCTATTCATAATATCATTTTGGATAGGCTATTTTTGTGCAGAGTATAATGCAGTTCATGTAGTTTCTGCAACCGTGCATGAATACAAAGAAAACAATCTCACACTAATCGATGAAAACGGTGATTTATGGGCATTTTGCGAAGTTGCAGAACCTGCGAAGGATTGTAAATTTGAAATAACATATAAGGGTTGGTTTCGATTGTTAAAACTAACCTGTAACGGACAGGAAATCTCGTTTGTATAGGGATTTTCTGTGTACATAAACAAATTATTATGTCAAGGTTATTGCAAGCACTTCTCACACACCTTGTAAAACCGTATGAAGTGCGAAACGCTAACATGCAAAAGCTGGTGTCAAGGTTCTAGCCAAGAAATGGGATAAGTAATCTGAGTTTGTTCCAGTAGGTTTAACTTCAAACAGCACTGGATAGGCAACTGAGTTGCAATAAGTCTGCCAAAATATATAGTGCAGTAAAGCGTTTTGTGGTATCGTATAATAAACCGCAATATTTTTTATAAGGGGTAAAGGATATGGAAAACGAAAAAGTATTACAAGGAAGATTTGAACTGGTTAAATCCATGCACACAATCGTTATGTCTATGAATGACGAAAATGCATACATGACATGGATTTATGTTGTACCAGACGGTGCTGACGATGATGATTTAATGGATATTGCAGAAAGTGACGAATTGTATTCTGATACTTGCAAGCTGTTCACAAAATTAGTGCGTAAGTACGGAGCAAATTCCGGTTATTATGTATGGAATGATGATAAGTCATACGGTGACATCGTAAAAGAATAAGTGACAAGAAAATCCGCTTTTGGATATTGAACTTGTCATAGTAAATTGACAGGTGTATAATATCCAAAAGGAGCGTGATTTTATGGTGCAATATGCAAAGAAAACTGATAGAGAACTTTGGGGACATATGACAGCGAGCGAAATTCGTGCTATACGAAAAGCTGAAGCTAAAATGGAAGAAAATAAAAAGGCTCGTGAAGTGGCAAAAGCTAAAAAAGAACTTGAAAAGCCAAATCATGTTACCATAAGTGCATCTTGTTATGTTCCGCAGGATATAGCAAATCAGTTCAAAGCTAAACTGAAAAAGGATAAACTGAAAGTAAAAGATATTTTCGATATTGCAATTTACCAATATATCAATGGCGAGTTGCATATTAATAAGGAACAACCAAAAAAAAGAAATCAATTACCGTAGGACAGGAATTCTAACCTGTCCTATTTTTATGCCTACGAATACAAAGGAGCGACTATATATGACAAACGAACACTACGAAACCATGCAGAAAAACTCAAAATTCATTGAGCAGTATCTTGCTGAAAACTTTATGTATTGGAATGTACGGAAAACCGTATCAATAAAAAATCTTGTTGGATTAGCTGATTTGTTTGCAATTATACATGATATTTGCGACAACAACACAATCAATTACGGGTCTGATTTGATTGCGGATCTATTGCGTGTGTGCGAGTTGGTCCATGACGAATCGCAGGATAAGTATGTGTATTATTTTGGATTTAGAAATAACGGTGTTGACCATGACGATTTGATTGTGATGAGATTGTCCCAATGGAACCCTAATTTTATGTCAAACCCACTGTATAATGCTATGTGCAAGTTGGAAATTGACAAAACTGAACCAATGGATAAAGTAACTCTGTACTATTTAGGTTAATTGCGAAAGGATATGAAACTATGTACGATATTATGGATGACGTTAAAATTGTTGATGAATACCTTGAAGCCCACGGAATTGAGTGGTATGAATGGTCAAAGTTTAAAATTGAAGATTTTACAGACATTTGGATTTTTGCAGACACGTTGTGTAGTTATCTTTTAGACACATATCAAGAATATCAAAAGGATATGGCATCTCTTTTGATACTTGATGTTCTTGCAATTTGTAGAGATATAACGGATAAAGATTTCAAAGACACTTATCATTACATGGGCATATACAAAGATGAAATCAACGATGTTGGTAAAATCTCTTACGACATTAAAAACAATGAAAAAATAGAAGAAAAATATTCCGACATTTTCAAATGGGACATTCACAGAAATACAGGCAAAGATGTTGGTGGTCTGAACCTTGAGTTTGTTATATATTATGCCAGTGAAAGGGATTGAGAATTATGAATAAAATGACATACGCACAATTCTGCAAGTATATGTGGGATTTTAATCAGAAAAATAATGTAAATGTCAAAGGATTAGGTGCAACACAACACGGCATTATTGTGTTTAAATCTGATAACTGGGACAAGCCATACACAGAGCGTGAACGCAGCTATCAGACTAGCAATCACAACAAAGCATTTATTGCCGGTATGTCCTCTAATTCTATCTTTGCTTCGTGCTTGGACGGAACCGACAAAAGTCTGCGGATTAGCGATTTGATTAGCGATGGCTCTTGGAAAGTTGATTATTGCTATTTAATCGATGAACCAATTTTAAAATAATTATTGACACTTTTTGACTAAACGGCTATAATAGCCCTATGGTAGTTATTGATTAAACGGCAACTATGAAAGGATACCGATATGGAAAGCTATGAAACTGCTATTCTTGCTAGGCAGGAATATAGAGAAATCGCAGAGGATAACCACTCTCTCCCTCTGCTTTATGATTATGACGGTGAGTTTAATCCATACGATGCATTTGTAGCACAAAACATGCGTGACAACATCGAATGGAAAGCAAAAGTCAATGTGTTTGATGATGAGTTAACACCAGAACAATTTATTGCACTGGCAAACCACTCTACTTTTGGATTTCAAGGATTTAAGAACTTTGCTGAAATTCTTGCGTACATCATTTACCTTGAGCAAACTGTGAATGATTGCAATAACAAGTATGACGAACTGAAAAGTTTGATAGAAAAAATGCGTAACTTAATTTAGAAAGGATTGAGATTATGGTTAAAATTGTCGATGTAAATCCTTGTGATGAAGCGTATGGAGCAACGCTCGTTCAGTACAAGTCTGACGGTGTGGTTGGTTATGAATTTACAGATATGCCAGAAGAAAAAATCGAAAAATATATTGGACAGGAAATTGACGTACCTGTTAAAGAACTGGTTTTATGGTCTGATTTGTCTGAAATATTATTAGACATTATCACAACAAACTGTTTTGATATGCATTTCGTGGAAAAAGACGACGAAGAATGGACGGAAGAACTTGCAGACGAAGTGTATGAAGAAGTCTGCAAATTTGGCCTGGAGACAATCACTCGTGGCGAAGATGATGCTTATTTGACAGTTTATGCAGGTGCTATGTGCGAAATCAACTGGTTTGGACATAGATTTTTTGGAAAATAAACAGGATGTGAATTTTATGTATAATACTCACACTTCCGTATGGATTGGCAACTTAGGTAAGTACAACGACGGTAAATTGGTAGGTGAATGGATTACTCTGCCATTTACAGAAGAAGAATTTGAAAAACTGTTAGAACGCATTGGTATTGGCGAAGAAGATGCACTTGGACAGGAATATGAAGAATGGTATGTTGCAGATTGGGATAGTTTGATGCCTATTCATGTTACACAATACATGGGGTACAACGCACTCATGGAATTGTCCGAATTAATCGAGCGTGTGGAAGATATGTACGAAAGCGAAGTAAAAGCAATCGCAGCATATCTTGACGAATGCTCAAATAACTTGGAAGAAGCCGTTGATTGCATTGAGGACGGCAGATATGTCCATTTGCCTTGGATTCATTCTTGGGAAGAATATGGAGAACACATCTTTGACGATTGTGGATATGGTTCTGACGTTCCAGAAAGTATGCGTGATTACATTGATTTCAAAAAACTTGGAGAAGATTATGGTGCAAACGGAACTATTTCGTCAGAACACGGATATTTTGAAACTTGGTAATTGAGAAAGGATTTTGATTATGAGCAAAGACTATTGCCCAATATGTGGGGTTAAATTAGGAAAAAATCGTTTTGCTAATGGGCTGTGTCAATGTTGTCACAGGTATTTTCGTGACGGTGGCACTATTCACCCTCTACCCTCTGCTGGTCGTGTTGAAAAGGACGAGCGTGGATATGTAATTTGCCATATCTGCGGAAAAGCATACAAACGATTGGGTAGTCATGTAAAAGAAAAACACCACATGACTATTGATGAATATAAAGAAAAGTTTGGGTTGTGTCGCAGAACACGCACAACCGAGGACGGATACAGTAGAAAAATGCATGACCATGCGTTGGCAAATGACATGGACAAGCAATTGTTGGTTGTTGGATTTGAAACACGTATTCAAAAGGGAAGTTCTAAAATGCGTGGCGGTAAAGAAGTTCGTTTGCAGGAAATATTAGAAAAAAGAGATAGAAAAGGAGTTGTATGTCATGGGTAACAGAGCAATTATTAAAGGTAAAGGTAAGAAAACTGGTTTGTATGTACATTGGAATGGTGGTTATGAAAGCGTATATCCAATCACACAGTATTGCAAATTGAAAGGATATAGAAGTCCAGCGGATGATGATTATGGCTTGGCAAGATTAGCTCAAGTGTATGGCAATTTCTTTGGTGGTATTTGTTCTGTTGGTATTGCAGAAAAATTGCCGGTTAGAATGACGGACGAAATTGGACAAAAAGAATGTTGGGATAATGGTGTTTATGAGATTAATTCCGATTGGGAATTAAGACATTACAATGGTGAAGATAATGTAGATCCGTACGTGAGTGAGGCGGATTTGATTGAGTTCATGATTCACATAAACAACTGTATGCCAGAACATGACAGACTTGAAGAAGCTTATATTCGTGCAGAAGTTGTTCCTGTTGAAAGTCTGAATTTTGGTGATGTTGTTTACACAGACGGAGAAAATCCAATTATGGTAACCGTTAAAGGATACAGTTCTGAGACTTATGTAAATGGAACAAACGTATTTGGAATGCCATATGTAAACTTATACGAAAACGATGGTGTTTACACGAAGAATATAAACAACTATCTGCGTAATAAAACCGTTCGTAAAGTTAGAGAAAGCGACATTCCAGAAAACTTTGCAGAATGTATGGATATTAGGGATTGGCTGATTGAAACTGAAAAACACAAATGCAATTCAGTTGGTATGCCATATTACCTGTTAGGACATGACTTCGATTATGTATATGCCCTGGTATTCAAGAAAGTTGATTATGATTATGTTTGTGCTTTAGCTATGCAGCCAAAAGGCCAACACGAATACGATTTGTCTATGGATTGGAAATATCCAAGATATGAAAGAACCGGAGAGTTATTTATTCACCCTATTTCCATTCCTGTGTTTGGCATTTCAACTGTAGGGTTTGGTATCGCTCAAAAAATGCTGAAAGCATATGACGAACTGCTTTATTTAGTAGGGAAAGGTGTTGTTGTAATTGATTAAACACTTCACAGACGGCAAGGAATATCTGTCCGTGGATAGTGATAATAAGTGTTACATCTTTGAGCGAATTTGCCCTAAAAAAGATTACACTCTTATCTCCTCCTCTTTCCTTGCAGCAAAAAGAACGGCATTGAACAGAAATGATGACTACAGAATGCGGTGGGTTTTGCCAAAAAAGTCCATAGAAATCAATACTATGGTTAATGTTCAGACAGAACCGCCTGTATTGATACCGAAGATAAATTACAGAAACTCAAAGTTGAAACAAAAAACTAGAGTTTTCTCGTAAGGAGTGAATTGATTATGGATTGTAATTTTGATGACTCAATTTATGAGTGTGGATTTGATAGTGTCGTAGCACGGTTTTACGGTTCTCTCGGTATCGAAACTATCGAACAGTTATTGGCTCATCCAAAATATTACGAGAGAATTGACGAAGAATTTGATATCATTGTCAAAGATATGAAACGGCATGAGCAAAATGTAAAAAACGGAGTTGAGCTTATGTATGGCTCGCAATATGAAACCGGATGGGAAGATGGATTTGGATTTGTAAACTTCGGTCCAGACGGAGAATATTATGGAGAATGGGACGAAGAAAAACAAAGAATGGAATATCATTATGTGTGGAGGCTTGGTTGTTTAGAAACGAACTATTATTGGTCAAACGACATATTCTCAATGGATTATGATAATTACGAGGGTTGGTTTGCAATTGATATCTATGATGAGAATTTGAAGGAAACAATCAAAACCGAAATGCGAAACGTATTCTTGAAAATGCTTGGGTATTGCAAAGCTGGACGTTTTGACGATGTGTAAGGTGGTGGTTTGGTGCTTGAAGCTGTGTTGTATTTTGTGATTGCCTTTTTGGCAACAAGCGGTATAATCCCTCTGCTGTTTGAATCTTTCAAAGACACATCTGATATTGATTAAACGGCATAATCGAGAAAGGATAATGGCCATGAGCGTTGTGGAAGAATATGATGCCTTTTGCATCTACGAAGAAAACGGAAAAAAATTTATAAAAATTGATTATTCGCTTGAAGAACGTAGTGATTGCGAATGTAATAAGGACGGAGAATTTTTGTGCTGGGAAATTCATGGGTATATTTTCGCAATACTATAATTAGACGATTTTGCAGAGAGAATTAAATCGGAAAATTTATATGATATACTTTGCAAATTTAACCAGTATTCCGAAGATGCCATTACAGAAAGTGAAGCTATGGAATACATGAATTATGATATGCGTAATTCAACTCGCCTTTTACTTAGTGATGTAAGTCGTGACACTCCATGTGGCGATTATATTTCAGTAATTTAGAAAGGATTTTGATTATGGCTAATTATAAAATTGCAGTTACAGAAACATTCTTGACCTTTGTAGATATTGAAGCAGAGAACGAAGAACAAGCTTTAAAAAATGTTGAGAATATTTATAACAGTGGTGACCATGCAATTCACTTCCCACCTCAATACCCGGAAGTTAAATTTATCACAGTTGCAGAAAGGAAATGATATTATGGAAAAGTTTTTATTAATTAAAACGGACGGTACAGTTGAAACTGTAGAATATGATGAAAAACAAGATAAACTTGATTTTTGGTACGACGCTATTGGGTGCAGTTGTGTTGATATTGTTAATGCATATGGAATTGATAATGTCGTTAGTAGAAGTGAAGATTTCAAGAAATACGCAGAATTGTATTGCTTGATTGCAGACGACGAAGGATTGTTTGCTAAAAACCCACAGATAAATCACATGGCATCCTTAATGTATGGTGTGAGAGAACATGGGCAACCATTGGTTGGCAATATTCTTGTGGCGAAAAATTTACAAACCGACGATGGATTAGAAACTGTTGGTTTGAATGAAGAAGATATTAACTTTTTGAAGGTGTATATGTTTATGAGTTAAGGCGGTGATTGCATGACGGTTTACGAACCATATATAAGAAAATGCAATGTTTGTGGTGACGAAATGTGGGACGGATATGTTGTGCGTGACGAACAATATTTTTGCTCTACTGAATGTTTGCACACAGTATATACAGATGAAGAATGGATGAAGCTTTACAATGAAGATGATTACGTCGGAGGTCCGTGTACTTGTTACACATATTGGTGGGACGAATACGACAATGACGAATTTGACGACAACAGTTATCTGATACCGCACAAAGTCATTGCAAGGGAACTGTTGGATGAATTGGCCACTACTTTGGATGATCACGTGAAATGTATACTGGATAATGGTCGTGTGATTTATGTAGAACCCAAAGACGGGAAATTAGAAGTTAGTTTACTATGCAGCGAACAGGAATGGGACAAAGCATATAGTCAGTTCCACAAGTTCCACTCCCCTGCCCTGTCCAGTTATGTTGTAAATGAAAGTGATGATTTGCCAGGATTTATTGAAATTCTGATGAAGAAAAATATTGAAATATTATTATGTGATTATTATGTGAATAGGAGTTGATATTATGCCACTGTTTGAAATTGAAATTACCGGTCATTGTATTATGCACGTTGAGGCAGAAGATATGGACAAGGCAATTGATGAAATCGCAAATGAGTTTAATCAAGGCGAATTTGAGAATGGAACCGTTGAGTTTGATTGCAACGGTGAAATCGACGAATACGGAGATTATGTAAATAGATAATTTAGAAAGGATATGGAATTATGGCAACAGTAAATTATTGTGAAACGCTTAAGTTTATCAAAAACCACCCTACTCCCCTACTGTCCTGCTGTTTTGATAATGGAGAATACGGGAATGGGTGGTATGTAGATATCTCAGATGAAGATAATACAGAAGCAATGAACGTTGCTTTTAGTAAATCTAAACCTGTGGCTATGGCAATTTGTAATATGCTAGAAAGGGGTATTGAAGTATGTTAGAGTTATTGGTTACTGAAAACGCAGGATTTGAAATTATTGACCGTGTTATTAAAAAAGATAGAATTTATGTTCTCGCCAAAAAAGAATTGGACGGTTGGACGAAGTATGCAACATGGGTAACATATGACGGGAAAGGATTTGACCATGGACATTACTTCCATGACCATCACAATGGCGAAGATGTTTATGCCATTGCTTATGAAGATATGATGGAACGTGCCGGATATGTTAAAAAAGATGATAGAAGTGCATTTGACAAGTTTATGGAACAAGAAGTTGTACATCGTGTAAACGAATTTGAAGAGCATTGGGATTTGGAAAAAGGAACGTTGTCCAATAATGAAAACTTTATGGCTCATGCAGAGAACGGAATTTACAATGCATATTGTAATAATGACGATTTAGGTGACCTTATTAATAATAATCTACAGGAAGCTTACCATGTGTATTTGCTGAGTATCTATAATTTGAAGATTAAGGAGTGATTGTATGAACGCAGTAAGAAAAAGAATTTTGTTGAGTCTCACTGAATATGACAGCTTTCCAGAGCATAAAGACTTGATTGCCTTTTGTGTCTGCAGCGAATCTTTTGAAGATTTCGAGGACGAAGAGAATGGAATTTATCCAGATTTCGACGAAGTTGTGGCTGTGGTCGAAAAGGATTGGCTCTTTGGTTATATGAACATGGATAATCCATTGGAATATCTGCAAAGCGAATACACGAGTGATGACAGTATTGATTGGTTTGACGAAGCAATTAGACATAACAAACTCGTGATGATTAGCTTTAATTAAGGAGTGATTGTATGGAAACTGCTACTCTGTCACAGTACGATGATTGGTATGACATTTGTAAGGAACTTGGTATTCCAACGGATACAAAAAGTGTTGTGATTAAGTTCGAGCTTATTGAAGTGATTGGGGAGATGAATTGATATGGATTATAAATTAAGTTTTGAAACGGCTTTAGAGATTTTACAAAGTCCTGTTTTTGATGACGATTTATCTTACATGGGAGCAGTATGTTTTGTATCAGAAGCATTTAATATGTCGGTTGATAAAGTGTTAGAAGCTATTGGTGAAAAAGATTACTGGTAAGGAGTGAATTGATTATGGATAAGAATTTTAGAGTATATGATGACGACTTATCCCCTGCCCTGCCCACTGTAATTAAGCACATTGAAGATACAGTGTTTTGGTATGCAGACATAACAAATGCATATGATTTCTTTAAAGTATTCGGCGAATCGTTCGATGTGAGAGATTACGAAGAATATGACGATGATAAAGAATACACAATGGACGAGTTGTGGGATATGGCAGAAAGCTATTACTTTGATGAAGTCGCACAAGGATATGCTGAAAGCGACAGCTTCCCTACTCTGTTAAATTCAATTAAACATATTGAAAGACAGTTTGAAATTGATATGTCGGATTGGTATCCAGCAGAAAATCCACATATTGACGAATACATTAGCTGGTTAGTTTACGAATATGATTGTAATCATTTTGGAAGAGATTTGCTTGATGCACTCGTAAAATTATGTAGAGGGTTCGCAGATTCGCATAAAACATTCTCTATTGTAATGAGTGATGTCTTGGATGAAGATACATGGAACTTATTGAATGAAGTTGAATTTGAATTTTTTTAAGGAGAGATTGATATGCCAAACTGGGTAACAAATATTTTAACTGTTGATGCTGACGAAGAAAAAAGAAAAGAGATTTTTGAAGCAATTAAGGATGATACTGACGGATACGGAAGTATCGATTTTAACAAAATCATTCCTATGCCAGAATCGTTAAATATTGAATCCGGCAGCAATGAGGATTATGCAATTGCAATTTACTTAACAGAGCGTTTGACATTAGATCCAACTGCCGTTGGATTGGGAAATTATATTTCAAATATGTTTTGCGAGAATTGGCAGGATGAGGTTATTAATCGCATTCAATCATCAGAATATGTATTAAGCCGCATGGATGATTTATATGAAATGGGAAAACAATACATTTCAAACATTAAAAATTATGGTTTTTCAACATGGTACGATTGGTGCAGAGTTGTATGGGGAACTAAATGGAATGCAACAAGTAATTCATTTGATAAGGAAATGAATAATGACATTCAATTTGATACGGCGTGGAACACACCAGAACCAATCATTATTGGATTGTCTGAAATGTTTCCGGATGTAACATTCACCGTTAAATATGCTGATGAAAATTTCGGTTGTAACTGTGGCGAATATGCTTGTAAAAACGGAGTTGTGGTTTTTGAAGATGTTCCATTTGACGGATCAGAAGAAGCAATGGAATTAGCAAGTGAAGTTCTTGGCTATTATCCAGAATACGATGATGAGGATGAATACGACGAAGAATAAGGAGTGATTGCCATGAAAGAAGCTGTGCAGCATGAGTATGTTGTTCCAGAAAAACGAATTATTTTGTATGAATATTCCGAATTGTCTGAACAGGCAAAGGATAAGGCAAAACAAAATTATTTGAATGTCGAGTTAGACAGCGGATTTAGAGCAAGTGAACTGACAGATTTGTTCAAACACTCTTTCTTGGAATACTTCTTCCCAAACAGTTCTTTAGATGTTGATTGGGATTTGTCGTACAGACAAGGTGATATCGTTAGCGTACATGGAAATATTCAATGGGTAGATATGATTAACTACATCAAGAACTACAACATTGAAGAACATAACGGTCGTCCATTGCGGTTCCATTGGACATTTACTGAGGAAGAAGATAAATTGTTAAACATCTACACCTCCTACCTCCCTATCGAAATCGTAAGAAATAATCGTAATGGATCGATTAGTGACGGTTATTTTTATATAGATTGGTCGTTTGAGTTACATGATAATGACTTTACACTTGCAGATTACAAGTTAATCCAACGACTTGATTCTGTTGTATGTAATGCATTAATGCAATTAACATTGGAAATGCGAGATTTTGGATATGAATTTCTGTACGAAGTATCTGATTATGAAATAAGCGATATGTCAGAAATAAATGAATGGTTATACCTAGAAGATGGTACATTGTTTAACGATTGGTATGATGAATTATTAGATAAGGCGGTATGAGTTATGAAATTTGAATCTGCAAAGGATATGTATGATGAGATTATGTCTGGCGATTTGTACAACAAAGAACTTGAGTTGTATGTGTTTGAGTATAACGACCATGGTGCATTATGCTATTACTACATTGACGAAGAAGAAGCCGAAGAATTAAGAGAAAAGTCAGCCAAAGGCGGAGATTACTGGGGTGCATTTCTTGGTATTGGTGGTTATATTCTTGATGACATGGATTATCATCCAGATAAATATGAAGAAACTGAAACAACTTTGACGGAAGACGAATGGTATGACTTGTACCTCGCACCGTCTTATGAGTTCTGCGAAAGATACTATGAAGATGACGGTTGGGACTATTGTTAAGGTGGTGAAATTATGGAAAAATTAGCTGATGTATTGTCACAGAATATTAAAGATTATTGTGGCATTAAAAACAACACTTATATCCAAGTTGGTGCCAAAACAAATATTAGCGAACGTAACATTCGCAAAATTGTACACCAGGAATGTATCCCTAGAATTGATACCGTAGAGAAAATTGCTAATGGATTGGGTGTTCCGGTTGTGAGTCTGGTAACAAAAAATGGTGTTGTGGACCATTTTAGAAACAACAAATAGAAATTGATTAAACGGCAGGTGTTATTGTGGACAAAACTATTGTTATGGCAATGTACCGGTTTGGTATTGGAAGTGAAACGGATGAATATCCGGTGATTGGCGAAACCGATAAGAATTACATCATTATGAAAGGTGATAAAAAATCAAGAATATCTAAAACAAAAGTAGGAGAAACACTTTATTATCCAGCTTTCTCCTTATCTCATGCGTCTTATATTCAAGTATATTTGTATGATGCTGCAGTTTCAGATGCTATAGAAAAAATTGCAGAATGGTTTGAAAACGAAGCGGAAAGCATCCACAAACAATTGTAATCACAAAGGAGTAATGAATTATGGAAAAGCGTGAAGTAAAAAGAACTATTGAAGAAGTTGTGCGTGTTGAGTATGTTGCCGAGGACGGAACTGTATTCCGCAATGAAGATGAGTGCAAAAAATATGAAGAATCTGCATTGTTTGTTGTTAGTCAAAGATTGAAAAGATTGAACAAAAAATATGCAAGTCAATATTACCTGCTTGATTGTGGATATGACGATAATGAAATCGAAATTTTTGATATCCAAACACAAGAAGATTTGGATGATTTGAAGAAATATTTACATCTCAATCTCTCTAAGCACAGAGCATATGACATTGAAGGGTGTCTTAAATACTTTGATAGCGTAACAACTGGACACGAAGTCATTGTATTTTGGGGTTGCGACAAGGACTGGTGTAACACTTTTGGTGACGGTTCTTTGGAAGCGTATATTAATGCTATCAGAGAAAACTATGCAAGAATTGTAGGTTCAGAACCAAAACAGGATAAGGAGTAATTCTTATGGGGCGGTCCTCTGCCCCACTTACATATTACGAAAGGGGTAATTAATATGGATAGTAAAACGGTACATCTTCATGTAGATGATTTTTTCGACACTGCAAACTGGGCATCTTTTCTTAATCAAGTTGGATTGGTTGATTTTGACGACTGGTCTTTAAACAACTATGCATTGCCTAATGAAATTGAAATTAGATGTGAGGTTGTTGGCGTAGATAATAAATTTACAAAAAACGAACGAATTAAAAAAATGCAATCGTTCAGAAAACGGAAAGTTGAAGAGAAAATCGAGGCCGAAAGACGTTCACAAACAGAACGTGAGGAAATGCTCAAAAAGATTAAAGATTTATCTCCTGTAATTCAAGAAATGATAGATGTTGCAAATGAGTGTTTCAATTGTGATATCCCGCTTATAAAAGATAGTGGTTTCTCTTTTAGATGTTATGAAAACAAATATTTTATGGCAAATCCGGTATCCCATCGTGTAGGTTTTATGTGGGACGCAGAAGCCAAAGACGGGAAGTATGTTTATGAAGTTGCTATTTTGGGCGACAGTGGATATTTGACGGATAGTGTGTACAGTAGTAATGTTGACTTATTTGTAAGTCCAAAAAGATTATTATGTTTTGATAATTACGATAAAGCTTGTGTGTCACCTCCTAATTGGCTGTTGAAAAAATTCATTAATGATTTTGAGAAGTTTAAAAATGCGTTTTATAAGTATGTTGATGAATTTATAGAAAGTGAGTGAATTAATATGAGATTAGAAATTTCAAAAATGATTACATTGTCAACGGCACATATTAGTCCAGACACACTTGATAAATTGGACAACGGCTCGTCCGCTGTTCCGCCGTGCTACAAAAAAGACGAGTTTGGTTATTTTGTGCTATCAAACAAAGATGTTTTGAGTGATTACGAAGATAACGAGTATTTCCCAAAAGATTTAAAACAGTGCGTTGAATTTGCAAGAGTGCATGATTGTGATTGGATTATGTTTGACGGTGACGCTGGCGAAGTTGAAGAACTTGATGTGTATTCTATTACAGGCAAGGTGATTGTAAAAGGCAAAGGATTTGGAAACGAGGCGCTGTAAATGGATAAGAGAAAATTAAACCGTGTTTTTAATGAAATTAAAGAAGCAGCTAAAATGGATTACGCTGTGACAAATACAGATTGTTATGGAGATTGCAACACTTGCGTAAATTCAGAATTAGCATTTGAGTTTGGTGTTGATTCTACTGGTATTTATGCAAAGCATTGGTTAAAAGGTATGAACAAAGGTGAGCCTTGGAAGTATTTAAACGGTGTCTATATTGGACATGACATTACAGAAGAACAGGCCAACATTATGATTGAATTATTAAAGGATAACGGTTATGAAGTTACACCGGAAGAATATGATCCTAGAAAAGCATTTTATATTAAAGAAATGGAGTGATTTGAATGTTTACAAATTTGTTTATCGGATACAACGAAGAAGAAGATTTTAGAGTTTTGATTTGTGCTCTTGATATTGAAGAAGCTAATGAAATTGCACGACAATATGCACATGATTCTTATTTAGAAGGATGGTTTGAGATAAGCGAACCAATCAATGGGATAGATAATGTGAGATTTGATTGTGATTATGTTCTTACTTATTGTGATGATTCATTATAAGGAGTGATTTGTATGTATAAATGTCCCGATTGCGGTTGTCAGAGATTTAGCGTAGAACAGCACTTGACAAGATGTGTTGTAATAAATGAAAAATGCGAAGTGGTTGAAGTTGAAGAAGAAAATATTGACGAAACCTTGAGTCTTAATGATTGGATGTGCATGGAGTGTGGCTACCAAGGCCATGATTATGAATTTGAGATTGATTATCAAGATGATGAAGCTGACGAGGAGTGATTTGAATGTATAAATGCCCTAAATGCGGTAATGAAGATGGTTTTGATGTTTTTGTAGATAGTCCTATATGGGTTATTAATAAGTATGGAGATATTAGTGACACTTATACACATTTTCCAGATGGTTTTAACACTACAATGTGTCCTGATTGTGGATATACTGCAGACTTGTGTGATTTTGATTCTATGAACTTTGAAGCTGACGAGGAGTGATTGTATGTTGGCATTACTAAATGCGTCAATATTATAAATGGATAATTTTATTGGGAGGTAATTATATGGAATGTCCTATTTGTAAGAATACAATGGGTTTTGCATTTGGTACTTGTTGTAAATGTGGTTATAACTATCTTGACCATACGTACCATACCATTGAAGTTAGTACGGAAATTTTGGAACAGATTGTTTCTCCAGAGATGTTTGACTATCTTGTGGCAGAACACGAAAGATTTAAGAAACGATAAAATGACGATTTTACAGGAGTGATTAAGTATGTTACAACCAATTGTTACTGGAATGATTGTTGACGGGATAGTGAATATTGCTTATGGCGGTAATTCATATCAAGTTGAAATTGCTCCGGAAGATGATGATATTGAAGTATATTGGATTAAGGACGGTATCAATAGCGTTGAAGTAAAACCTAGCTGCAGCCTGTTCGACGTGTTAAAACGAACTGCCATGAGGTTTTATTACGGAGATTAGAAAGGATTGAGATTATGAATATCAACAATTTAGTGAACTCTCTATTCTTTGAAATTGATGCGAACGGAGAATTTTCGCAAACATTGCCAAATGGTAGAGTTGTTTGGGCAGAAACAATTGACGACGAAGAATACTTCTCTACTCACATTTTAATTGAGCTGCGTTGTAGTGAAGCAGAATGGGATATGAAAAATAGTGAGTATGCAGAGCGTAGAGATCCTGCAATTATTCGTTATATTGTTAGCAAGTATGATAATATTGAAGATGTTATTCGAGTTTTGATTATGCGTAACACAATAATTCCAATCAAAGCTATAGACATAAATATTAGAAGCAAACTCGACACTATTGGGTATGACATTGAATTATTGTTGGGTATGGTGCCGTCGAATATTGAAAATAATACTTTATCTGAATTGTTTGAAATTTTGGAAAAAGCAATGACTACTATCAACAATCTTAAAGAAGGTGGAATAATTTAGAAAGGATTGAGATTATGGAACGTGTGATTCAATTTAGTTTCGATGTAAAGTTCGACGATGACGATGTGTATCCATGGAAACCACTGGAACAAGTTTTAGATGAAGCTTGTAAAAACATGGGTTATGAATTATTAGGCTTCTGTTTTTCGGAAGATATGACAGAAAAATATACAAGTTATTGATTAAACGGCAATATAGAAAGGATGTAAAAATCATGGAATTATGGATTACAAAACACGGCGGAAAAATGAAAGGAATTGACAGCATATCAACCAACTGTCTGCTTAACCCACATTGCACTGAACGACAGGAAAACAAAGCGTTGGTATGCAGTAAATGTTATTCCAAAAAATACTTGATGCTCAGACCGGCATTGAGAGAAAAATTAACCATGAATACGGAATTGTTGACACATGGTATTATCGATGAAAAAGATTTGCCAATTATTAATAGTGCAATTTTTAGATTGGAATCTTTCGGAGATTTGGTAAATACAACACAGATGATTAACTATATCAACTTGTGTTACAAAAACCCACACACAACATTTGCGTTATGGACTAAGAACACTCATATTTTGCATGAGGTATTTGATGAAAGATTGATTGAGAAACCGGATAATTTAATTGTCAACTTCTCCTCCCCTGTTCTTAATATGCCAATCACAAGTGGTATTCCAAAATATATTGACCATGTGTTTACGGTATATGAAAAGAAATATTTAAAGGATCACGATGTTAATGTTAATTGTGGTGCTAAAAACTGTCTTAAATGCAAGATTTGCTACACAAAAGGTACTGATTATTTTGTAAACGAAATTTTGAAATAGCGAAAGGACATGATATTATGGCTCACGCTAATTATTGTGGGAGTGGAATTGAATGCAGCGATTGTAAAATACACGAATGTCCGGTAGATTTAACGATGCCCTGCTCCCCTAGTTGTAAAAATTTACATGAAAACATGATAGATATTAGAGCTTGTGCAAAAGCCGGTTGCATAGATAACCTCTGCTACATGTTTTACGGCGAATACGACGAATCTCGTACTGATGATTATTACATTAACAGATTATGTCGTGACTACTTATTAGATAATGGCATGGCAATTTACCCATACAGTGTTGAACACCGTAAATTGTACACTAGAGAATATGCCACAGACATTGTTAACCTGGTCGAAGATGTTTTGGACCGGTATGGGATTAAGGTTCCAAGTCCAGAAGATGATGAACGTGACGAAGATAATTCTGCTGCATTCTATGGGAGTGTGTACAGTGAATTATTGGATAATATTGAAGTATTGTTGATTCGTGCAGCTGAGGATGCCAAATATGGTATTGTCATTCAAGAATATTGCCCAAAATTTGATTAAACGGCAAAGGATGTGGATATTGTGATAGAAGTTGTTAAACAATATGTAGAGTACGAAGCTGACGATGGCAGAGTGTTTCATACAAAAGAAGAATGTATGCAATACGAAGAACGTCGTGCAACAGAATTAGAAAAAGAAAATGAATTTTTAGAAAAATATAATTACTTAATGGGGAATTCTTGGATCCCTAGTTATGACAGTATTCCGCCACACACATGTGAAAATGAAACTTTTTCAAGCGATGTTGGTTTTATATGGTTTGATATCAAAGATAAAAAAAGTTACGACATTTTCGAGGAATTTTTTGGTGATGCAGAATATGGGTTGATTTGTCTTGAACATTGGTATTTCGAAATGGAAGACCTTTTTTATCACAAGAAATTTCCAAAATACAGCGAGACATATGTTTATAGTTTTAAAAATATTTTGGAAAGCATTCAAGGATATCTAAAACAATTTGGATATGAAGCTTCGTTTAGTAAAGTTGGTGAGTGATATGTTTATTGAAACTGAATCTATTCGTCGTGTTGACGATTTGGGTAGAATTGTTATTCCAAAAACAATTCGTGAAAAGATAGGTATAAATGACGGAGATCCGTTTGTTATTTGTTACAACGATCGTGGTGTTTTCTTTAAAAAATACAATGACCGTGAAAATCGTACAAGAAATGCAATTGATATTGTGTGTTCGGAATGTTCATTAACGGAAGATGACTGTGATTCTTGCCCTGTTATGAAAATATATAAGAACCTAGGTGGTGAGATTTATGGATATTAATAGATACACTGGTTTGGTAAATAGAGAAATTGACATTGGTGTTTTTGATAATGTTGATGATTATGACAGACACAGATTATTGTTCTACGAAATTCATCACTATTTAATAGACAAATGTGTTAGTTATGAACCGGATAAATATGAAATTCAAGATTGTGGCTGGGGTTTTCATTCTTATGTTATAACCGGAGAGAAAACAATGAAAGAAACAATCGTCGAAGGATTCGATTTGGTGTATAACACTGAAGTTACAGATGAAGATTACGAAGAAGCTTATGAACGATTCAAACACTTGTTGGATATTAAAAGATTCCCACAAACTGTTGTTGATTGGGCGGAATACATTGTGAAAAACAATATCAAAAATGAATATTCAAGTAATAGAGAAATTTTCACAAAGTGCGTTAGAAAAGAATGTGAAAATATCATTGAAATCCTCTCCCGCCCTATTCAAACATTAGAAGAAACGGACAATTATTTTAACCACATCGAAAACGAAGATGGAAAATCATATCGTGATTCTTGGGGAGACATAATCATGTGGTTTGACGGAGTTGATGTTAAGCGTAATTTTGTTGGTGTTGAGTATAACTTCTGTATTGACGGCGACGAAAATTGCAGTGCGTTTTATTTAATGTTCGACACCGAACCGGAAATTGAAAACGAATATTATGACGGATATTACATTTATACGCTTACTGATTATTGTGAACATTACGAAATTGACTTTAACGATTCAGATTGGAGAGAAAAGGCTAAAGCCGCTGCGTACAATGCAATACTTTCCATGATTGATGAGAAAAAAATTACTGAGTCTGGATACGTTTATATTTAAGGAGTGACGGACATGCACATTGATAAACTGATTGAAAGGCTGGAAAGAGTCAGAGATGAAATACCAAACGCAAATGTGTATTTTACAGTAGAACAAAACGGATTATCTTTTGAAGCAAATTTTGAAAATTTATATATTGATACAGATAGTGACGATGTTGAGATGCTGTTGATTTATAAATATTGAAAGGAGTGACGGATATGAAATTACACGGATTTGTATTTGCAAGTAATGACGACGATTGGACATATGTTGAGGTTTTTCAAACATATGAAGAATGCGTTGATAAAGCATATGAAAAATATAAAGAGTTGTGGGCAGATAATTTAGATTGTTATAACGAAGACGGTGATTATTGCTTTGACGATTGCATTGATGATTTTAATAACGAGATTTCTTCTAAAAGAGAATTTACAGAGAATTTTGAATCTTCTAATGTTGTTATTCAAATGCCAGATTACCACGTTTGGTGCAATTATCACATTATTGAACTTGATATTTAAGGAGTGGTTTGCATGGAGAAATCAGACATTCATGTAAAGAAAGTATTGGCTTGTGTAGTGTTTGATAAAAATTACTGGCAGCGTGAATATAACCAACAACTTTATGTTGCAGATTATTATCTCAACAACGACTTAATTGCGGACGAGATCGATGATTGCGGTGGTTGGGAATATTTCTTGGAAGAATGCAATCGGCATGGATATGAGTTTTTCAGTTTCTTAGACGAACGTGGAAATGCAAAATATGCCACATACCTTTCTGATTCCGTCATTTCTAATGGTGAGTACGGAGAACACAACAGAAAAATATTAGAACAGTTAGGAGAGATTTGAGATGATTACTTTAGCTTGGGCTGATATGGAGAAATACACAAATGGCATTGATGTGTTTTCTAACGATTATATTCCAGAAAATGAAGATGTTAGTTTGAGAATGACATTTGATAATCCCATAGATCTCAAACATGAGTGGGATAAAATTTCAGACTGGCCAGTTTCTATGTGGTACTGGGTGCTAGTTGATGACAATGATTTGATTTGTTCTGGTGGTTGTAGCCCAACAGATTTAGAAGAAATTATTATTCCGTGGTTTGGATTAGAATCAATATTAGAAAATGAGGAGAGATTTGAGACGGTAGAAATGGCCCACATCATTTTATATGCAGACGAATTTGATTATGCTGTTTGGGAAGAATATTGTTCTATCTGTCAAGAATCTCCAAGTGCAATTTCATTAAGGATACCATTTAATATTTTTGATGTAAGGGCAACATTCGACGAAGAAAATGAAAATGAGGAGTGAACTATATGCCAAAACGTGTTTTTAGTAGATACATGGTCGAATTTGATAAAGAAGAAATTGATGTTTTATTAAAGGCTGCAGAGATTCTTAACAAAAACAATATTGATCCGGATAAGAGTATTAGACAAAATTGGGGATCCGGATTTGTTGATGAACTTGAGTTTATTTCTAGACAAATCTACGATTTAGTTGAGTTTGGATATATTAGAAAGGATGTGTGATTTATGCCAGTAAAATATATGTCAGCAACAAAAACTTATAAAGTATGTGGAGAAAATGGACAGCCACAACGAGAAAGTTTTAATGAATCATATATGCATGATTTTAGTGATAATTACTTAGGGACACGGATTATTGAAGTGTTCAACGCAGATTTAACTGGAACAAATGAATTTAGTGTCATTCGCATCACACGCAATACATATGAAGAATGCGTTGATGAATTAAGCGGACAAGTAACAGACGGTATTTTTGAAAACTACGAAGTTGGCGATATCTTTGAATTGAATTTAGAAGCAACGGAAAAATTAGTCGATGCGATTGCGGAATGGGCCATGTGGAATGAATGGTCGGATTACGATTTTATAGAAGCATTAAAATCGATGGGTATTGATTACGTTGATATGGTTCTTATTGGACGTGGTGACTATGCAACGAAGTATTTCTTTGAACATGATAATTTTGATGAGGAGTTTAAAGAAACAAAAGATATAGAGCGTTCACTGTAATTTGTTTTTTCAAACGTGGGGTGCTGTTATGATGGATGAAAAAAGGTTAAGAGAATTATTAAAAATAGCTGTAAATCATATCGAAAATTTCGAGGATAAGGAAAGCGCCAAGGTATTAAAATCCCTTGGTTTTACAGCAGATGAATTGGCAGAAATAAATTTTGAGCTAAATATGACTGATTTAACACAGGAACAAGCTTTTATGTTATATGGTTGTACTATTCACCATGGGGAATGTATCTGGGAATTAACCTATGCCGGAAATGAGTATATCTTTTCAGACTTTAGAGAAGATGAATCGAGGCCTAATGGATATTTTACAAAAAATATTCCATTACAAGAATTTTCTCATTATTTTTATTATGATGAGTCAAGAGATGTATATACCGGTTATGCATGGTATAGCCCTACAGAGAGTTACGTAGATGATTTTAATTCTCTAGAAGAATGTTTGGATTGGTTGGTGCTGGAACATGATGATTTTGATGAGGAGTTTAAATGATGAAATTAACTTTGGATGTTCCACTTGAGAAGTTTAGATATTCTCTTGTTGGAGATGGCTACTTATTAGAAGAAGTTAAGGGTATGACAGATGAGCAACTGGTTACTATTCTAAAAGACCGAATTCGTAACCATATCGAAGTTGAATATTATAAAACACTCAAGTACGGGTTATTAGATGGACGAGGTGAATGATATGAAAAAAATTATGGTTTATGATATTGTAGCTGAACGGCTTGAATTGATCGCAGAAGAAAACGATACAACTATTGCAGAAATCGTAGAGTTGTTAATGGATTATGTGGATGAAATGAAAGACGACAATGGTCTTGTATAGGAGTTGATAGTATGTATATTGGTAAAAATAATTACAAATCAAACTGGGAACTTATATCGAATAACTTAAGTTATGATGTTACGAGTATTAATTTTTACAATAACGACAAAGTTATTGTTACGAATTCTAGCGGATATCTTGTAGATAAAAACGGACATTATATTCCTGGTATCGAATTGCCCGTTGAAAAAATCGGCAGAAAAACAAAAGAAAAATTTGACGGCAGCGTATTCATTATTAGTGCTGGCAAAGATTTATGGGGTGGAAAACAAGCTGATTTATATATTCCGGCAGATATGTTCAATATTAAGTTTGTCAAGTATGGGTTGATATCAAGTACAATATGTGCATTTTACACAGGAAAATATGCCGACTATGAGTTTTCGTTCAGAGAATCTATTAAACGTACCGATGCAAATTTGTACACCATTATTGGAGATTACGAGAATTTGCATAACCAAACTTGTGATTATATTGTTATGAATCATCCAGAAGAAGTATTAGAACGGTTAAAGGATATGCAGAATCTTGTTAAGTCTTTCATCAACGAACAAGAAAGACAAAAACATTTAACTATTGATGATGTTATTGATGAGTTGCCGGACGAAAATATGTACGCATTAGTAGGCTATGACAAAGACAATGACGTTTACGAAATAATTGAAAGACATTGGGATATGGAATATCTAAAACTTAAAGGCAAAGACGCCGTCGAAAACGATCTTACATCGTTAAGAACTTTACAACCGTATGATTGGTTTAAAATTGTAAGTGCAAGTGATGTTGAATACCCAGATGCTTATTATTGGACATCTTACGAACAAACAACAAATTGAGGAGGAACAAATTATGAGTATGAGAGATTATGCGTTGCATGATTACGGAATGTTGTTGGACGACGAAGCGGCGTTAATGCTGGCCAATGGTATTGGATATATTCTTGACGATCATAACCCTATTGAAAGTGCTAAACAAGAATTGTATGAGGGTGGATATTGCGAATATATCGGAGAATTTACTGGCGAAGCAATTGGCATATCGGACAATGGACTTGGAGATTGGAGTAATACAATAGAATTTCATGGTGATACGGTTCATTATATTGTATTAAGATACCCCACTCTATTCCATGCTCCATATAAAAATATGGACGACGTTGTTGATAAATTGAAAGAAAAGCTTGGAGAATATTTGCCGGACGATTTTGATTATAGAAGTAGAATTTGCGAGATCGTCGGAACTTATTTTGGATAAGGTGAAGCTTATGGAGATTATATATGTACTGCCAACCATTTACACAATGAAAGGCAAACGAGTTGTAATGGAATACCGTACTTTCAACGATATACTGGACCGCAGAACCAGGTTTTACAAGAAAAACAAAGATTATATCGTTAAAGATATTCCGAAATTTAATGAATTGCTAAATGACAAGAATTTTGGGATTGCGAGAAAAGATAATAGAGTTATTCTACCAAACGGAGAAACAGCGTTTGCTTTTCAAAGCGCATTAAAAGAACTTCTGGGAGAGTAAGGATGTAAAGGGGTTATAGATTATGGGATTAGATATGTTTTTATTTAAAGCAAAAAGAGTTAAAGATATTACAGCTAGACAATTAGTATGTGTAGACAGTTATCTTGAATATTTAGAAAGACCAGATGAATACAAAGATATCGAAATGATTGAATGGTGTGGTGTCGACATTAGTGAAGTTGATATGTCTTTAGTGGATGATTATAGATGTGAATATGTTGATTCAGATTCTATTTATGAAGAAGTTGCATATTGGAGAAAGAGAAACCACATTCATAAATGGTTTGTAGATAATGTTCAAAATGGAGAAGATGATTGCGATTATTATGAAGTAACAAGAGAACAATTAGAAAAATTACTTGAAGTTTGCAAAGAAGTTATGAGTGGTTTTGCATCAATTGAAAGTTTGTTACCTACAACATCTGGATTTTTCTTTGGAAGTACAGATTATGATGAATGGTATTTTAATGCTGTTGAATATACAATTGAAGCTATTCAAGACGTATTGAACACGACAGACTTTGAAAATGAAATGATTATGTACCATGCTAGTTGGTGACAAATATGATGAAGATTATTATTTATGTGAAGAATATAGGATTGAGCGTTGGTAATTAGGAGTGTGATTGAGCATGGAAATTTTAGAGATTGCTTACGAACTGTACAAGCTTGAATGGCTGCAAGAATTTATTGCTCCTCAAGAACTGTTTGATGCGTGGCAAGAATATTACGACTACGTCATTGAATGTATTGAAAATGACGAACATGAATTGTCTTTTTCCGGTTGGTTGTGGGAATACAACAACGGATTTAAAGGAATGATGTATATAAGTATTGATGAGTTTGAAGATAATGAGTTTGAAAACGCAAAATACATGAAACATTTGCTGAGTGAAAAGCAGTTTGAAATTTGGAAAACTATAAGTACATTTGGATAAGGAGTGTGAGAATATGAGAAGCAAAGAGGTTTGGATTAAATACAAAGATGGTAGCGTTGAAGTGTCTAAGAATTGTGTTTATACGGAAGAAGATTTGATTGGGTTGCAAATTGGACTTTCTTATATTGGTGCTAAAATCATCAAAATTGTTTAGGAGAGTGAGATTATGGAATATTTAGGTTTAACAAAAGAAAGATATGAACAAATGATGGAATATTGGGGGCAAGACGAAGAACAAGTTGCATATGTAGTAAGTGAATGGGGTATTGAAAACTGCAATAAAGGATATGCAATTTTTGATTTTGACGGAACTGGAATGTTGGAAATAGAAGCAATTGGCGATGTTGGTTTTTTTGATGATGAAGTGGCTACAATGTGTTCTATCAAAGATGGTATTAAAATTATTCCTGTCGATGAACTTCCAGAGAATTTTGACAGAAGATATTTAGGTTGGATTGACACAGAAGAAAATAGAAAAGCAATTGAAGAATATTGTAGTAGAGATAATTATTATTGTAATGGAAATTCGTTATAAAAATGCGTTTAAAAGGAGCGTGAGATTATTAAATGTTGAAACTATTGTATGTTAGTGGTGGTTTGTTTGTATTAAGCCTGTTTGCATTTAATGAAATTTTCTTAACAGTTGCGTTGACCTTGTTCGTTGTTGCAGTTGTATTGAATTGTTGTAAATTGTGGGAAGGACAAGATGTTTTTAATGTAGTGGCAAATAAGTCTTTCGATAATGCTAAGAAATATTTTAAAAACAAGAAATATGGGAAAGCAGCTGTATATTCAATGGCATTTCCAATGGTTGTTACTGGAGTTGTAATGGTGATTTTAATACTTTGCTGTATGTGGTATATGAGTTTGGGAGCGTGAAATTATGAAAACATTCTATGTTGTTGGTGTTTTTAATGATAGAGAGTGTGTTTGGAAATACGATTGTGAAAGTGAAGAATTATGTATTGCTAATTTTGAATTAATGGGAGTCGATATTATTGAAATAGCAGATGCAAAACACACACATCTATGTCCTTATTGTAGTGGAATTGCAAATGGTACTGACCATGACCTATTGTGTGATGATTGCCGATCTGTGTTTGGACATTATTTTTATAGTGAATTATAAGAGAGGTGTTTGTTATGGATATTTCGAGAAATTATATGGATAGCGATGTTGGTAAAACAATTTGGAGCAGAGGACGTGAAGAAAAGGGAATTGTTACTAAAGAAAGTGAAAGATATTGTGCAGCATGTGGCTGGCATTCTTGTTTAATCGTAAAATGGGAAGATGGAACAAGAACAAAACCATGTACGGCAGGAATCAAGCGTCTTGAAAATGGTGATTTGGAAATTGAATAGGAGCGTGAGATTATGAAAACACATGCTACTAGCGCTGCGTGTCCAAAATGTGGACACTATATGCACACGTCGGATGTTGAGGGTTATGCATTTGTTTGTTATGAATGCGAAGAAAATTTCTACACGACAGAGATTGGTGGAAATCTTGCTGATTTACATGAACTTAACGTAGAAATGACAGTTGATAATTATGAAAAACATCTAGAATCTCTGCAGATTTTAACAAGTAGATATAATTGCGATTTCCTGGGATTTGATGATGTTGATTGTTACAATGGAACTGATGTTGGATTATGTGATATTGGTTGGTTTCCAGATTTTCCAGACAGTGATACGCTGAATGAGTTTTGCAAGGCGTTAAACGCATTAATTGGCAAAGATTGTGAGTGGTAGGTGATTAAAGATGATTAAAAATAAAAATATTAGAATAGTTAAAGAAGATGCAGTTGTTGGCAATGGATGTAATAAATGTGAAAAGGCATTTGGTTGTGGGTATGATGATTTTCAATATCCATTTACAGTATCCTTTTGTAGCGAAGGGGAATATAAAGTTGTTATCAAAGGTAAAAAGGCAGAAGTTGTAAAAGTAAATTAATCACACAAAAGAATGAATTTAAGGAGTGATTGGATATGGAAACGTGGATTGTAATTGAATCTTTTGAACGAGATATGGGTTTGATTGGTGCTTTTGATAATTATGAAGATACTTTGAATTGTATGAAAAATGCGTTTTTTGAAGTGTTTAATAACAACTTTCCAGATGATGAATTTAATGAAAATGAAGAAAGCGATTATTTTTGTGGTGTAAAATCTGCATGGTTAAATGGAAGACACGGAAATTTTGATTGGCAGATTTTCAAAATTTAGGAGTGATTAGATATGGCTAGATGGTGTTTTACTTGTTATAGAAATAAATTAAATGAAACATGGCAATCATGTGACGCTAGTTGTCCTATATTTGGAAAGGGTATTGACGAATTAGCAAAGATTGTTCTTGGTATAGATATGCTGATTAAATCTGACAAATAGTGAATTTAAGGAGTGATTGGATATGGATTTGGAAATTATTTCAGATAACGTATTTGGTTTTTTAAACACTGCCCCTCTGCTTCCTCTCAAATTTAAAGAGGATATCGTCAAGGATATTCATTTATGGAAGTTAAACCAAAGTTGCGGTTTTGTATTGAATGATTATTTTGACAATTTGGACAAAGAGTACGGTTTGTATATGGCTTATGAGATGTGCGTATACGGAAAAGAAATCTTTATTGAACTGAACGAAGTTACAGAAGATGAGTGGGAACCGTGCGGTAGCTATAATGCAGGATTTGATGTGGTTTCTGATATTGATCCAGTTGGATTGTTGGAAGCCGTAGAATATTATTTACAACAACAAGGAGTGATTTAATATGTTAGATTCTTATAGTTTATATTGTGAATCGCAAGAAAAATTAAAACGAAAAGAATATTTGCTGAATATGGCACTCAACTATATTTTTGACGTTGTCAATGACAATGAAGAGTATTTGAGAATCTGTAAGGATTCGTTGATGATGACACCTGCGGAAATTGAAGAAGAAAAAAATAACATGGGATACGATGAATTTGAGGAGGAATAATTATGGATTTGGAAATGATTTTAGATAATGCACTTGGTGCTTTGAACGCTGCAGAAGATCAATTAAATTACTTTTTGAAAGACGAAGATGAAAGTTCCGAAGGATTTGCAATTCTTGAGGATGTTAGAAAATCCATTGATGACTTACATGGTTTATTTGATAAAATTCACTACGCCCTCTGCTTTGCAACTTATGCTGGCATTTGTGAAGCAACCGGCGGTTATGATTTTACATTCGGAACAGATAGCTGGGAAATGAGAAATGAGTATCTAAGCTGGGCGGATGATGTTGATATGGATGCAGCTAAAGAATATTTATATGAAGTTCTTTCAGATGTATTTGATAAAAAGGTTGAAATCTATAAGGAGTGATAAATCATGACTGAAACAAACGGTTTAATTTTTAAATTGTCAGAGGATAATGAGATTTTATTTGACGACTACGAGGTCGATGACGGAACACCATGGGCTTATCTATGTGAATCGTGTAAGCAGAAATACAACGTACCGGACAAATACTTGGACGACTCTCCGATAGGTGGTCCGTGCAGTGTTTACGGATGCTACAATGAAAACGCATATTATATTGATATGCCTAGTGAAATGTGCAAACGAGTAAAAATAACAGACATTTTTGAAGTTCCAAGTACAGAACAATTTAAAGAATTTATGAAGTTTGTTGAATTTGCATACGACAATGCACATACAGGCATGGGTTGGAAATGCAATGACACATTCGAGAATGGATATATTTGTGCGTTAAATGACGTGCTTTCTATGTTAGGATTAAATATTGGAGGTGATTTAATTGTTGAAGTTAAATGACGAATCGTTCTTCTGGTCCAAACAAAACGTATTCTGTTTTGATTTTGATTATGGCGAAGATGGCGACGGCGAACATTGTTCTTTAATGTGTACTTATTTAGCATCTGAAGATGAATATGTGTTTGAGTACGCTTATAAAGACGGCTCCTACGCCCCTGCTATTTTACCTTACGAGGAAGAAGAATTTATTAAATGGATTATGATGACCAGGATGTGGAGTTGCAAATATAAAGAAGTTGGTGATTAAAATGGTTAAAGGATATATTGAACGTCTTTACATTGAAATTGACGGTGAACGCACAAAATTGAATGTTGTAAGTAAATTATTAAACGAAGAAGTTGCAATTTCCGGACCGCTAAAGAAATTTGAAACGTTTGAAGAATTGTGCGATTTTGTTAAAAAGAATCGTATTCCAGAAATGTATTATATGGAAACTCCACTCAGACACACACCTATGGTCTATTTGGGATACGCTGGAGATATTGGAGCAGGTAAAATTAACAAAGATACTTTCTCCCCTACTACTTCCATTATTGTTGAATACAAAGAATTCAAGCCAAGCCTTGACTTTGTTATTAAATCAGATGCTGAATTAGCATTAAAATACATTAAAGAAAGGATGAGATAACCGCATAAAGGATATAGAATTTTTTTCGGATTACATCTATTTTTGACTAAACGGCAATAAAAAGAACATATTTACATTAAAGGGGTTAAAAACTATGAATACAAATACAAAAATTAATCAAACTGATATAAACAGAGCAGTATTTGCGGGTAAGTTGGTGCTGAGTGGAAACAGCCATGAAAGAATTTGCGATATTTTAAATATGAATCCTAAGTCTTTGGACCGCATTATTAATGTGCTGCTCCCACAGGTCGATAGACCATTATATGAAGAAGTTATGAATTATATTAGTTCTGAACATGAGGAGAAAGTGAAGCGTATGAAATCAAATGTTGAAAATAAATCGGATATGACAGATAACACTTTGGATAAAGATATTAAAGCAGACGAACCGGTTGTTGTAGAAGAAAAACAAACAAAAGAAAAAACAACTATGAAACGTCCGGATGGTATGACTAAGGAAGAAATGGCTGAAAAAATTGCCGATTACATTATCGAAAACAACTGTACAATATCGGAAGCAAACCGCCATTTCGGTATTTCTGCTGCAAATATGCATTATGTAAATAATGTGTTACCAACTGTTAATGAAAAGAAATTCAAACAGGTTCGTAATATTGTTGATTCTAAAAAGAAACAAAAAACATCTGCTAACGTAACAAAAACTGGATTAGAAAAAGTTACCTATGAATTTAAAGGAAGTGACGGCGAGCCAATGTACAACAGTACAGCTATTTGCAAATATGTTTTGGATAACAAAATCTGCAGTTTAAACGACGTAGCAAAACATTTTGGTATTTCTGAAAATGAAGCGTATGAAAACATTCAGTACATGGAAAGACTGGATAAAAACAAATACGAAGCTGTATATGCCATTGTTATTCGTGGCCATTACACCGGAGAACCATACACCAGAAGTAAAAGCCGTGCCGATAAGGTACAAAACTGCCACAAAATCTGTGATTATATTATTGCAAACAAAGCCAGAGTACAAGAAGCTTCTAGATTCTTTGGTGTTGAAGCGCAGACTATTAGAAACTCTGTTGAAATTATGGCAGAACATGATTATGACAAATACCTGGCTGTAAAAAATATTCAAATGTTAAACAGCAACGGTACAAAAATCAAACCTAATCCAAATGCTGTTGTTGATGATCCTAGCATTGCTTGTATTAAAAATGACACAGGATTTGAATCTGCCAAGGATTTAGAAAATGAAATTCCGGCTATAACTGTTGATGTTGCAGAAGAAGTTTATGACGAAGAACCAGATTGCGATGTTATTGAAGAACCAAAAATGACATTATGGCAGAAAGTTAAATATATCTTTGGTTTTGGTAGATAAGGGAGCGTTGTTTATGAGAGAGATTTTAGTAAATGACTTAATTAACGTTTTGCGTGGAGAATGCAATGTGGTTTACGAGTTGAACGCAAACGAAGACGAAAAGATTTATGGATTGTTAAAAACAAAAATTAGTGAAAAAATCTCGTTTGTTCATATGACAAAAATTTGGAAAAGCGCATATGCAAGTGAAATTTCACTACTTGGATATTTTATTAATGACAGTGTTTATTTACCAAGAACTCATTATCCTGCTATTTATGTTTCAGAACCAGATAAAACATATAACGGCATTACTATTGTCAATGAGGAAAGTGTAAGAAATGATATGAAAGCTACACTTGATGATTATTCCAAGAAGCTAATTGATGAATATCATTTTACTAAGTATAAAGGAATTCAAATTGACGATTATAGCTTAAATTATGAACGTAGATGCATTGAATTAGAGATAAGGATGTCTGCTATTAAACGTGGAATATCGTCCGTTAGAAACGAAATAAACGACTCTGTGATTAACTTATATGGATATGTTGACTCCGAATGTGATCTTATATTATTTTTACATGACAAAGAAAAATTCTGTGAAACAATCGTAAATAAATATGTAAATAGTCGTTATTCCGCAGAAAGTTTAGAATCGATTCTGAGCAGGTTTATTTGGTCCAGAAACGTCAAACTTTATTATTTAGACCAACTGGTCAATGATAAAGATTTCGTGTGTTTAAACGAAATATACAAAGTCTTAACTGATAATGATTATAAAACATGTAACGTTACTGTTATGTCGCACAAAAATAATAACGGCGAGCAGTTTGAATTTGAATTTAAAATAAAGACTGATGCAATAAAACGGATTGTATACGAAGGATATATTTATCATTGGGATTTGACTCCAGAGGATAGAAAAATATGGAGTGACACTAATGTTTTAATCAATGGCGCTAGTAAAAACATTACACTAGAAAATATCATGCAGCTACGACATGGTAAAAAGATTATTTGGAAACGGAGTGGATATAATGAGTAAGAAAGGATTACCTAAAACAAAGAAAAACACCAACGAAATTTACGAAGCTTATTTAACTATGAATGGCCGAATTTTCAAAAAAGTATTACTAACTAAGAATAGCGAGCTGTTTGATGAATTAATCAATATGTGATATAATTTTAAATATATAAAATCTTAGGAGGATATAAAAATGGATGAATTAATTTTATTAAAATTACCACAGGCAAAAGGTTGGATTGAAATTGAGGACAATGAAGATTTATTAGGAATTTCCAGAGTTCTGCAGGGTGCTTATGGTTATAAAGTTGACAGAGATCAGTGTGAAGTTTCCGGCGCCTCTGCTGAAATCGAAGAAATTATTTTTGGTTGGTTATGGGACGACAGCGTATGCGAAAACAGAGATGAAAAAGAAGTTGCAACAAAAATAATGCTTCCTGGATCTGATGTGTGGTTTGCCGCAACAAGTGAAGATATTATGTCTGCACGTATTATTTTGAATAACGCTTATGGCATTGAAATCACACCAGAAAACACTAAAGTTAAAGTCGATGTTCCGGCGCTGCAGGAATACGTAGATGCAAATATTTCTAAAGTTAAGCCAGGAATGTGGAAAAACCTCCTCTACTCTTTAAGCGTTGCAAGTGCAGACATGCTTAAATATGACGAGCCTTTGAAAGATGCTATCAAAAGAGTTGACGGTTGGTTAGAAAAATAAAGTCTGGGAAGTGCAAAATTCCCTATTGACAAAACTTGATTAAACGGCTATTATATATAAAAGATCGTTGATTGATTAAACGGCCAATTGTAAATAATTACGCATTGTTGTGGAAGTCACTTTCAAATACAATTATTATAATTAATTGGTTATGTTCTGGAGGTGACTACCATGACAATGCGAGAAAATAAATTGAAAAGGGATGAATTTTGCATGGATAAGTTATTTTGGTTATTGATTCCAGAGAGTCCTCTAAGTTATTTGTATTGTGTAACCGGAAAACTACAACAAGTTGTTGAGGACATGATTTGCTTTCTTGATGATAAGAAAACGGACGCAGTTGAGTCACTGTACAATAAATTACATGAAGGCGAGGACGACTAAAGTGTCAAATGTAGATGTAAATCCATATGTAGTTGATTTAGAAAACAGAGTTGCACACGCATCAGAAATACTGTATCGATGGGGACAGGTTGACGGTGACCATCATAAAGCGTGGGTAATCGACCAAGTATTGCGCACACTATGCGGATGTGAATTCGATTTTGAATTGGGATATTGCCCTACTGGCAATCAAGAGTATATGGATTGGATCCATGACTACTGTTATGTAGATGGGGAATACGAATATGATTGGGATACTGGAACTCCATAAGTGAGGTTCGATATGAATTTTAAAGAAAAGTTATTTAATTTTCTATTTTTAGACACGGGAAATACAGTTGCTGATGCATTTTGTGCAACTTGTATTTTTCTTGGATGCATTTTATTTCTTGCGTTTTTTGTTACTTTTATATTATCAAACTATTATACAGTAATTGCGACTATTGTATTTATAATCACGTTTGTAGTGTTCTACTGGTTGTTTAGTAGAAAATAAAAATCCACCAGCCAACGACTGATGGATTTAGGTTCTTAACTGAACCAGTTCAGTTAAGAGGTTTTGTATTTTTGTTATTCGTTAACTGAACTGGTTCAGTTAAGCGTTTGGTTCTTCCACTTATTAAACATTTCGTGGAATTCTTCAACTCTATCGACAGGAACGGAAACTGTAATTTTTTCAAAACTAACTTTCTTTTCTACGGTTTCCAGTTCCTCTTGCACTTCCTTGATACTCATATCGGAAGTTGTATTTTTCAGAAAATTCTTTAATTCTCGTTTGTTTGTGAATAAAGTCTTGTTATTTTGGTAAAGATAGTTTTGAACCGACAAAGGATATGCACTTATTTTTTGTGCATCATTGAAAGAAATCTTACTATCAAACCACACTTGTTGTATTTCTGGGATTAAGTTTTTTGCAACTTTATTATAATTAAATACTTGTTTCTCGGAAATATTCAGAGTTTTAGCAACTTGCTTGGCTACGTTTTCAGTTTGTCTGCGCTTTCCATTTTCAAATTGTTGATATTTTTTCTGAATAGCTCTCATTGTTTCCTTTGGTGTTTTATCACGAGACAGGAAGTTAGTATCGTCAATAATCTGTTTTGCTTTTTCGATAAAATCGTCCGATAGTTTGTCTTCGTAAATAAAACAAGGGATAGATTGATATTCTTCGTCGTCTGCGTGTTCAACCGTGGCTCCAATTAATTTTGTACAAAATGCTCTGTTGTGGCCAGACAGGATCATGTACTTGTCACCGACAAATCCATATGCGTCTTCTTCGCCAGGATTATACAAAGACAGTACAGTAGCTTTGTCAATTTTCCAAACCACACAAGGATTTTGTAAACCAATTTCAACAATGGATTCGCATAATTGAATTATTTTCTCTTCCGGCAATCTGGTCCATTCGTTCCAAGATGATGGGGCTGAGTATAGATCTTCAATTGGAACTGGTATTACCTGTTTTCTGTTCAATTCCTCTTGGATCATCTCGTCAGCTATCATATTTTTAACATCAGCTTCCAACATTTCACCTGTTTTTGTTGCTATTACTGATGCAGCCATGCCTTTTCTTCTAGGAGCAGCCAATTAAATCACTCCTTTTCACTGATTCTATTTAGAACTTCTTGCGCCAAGGATTTGTATGCTTTGTGCGCTTTACTTCTTGCAAAGTTTACAAACAGTGGTTCGCCAAAACCCTGTGCCTGTTCTATAGAAGTATCTACCGGAATCTTAGTATCGAAAATTTTATCTTCGTAATATTCATTGCCAAGTAAAGCTTCAGAAATATCTTTGGTAATGTTCTTACGAGTGTCATATTTGTTTAAAATAATGCCAAGCAAATCAAGACTTTCGCTTTGTTCCTTTACAGACTGATAGAAGTCTGTTACATACTGAACACCACGTAATCCAAAAGCTGTTGCTTCCAATGGAATAATTACGTAGTCGCCTGCAAACAAAGCGGATTCATTGATCTGGCTCAAATCTGGGTTGCAGTCAATAAATACAAAGTCATATCTTTCTGGATTTTCCTTAATTAATTTGGAAAGGATAGATTGCATGCGCAATTCACCAAGACGCATAGAAAACATTTCTTTATTGATAGTAGACATCGCATCACAAGACATTACAATATCAAGGTTTTCCCATGGTGTGTGAATGATGTGATTGTGGATGTCATCTTTATTTACAAATGCATTATAAATATTTTTAGATTTTGCTTCTTCTGTGATTCTTGCAATACGTTCAATTTCTTCTGCAGAATCGTTTAATGGATAAAGCATACCCAAATGCATTGTTGTATTTTGCTGCAAATCGCTATCAATAACCAAACACTTTTTATTAAAGTCATTTACCAATGCACCGGCAAGGTTAACTGCGGTTGTAGTTTTACCGGCACCACCTTTATTAGTTAAGATAACGATAACATGAGGCCGTTTATATCCTAACACGTAATCGTCATAGGATAGGCCGGCTGCATCACACAAGAGTCTATATTCTTCTTCTGTTGTAGATTTTCTTCTACCGTTGTCTATGTTCTGGATCGTAGATATTGGCATGCCGACTTTTTTAGCTAACTCATCGGCTGTCATTATTTTCTTACGGTCCTCTTTAAACTTAATGTAGTCAAAAGTCAAATCTAAGGTCATAAACAAACATCTCCTTATTTGTTATTGTGATTTCATTGTACAATATGCAAAAACAAAATGCAATACAAAAACAAAAAAACATTTTGTATTTTTAAAAAACAAATTTGCAATATGACATTGTGAATTGCAGGGTGCAAGCACATGCTTATATACAAATTTAGTTGATTTCATACAAAACGAACACTTGTTCTGTATAAATTTTGCAAAGTTTTTGTTGACAAACAATGGGGTATTGATATATAATCTCATTAAAGTTATCCACATTCTACATGTTAATAACTGACACGGCCTGTGGACTACTGTTGATAAGTGACTTTCCTCTTAGAATTAAATAAAAAAGACAGCCTGTGCTGGTAACACAAGCCGTCTTCAAGATCGTGCTAATTGATAAGCTCAGTTAAGCTTTGGCGAGCAGAACTGAGGAGCCTGGTTATACTCCAGGAAGAAATGCCTTGGTGGGGCATAAGGTTAGTAGCACACATATCCTTATATGTGTCTATTATACCTCGTTTCTTGAAAAATGTCAATTATTACGGTGTATTTCTTATACCCATTTTTCAGAAAGGAGGTCATTTTTATGTCCTCGTACTTTACAACTGCTGATGTAGTGACCCCAAATTCATTCCTGGCTTTTCCAAAAGAGCTGTTATCTGATAAATATTCTCACATTTCCTTAGATGCTAAAGTGCTGTATTCAATTTTATTGGATAGAGTTTCTTTGTCTATCAAAAATAACTTTGTAGATGAAAATGGCAACGTATATATTATTTCTAAACAAAAAGAAATTATGGACCTATTAGGGTTTGCAAGCCAGAAAGTTCAAAAATTATTCAAAGAACTGGAACAGAACGACCTTATCGATCGCAAAAAACAAGGAAATAATCTTCCGGATTTAATTTTTGTTAAAAAACTTGTTGCTGCAGAAACTGTTACCAGTACATCTGTTTCTGAATCGACAAGTGAAAATCACCATTCCGGACAAGTGAATTTCAATACTCCAGGAGAAGTGAATTTCACCACACTAAATAAGACTAATATAAATTATACTAAAATTAACGATACAGAATCTATCAATCATAATATAAACAAACCGGTACAGGATAGTTGTAATCACGAAACTAAACAAGGATTGATTGATTTTGCTAACGCTAGAGAATTTGTATGCAACCAAATTTCTGAATATGCCATCTCGGAAGATTTGTCTTACTCTGATTCCAAGATGTCTCTTAATAGCATTATATCCCTAATGACTGAAGTTTATACACGCAAAAATGGGAAAATTACTGTAAACGGCGGTACGATGTCTTATGAGGAACTACGTAACAGACTTATGGAACTTAACCAATTCCATGTTGAGTATGTTTTAGAATGTCTTTCTGAGCGTCCCGCTGATGCGGCCCCAATTAAAAATGTCAAAGCTTACCTGGCTACGGCATTGTATAATGCCCCGGTAACAATGGAAACCTATTATGCAGAAAAAACAAAACGTTTGTTGACAGAAAATGCAAGTCGTACAAAAACAAAGTCAACAGATAGTTTTGATCTTGATGCTCTTGCTTGGTAGAAAGGAGAACGAACTATGGCAAAACAGCTTACAAATGAAGAATTGATCGCTATTTATAAGCGAGATATGGAACTGGATACGGATATGTTGTCCGAAAGTACAATTAAGGGACATGTCCGGTATATCACATTGTTTTTGAATGCATTGGACAAACCTGCGTTTGACATTACAAAGAATGAAATTAATTATTACGTATTAAATTTAAAAAAACAGAACGGCGATGATATGAATATCGACGCCAAGCAAAATCACATGTCGTCTATAAAACGATTCTACAACTTCTTGTTTGTTGGATCAGATGATAGAAATGTTATGATGATGCGTTATTTTTATGACGAACGTGATAATAAAATTGAAATTCCAAATCCTGCTGATGGATTAAAATCTGTAAACTCTAGCGCTGCAGCCAAATTAAAGAAAAATCCACGCAAAGAGGGTTTGACCTTTACAGAAGCGCAGCGTTTGATTGAAACTGTTAAAAATCATGTAGATTATACAGATGTGTTTAGTTCTGAAACCAGAAGATTTATTTCTCATAGAGATTATGTAATGATTTTGATGATGCTTGAAATTGGATTGCGTTTTTCTGATATTTCTTCTTTAACCGTTGCCGATACTTTACTAAACGGCAATAGATTGGACATAATAATTAAGAAAACAAAGAAGAGAAAGTCTTATGATTTATCTGATTACTTGGTTAATGAATTAAATATTTACATGCAGCTTCATAATAATAGAAGTGAATTGTTGTTTTGTTCTTTTAGCGGAAACAAATGTGACAATAAAGAAACGAACAACATTCTAAAAAAATACAAGCAAAAAGCTGGAATTAAGAAGGAGGTGACTTGCCATATTTTAAGACATACATGTGGCGCATTGATGTATGAAGAGACTAAGGATTTGGCTTTTGTAAAAGAATTACTCGGTCATGGATCAGTTACCACAACACAGCGTTATGTATATTCAGAAGATGTAGTTAAGGAAATGGGTCAAACCACATCGAAAGTAACAGGAAAATTAGTAGCTACCGCCTAATATCGTTCTTGCCAATCTCGTTCATTTTTGATAAAATGTAATTTGGGAAAAATGAAAGTGAGGTGGCCATTGTGAATACGAAAGATACTTTCTTATATCATGATGACTTAAAACAGAAATACATTGACACAGTAACCGGCGACGTAAAAATTGTCTTTAAATCTAGAGTAACCATTCTTGATAAGTATGAACAAGAATTTGGCAAGGATATGCTGGACTGGTCGGTAGATGATTTTTCTACTTTCTTTAAAAACCTAAAGTACAGAAGTGCAAGTTCTTTAAGTTCTTACAAAGGTTTTATCTGCAGACTTGGTACGTATTTAGCAAACGAACTTAATAGAGATGCGTCTGTAATTAAACAAATTGACGAAACTTATGATTTAACAAAATTAGAAGAGTTTATTGATAAGGAAAAATCAAAAAATCAGTTAATTACCGTATATGATTACGAAAAGATTATTGAAAATAATCCACGTGGCAGCTACAGGTTTGTTCCGATTGAACAGTTAATGTTTATTTTCTTTTGGCATGATGTTGTCAAAACGGCCAATGATTTGTTTACCTATAAAAAGGACGATGTTAATTTCAAAGATAGAACTTTGACAAGATACGATGGATCCGTTGTACAATTAAATGAAAAGGAAATGGACGTTATCAATAAGTTCATTAATGGACAGGAAAGTCCGGTTGAAGTTTTCAAGAAAAGAACCAAAGAAAGAAGTTACTTAGGTGAAATTGAAATGAATGACGAAACAACTCTGTATGTTATTCCGGAATCTACTTATTTGGTTCATCCAATTGTTGGTTGTTTACACACAGCAGCGAACAAACCAGAGCCAGAAGCTAGATTTAAGTCTAAACCTAACATTTCTAAATTTGGCGTTGGCCGCATCCTTGAAATTGTGGAGCAAATTAACGAAAAACTTGATATTGATTTTCGACCAATGACCATTGTTCGTTCTGGCGAATATTACAGAATCATAATGGATAGGAAACTTAAAGGTAATAAGGATATCAAAAATTTAAGCAAACGTGAATTGTTCCTGGATTGCAAGGGGCATAGGGGAACATATGAAAAAGAAGAATTGGCATATGTTCTCAGTGAAATGAACCGTCACCAACTTGAAGAAAAATACGGTAACAAAACTAAATAATATCGGGGAGACAACGAGTCTCCCTATTTTTTTTGTTAAAATTTAAAAATTAACCGTTGACAATACTTGACTAAACGGCTATAATACATATATGAGAAATTGCGAGAACACGTCCCAACCAGAAGTAGGAGAAGTCTTCTGCTCGAAATTTGCTCAAATAAGAAAAAAGGATTGAAAAAGAAGTTTGGCAAAAAAAGAACATCACAACTTAAAACAGACCAACGCTCGCTTCTCCGTACGTGGTCAGTTACAAAAAGTTGGCGAAGATAAATTCTTCAACTTAAAACCTGCAGGTGGTCCAGATGGCCGTAAAAAAGCATTTGCGAAATGCACTATGGCAGTTAAAACCTCTGCAGATAATGTTGTATATGGTATTGAAATTTCCGGTAATGAGCAGGATACAGTAAGATATTCCTACAAAACACAGGAAGGCACACAGAATGTTGATATTAAGTGGACAGACAGATACAATGAGAAAATTGTAAATGCATTAATTCCACAGGGCGCAGAAGCGAAAATTTCTTTTGCTAAAAGCATTGGTTTGAGCCGTGAAACTTACATTGATAAGAAAGATGGCGACAAAGAAAAAGAACGCATTGCTCGCAAACAATTAACAGGATACGATGCTGTTCTGGAAATTAAAAAAGCTGTTGACGAAGGAAGATTGGCTGATGGTACAAGCGTGTATATTGGCGGAAACATCAAACCAAATACTTTCTCTTTCAAAAATGACGATGGCGAAACTATTACAACAAAAAGAATTGCTTTAGAAGCTGGATCTATGTCTCTGGCGGCAACTCCTGTAGTGTTTGGCGAAATGTCAGAAGAGGATATCGATAAATCCTCATCATTTGTTATGGATGTTGTAATTAAAGAATTTAACGAAGTTGACGGAGTAATCTATATGACTGGCATCTACGTAGGTTACGATTGCATCGAAGAAATTGAATTCAAATTTACTACACCAGAATTAGCAAATGGTTTTAAAACTGTATTTACGCCACATCTGAAAAAAGGCATCTATCCTATGATTCCTTGCGCCGGTGTTATTAAATTAGAAACTATCGAAGAAGCAGTTACAGAAGAAGTACCTACCGGTACTACTGGCTTATTAGGTGATTTCAAAAAATACACCACAACAAGAAAAGGCAAATCCAAACAGTATTTCGTTATTGGCGGTGGCGATGAAGGTCGTATTGACTTAGAATCTTACACCGTTGAAAAAGTAGAAGAAGCTAAAGAACAAATCAAAGCGTGGAAAAACGACTTTAAAGAAGGTAAAGATGTTGCTGACGAAGTAGAAATGACTGCTCCTACTGTTAGCTTAGGTAATATCTCCGCTTATGCAAGCGATGAAACTTTAGATGACTTTGACGACGAAGAAGAATGGGATGGGATTTAATAGATGGCAACAGTAAGAAAAGCAGATGCGGCTCAGAGCCGTATTAATATGGTAGTTTATGGCGGCCATGGTGCAGGTAAATCTACATTTGCACTGGGTGCAGCTTATTTAAAACGTGAAGACGGGAAACCATTCAGAATCCTGTATATTGACAATGAGATGGGAAGCGTGGATGACTACCTTGGTGAATTACGTGAAAATGGTGTTAATTTAGATAACATTCTGATTGTTTACACCACTTCTTTAGTAGAAACCAAAGAATTTATCAGACAAGCAACTGCAAAAGAACCTTTCCGTGATGATGAAGGAAATGTAATCTTAGATGCAGACGGCGAACCATTTGTTGTTGACTTCATTGTAGTTGACGGCACATCTGTATTGTACAAATCTGCAGTACAGGCTCGTCGTGAATTTAGTAAAAAACGTGCAACAGTTCGTGCAAACAAAAAAGAAGACATGTCTGCTGCAGAACGCTTCGTAGCTATTGATGGTGCGGACATTGAAATCAAGGATTATTCTTCTATCGCATTTGAAGGTCAGTCTTTAGTTCTGGATTTAACAGGATCCGGATTACACTATGTTCTGACAGCACGTGAGAAAGAAGTTATGAACACAACAGTAATTAAAGTAAACGGTATGGATAAAGAAGTTTCCATTTCTACTGGCGAATACGTTCCAGAAGGCTTTAAAGATGTTGGTTACAATGCAAAAACAGTAGCACGTATTTATCGTGATGACGATGGTATTGTTAAAATGAAATGCTCTAAAGACCGTACACACACTTATGAAGAGGGCAAAGTGATTGAAGATCCATCTATTCTGGAATTCCAGAAAATGATTGAAAAAAATAAAGGACGCAAAGCATTTGCTCCAGAAAATACAATGGCCAACGATATTAAACGTGAAATGGAGAAAGTTGAACGTGAAGTATTAGGTACAACAATCGCAGAAGCTGGTAAAACAGCTCCAACAGTTGATGAAGCTGTAACATCTGCGACAACAACAACCTCTGCTGGCGAAGAAGAACTGAACGCTCTGAAAGTACAGTACGAAGCAGAATACAAATCTCTGAACCCAGTACAGAAAGAAGCCTTCAAAAACGCCATGATTGAACGTGGCTTAAAAGGCATTGGTACAAAAGGTTTAGATATTGACGGCGTAAAAGTACGTCTGGCTTTAGTAGCAGAAGCTAAAAAATAATTCTGCCAAATCTTGACTAAACGGACAAAGGCGGAAGGATAATGAGTGAGATTGAATTAGAAGCGTATTTATGTAAACGATATGGTCTTATCAAACTTACTCCAGGCATCAAAAGACGCCTAATTGAAGCATACGAAAGTTCACTACATGTGCAACCGGAACGTCTGTTAAGTTGTTGGCGTCAAATGGAACAATACCTCAATAATGCCAGATCTCAAAATGTTGCACGTGGCAACGACATGAGTGGAGTTGCGTTATTGGGGTATGACTTGTCCGTTGTGCTAAATAAGTACGAAAGTTTTATGCGATACATTACTGCCGCAGAAAAACAAAACGAAGAAGTCAATGATGCCATGGATTTGCATGAATTAACGCAAAACGTTTTGAAATACAACAAACCTAAAATCAAAGAGCTTAAGAATGTAAGTGATTTGGTTGAGGAAATTTATGACTCTATAGGAGCGACTAAGTAATTGGCAGAGCAAGAGTTTTTCGCTAATGTCCAATCTGAGTATTTGTTCGTAGGTTCGTTATATAAAAATCCGGACCAGTATTTATTGTATGGCGAAAGCGTTCGTTCTTCTTATGACTTCGCTGATGAAGCTACAAAGTTCTTTTACGATATGTTTGAACTCATGTACAACACATTCAGCCAAGATTTTTCCGAAAGAACTATTAATACTTTTGCAACAATGGATTCAACTAGATATGCGTTATTTAACCGTTATCAAGGATATAAAACTGTTAAAGCGTATATGGATGCTTCAAATCCAGAGGACATTCGTAATTATTATGATACAGTAAAAAAATATTCAGTTCTGCGTGAATACCAAAGAAAAGGTTTTCCTGTAGAATGGATAGCAAATTCCAAAAAGTTTCAAACTATGTCTGCAGAAGAAATTGTGCAGATCATTATTGGCATGGCCAGTAAGGTTAACACAGTAATTCTTTGTGAAAAAGAATCTGTAGTTGTTAACTCCAAAATGGTTGAAACTCAGAAAAGATATTTAATTACTCCGCAGATGGGCGTACCAACTCCATGGCAAGGATATAATGACATGTTTCGTGGTTGCCGTGAAGAAAAGGTTATCTTTGATGGCGCATTATCTAACGAGGGTAAAACAAGAAAATTAATGCAACTCGCAGCTCATATTGCTTTAGTTGAAGACAAATCAGTATTGATTATGTCGAACGAAATGAGCGAGGAAGATTTACGTTCTTGTTTATTAACAACTGTAATTAACAACCCAGAATATAGACAATTTCATGGTGTTGACATTAACAAAAAAGAAGAAGAAATTGTTTTGGGCCAATACCGCAATGACACTACCGGAGAAATGATTGTTCGTGCTGAAAATGAATCAGAAGATGAATATTATTTCCGGGTATGGAACGAATCTAGTGAGTATAGAAAAGTTCAGAAGGTATCAGAATGGATAGATACTAAGCGTGAAAAGAATTTATACTTTAAAGATATGGGCGAAGATTACAGTGACCAGGCTATTGAAATGACCGTAAAAAAACATAAAGAACTTTACGGTATTAAATATTTTATGTACGACACATTAAAAGGCTACAGAAGTGATGACTGGCAGACAGTTAAGCAAACAGCAACAATGTTAAAAGAATTGATGAAAAATGAAAAATTATTTATGTATGCCGTATTCCAGTTAACTGACGATACTGTTTACTGTGACGTTTTTGATTTAACATCAAATAACATTGCGAACGCAAAACAGTTAAAACACGTAGCCGACCATTTAGTTCTGAATATGAAAATTCACAAAGCTGATTACAAGAAATACAAATACATTTCCTATGATAAAACACTTGGGAACATTGAGCATGAACTAAATGAAAACAAGGTTTACTACGGTGCGAAAATTGATAAAAACCGTGCCGCAGATAAATCAAAACTTCTGTTGTTTGAAGTAGATTTGAATTACAACACATGGGTGAATGTTGGATTCTTAATTCAGAGAGAAGCTTCCAAACCACAGGCTCCAGATGCTAAAAAGAAACGATAATTAAGGACGGTGACGACTTTGGATATCTCATTTTTAAAACGTACAATTCTAGAAGAAAATAAAATTGTTGATGTTCTAGAACGTATTGGATGCCACAGTATTGAATTTCATAGCGGAAATCCAGATGATTTTTATACTTGTGCCAACAAAAATGGCGATAACAAGTCGGCAATCACTGTTTACTGTAACGACAACTTAAAATGCATTAACTACACGAGAGAGTTGAATGTAAAAAAGGAAAGTCATGACATTATAGACCTTGTTATGTTTAACGAGGAAATAAGTTTCTTCCAGGCTATTAAGTTTTTGTGCGATATTGTAGAGATTAATTATTATTCTGTTGAAAACGAAGAAGATGTACCAGAATCAATCAAAATGGTATGGTTAGTAGATTCTATGTGCATGGCAAACGAAGATGAGTATATTGAAAATACAATCGTAGAACCGAAACCGGAGTATATTCTTAATTATTATCGTTGCGTGTGCAATGACATATTCGCAAAGGATAATGTTTCTTATTATACACAGGCAGTGTTCGAACTAGGTTATGATGATGAACGTGATATGATTACTATTCCTATTAGGGATGAGTTGGGGAATTTAGTTGGAGTAAAGGCCCGAACTTGCGATATGAGTGTTGTACACAATAAGTACACGTATTTAATAGGGTGTCCACGAGGTAAGATATTGTACAATTTGTTCCGTTCGTACGAAAGTATAGTTGAACTAGGTTACGTTATTGTAGTGGAATCAGAAAAAGCTTGTATGCAGTTGTATGACATGGGAATTTACAACACTGTTGCATTGTCTGGCAGTAAATTGACAGCAGTTCAGCGTCAAAAGCTAATGAATTTGCATGTAGATATTGTGTTTGCATTGGATAAAGATGTAACAAAAGATAAGCTACAGTCAATGGCTAATAAATTTCCGTTAGGATATAAGATTTCCGCAATTATTGATTCAAAAGATATTTTAAACGAAAAAGAATCACCGTCCGATGATCCATTTAAGTGGGAAGAACTGTGGGACGAGTGTATGGAGGTATTGTAGTTTGAAGTCAAAAATCAAACTGATTACAGAAAATCCAGATATGAATAATATCAAAGCGCAAATTTTGAAAAACCGTGGTATTGAGGATGTACATGGTTATTTGAATTTGGGTAATCACTGCCTACACAGTTACGATTTATTGGGCAGAGACAAGCTGGAAAGAATTTATGAACTGATTGATGAAGCAAGTATGGAAGATAAAAATATTTTCATTCTTGTTGACACAGACGTTGATGGATATTGTTCTGCAGCTATGATGTTTAATTATCTGCATGATTTTCTTGGTATTAAAAATGTTAAGTATATCCTTAATAAAGATAAAAAACACGGGTTACAACCAGAAATCGTAGATGCATTATTATTTGAAAGAAGCATGGATAGAGGTTTGCTGATTATTCCAGACGCAGGAACAAGCGATACTGGTTACTGTAGAACCCTGTCTGAGTATTTTGACATTATCGTAATCGATCACCATCCGGTAGAAGAAGGTAGCGAGCCAAATACTTTTGCAACAATTATTAACCCACAGATTTGTGAATATCCAAATAAAACCCTGTGCGGAACAGCCGTTGTATATAAAGTATTGCAATTCTTAGACGACCAATATAACAGTTCTGCAGCAAACAGAAATCTTGATTTGGTTGGCGTTGCAATGGTAGCAGATATTATGGATTTAAGAAATCACGAAAGTAGATTCTTAACAACACGTGGCTTGATGAATATTGAAAACAAATTAATCAAAGCCGTCATTGATAAAAACTCCTATAGTATTTCAAACACAAACAGTCCAAATGCCGTTGATGCTGCGTTTTATATTTCTCCTATGATGAACGCTTGTATTCGTACTGGTACTGAAGAAGAAAAAAACAATCTGTTCAGAGCATTAATTGAAAAGGATATGGGCCAGACGTTTAAATACAAACCACGTAAAAGTGCTAAAAATCCAGATCCGGTTGAAATCGATGAAGATTTTTATGTTCATGTTGCAAGGATTTGTTACAACTTAAAAACAGCAAAACAAGACAAGGTTTGCGAAAAAGAATGCGATTTAGCACTTGCAACTATCAAAGAACAGCAAGACACAAAACTGGTAGTTCTAAATAGAAGTAGTATGGATATGGGTTTGATTGGTGTTCTTGCCAATAAAGTTTCAAACACAGCAATGAAACCAACAATCGTATTGAGAAAAGTAAAAGAAGATGAAAATGGCGAATTGTTCATGGGTTCTGCTAGAAACTTTAGAAACTCTTATGTGCAAAATTTCAAACAAGATTTGATTGATTCCGGATTAGTATCAAAAGCTGCCGGCCATGATAATGCATTTGGCGTAGAAATTTACAAACATAATGTTAGAAAATTAATCAATTGGTTTGAAGAACATTATGACGGGATTGACGCAAATAAAACATATTATGTTGATTATTTAATGGATGGCGGCATTCCTTATCATGTTGTAAGAGAAGTAAATGAAATGAAATCATTGTTTTCTAACTTCGTAGAAGCTCCATTTCTTGCATGTCAAAATATTCAAGTAAAGGCTGCCGACGTTCAAGTTTTAGAAGCTCAGAATGGCAATAAACGTTTTCGTTTCGTTGTTGATGATGTTGAATATGTAAAATTCAAATTGCAAGAAGATGATGAAATGGTGACGTTGTTAGATGATTGTTTTGGAGATGAAGTTTTAAATATTGAAGTTGTTGGCAAAGTAAGCGTTTCGTTTTTTGGTGGAGTTGCTACTCCGCAAATGATTATTGAAGATTATGGAGTTGAAGTATTGTAATGGCATTACCAAAAACAGAAATTAATGCGGTATTAGGTGATTGGACTTTAGCTAAAAATCATTGCCGTGTTACTGATAACAAAGATTTCACTGAAAAAGAGCCGTCGAAAGATTGGAAATTTAAAATGGTTAGGACTGAACATAGTCCAATCAGAACCATCGTGTTTGATATTACATGGAGAGATATGCCGTATTGGGTACACGCAGAGTTAGCTCGTCACAAGTTTGAAAAGTATATTTCTTCCCAGAGAGATGACCGTCTGATTGACGATATTCCAAGAGCTAAAAAACCACAGGATGCTCCCGTCAGATTTGATGCACAGATTAATCCTCAAAATGCTATTGACTTAGCAAGAAAACGTTTGTGTTTCTGTGCAACTCCAGAAGCTAGAAGCTATGTAGTTTCTCTGAAGTTTGCTTTGAAAGATGCTGGGTATGAAGAAGTTGCGGATGCAATGGTTCCAAACTGTGTTTACAGATGTGGTTGTCCGGAAGAATTTAATACAACATGTAAGTTCTTTGATACATTTGCGAAAATTGCAAACGACGAATATGTGAACTTACTGGACATTAAACAACGTTACGATTTATACAATAGACTACTTGAAAGGACAGAAAGAGCATAATGGGTGTTTTAACTTTTGCTACAAAAAAAATGATTAGTTCTTGTATTGAAATGATGCGTGAAAATTATGAAAACGAAGGTTCAAAAAAAGAATTAATTATTGAAGTAGACACATTCGAACAGGCTACACATATTTTTGCCTACATTTTTGAGGAATACACAGAAGTTTTTTCTCTTGTAAAAGATTTGTCATTACTTGAAAGTTGGAATCTTGGTGGAAGAGAATTTCATATGTATTCAATGAAAATCTACGATTTTTACGTATCTGTTGGATATAACTCATTCGATGAAAACACATTTGATGATTTGTCCGAAGATTGCTTTATTGTAGACCTGCGTTCATTTGAATTAAATTACGAGGTGTAATATGACATACAGTTCTCTGCATAATCATAGTTACTATAGTTTGCAGGACGGTTTTTCTTCACCAAAAGAGTATTTGCAAAGGGCCACAGAATTGAATTTAAAAGCAATTGCTTTAACCGAGCATGGTAATTTATATAGTGGCCCATATTTACACAAGCTGAAGAAAGATTTTCCGGACGTTAAGATTATTTACGGATGTGAGTTTTACGAAGCGTATGATCACACAGTAAAAGATCCAGATAATAAATATTTCCATCTTGTTTTACTTGCCATCAACGAAGATGGGCGTAAAGCTGTAAATAAGTTAGTTACACTCAGCGAGTTTGAAGGTAAATATTATAAGGGAAGAATTGATTTAGAACAGATAAGACCATATGCGGACAATTTAATTTGTACTTCTGCATGTATGGCTTCAAAACTGCATAGAGTAAAGGATTATGATAAATGCGTAGAACTTGTCAACGAATACAAATCTGTTTTCAATAAAGGCAATTTCTTTTTGGAAATGCAATCACACAGAAGTGCTGACCAAGCTGAGTACAATAAAAAGATTTTACGTTTAGCCAAAGAAACAGACACTCCATTTATCATAACAACTGATAGCCATGCAGCTACAGAAGAACAGTTAGAGTACCAGGGAATTTTTGTACAAATCGCCCATGATAGCGACACTGCTACCGAAAGCTACGAAGGGTGTTATTTACAATCCGCAGATGAAATCCATGTAGTTATGGACGAACAGGTTGGACGTGAATATGTAATATTGGGCTTGGAAACTACAAATTATATTGCCGACATGATTGAAGATGTGCAAATGCCTTTCCAAGAGCCAAAATTGCCAACATTCCCAATTCCAAGTGGATATACACAAAGAAGCTTTATTGAAGAACTTATCGAAATCGGTTGGAAAAACAGAAGGTTTGATTTAATGTCTGACGATGATCAACGTGTTCGCAGAGAGCGTGTTGAATATGAGTTGGACGTAATCGACAAGATGGGTTTTATTGGATACTTCTTAATTGTATGGGACTTTATTAAATGGGGAAGAGAAAATGGCGTACTGTTTGGAGACGGTGGTCGTGGCTCTGGTGCTGGCAGTATGGTATGTTATTTATTAGGAATTACTGGCGTAGATCCTATTAGATATAATCTGTTTTTTGAGAGGTTTTTAAATCCATCGAGGGTAGGGCTGCCCGATATAGACACAGACTTACATCCAAAAGAACGTGTTATTGAATTTTTACAAAACAAATACGGTAAAATGTCTGTATGTCAGATTTCTAACTTTAGTTACATTACGCCAAACGTAGCAATTAAAGACGTTATTAGAATTCTGGACAGAGACGAAAAAAGACTTGCGAAGTTTGGAAAAAAAATTGGCGCACAAAAATCATTTGAAATTGCAAAGTTATTTTCAAATGAAAAATGGGATGACTGTATTGCGACAAACGGAACAGAAATAGCAAGATATTCCGATGAAATTTACAAAGATGCTTTTCGTATCGCAAAAGAGTTAAGTGGTCGTGTTCGTCACGTAAGTATTCATGCTGGTGGCGTTGGTATCGTGGATACAGAAATCACAGATTATATGCCTATGCGTTTGACTGAAAAGAACGAACAGGTAATTCAAGTAGATAAGAAAATTATAGAAGATATTGGTATCGTTAAATTCGACTTGCTTGGATTAAATACATTGTCAATAATCAAAGGCGTTATTGATATGGCCAACATTGACCATTGGGAAATCGATCCAAATAACGAAGATTTTATTACCGACAAAGAAACGTACGATCTGATTGGTACTGGAGATACAGGAAACGTATTTCAGCTTGAATCACAAGGCATGAAAGACTTGTGTAAGAAAATTAAGCCACAAAGTCTTGACGAAATGTCCGATATTCTTGCTTTATATCGTCCAGACGTTATGCAAGCCGGTATGTTGGACGATTATGTAAATCGAAAAATAAACGGAACAAAAATTGAATATATCCATCCAGATATGGAGAAAATTCTTGGTAGAACATATGGTGTTCAAGTATACCAGGAGCAATCTATGGAAATTACCAGGGTGTTTGGCGGACGTTCTCTTGCCGGTGCGGACACGTTGCGTAAATTGCTTGGTAAAAAATTAGTAGACCAAATCAAACCGGAAATTGCAAAACTTCATCAAGAAATTATTGATAACGGATATTCTATTGAAGTTGCAGATAATATTTGCGGCATAATGGAGGGATTCGGTAATTACAGTTTTAATCAATCACATTCAATTGGTTATGCAGTAATTTCATTACAGACGGCATATTTAAAAACACATTATCCGGTTGAATTTTTCTGTTCGGTGTTTAATGCTTGTAATAACGATAATAGTAAAATCAACAAATATATAAACGATGCTCAAAAGCATAATATTGAAGTTTTACCGCCACATATCAACAATTCCCAATCAAAATTCCACCCAATTAACGGGAAAATTATTTTTGGGTTAGGTGCTATTTCTGGAATTGGTGAAACTGTTGTTGATAAAATTATCGAAGAACGTAATGCAAACGGTCCTTATCGTGGAATTATTGATTTAACGCAGCGTTGCCAAGATTTGAACACAAAACAAATTGTTAACCTTATTAAGGCCGGTGCGTTCGGTCAAGATAAACTTATGCTTCTCGAAAAATATTTAAAACATACTGTTTCTCAAAAATATAAGGATGTAACATATCCAGAATACAAGTATGTAAAAACAATACCTAGCATCTTGGTTTTAGAAACTGAGTATGGTATTAAGGCTGATAATAAAGAAGAACGTATTGCATTGTTTAATGAAGCTAAAAAGCTACAACATGAAACAGTAAAATATGAAGAATGGAAACAAAAACAGAAAGAAAAGAAAGTAAAAGAATTTAAAGACTTGTGGGAAAAGTATGCGGATAATCCAGACTTCTTTGAGTTTGAAGCGTTAAATATTTTCTTGTCTGACAATCCGTTCGCAGAAGTACACAGTTATATTCAAAGACCATTTAGCATTGTTGGTATTGAAGAAGAATGTTTCTTGGTTGGTATAATTGCAAAAATAACCAAAAAGAAAGACAAAAACAAACGTCAATATGCTTACTTGAATATCTATGGCATTGACGGTATTGTAGAATGCGTTTGTTTTGCGACAACTTATGCTAATAATATTGACATTATTACAAAAGGTCAAAAAGTTGCTATTTTTGCGGAAAAATCAACACAAGACACAGCTATCGTAAAAAATATAGAAACAATGGATAACTGGGTTCGTCGTAGTAATATTAAGTTAGGAGGCAGATAATTGGCAATCAATATTAAAGGTGTTCCTGTTCGTAAACTATTTCCGAAAACAGTGTCTGAAAATGACAATGGGTTTAAAATCTATGCGTTTTTGCCAAGTGATACAAAAGACCTGGATATCAACGAATATGGAAACATAACAATTAAAGGTATTATTCCGGACTTGCTTCTTAACAAAGAGTACGAATTTGAAGTCGAATACGAAAGTAAAAATGGCAGAAGTGCTTATGTTGTAGAAAAAGTATTATCTTCCATGAAACCAACCAGCGGCGACGAAGCAATGGTGTATTTGTGCGAAGTTACTTCTGTTGCTCGTGCGCAAGCAATATTGTCCGTTTATCCAAATATCATTGATATGGTAATGAACGACAAGCCGATTGACACAAGTAAGATTAAAAATGTTGGCGATGCAACAATGAAAAAAATCGCAGAGAAAATTAAAGGCCAGTTTATTTATTATGACCTTATTGTTGAATTCAAAGATTATGGTTTAACAATGAATCAGATGAAAAAATTGATGGCACAATATAAATCTGCAGACGTTGTTCGTGCCAGAATGGAAAAGAATCCTTACATGTGCCTTTGCAGTATCGCCGGAATAGGATTTAAAACAGCGGACGAAAAGATTTTAAGAAAAAATATTAAATTTTTAAAATCTTCATTTCGCATAACAGAAGCAATTCAATATGTTTTAACACAGAATGAGACAAATGGTCATACATTTATGGTTAGCGATGATCTATATGCACAATGTAAAGAGTTGGTTCCAGAATGTATCGATTTATTCCACAGAGCGTTGGAAAAATCAGAACGTGTTTTTGTTGCCGAAGACAGATTGAAAGTAGCAAAGACATCAACATATTTATGCGAAAGATCAGTTGCTGAAATGTTACTATCTATTAATTCTAAAAATATGCCAGATCAACAAGAAAAACCTTTATGGAAAAATCCAAAAGGAGATATTTTAAGATCTGATAATATTCCAGAAACGTACAAATATATTGGTGACATCAAGCTTACAGAAGATCAGCAGAAAGTGATTCCAGCTGTTGTAGACAATAATGTTATTATATTGGCTGGTTATGCTGGTGCTGGTAAATCTGCGAGCTGCCAAGCGTTAATCGAATGGTTAGAAGCAAATCATAAAGCATATATGTTATTGGCACCAACAGGACGTGCAGCGTCTGTGTTGTCCGGGTACACAAATCGTCCTGCTGCTACAATTCATAGAGCATTGGGTGCAAAAGGCGACGGTATGTACGAGTACAACACAGATAATAAACTGTTCGCAGACATTGTTATTGTAGACGAAGCGACTATGGCAGATGTGTTCTTGTTAAAAGCTTTATTGGAAGCGTTACCGGTGTGGACTAAAATATTATTTGTATGTGACCCTGCACAGATTCCTAGTGTTGGTGCTGGTAATGTTATACAAGATATGATTAGAAGTAATAAATTTGCAACAATTATGTTAGATAAAGTTTTCCGTTACGGTGAAGGTGGACTTTCTTATGTTGCCACTAAAACACGTAAGGGCGATCCGTATCTTGCAAAAGAAGAAGAGTTGCAAGTATTTGGCATAAATGAAGATTACATTTTCGAACAAACAGAAGACGATAATGTTATTTCCTCTGCTGTGAAAAAATATGTTTCATTATATAAATCTGGCGTTCCGATTTCTGATATGGTTATTGTTTCGTGCTACAACAAAGGGAATTATGGAACATTAGCTGTCAACAATATGATTCAGAAAATCGTAAATCCTCCAAAAGAAAAAAACGATTCTCGTGCCGGTTACACAAAAGACGGAATTAATATTCTGTTCAATGTTGGCGACCGTGTTATGCAGACAAAAAATAACTATCATGTTAAAAAATTAAATGGTGATGACGAAGATGATGAATGCACATTGTACAATGGTGATTTTGGCGTAGTTGAAAAAATTACAGACGACAATTCACTTATCTGCGTATTTGGAGAAAACCAGGTTAAAATCCCAAAGGCCGAAATTAGCGATTTGTTGCTAGGTTATTCTGTAAGTTGCCATAAAATGCAGGGTGATAATAGAGCGCATATTATCTTTGTTACGCCAAAGGCTCATACTTTCATGCTGAACAGAAACTTAATATATGTAGCATTAACACGTGCAAAACAGAAGTTGTATCATTATGGAAACAGAGAAACTGTAACTAAGTCTTTGAAAAAATCAGAGAACCTTAGCCGCAAAACCTTTCTGGAAGGGCTTTTGCGGGAATTTTAAAAAATGTTCAAAAAAATTAAAAAAAGTTGTTGACAATAATTGATTAAACGGCTATAATAATAAGTGTCGCAGGGAGATGTGATAAATAAATTTCTCCTAATGTTGATTAAACGGCAAAGCGGCACTTATACAATGGGGTGTAGCCAAGCGGCAAGGCACAGGACTTTGACTCCTGCATTCGTTGGTTCAAATCCAACCACCCCAGCCAGCATCTGCGTCTAGCTCAAAGGTAGAGTACGCCCATAAGATATAATTTACAGTGGGGCGAGGTTCGTTGGTTCGATTCCGATGGACGCAGACCATATCTGAGGGAGGGCAAGTGGTTAAGCTGCTCGTACAGAAAATTCTTTACAAATCACGAGAGATAGGTGGTTCGATTCCATCCCCTCAGACCAAGCCTAGCTAAACTGATTCTTGGTATGGCTATAAACTACGGATGAATCAGAGTTTTTACGACAACGGTCTTCTAAAAGAAAAGTTGTGGTGTTTTGGACTGCTGCAACACAACGACGTTGTTAGTTTACCAATTTTAATTTTTAAAAAGAAAAACACAAAATGGTAGATGACTCGAATAATGCTGCGGTTCAACCAATCAACATTTCCGAAGCAAATTTTATTATAACAATTTGGAAAGTAAAAGTCTGAATTCATTTCTGCATACAGTGCCAATGTTAAAGGAAATTATTTTGTCAGTAACCTTTTTGTTATATATTAAGCAGTCCAGTACATAGACAGGTTTGTGATTATCCTGTCATGTGGTTCTAGTTCATGGAACCTCAAACTCCTTTCTATGATGGCCGGTTCGTGGTTGTCCCGGTCATCCTTATGGACCTGTAGCTCAGAGGAAGAGCATTCGCCTCATAAGCGAACGGCCGAGATATCGTAACTCTCCGGGTCCACCAGCTGGTTCTTGTCGATTCTCCGTCTAAAAAAGAATCGAATAAATTCCATTAGGCTATATTTACCATAGCCAGATCTCCTTTGTAGCTAGGGGCTTTTCTTTACCTCCTTTCATTTGCCCCTAGTAATATGCGGACGTAGTTCAATGGTAGAGCGTCAGCCTTCCAAGCTGATTGTTGCGAGTTCGAGTCTCGTCGTTCGCTCCA
>JAEIGA010000117.1_pt1 | contig 108058 bp, 125 predicted proteins | sample 9270691 | NCBI WGS metagenome assembly JAEIGA01 (sample SAMN17057246, study PRJNA624740) | gut metagenome | biome: biome; isolation source: fecal sample | host: Bos grunniens | place: China: Xizang | collected 2019 | reverse complement strand
GATTTGTTTAGCTTTATCCTGATCAAGTCCGATAGCCGTCTTGATCTTCTTTGCGACGTTCTCGCTGAGGTAGTACTCGTTCTTGGGGACGTCGATGATCTCTAGCGTCCTGAACACAGTTCTCATCGTCTCGCCCGACATCTGTCTGAACTTGCCGTTCTGTGCGTTGCCGAGCGTTGCGCTGATGCCCTTTACTTCTATCTTAGCTCTCGTGTCAAGATCGATCAAGTCACCAGTCTCCTTCGAGAAGCCGAGATTGGAGAACGATGCAGCGAACAAGAACTCGCCCTTTCCGATTGCGGGGCGCTCAGTCGTTACGCCGAGGCACATCGAGAGATATGACGTTCTCAGATCTCCGTTCAGCTTCGTCTGAGTAAGAATTCCCGTTATTGGTGAACGAACTTCTCGTAGATTGAAGCGGTTGTTGAACAGATCCTTCTTGAAGATCTCTGGCTCGACTAGCAGCGTCTTTTGAAGTATTTCCAGATAGTCGCCCTTGAGCTCGGTGTGCTTACCGAGCTTCTCTGCCGTCCAGTACTCATTCACCAACGCAGTCAAGTCTGGCTTGGCTGCTAAGTTCTTCATCTGCTGTGCAGTCGTCTGGTCGACGTTCATTGACTTTCCGTTCAAGTTGATTTCAGGCATACTATACTCTTCTCTTATAGCTTATTTACACAAAAATTCCGCTGATGGACTCAGCGGAATTGATGATATTAGGTATTTTCTGGCTTCTGCGGCTGATGCTTGTTGAATGAGTAGTTGTCATCCACGAGATCAGCGAGACGAGTGCTTCCACCTTCGGAGAACGAGCACCACGGAACGGATCTAGTAGAGTAGATGCACTTGTAGTCGCCATCTGTCGTATCTCCACCAGCCATCGAAGTGTCGTAGACGAGGTAACCCTTGTTTTTGCTTCCGTCATAGCTCTCTGGAACCCACATGATTCTCTGGAGCAGAGCGTATAGCTTGAAGAGGTTGATACGACCAAACGAGAAGAAGTTGTAGTTACCGTAGTTAGCGTCGCTTCTTCTACCCTTGAGGAATCCTAGCTGGATCGCGCTAGAGCCGTAGTCGATCGATCTACCCTTGATGTCCGTCAAGGTCGAAGTGGTCTCACGATTGTAGATAGTTCCGGTCCAGTCGCCAACGGTCTGTCTGTAGGAGCTGTCAGTGACTGCTATCTCCATAGCGTTGTACTTGAACTTCGGAATAGAGCCATTGCCGTAGTGATTGCCTCCGCCAAGAACGAACAGCTTACGCATGTGATTCTGGTAATAACGCTGATTGTTCCAGCCCATGACGATGGTCGGTCCATTGAGTGTTGAATCAGTGTTGGAAGTGTAGTAAGTCTGACGGATGTCGTTTCTAAGACCCTTACCGATGAGATAGACGTTAGATTCGCTGTCATACTTCGGATTCTGAGTATTTTCGTCAAATACCGTCGTTATGTGACAGTTGCGTCCGATGATCACAGAACGAGCAGTGTAAGTTCCGTGAGTCATCGTAGAAGTCTTGTAAGACTCGATCGTGTTGTAGTCACCCTCAGTTCCCGTATCGTTTTCCGTATATCCGAGACCAACGACGAAGTTTCCTCGTGACATTGTAGCCTTGATAGCGCCACCGATATAGATAGAGTCCTTTGAAGATTCGACTTCAGAAGTCTTCAGGTTTGAATACATCTCGGATCTTTTGATTCCCTTGATGCCCAAGAAGACGTTCATGTCAGAGTTAGTGATATCCAAGTCACAAGAACCAGCAACGAAGTTTCTTCCGTACTCCTGCGTACCCATGTACGTGCTCTTGCTGTCCCTGTTATCGATCGTGATGTCCTTAGAGTTGATGACAGAGTTCAGAGCACGAGTCGTGTAGTTGCCCCAGTCTGAGTCAAGGCTGCCCTTGACTCGGTTATAAATCTCGATGTCCTGAGAGTTAGCGATGAGAGTATCGTACATGATATTCTTTATGTCATCATCTAGATCTTCCTCGCCGTAGGCCTTCGAGAACGACTTGATACGAGCCGAGTTGAGAATCATGCTGTTGCCTCTAGCCATCACCTTGTAAGAGTTGATGCTAGTGGTGTTGCCAATTCCTATGGCATTCTTACAGAAGATCTGATTACCGTTACCGAACTTCGTAACGTTGCTGTCATAGTCGTCTTTATCGAACTCGCTTGTAGAACTCTTGAGATAATAGTCGTAACTTTCGTTCTTGAACTCGTAGCTATCGTTCTCAGTGAAGAGACTTACGCCTGGCTTCTTTTTAGCGAACCAGTCCTGCTCGTAGATTGCTCCAGTTTCACTATTTTCAGTCTTTACTTCGAAGAAACTCTGATGAACTCCCTCAAGACGAGCGTGTTTGTAACCATCTCTGTCGGTCGTGTACTTGACGTTTCCAATGACGGTCTGAGGAAGTCTAGTATCGTCGGTGATTGGCTCGCTCTTGTTCAAGACGGTCAGCTTAGCGGGAGATCCGAAGTCCACGTTGTGGTCCCATTGATCTCCATCTCCTACATCGTTCGTGAAGAACATGCGTGAATTTACGTCAACCACATCGCCTCCCTGAAGCTGTTCCGCGTAGATTCCCTCTGCCTCCGACTGCTCGATCGGCTCGACATCGTTTCCGCGAATGCAGAATGCTGAGTTAGTGAGCAGATCGTTGTTCACGACGTGCATCGAACCAGCGAACTTCATCCATGTCTTGAAAGCATCGGAGTCATCTAGAACCTGATTCGGTACTTCCTTGGATGATATTCCGAGAGTAACGCGAATAGCGCTCTTGGACATTGATCCACTTGACGGATCGATCTCCAGTGAGCTATTCTTGAAGACGATCAAGCCGATAGCGACAGCTCTCTCGATTGTGCCCTGTTGGACGTCCGAGTAGAAGTCGATGTTGTAAGCCTGACCATAGAGAACGATTGCGTCAACTCTAGCCTTTGATGACAGCCTGTTTCCCATCATCGTGTCAGAGATAGGAATCTCTATAACGGTAGATCCGTGTGCGACTTTGTCTTCGCCAGTCATCTGGAATTCATCTGCGGCTTCCACGTTCATGTCAGTGAACATGTGAGAGCCAGGGCTGGACAGTGCAGCCTTGTAGTTGGATGAACTCGATACCGGTACTCCATCGGTTGCGACATAATTCAGATCTTTGAAGAGAACTACGCCCTTGCAGTCTTTCAACAGTGTGCTGAAGTCTGGAATAGAATCTTCGTCTCCGAGTCCATCTAAGTAGTCGGAAACGTCGTCTTTGAAAGTTACAGGCGCATATCCGTTGAACTGATATGAAATACCGCGTGACTGATTGTTAGCCACGTCTGGATCGCCTAGCGGGATGTACTTGTATGTGATAGTTGCCATCAGTTCTCCGATGTAAAGATTCTTTTACGATTAGTGCTGCTTGGAAAGCTCAGTCTGGAAGACTGGCATGACGATTCCTGTCTGGTCCTCGATCTCGTTGAAGGACTGACAAGATCCCTGCGGCTCTTCCAGCGTGTGGTGGTGATTTCCAGCGATGATCTTACCATCGATGATCAGGTGCATGTGACCGTCGATTCCTGCCTTGTCGGTGTGACCGAGGTTGGAGAACTTGTCCATGTAGTAGTGATGACGATGTGAATCGACCTGACACTTTTCGGTGTTAGGAATAGCGTCAGAAGTAGATCCGAACACTACAGAACCCGGAAATTCTCTCGGTCCGAGAGAATTGATAACTTCATTCACCAAGTATGATTTTAGTGTCTTGCTCATGTTAAAACCCTTGCAAAAGTCTTTGAATTATTTATAGCTGGCGGTCGCCCTGAAGCGGAACCATGCGCTGATAGTTGATAGTCGCGTCGATCGTTCTCACTTTGTCTGACGACTCGTAAGTGTTCTTCTCGTTTCCGATCTTTGAGACATAGCAGCTCTCGTAGAAGAACGATACGACAGTTCCGTGCTCTGCTACCTCGTCAACTCCATCTGTCGGATCGTATTGATTGACCCTCTCGACGTCATAGATGCGCACTAGCATATCGAAACGGAATAGAGCTGGCAGCGTAGGGAACGAAGAGTTGTCGCCCGGATCTCTTCTATAGCGTAAGCCGTCGAAGTGCATAAGCTGCTCTAGAATGCATCTTATGTCGCGACTCACGTTGTCGTTGAAAGTCATAGTCAGAGAGCCAGACTGCGCATATCGGCCAGGCACCGTGTACTGGTAGCCAGGAAAGAACATCTGGATCGCGTTCTGGTGTTCTGGGTGCTGTATGGGCACTTTGCAGACGCTTTTCTGTAGCTTATCCATCCATGCGGCCTTCGTGTTTCCGCTCTCTTTCTGGAGCTTATTGACGACATTCTGGAGCCATTGAGGAGGCGCATCCTCCTCTTTCTCGTACTCAAAGAAGTCTGATTTTCCTGGATCTACCTGATCCAGCTTCTCGGAGAGGAAGAACTCGACCGTGAAAGCCCACTTAGGAGCGGGCTTGGTGTCGTAAAAGTCATTGTTGAAGATGTTGTACATTGACCCTCACTTAGTCGTCTCGATACTTGCCTTCCTCAGACGGATAAACGTCGAACGTGTCGTATGTGATAGACGCAGTCAGCTTGAGAATGTCATCGCTGCTTGCGTCCATCGGCGTCATTGACACTTTCTCTACGTTGCAGTTGTAGAGCGTGTAGATGTTTCCGCCTTCGAACGTGTTGTCGCGTGAGATAATCTCGATCTTGTCGAATCGCTTGTTGAACTCTACGTGCTTCAATCGCTGCTCTTCATCTAGGAATTCTCCTCCGATTGGCACTCCGAGGAACTGGAAGAGCTTGAGATTCAATTGACCTTTGCATCTCAGATAGAATTCGATAGAGGTTGATCCGCCACGATCCGAGTTGATCACGTCTCTGCGATATGTGCCGAAATACCAACGCTTAGCCAACGTGTTCTGCTGCTGTGGCAGATCGACTTTGAACGGATAGAACTGATTGTCTTCGCCAGTATAGCGGTAATTGTAGCCAGTGCTGTCGTAGAAGTTGACTGAGAATAGACAGGCCTTCTGCGGGTCTGCCCAGTTGTCAAGATCACTGGTGAAAATCGAGTAGTTGTTGCTCATCTATAACCTCCTCCGTGACCTGCAGCGTTCGGATGATAACCGCCCATATAAGCGCCAGATTGACCTGGCTTGTAGTCTTCCATCTTCCAGTGCTCTACTCTAGATCTCCAGTTAGTCAGATCTTCCAGCGGATCGGGATCGGTGTCGATCTCGTAAGTCATGTAGCTGAATGCCATCGTTGGCAGAATGATCTTGGATCCTTCGGCGTCAAACTCGTATTTGTAGTCATAGTCAGCGATCTTGCAGTTTCCGAAGATGTGTCTCATCACGATATGAGTGAGGCTGTTGTTCCATACGTTAACCACGATCTTGTCGATGTAGCGGTACGGACGATAGGAATCAGTGTATCGGTTGTATGACTCATCATAGAGATTCTTTCTCAAGCAGTAACGGATGAACTTTCTAGCGTATTGAAGATCTGTCTCGTGTAGCTCCATCTGGAACGGCTCACAGCTAGATGTGTTCGGCGTGTACACTTTTCTTGAGCTGTTGCAGAACTTGATGACCTCTTCGTTCGGCTTGTATGATGGAGGCGTGAATCCAGCGCAGTTCTTGAACGTGAACTTACGTGTCAAATACTCGTCAAACTTGTTAGTCTCGATACCGTAATCTTGAATCTCCTTTGGCGTGAACAGATCCGTGAGATTCTCATAGGTCCTGTCTCCTGTCTTGGCCTCTTTCTCCGTTCTCTGCCAGTCCATCTCAAGATCATAAACTTCGACGCTGTAAGCATCGGATAGCTTGAATGACTTGGTAGCCATGTAATCTTTTATGGACAGATACGGATCCACTTGTTAGCCCTTCTTTCTGATACGGACGTACTTGACTGCGTTTTCGATCTTGGAAATGTCGATATACTTCAGAGCGACGTGAGGCAGAAGATCGTGCCACGGATCTGAGATTCCGTTGAGCCACATGATGAACCACCAGAGATCCGGCGTTCCGTAGAGTCTCTGGCTGATCAAGTCTGGACGCACTTGCTCAGGAGTTCTGACGACCGTCCATCGGTAGTCTTGATCATTCAGCAATTCAGGAAAATCGATGCTGCCCATGTCGAACTCGGCACGCTCATCGATTATGTTCTTCTGAAATAGCGCTTCTCTGTTGTATATTCCAGCCATATATTCTATTTATTTAAGAGGTTTAGCGGGTTCCTCTTGAACGTCTGCTCGCTTGTAATTCTTCTTTATCTCGTCGTACTTCCTCATGCTATCGACAGTAGCGCTGTCTGCAGCATCCATCGCCTTACTGTTGTATGCTAGGTGATCATCGAATTCTTGCTTTCCGATAGTCTTTGACTCTACGTACTGCTTTCTCTTCTTAGCCTGACGCTCTACTGCCTGTGCTTTGTCTACTTCCTGGGCGTTTATAGCGCTCTGGAGCTGCTTAACCTCAGCAGCCTTCTGATCCATGTACGCAGCGCCACGCTTATCTTTCGCATACCACTCATTGGTGCTCTCAGTGTCGTTCATGTCGACTGCGCCCTCGTCTCTGGTCGTTATGTCGAATCTCATATCGATTGACTTTGCGATTTCTGCTGCTTCTTGATTGATAGTCTGCTTTCTAGAGACGAGCTCATCTGCGAAGTTGCTCCATTCGAGCGTTGTGTGATTGTAGTTCATGTTGATGAGATCTTCTGTCTGCATAGCAGAGACTTTAGCTCGGATCTCCTCTTCAGTGTCATTTACCAGATCGACTCCGTATTTGTCGCGAATCTCGAAATACTCGTGCTTATCGAGCATCGCCTGTGTCTCTTGCTCCTGCACCTCTCCAGCTTTCTTTCTGTTAGCCTCAAGTCTCTCGGCAGCCGTAACGTAATCGTTCGTGCCTTCGATTCTGCCCTCTTCGTCTGCGTGCTTACGAGCTTCAGCCTCGGCTGACTCTCTTCTTTCCTTCATCTCTGTCTTTATCTTCTCAAGTTCTTTCTTAGCCCTAGCATATTCCTCAGCAGCCGACTTCGCCTGTTCATTGACGACTTCTGACTCCGTCTTTGCCTTTGGAGGAGAATCCGATAAGTAAGACGCATCATTCTTGTCGAACTGAGGAATCGTGACTTCCTCCATCTTGAAGTCTTCATCCGGAATGAGAATCTTGTCCTGGTGAGGATAATCTACGCTCATCTCGTTGAAGTGGATCTTGATCGGCCACTCGACACACTCTTCACTGCTGTAATCGAACTCTACCGTCTCGATATTCTCTACGAAGCAGTCTCTGAACGTGTAGACTGCTACGATCTCTGGATCGTTCGCCTTGAGTCCGTTGATGATCTCTTCGTTCACAGTGTTCAATCCAAGGTTAAGCTTAGTGTCCTTGTAGTTCAGCTTTCTCGGATCGATTATGTATACGTTCAGCATCAGTTCTTCTTTCTGATTCGCGTACTTGCGTGCTATCTCTCTTCCAGAGTATGTTCCTGTTCCGATAGTCTGGAAGTTGTTGTCATATCGGTTGTTGATGACTCGATTCTGGATTGCGCTCTGGATCGTCTGCTCTCTGTTGTCGTAGGATCGGCGGAACAGCTTCAAAAGCTCTTTGTACACAGACAGATTCTTGTCGTCGTTGAAGATGGCGCCGAAAGAGTTAGAGTTCTTGTAGCGTGTCGGAATCTTGAACACGAGACCAGCATGGAACGCGTCCATCGTCTCGAGTTCTGCGTCAGGAATGTCGATCTCTTTGACTGCCTTTGAGAGTTTCGCAATCGCTTGCGGAGGATCTCCGATAAACACATCGATGCGGTATGCCCACGGAACGCCTGGCATATCTTCGTAGAAGTCGTTATTGAATATGTTGTACTGCATTAGCGTCTAAGTCCTTTAACGAGAGCATCGAGTAATTTTCTGTTTCTTGATGGAAGTCCTTCTAGCTTACCAGACGAAGAGTCAAGCATTCCGTGCGAGACAGCCTTCATGTTCGACAGCTCTTCCTCTGTGTAGTTGAACTCGTCTCGTGTCGCCATCGCTCTGCCGAGAGATTCCATCTTGTAAAGTTCTTCATCAGTGACTTTGTTATCGTAAACTTTTGTAAACTTAACTTTCACTACGCTTCCATCGGCTGCGACGGCTGACTTCTCGTTGTTGATGGCCTTGCTGTAAGAGGCCTCAAGATTCTTATTGCCTTCCATGCTAGCTTTCGTGTACTCGTCACCAGCGACTTCGTTGAACTTAGCTTCGGAGATCTCGCGATATTCAACGCCTTTCACTCCAGTAGCAACACGTTCATAATACTTGCCGTCGTCACCCTTGTAGAGAGCTACTGCGCCAGGAAGCTCGATAGCTGCGTATGATTGGAATGCCTCGCCTCTAGTGTTCGCTGCCGTGTTCGTCTTATACGCCTGATCCAGATTCACAGCCCAATTGCCTTCTCTGTCAGAAGTAGCCATGACTCCATTGAAAGCCTCATTGTTGATTGTCGTTCCGAGATCTGCCTGATATGCGCCCTGAGTGTGAAATACCCAAGTCGTTGTGTGTTGAGGTTTCAGCTTAGATTGATCGTAATTGCTGCCATCCAAGAACTGAACTTTTCGATCTTTTCCACCTTCCGTTACGACCTTCGTATCAACAACGCTCATCACGGCCTTAGTGCCGTCATTTGCGCGAGCCGTAAATGTCTGATTCTCGCCAAGATCAAGAGCCTTTGTCGGAAGATTCTTGTCATAGCCGACAGAGTCTTGTTCGAACTTACCAGCCAATTTCGCGGCTGCTTCCTCAAACTCTTTCAAGCGCTTCTTGATGTCTTCCATGCTGCCCGCAGCATCTGGCTCACGATCAAGTCCGCCCTCTTCGATAGTCTTGTTCATCTCGTCTTCTGCGTTGAATCCAGCAGAGCGTCTAGTCACTTTGTCGAATTCCTCAGTCTCGAACTCGACAGCGTTGAATGTAGCGTCAACGGTCAGGAGCTGGACAGTGCCAGTTCTTGAGAATCTCGGAGGAGAGATCGACTCTAGGACCAGAGAGTAAGTGTTGTGGAAGAGCGAGTACTCGTTGAACTTGAGCTTGTTGTGCTGGTCGTGGACGTTCACGTCTACGATCAGATCGACATTTGTCGTATTGTTGTATATCGCGTAAGGCTTCCAACGATGCTTCGCCTGCATAGCGTAAAAGACCTTCGAGATCAGCATGTCATCTGTCTCGTAGAACGTGATCGTCATCTCCTTTTCGCCAGTGGAGAAAAACGGGAACGAGACGAAGAACGAGCCGTACTGGATCGACTTGACCTCTGAGTCAGGCTTCATCTTCGGAATCTTGACAGACTTCACAGAATAAGCCAGTTTCTTGAGAGTCGAACTCGGAAATACCAGATCTCCTCCATTCGGACTATGGAATTGACAGTCGAACAGAAAGCTGTTCAACGGTCTCATCGTGTAGTCTGTCTGTGCGTTGTCGATCCTACTCATTGGCTGCCTCTTCGTTATAAGGATATGTCATCGCCTCAAGTATACGGTAAGACGCTAACGTGATTGGCTCGCAGTAGTCTTCAGCAGCTCTTGAGAACTTGAAGGAGACGTTCATGTAGTCGGTAGAGCTCTGTGCGTTCGTGTTGAATGAGGAGATGGCCGCGTTTGATCCATCTTCCTTCTGGCAGGTCAAGACGACCTTGTTTCTGCGAAGATCGACCTTGAGAACACGGAATGAGATGACCATGCCCGTAGGATTCATGGTTCCAGCCTGCAGCTTTGCGATCGAGAAATAGATCGGAAGTGATCCGTAAGTCTTTATCATCTCTCTGAATCGTGTGAAGTAGTAAGCGCAGTTCTCAGGAATTGGGTACTCGTTCTGATAAACATCAGAATGTCCAACTTCTGTGTAGTCTGAGTACATCGGAATCTCGATCTTGATGTCAGTGTCAGAAGTCGTGTTCTTGATCTGAATCATTCTGTCGCAGTTCCATGAGAAGGCGATCTTCTCAGGCTTGTCTTCTAGGGGACCGCCAGGTTTCTTTTTAATAACGCTGATAGTGTGGAACAAGAAGAGATCCGATAGCTCAGACACCATCTCGTCGTAGATCTTGACGTCGCTGATGACTCGGTTGACGGGAAGAATCGACTTGACAGCCTTGAATGCGAAGTCAGAGAGTTTCTTCATGTCTGCCGTGCTTATTTCAGCAGAGGTCAATGCGATCGACAAGTGAGACGTTAGACGGTAGTCGTCGCCTACTCGTGGATTCGGCTTCAGCTTGTTTGTGGTTGAGTCGGCTACCTCGTACTCAGGAATCATATCGTGAGTAGGGCCTTCCCATAGCGGAATCAATCTCGCCTTGATTCCTAGAACACGATAGAGAAGCTCGAAAGACTTCGGTGTACCCTTCCAGCGGTCGATGTATGGAAGGATGCTGTAATATCTGCGGTAGATGGTCTCTGCTAGCTCTTCTTTCGTCTGTCTTAGATCCTTGTCCTCGTACTTAGCGAGAACATCAGCTGCCGCTTTCACATCTTCGTAGTTGAACGCTAGCTCCGATCCGTGCTCAGATGCGAAGTTAGTGAGCAGTGGAGCTTCACATGCGTCAGGGTTCTTGAATTCGGAGATTCTATGGATCTTCTCTAGGATGCCGATGCGGCAGTCCTTGTCGAGCGGCGTGTACATCGTGTTGAGGTATCTCTCGAACAGCTTACAGAGTCCAAAGATGCCCTCGTTCTTCAATACGCCAGGAACGAACGGATCCACGTACAGTTTGCGCTTGTTGTCATCGCACTCGGAAACGAACGGGCCGAGATCTCCCTCGACGTATGTCTTAGCCTGAATCTGCGCTGAGAGATCTTTGTCAAGTTCGAACGAGATGGTCTCGCCAGAGAATGAGCAGTTGAGCTCATCGATGTTGCCATCCAAGTACGCATAAGCCTTGACGTAACCGCTGTGATCAATGCCGTCTACGAGCTGTGTAGCAGAGACGAGCATCGTTCTGCCGTCAATCTCTAGACGGTCCTCCTCGGTAACTCCAGACAGATAGCCAACAGAGCCTTCGCGTAGGCCGATCTTGATCTTGAATCCGAAGTCTGCCAACTTGTCGTGATTCGGATTGCTGACAGCGATAGTCGTCTTGCCTATCGTGTTCTCGTCAATGACCATCGAAGCCGGATAGGTATCCACAAATCCGAGCTCAAGGCGCTTGACCATCGCTAGAAGCTGTTCTTCTGTGATATTGTACTTGACGAAGACCTTGTCAAGCGGTCCAGACAGAGTGTTTCCTGCGATGTCGAAGAACTCGAAGTCAAGCTTGAAATAGCTTATGAAGTCGTTACACTCGATCAAGCGGACGCGCTCTGGATCGATTTCAATGTAGACCTTGTAGAGGGTCTTGTCGACTGGAGACTGCTGAATCTCTACATAGACGTCGTTACTGTCAATAGTCGTGACTGCTGGCCAATAAGGACCTTCGCTTTCCTTTCTACTTCTCTCAATATGAGTCGCCCAACGTTCACCCTCGGGACTCAATGAGTAGATATTGTACACATCTCCATCGATGCCGCTATCGTCCTTGATGAGCATCTCTAGCGTCCACATCTCGTGGCCAGTATGTCTGCCTGAGTGTCCGTGTTCGTCGCTCTCGAATGCAGTGAAGTTGCCAGTGTAGCTTAGAAGTCTCGGTGGCACATAATCGAGAACGACGTTCTTCTGTGTGCTATAGACTCTATACTCGCCTGCGCTGCTGTCAAAGTAGATCGTTCCGTCGAGGTCATTCTCATAGGGAGCGCTTGCGTTAGCGAACGAAGGGGCTCCTGAACGACCTTCCTCAGGGAAAGTGTCTGTCGGTGGAAGGTTCTGAGTCGGACCGAGTTCAGACTGATTTCGATATGGCGGAGCAGTTGCACCGTCTCTGTGGTTTTCACTGTCGAACATCCACGTGATGTAGTCAGGATTTATGGCATCAAATAGTCTGAGCTTGCCATCGTACTCTTTGAACACTTCGATCTTCATATCAAAGTATTTATAGCCGACTACACAAAAAGAGCACTGCCGAAGGACCAGAACGGCAGTGCTCAAGCCTAGGAAATGACCAAAGAACCTAGGCTATAAGAGTCTGAGCATATTGTCGGGACGACCTTGCTCTTCGTATATTTTGTAAATGCGATCGTATTCCTTTTGGTGATTTTTCATTGTTCGATCTGCGACGAAATAGATAGCGATCCAGATGATGGTTTCTATTACCATCCCGTATCCGAAGTTTCCGGAGTAGAGTGCGAACAAAATCGTGAAGAGATCTAGGATCACGACGTAAAAAGCGAACAGAGCGCCCCATCGGAATACCTTTTCCTTCTTGCGCTTGCTCTTACGGAAGAACGTATGATCTCCCAAGAGTATCATGAAGAGATACGCTAAGCCCATAATCGGCCCTAGAGATTGTGTGAACATTAGCGGAATATAGACTTCCTCATTCATATTTTCTTCCTTGTATGGATAATATAGTTATTTGTTGCGGTGTTCGTTATTCGTCATCCTAACATTTTTCTCGATTTTAAGATTTCGAAATGTTAGGATGACGAAAAATGTTATGATTTAGCCGTTGTACTTCGGAAGTTTCGGCTTTCTGATCTGATCAACGATCTGAACAGAAGATTCGTAAGAGCCAGAGCCGTCCCAAGACCACTTGAAGTAAGTATCGCTCTCTACTTCACAATGGCCAGCACCAGTTGAAGCATAGCCTGGAGTAGCATCGCCCCAGTCACGACGGCACTTCTCTTTAGCGAGCTCCCAGTTTTCTTTAGAATACGGAAAGGTCTCGATGTGGTCATCCATGTGGCGGTCGTGATGGATGTAGACGATAGTTTGACGTTTTGCCATTTGTAATCTCCTTGTTGAGGTTTTAGTTAAAATTACGGTTCATAGCCCTGAAGACGAGCCAGGCTGATGAAGTACTGCTTGGTCATCAGATCCCAGTGATTGATGTAGTCTTCGATGCAGTCGACGGCAGTTTCCATAACGCGGTCATGAGGACCATTAGCAGTGAAGAGGACTTCGTCGTTGAGCTCGGTAGCGAGGATCGAAAGAGAGTTACGGTCTTTGACGAGCTTGCACTTGATGGGACAGACGTCGTTCTTGTTGAGATCGAAGATAGTGCCGCTCTTCATGGATTCGAGCTTAGCGATCATGCGGATCTTTTGGTCTTTCGTGTACTTCATATTGACGGTCCTTGTTTTGTTTACGCCTATAATATAGGTATTTTCATGAGAATTCTAAACCCCAAAAACAAGAAAATCTCTGTGGAATTTCCACAGAGATTGTAACAAACCTTATACAGTTTTCGTCCACTATTTAGCTTCTACGATCATGCCGCAGCTGTTGAGCAGTTCCACGGCCTCATCGAACTCCTTGTCCCGCTTCTCGTCAGTCTTCTTGACTGTCTTCTGTTCCTTAGTCTTCTTGACTTCAGCTTTGGACTTTACATGACAGCTCTCGTCGAGCTTCTTGTGTCTCATATCTGAAAGCTTTTCCATGATTCCCATGTTAAATTCTCCTTGTTGTGCTTTTCTGATTATTTATATCCGAGCGCTATAAATACTAGACTATGACAAAGATTCTAGCAATTTTGATCGCTGCTGCGCCATTGGCAGCTGAAACTCAGGTCTTCAAAGTGTGCAACGAGAAGACCTGCTACGAAGTGAAACTTGACACTAAGTCCTACGAGTGGATGAGAAGCAACGACGGCAACCGATTCATGCGCGTCTATGCGCCAGATGGCACTGTCGTCGACATAACTGGCAGAGATTTACAGATCGAAACTAAATCATTCAAGAGAAAGAGAAAGTAACTATGGCAGAAGAATTCAAGTCGTTTTTCAAGAATGTTGGCGGAAATGAGGGTAGTAAGTGCAATTACCCTGCACGCTTGGACACATACGGCTGCGGTTGCTCGCATGACTGCAAATACTGCTACGCTAAGTCTCTTCTAGACTTCAGGAAATTCTGGAATCCGAAGGATCCGAAAGTCGCAGACATTGGAAAGATCGAGAAGCAGATCAAGAAGATCGCAGAGGGAAAGTGCGGAGAGATCCGTGCTATTCGTCTCGGTGGAATGACTGACTGCTTCCAGCCGATCGAGGAGAAGCATCATGTCACTTACGAGACTCTGAAGCTTCTAAAGAAGTACAAAGTCCACTACTTGATCGTTACGAAGAGTGACTTGGTAGCGTCAGACGAGTACATGAAAGTTCTCGACAAAGAGCTTGCGCACATCCAGATCACCGTCACTACGACCGATGACGATCTCTCGATGACATACGAGAAAGCCGTTCCGCCGTCAAAGAGAATCGCCGCTATCGAGAAGCTACAAGCTGCTGGATTTGACGTTGCTCTAAGACTCAGTCCGTTCATTCCAGAGTTCGTGGACATGGGCATTCTGAACAAGGTCAAGTGCGACAAGATTCAGGTAGAGTTCCTTCGCGTCAACTCGTGGATCAAGAAGTGGTTCGACATCGACTACACGCCATACACTGTCAAGCAGTCTGGCTATCTTCACAGAACGCTCGAAGACAAGCGAGAGCACATGAAGTGGATCTGGGGCTTCAAGGAAGTCAGCGTCTGCGAAGACGAGAGCGAAGCTTACGAGTTCTGGAAGAAGAACGTGAATCACAACCCAGACGACTGCTGCAATCTGCGCATAAATAAAGAGTAACTAAAGGAGACTCACTATGAAGTCCATCAGAGAAACTGAAGAGAAAGTCCAAAAACCAGGTCCGAAGTCCAACAAGATTCTGATCAACAAAGATCTTCTTCCGTCAAAGGGAAAATACTACAAGACCGACCTCTACTCTCGTAAGCTAAGCGCAATCGAGATGAAAGAACTGTCGAAAGTGACCCGTGAGTCCGTAGATCGTGTCTTCAACAGCACAATCGCGTCAGCTATTGACGGAATTGAACTCGCAGACGTTCAGAGAAACGACAAACTGTGGCTGATCTACTATCTCCGCTCGATCACTTACAACGACATTCCGATGAAGGTTCAGGGAGAGTGCAAGAGCTGCGGAAAGAAAGACTGGTACGACTACCGTCTCATGAACTTGGACGTCGTATATGCTGAGAAAGAGCTCGAAAAAGAACTCGTGCTTCCTAACGGAGATACTCTCGAACTTAGATTCCCGACTATCGGAGACGAGATCGAGATCGCTCGCACGAAGAACAACCCAGCATACATCGAGAATATCGACGCAGACGTGATGACGGTCGCATCTCACATAAGCTCTATCAACGGAGAAGCTGTGAGCATCTATGAAGCTTACACATACTTCGCAAGAGGAAAGGGCAGCGCACTGGACTATGCGAAGCTCGTATCGCACCTCAAGAAGTTCGCGTTCGGTGCAAGACCTTACGCTAAGTTCCTGTGCTCATGCGGTGAATATGCTGAAGCAGAAGTGCCGCTGACTAGCGACTTCTTCCTCCCAGAGATCTAATTCGTTTTAGACACTACTGGAACCTTTAACGGCTCGATGGCCCAAGTGCCATCGGGCAATTTTTGTTGAACAGTGAGTCCGAACTTCTCATATTCGAACGTCGTCTGGAATGTGACTACTGAAGCGTCACCGAACTCGAGATCCAAGTTGCTGATTCCAGTCAGGAATGCACGATGGAAAGACAGCTTCGCGAACGGCATCTTTGCGTTGTCAAGAGAGTACACGTCTATACGATCGATGCAGTTGTCTCGGAGAAGAGGTTCCGATCCCTCCTCTCTTCCACCACGCGCTGTAAGTCCGTATCGTGAGCCCTGCGCCCATGCAGCGAAGATGATGTAGTTCATGAACTTAGAGTCCAATGTCCAAGTCACTGTCAGAGTGTTAGTGTCTCTAGCGCCCTGAGGATTCGGATGCTTCTGATCCTCATGCTGCCAGTACGAGTGGAGCAGCTTGAGCGTGATGTTCGGAAGCTGGACAGACTTGACCGAGGTAGAGAATGTAGCCAAATCGAGCTCGTCGTCTGGAATGATCGTTAGGTTTGGAATGTTGCTCATCACTAGCTCATATTTGTTCTTAGTGAATAAGTTGACGTTTTTGTTCATCGTTTCTGACATGTTTATCCTCAGTCAAATTGTAAATTTCCGTAAATGTACCCAGTGAAAGTGCCAGGGTAGATGTCTGTGTTCCTTCTGATTTCTCCAGTGTACTGGTACCAGATGAACGAAGATCGAGATGCGGTCTGTTTCACGAATCGTCCCACTAGATCCCAGACAGCTTTGCAGCTGTTGAACTTTCCGCCCTTCATGATCTTCATCACTTTCGATCCAGCGTCCTTCCAGTCTTTCAGGAACTTCTGCTCGGTAAACTTGTTGCCCGTCGTCAGGTAGAAAGAAGGAGTTCCTATCAAGACTTCAGACGTGTAGAAGATTGGCGTAGAGAATCCGACGTTCGGAGGTGAGTCCTTCAAGATCGTGAGATATGGCGCGATCGTCAGTTTAGAGCGCAATAGAGCACGTCCTATGAGCTCGAAGTAGTTCTCCCAAAATGACCCATCGCCATTCCTGCACTTAGCTGCAACGGCGTCGTAATCGCCTTCTGTGGCCATTCCTGGCACATAGGCAACAATACCTCCGCAGCTAGGTCCAGAATTAGGAGGATATAGATAGGGAATTGGAGCGGCTGGAGGAAATTCGATCATTCCAGTCACTCCGAACTGTGGCGCAAATAGATTGTTTCCGAGAGTCGTCGCGATGTAGTCGTTTATGCTCTGGACGAGACGGTTTCTCGTCCATTCATAACTCGGCTTAGGATCGCAGAGATTCTCCAAAGTTATCTTGCCAAAGTTCACTATATCCTCCGGATCGGCTTATTCGACTGTGTACTTAGTCACCTTCGGTTCTGGGATCTTTGCGAGAGGAACATTCACGGTCAATAGGCCGTTCTGAACCTTCGGCTTAATCTGAGAGAGGTCATACTTGGTCTCGACGCTGATCTCGAGTCTGAGATGACCGCTCTTGATTCTCTCTTCGATGTACTTGCGCTTCTTGTCGCTCTTTTCGTCCTTGACTTCGATGACGAGCATCGGGAGAGTCTCGGTTTCCTCAGAGCTCACAGAAACATCGTCCTTGGTCTTGCCAACGACTGCGACTTCGTATGTGATTGAGCCGTCCTCTTCCTTTACGACATTGTAGGGCCAGTGACAGTTAGATTCGAATTCCGACTTGATTGCCTTCTCGAACGGAGTAGGTCTGTAATAGTCGAAATGATTGAGAGCGTTCTGAAGTTGATCGGCCAGAGAAAGGCCGTTGTTTAGGATTCCATCCATTGTCTTATTCCTTGTGCAGTTTGCACGGATATGGACGATTAGCTAATCCTAGGCAGTCTGCTTCGGGTGCATACAAAAGAAGCGCCTCAAGTGGAGAAGCGCTTCTTATTGCTTCGTCCAGATTATTTATATCTGGACTGTCTCTCTCGATTAAGTGTATTCGGAGGTTCTTTCGGCACAGAGCTCGTAGTTCGGAGTTACGCCGTAGTGTTCCTTCAACAGAGCCGATGCGGCCGAGCAGAAAATGTACTTCCGAGCTTGGAAGCCCCAGTAGTACAGAGACTGAAGTTCGTGTTGCGTCATCCCTTGGATGGACTCACGAGCCTGACGGTAGGTCTTCTGCTCTACCATGTTGCGGATTTCGTCGTTACTGAAGAACTTTCGTTCGTTTCCAGTGTCGACGAGGAAGTTGATCTCTTCGCAAGGCATTTGATACCTCCGTCCGATTAGGCCTGAGAAGCAGGACGAACATTATCGGGATAGAAGTACGAGATGCGGATATCTTCCAGACGGCAGTACTGGCGGGTGAGCCAGTAGTAGAGTTCGCCTTCCGGAACCCACTTGAACTTCACATACTTCGGAATGCGAAGGTTGCTACTCTTGTCGTAGCGGGTGAGCGAGCTCGTAGAGAAGCTCATCGGAAGCTGTTCATCCAAGACGACTTCGGTGCGGTAGTTGACCTTGTCGTCATCTACGCGCTGGATGTACTGAAGCGCATGCTTGTTGCGTGCGACTTCATCGATTTCACGACCAGTGAGCTGAACGAACAGCTTCTTTACGGCGTCTGCCGGATTTTCGGCAGTCATGAGGTCGCTGGGCAGCACCCAGTCATTGTGACCAGCGGTCTTGGAGGTGGTAGGAAGAGCAATGAGAACATTGCCGTTGGAGGAGATCTTGAGGTTATAACGTGCGATTGCCATCGTTATGTGTTCCTTAAGTTGTGAATAAGAAGCGGCGCCAAGTTAAGTCTGACGCCACTTCGTTATTCGGTGTAACAAAAATTAGATAATGGTCTTGCCATCTACCTTCATGGAAATGATGTTTTCGATGTCGATGGAGACCGGGACGAGACCGTTAGCCTCTTCGTTGATGTGACGAGCGGGCTTGAGGTATTCGGAGTAGGATTCCTTTTCGTCCCACTTCTTGCCGTTGAGGAGGAAGTGAGAGCGAGACTTGTGATCCTTGTCAGTGTAGATGCGGAGGCAGATTTTGCCGGTTTCCTCGTTCTGAGCGAGGATTCCTTCGTAACCTTCTACCCAGTGGTAGTTGCTGTTGCGTTCGCGTTTGACTTCCTTTTCGTGGCCAGCGTTCTTGGCGTAGAGTTCCTTGAAGTCGTAGCCGTTGCCAGCGTAGGAATCGAACTCGGTGATCTTGACCATGTTGTCGATATTCAGACCTTCGTTGAGCAGAGCTTCCTTGGTGCAGGCAGATTTGCGGAACGGATGACCAGCCTTAGCAGTGGTGATCTGGATGTTGTGGCGGCCGAAGAGGGCGGAGAAGAGTTCGGTTTTGATCATTTTTGATGTCCTTGATAGGAGGTTAAGTTCTTTTACATAGTTAATATAGGTATTTCGGCAGAGTTTGTAAACCCATTTTCTCGAAAAAACTTAAAAATTCTTAGTTTTTTCTGTTTTTAGCCGTTTTCTGAGCGCCATCAACCGTGAGCAGAACTCATCTATAGTCAATACAGTGTCCCTCGGATTGGTATTTCCTACGCTGTGAGTCAATACTTCGTCACCCGTATCTTCTAGAGCTTTCCTGAACCGCTCATTCTTGAATAGCTCCATATACGCCGTGTCGAGCAGTAATTGATATTCGATGGACTTTCGAGGATACTCAAATCCTCTCCAATATAGCTTCTGCTTGATTTTCCAGTCGTTGTGCTGTAAGCCGACAACCTTCGCGGCGAATCCAGTGAGTTGACAGATCTTCTCCTGCTCTTTTTGATCTTGGACCTTCAACGACTGGAGAAAGCCCTCCATAGACTTACACTCGACTCCGCTGACCGTAAAGTCGTAAGGCTCGAAATTGCTCAGAGCGCCTGATGGATATGAATTGTTGCTACCGATGTCCATGCAGTGAAATATACTTATTTCTGCGAGAATTCGAGTATTTCACCATTCGACAGAGTCTCTGCGTTGAAGAGCTTTGTCTTCAAGATGTCGACCATGTCGTAGCACTTGATCGTCTTCATCTTTCCCTTTCCAGGGATCTGGAACAGGCGAAGCTCGTTGATCTTCAGGTCCGTGTGTTTCTCCACGATGTACTTGTAGAGACTCAGCTGCAGGCTGTACTCGGACACGTTGGTGTTCGGAAATGCGCCAAACGGCTCCTTCATCTTCTGTGATCCAGAGCTTACAGAGAACTGCTTAGAAGTCTTCCAGTCAAGAATGTCGATCGTGTCCGTGCGCTTGTTGTAAGCAACGAAGTCGATAGTTCCCGAGAGTCCTAGTGCTGAGTCGTTCACGATGACTTCGTTCGCGATCGGCTCGTACACGTTCTTCATCTTCTCGTACAAGTCCACGCAGATTCCCTTGCGGTACTCAAAATCTTCGATCATTCCCGGAAACTTACTCATCGCGTCGTAGTCGGGCTTGTTCTCGTCCTGTTTCCACAGATGTTCCATCACAGCGTGCACTTCGGTGCCCAGACAGCGAGCGTAAGCGCCTTTCTGTTCCCACTCATCCAACACTTCATTGACTGGTCTTGCGTCTCGTAGAGCGCATTTAAGAGCCATTCTGCACTTGTCGAACGGAATAGCGAACTTGCCTACGAATGTAGTCACTGATGTATAGACAGTGCCTTTAGAGTCGCTGTACTTGTGAGCGATCGGTTCGATCGAGATGTCGTTGAACTTCTTTAGTTCTTCTTTTGCGAATTCTATGCTGGTAGACGCCATATTAGTTCCTTCTTGCCAGCGATCATTCTGATGATTTCACGCTGTGTCAAGTCACCGTTGAGATGGTGAATGTTGTTGAAGTTGATGTGTCGAGTTACCTCGTAAGTGAACTGATATCCGAGCTTCTTGTAAGCTTCGGCTGCGATCTTGTTCGCGTTCAGTTCGATCAAAGAAGTGTTTCCGTAGAGCATCTCTACATTCTTCTGGTCCCGATGCGCAAGCTCGTGGAGAATCTTGAAAACATCAAGAAAGCGCGTAACTCTCTCGAAGTTTAGCGTTATCTTGTCCGTGTACGGATCATAGAAGCATTGCTTGCCGTACTCAGCGTCCTTGATGTCGAATTCTTTGTAAGCCTTTGCGACTCTATTTGCTGAATCTTCTAACGAACTCATGATTAGTTATTACTCCATCCCTAGTTGAATATCGGAAGTGAATTGATAGGATGTGCGGATCGTCTGTCTGACCCAGATCCGCAGTTGATCTGTCGATTATTATGCTCAGAGCATTTTCGATATCCTGATAGATACGATTTCTGATCTCTTCCTGATCCACGTTCTTCTGGAACAGGATCTGGTAAAGAGGACTTCCGAACTGGAGGTTGAAGAGTCTCTCGCCCGGAATTGTCAGAAGGTAGTTCTCCAAAGCCTGATCCATAGCATGAGTACCCTTGCACTCATACTCGTTCTTGTCGTTGAAGAGACTCACGTCGTAATAGCCCGAGTCTATTTTGTCGCCGATTCTCTTAAAGTCTGGAGATTTCGTTATGTCTAGCATATAGCTTATTTATCAAGAAAAAAGACCCGCCGTGGTTAGGCGGGTCGTTGCGGAGGTTCGATATGGACTAGATGGTTTTATAAAGCGACCAATTAGATTCTTGTCGTCGATTCCACCGGTGTGATCGTTCCAGTGTTTCTGTTGAGGATGAGTGTGACCTCGATTCTCTCGATAGACTCTGCTGGTTCGAAGCTGATGTTCACGTAGACCAAGTGAGTGTCCTTCTGATCCGGAATGACCTTTACGTCTCGGTTCAAGATACCCTGACCAGACTGAATTCTTCCGAGGAAGGTATCAACGGCAGTCTTCATTGAAGATCTGTTCGTTGTCGTGTTCTTCTGGTAAAGGTACGGGATCAACTTGCTCTCGAGGCGCTTCTCGATGAAGTTGCAGAGCTTACGAATGTCGATTCTGTTGAGAGCAGACTCCTTCTTCAACATCGTCTTCTGGCCCATGATGACTTCGCCGTATGCTGGGAAGTACATAGAGCTGTTGACATGGATCGAGTAGAGCTGACCGAACTCGTCATCCTCAAGACGCACCATCGGATGATCTGAGTATCTGATGCGGCCGTTTGCGACGCCTGCAGGAGCCATCCACGGCTTGTCGAAGTTGTCGACGTAGCAGCATGCGACAGCAGCAGCCACGGATCTCGGCAGCATCACCCATGTTGAGGTGAACGGATCGAAGTAAGAGTCGTAGTCGTCGTAGCCTGCGACATAAGAGCCATCAGCGAAGCTGAACATCTTACCTTCTGAGAGCTTGAGACGGATCGTCTTAGCTTCCTTAGAAGTACATTGGATGATGCCAAGGTCCATCTTTCTCGCCATAGCGATCTGGCCGATGCGGTTCATCATAGCCATGTACTTCTGCTTACCAGAGAATGTCTCGACCGGTTCCACGTTGAAGAGATAGTCGAAGTAAGCCTTCTTTCTGTTCTTGTACAGATCAAGAGCCTTCGTCTTCTCCTTCACGTTGTTGAGCTTAGAGTTTGTACCGCCAGTCATCTGATAGATCGACCAGGTCATAGACGGCATCTCATACTGTCCCTTGTAGTTGACAGAAGCTTCAACGGACTTCTTAGATACGTAGATGAACTGAGAGTTGCCGTTGATCACGTAAGGAGCCCATAGGCTGTTGCCGTTCTCGTCCTTAGCGTTCGGATCGTTAGAAACTAGGAAGGTCTCTACCGGTGAGCTCGTGAGAGCATCGAGACCGAAGCCCCAGACAGCCTGTGTCTTAGAAGGAGCCTTTGCGTACACGTTGATACGATAGACCTTCTTCCAAGTCAAGTTGAGCGGGTTAGAGCGGTAGTCGAGACCACCAGACTCTGGATCGTTGATCTTGTCTTCGTCGTCGTAACGATAGAGCCAAGAGAATGCGTTCTGGTGATAGAGCGCCGGAATCAAAGCAGCCTCTGGCGTGATGATCGAGATACCGATGTCGTTGCCGAACTCGCCAGGACCGATTGCGCCAATCACTAGCTGATTCGTCTTGTTCGACTGGTACATCTCAATGTCGCCGTTACCTGGCTCGCCGTCGTTCTTGCAAGCTGGTGTGTAACCGTCCTTCCATCTTCCAGAAGGATCTGAGAAGACTTCCGTAGAAGAGATAGCGTAAAGCTGACCAATGTCCGGATCGTTGTCTAGACCGACCTGCCACGGCTTGATCACGCCTCCCGGAACGCCAACGCCGTAGTTAGCGACAGTGACGAACTTCTTGGTAGATAGATCGCGATATAGCATCCAAGTGTTTGCATACTCGATAGCAGCTTTGTCGAGATTTGTGATGCCTAGAGACGGGTTAGAATCCTGTTCAGAGTATAGAGCCTCATCAACTACGATCAAAGCATACTGAACGATCTGTTCATCGTCCTTAGCGATCTTGTACTGAAGGATGCGATACTTGTCGTTTGCGATGTCTGATACGTCTACGCCGTAGTCAGAAGCTACCATTTCTACGGTAGATCTTGCAGTATCGTTAGTAGTCTTGATGATATTCGGAGATGCTGCATCCTTCGTGACTAGCATGTATTTGCTGTCCGCAGTGCCATACTCAGTGAATTTGATGCCGTGAACGTCAGTTCTTCCGTTCGTCCAGTCAGTCTTCTCGATGACGAAAGTCTTCGTAAGTCCGTCGTCCCAGTCGACTAGGTCAACCTTGACAACTTCGAAGCCGTCATTGTCTGGAGTAGTCGGATCGTTTAGAGACTGAGTGTAGCTCTTAGCCTTGTTCAAAGATGCATCGTAAAGTGCGGAGAATGACTTCGCGGCCTTGTCCTGATCCGGAGCATAGAGGATAACGTTGATCTCTCTGCTGTCCAAGCTATCCTTAGCTGGAATATGGATCACAGTAGCGATGTAAGTCGTATCGCTGTCGACGATCTTGTCGTTTGCGATCTGGTAGTAATACAGAGATCCTCGAAGATCCTGAGTATTGCTCTTCTCGGTCATGCTCTCAGACAGCTTTTCTGTCGGCATAGCGAACAGGGTAGGCTGAACGATCTGAACACCGTCTTCGTTCTTAGTGTAGACGATGTAAGCCGTTCCCTCTACAACGCCATATTCCTTGTTCTGAGAATCCTTGCCAAGATCGCGGTAAACATAGAGATTTTCCTGGAGATTTCCAGCGAACTTCTGATACACGTCCTTGATCACGATACGCTTAGAAGCGCCGATGAACTGATATGTTGCACTGTTCTTTGTGTAAGGTTTGAAACCTGCACTCTCTGCGAGGTCTGGGTTGTAGTAGTTGCTAGCGCTAGAATCACTGATGTCGATGTCAGTGATCAACTTGATCTGATTCTCGATATTGTTGTCGACGAAACGAACGTTTTCGACGTTCTGCTCATGATTCTTGTCAGTAGAGCCCTCATAAGGGTACTGGATCTGAGCGTAACCTTCATCACCCTGAGTAGCTCTCACAGCGAGAAGCTGGGTAGCGCCACCACCTTCGAAATAGACCTGAGCCGCGAAGTGGCCAAACTGATTCGGGTTGTCCGGAGTGCCGAAGTACTCGTGGAACTTGTCAATAGTCGTGCAGAGAACGCGCTGGTTCGGATAGCCTCTGTTGGCGTTGATAACGATAGCGCCAATTCCATCGCCTGGTTCCGCATTTGGTCTCACGGTATTGTCGATTTCAGAGAAACCGACGCCCGGAGTTGTCCATTTTGTAGCCATATTGAAATTCTCCTAGTAAAATAGCTTTTGTGACTGACATTTCGAGGGCCAGTCAATCTTTCTAAGTTATTTATACTAACTTGGAGATGGGCAAAACTGTCGATTTTTGCTTAAATTTCTGCTCAACGTAGTATTTTGAGCGCTCTAGCCAGTGGTCATAGAGGTAGTTCGAGTGAACTTTGCCTCTCTTCGACTTGTACCGCATGTCGTCGATGATGTCGTAAATGATCACTTTCGACTTCTCTGGGTGCTTTCTGAGACCACGGCCGATGGACTGGAGAACCTTGATCTTGGACTTCGAGTCTGCGAACAGAATGATCTCATGAATCTTCTTGATGTTGACGCCAGTGGACATGGTGCCGTAAGTCGCCACGATGATCAAGCCGTCTGACTCTTCTGCGGAGATTCTGATGAATTCACGCTCAGCAGACTTCACGGATCCAGTGATCTTGACTACTTTTCGATCTTTCGCGTGCTCCTTCAGATAGTCGATCGTAGCTTCTAGATGGTCGACGTGATTGCACAGAATGAGCATATTGTGATTCAAGTCGGTCTTTCTCAGGATGATGTCGAGGATGTGCATTCGGTCCTCGTACTCTTCCGTGAGTCTGACCTCTTCTGGATACGTTCTCTCCTGATTTTCTTTGATGAAGTCGATCGGGTACTGCAGGAACAGGTTAGCGACGATGATGTCTGTCAAGAACCCTCGGCTGATCAACTCTTCTGAAGTGATCTTGTAGAGCGTCTTTCCGAGAACAGACTTCACGTCATACTTCTCTACTGCTGAAGTCGGAAGTGTACCAGTCGTACCGATCTTGAAGTCTGCGTTGATACAGAACTGCATCATCGTGGACAGCTTAACGCCACGTAACCCGTGGCATTCATCACAGATAGCCACGTTCACGTCCTCGAAGTAGTCGGCTGACTGCTTCATCAACGACTGCCATGTAGTGATCAGGATTGTCTTGTGGTAAGTCGGAACGTGATCCTTGTCTTGGAGTTCGCACCACTTGTCCAGGTCGGACCATCCGTAGTCTTCGAAGTCCTTGTACATCTGAGTCACTAGCATGATGGACGGAACGATCAATAGCATCTTCTTATAGCCTCGTTCCATCATCAGGTTGCGCATGATGAGGTAGATCATTAGAGACTTACCAGAGGAAGTGCAGCACTCTAGAATGCCACGCTTTCCGTTCAGAGCAGCGAACGCAGAGTCAAGCTGATAGTCTCTGGGCTGATATTTCGATCCCGCCATGATCTGCTTGCAGTTGGCTTCGAACTTCTCTCTAGACAGCCATTCTACTGGCTCTTTTTCGTAGTTCTCGAACTTGAGCTCGTACTTCTTACTGTCGCACCACTTGATCAGCTCATCAACGAGTCCAATAGGGAACTTGTGCGTCGTAGTCTTGAAGAAGTGTGTCTTTCCATCCCAAGTGTGATTCTGGTAAGCGGGTACGAACTGATATCCGTCCTTGTGGATAGCGAAAGCGCTGTCTAGCTCGAATAGAATATCTCCGTCATTGACCTGAATAAAGAAGTGCGTCTCGTTGATCTTAGTTGCAGTTATTCGTCCCATTTTACTTACCTTCAGTTTCTGTATTTATTGCCATTCTTCCGGAGTGAAACGATCCGAGAACGACTTGTAATAGTGCCAACGAGCTCGCTCATCCGCTATCACTCTTCTCGCTTGTTCGTCCGATGAGAATCTCGTCACTCGGCCGTCATAGTTCGTAACTGATCCAGTAACGTGACCAACGACATATCTCTTCAGTTTCTTGTTCCAAACAAGTGGCCGAGTCGCTGATATGATTGGACCAGTTCTCAGAATGAGTGAGTTTGTAAAATTCTTTAGCTTCGTTATGTCAAGATCGACATAGTTCGGACTTTCCATTTCACTCACCACCACCAGATACCTCCAACTATCAAAAAAGCGATGATCATGACAATTACCGATAATAGGGTTGCCCATGACCTATTTGATCCGAGAAATGTATCTGTGTTGTCGCATGAGAAGATCCAGACGCCCAGAACGAGCGCCAGGATGATCAGAATTATCACAGGAGTTGTTAGTGTCACAGTGACCATATTTTACCTCAGGAACTTCTTTTTAGCCTTCGTCATCTTGTACTCGATATAGTCTTTTCTCGACTCCGCCCAGCCGATGGACTCGAACAGCGCGTGGAAGTTAGACATGAAGAACTTCTCGAAAGTCGTATCGTAGTCGATCTCGAACATTTGGTCAAATTCCTTCGGCCACTTCTCGAAAGCGATCTGGTCGAATCCATACTTGTTTCTCTGGTACAGGAATATGTGCTTAGCCTTAGATCCACGCTGTAGCGTGTCGTATCCGAGCTTCTCTCTCGCGTTCACGTAGTTGAAGTTGACGCCTATCTTTGCGCAGTAGTGAATGTGGTCTGGATATTTCAGGCCGTTCTTGACATACCAGTCGATTTCGTGGTCCATCACAGAGAGGTCGCCGATAGTTCTGGACGCCGAGATGTCCTCTGGCTTTGACGCCTTGAATTTCAAGTAAGCGTCCTGAATCTGTCTCGTCGTCTCTTCTTTGCTCTGTCCGAGTAGAACGTCCGCAGTGATCTTGACTGCGTATTCCTGACAGAATACTGGGAACTCGGCCTTCTTTAGAATTAGACCCTGAATCTTCAGGTGCTTGTGCGGATCTTCCTCGTATCCGAAGAACTTGCCGTCCTTGTCGACGACGGATCCGAGATACATCTTCTTTCCGTAAGAGATGAAGTTCGAGAACATGTTCTCGCGAGTGAAGATGATGCGGTTGTTCATCTTGTTCTTCTCGGCCTTCGCGTCGAGAATTCTCTTCCAGAACCAGTTCATCTGCTTCTCCATGCAGTAGAACCATTCCATGTCGTCCATGTACGGGAAGAGATTGATCTTGTGCTCGTCGAAGCAGTAGTAGTTGGAGTCCGTGTCGACCTGAACGACGACAGACTCGCGATCCACGAACTTGATGGGCTTCTCTATCACGTTCACGTTGTCGATTGGACGACCATTGATCTTAGCGTTGCGCTGCAGATCGAAACCGGAAATTGTAGAGCCGTCTGGATGCTTGAAGTTAGCCTTGAGCTCTTCCATGATGGTCTCTTCGCCTGTGAATCTTGCGCCGCCGTCATGGACTCCCAACTGCATCTTAATCTTCTTTCCGTCCATCTCGACTTCGATTTCGTCGCCAGGCTTGTAGTAGTGGCAGTCACCGTCGTAGACCACGTTGATGATGCGTTCTGTCGTGATCTTCTTGATGGGATTGAGAAGTGGCTTCTGAGTGAGATCGTTCACGAAAATCGTTACAGCTGCGCCGTCGATAGTGTTTGCAGTCGTTACGTCCTTCGCGAGAATCTTTCCCTGATCCGTTTCGACTTCGTCTTCCTTCTTGTACCACTTGGTGTTGATCTTGATGACGGGGAAGAAGTCCATCGAATCCTTGAGGATATACTTGGAACGATAGTAGCGGTCCGTGTTGTCCTTGAGGTAGCGGATGGTGACGCGAGCGCAACGAGTGATGGAGCGAGCGCAGTCGATGTTGAAGAGGTGGAACTGCGGGAACAGACAAGCGCCGTATAGAGAGTTGATGAGCTTCTTACGGGTGAGCTGCAGTGTGCGGTAGCGGTCGGCAGCGATCTTGTCGCCAGCCTTCTCGGCGTCCTGCATGAGCAGCTTGAACTTGAGTCGTTCGTCAAAGATCTTCGAGACGACAGACGGCAGAATAGCAGTGTCGTTGTTGATGAATCCGACTCCGTTGACTTCCGAGCGGATGACCTTTCCGGAATCAATATCCTCTTGGCTCGGCTTGATGACTCGAGTCTCTGGAGAGATGTTGTACATGATGATGTGATTCGGATAGGATGACGTGATGTCTCCGCTCATGTTGTGCTGGTAACGGCCAGGATCCGCGTAGCAGTAGCCTGCCTTCACAGCGTAAGGCTCGAACGAGGTCGGAGACTCTGGCGTGCAGTTCTGATACTCGATGATGCCGTTTCCGAGATCCTTCTTGAAGTAGCCCTCGTCGTGCCACCAGTCTGCAGGCTTCTCGTAGCGGTCGTTGTAGACCTGATTCTGCGCATGGAGGAACTTCATGATGTAGCCGTCGTGTGCGGCTGTCATCGCGAAGACGGAGTCAAGAGTGATCAAAGCTTCATTTGCGTAGGCGATAGTCGTCGGCCATAGACGCTTTTTCTCTTCGATCTTCACCATCAGGCGCACGTCCTGCACGTTATACTCGACGTAGGTCGTGTAGTCCTTGATATAGTGCTCTGTGAGACCATATTCAAGCTTGACCTTTCCTTCGCCAGTTTCCTTCTTGCCGATATAGTCCAACTTCCACGAGGGCGAGTTCTTCACGAAGCCGATGAACTTGTAGAGCGCCAGATAGTCGATCATGTAGAGGCCTGGAGACGAGAAGTGATATCCCGTTACTTTGCCCTTGTCGTCAGTGATCGGGCGCTTCTGCGGCGATAGCTTGAGCGGAGAAAGCAGACGCGTGTAATCGAGCTTGACGCCGTTCTCCCGTTGGATCTTCTGCATACGGCCGATGATATACGCATCATCGAACTTCTCCGAGTTCCATCCAGTCAGAATATCGAACTTCTGCTGCCAGAACCAGACATAGAAGTCTTTCATCATTTCCAGCTCGGACTCGAACCATTTGTAGTTGGTCACTTCGGGAGAGTTGCCCTCATACGGCTCCAGACCCCAAGTGAAAGTCTCGCCAGCGACCGTCGAGTAGACAGTGATCAGGTTGATCGGATAGTTCGCTTCCTCAGGGTTCGGGAACTCCTGATTTATGAAGCAGCTGTCGTAGTATTTGCGCCACTCGTTTCGAACGATGTCCCAGATTTCCCACTTTTTCGTTTTGCAAGTGTGCTCGAATTGATACAGAGTCATCGTCTCTTCGTGGCCGTCCTCGATCAAACGAAGTTTCACTTCCTTGTTGAGGTAGTAGCGTCTCGAAGTTTGCGTTTCAATATCGTAGAATGCGATGCGGTAGTCCTTGTACTCTTCGTAGTTTAATTCTGCGGTGTCGTATTTCTCGTGAATGTATTTTACGGGAGGTTTGAGGTCTGACTCGGCGAGGCGCATCTTTTTCGCCATCACGCGATAGATCTGATAGTCCTCTTTTGTTTTGCATACAACCTCTTTCATCGGGACGCCGAAGCAGTCACGAATCTGGCTCTCGCCCGATGGATCTGGCATAAAATACTTGAACGTGTACGGGTGCTTAACATATTCTGTCGAACCGACTTCACGTTCGTAAATGGAATTTGACTCACGGTCGTAATAGACGTTTTTGTACATAAATTCTCGTTTTAGCGCTTTTCGATAGTTAATTTAGAAACTATTTACAGCATAAAAATTCGTGTTTATGGGTTTAGATTTCTCTGAATTTTACCTATATTGGTCATGTAGCCTATAAATAATCTAAAACTATTTAAGGAGTTTATGAATATGGATTTTAATACTGCTAAATCTCTTCTAGAGTCTGCAGGTCTTAAGTGCAAGAAAGTTAATGAAGACTTCGTCCGAGAGAATACATCTGCTCGTATCGAGTTTGATGCTACTCTAGATCCAACCAAGTTGTCCAAGCCAAATCTGTTGAGAAAATGGGAAGAGCTGGGAATCGAAGTTCTTAATGACAGATTCAGTTTCGAGAGAGGATCAGACAATCATAGTTTCGGGCTCCAGGTCAATGATGTATTCTTCGATCATTGCTACTTCGATCTTTCTGGCTGGAGAGAAGCTAATTGCCTTCTAAAGGTCGAGACGACTGATCTTGATGAAATACAAGTTAAGAGAGCTCTAATGTCTGTGAAGCGAGCTCTGAAGCCTGTACTAGACGAGATCCGCAGTCTCAGAGGTGTCGTTTCTACCTCCGATCTACGCATCGTAATCTAAGTTTTCTTGATTTTTCTACAAAATACTCTGTCTGAAATACGACAGAGGTTTTGTTGTAGAATTTAGTGTTTATGGGTTTAGATTTCTCTTGAAAATACCTATATTGATCATGTAAACTTAACAAAAAGGACCAAACAATGACCACTGAACAATTCCGTAAAGTATGGAAAGTACTCTGCAAAGATGAAAATATCGTTCGTACAGAAGGTGGACGCACAGAATGGCACAAGAATAACACTAAGGGCTGGCTTGAAGATGGTGGCTATCGTTGGGTCATGGAACTTCCGAACGGCAGTGTCGTCGAACTCTTCGATCTCTATGGTAAGGAAGTTACACGCGAACGTCGTCCTCCTCGTCCAGAAGAACTCCGCAAGATCCATGAAGCGGACGCAAGGCTCAGAAGAGCAGAAGCTGCTGCTAAGGATGTCGTCATTCCGAAGGAATATAAAGATCTCGTCATCAAAGCTCTCAAGATCGCTAAGATCGCACTCGAAGAACACAAACAACCTACTTATATAATCAACGACGCACAAGCTAGTAAGAGAGCAATCTCTATCGATTGGCTTCTCCGCAATGTCTTGGAAAAGAAGAACGGCTAACAAAAAAAGTGAGTGAACTGATGATCTACCCCAAGTCTTACGTATATGACCAGCTTGGTAACAAGCCGAGAGGAAACCTCTATTATTTGAAGTACGAAGTCGACAAGGTGATTGCTGCGAAGGACAAAGAAATTGCAGAATTGAAAGAACGGGTCCGGAAACTTGAGCGTTCAGCAAGCGAGTTCAACATCTAAAGGAGAAAACTATGGGACCAGATGGAATCGAGATAGAAGTCGAACGTAGCGAGGAAGAGATCCGAGCAGACAAGGCTTACAACGTAAAAGAGTACTTCGAGTCAAGGAAGAGCGGAACGGACTTCACGCCGATAGAAGTGAAGACTACGAAGCGAGTCCCGCTAATACGCGAGACCAGACGTTCTTTCGACCGTGTCGAAAGCTTCATAAAAGACAGAGAGCTATACAGCGAGGACGTTAAGGACAAATTGGACCACATCAAGATGTTCATGGATCTTTTCATGAGGTAAGCTATGGACTACAGCGATCAATACGCCTACTTGAAGTCGAAGGGATGCACGTTTGAATGGGACGAAGCGAATCCGTCTTGGTCCTTCAGCAAGGGACACATCATGTACAAAGGATCCGAGATCGGTACTCTCGAAGAAGACTGCTCTTGGATCAGCGACACAGAAGGAATGTGCCATCAGTTCTCGTACAAAGGATTCTACGCTAACCAAGAGTTCAAGTCCGAAGTCGATATGATTTTCCTCGCTATAGACTCAGGCATGCCATTGGAAATGATCAAGGAGAAGATAAAGAGGAGAGAAGCTATTCACTCATACTTCGAAAGCAGGAAAAAGAGAGAAAGGAGATAAAACTCCTCCTCTCGTATTTTACGCTCTTCTAGCTGCGATCCTTGAAGTAGGCAGATATGTTCTTCTTTCGATTTGACCTATACAGCTCTTCGAATTCTCTATCAAGAATCATTTGGGCTTCCTCTTCCCAGCTAGCTTTAAGATGGCCAGTACTAGGAATAGTGACTCGATCTGCGATCTTATGCTCTAACTCACGCTCTTCTGGGCGTGGTAGATCTATTCCAGTCTTTCTTTCCCATCTTCGGAGCAGATTGCATACTTGCTCTCTAGAATGACCGAGAATGTTATTTCTCATCACTTCAGAGTTGTAGCGATCTCCATACTTCTTCTCGAACTTCTCTTTAGCAGCTGCCTTGTCAGATTCATATCGTGCCTTCGCGTCAAGATAGCGTTCCTTTCCCTCTTCAGTCAGAGAGTACTTTCGTGTCTCTTTGTCAAAGTCGAGAATTCCAGCTTTTACGTATCGCTGCAGATACGAGAATAGGTCTTTCCAGCCGTCAGATACTATTCCGAGAGCCTTCTGTATCTCTCCCTTAGTATTTCCTTCCGGATGTTCGATCAGATATTCTGCTACTCTGAACCACATCGCTCTTCTGACGACCTTGGGCCGAACGTTATTGTCAGCCCAGTACGAATGACTGAAGTTATTCACTTCTTCGTCGAAGTCAGATACTGAACCGACTTCCCAGGCAGAGTCATAGCCGCGTTCGTCAACTCTTCTGTTGACCTTGATACCTTCTCTTTCAAGTATCTCTAATGCTTCGTTGAGTGTCATAATTCTCATTGTTAAACTCGAATTTTTGATGAATTATTTATATGAGTGATGCTTCATCTCGTATTTTGCGCATAAACGTCAGTTTTAGACAGTTTTACGGCTCACCGGTATAGTTACTAGGGTACAAGCTCAAAACGTCTTAAAACCGCCTCAAAACCGCATTTATGACGATGCTAGGTACAAAAGAAGCGCCAGTCTTTCGACCAGCGCTTCCTGGAGACAACAAACTTTTCGGTAAGTTGCGTTAGACGCCCATCTCCTTGATGAACTGGCGAAACTTCTGGATCTCGTCGAGAGCGCCCTTGATGTAAGCCTTCTCAGATGCGAGAGCAGAGCCCTGGAGTCCTTCCGGAATCTTGTAAGCCTTGATGTCGTTCTCTTCAATCTCGAGGCGCTGCTTGAGCTTGCGCATAGACTGAATGATGAAGTCGTTGCTGTCGATGGTTGCGTCAGTAGAGTTAGTGATCATATATGATTCTCCTTGTAGAGTTTCTTGAAATTTAAGTATTTATTCAGTGTGTCGATTTCGTCTAGCTAATCTCTCCACCAGTTTACGCTGTCGTAATTCAGGAGTTCGCGGTTTTTGAGAAAGTCTAGAGTAATTCCCATAGCTTTAGCACCAGATTTCAGCTCTCTCTTAATGTCAGCTGAATTGATGTTACCTCCATCGGTGCTAAAGTGGACTAGAACGCACTCGCCGTCATCAGATAACTCAACACGCTTTATGAGGTCTCTGATGTACTCATCGACTCCTAACTTGATTAGCCGATTTATTCTCTCTGTATCTTCACCACGTATTCCGACAGCAGAAACATTAAGAGCCTCGTCAACTCTATTCAGTCTGAGTCCAGCAGACTCGAGGATATTCTTTGCTTCTGTAATGCTCATTTTCATTTTTGGATTTCCTTTTTGTTAGTCGCAGAGGAGCTTCGGCCCTCTAGCCTCTTTGAGATAGTAAGTCACGTCTTCGCCTACGCTCTCGATCTTCTCGACTTCCAGGTTGAGCTGTGCGAGCTTCGAGTCCAGACGACCAGAGATGACGAGATCTTCGTTGAGCGAAGATCCGACTAGCGGATTTGATACTTTTCCAGTGATAACGAATCGAGTCATAGTTGATTCTCCTTGTTGAGTTTATTTATAGAGTCATTTTTATAACAACTTTATCTGCGAACCATATATTGGAGAAAGAAAGAGGAGATATGTTGTAAAGTCTTATAAAATTTTCTTTACAATTATTCATTCAGAGCTCACTTCGTTCGCTATTTTAGTGTAAAGTTTCATTTACAGAATTTTGTCACATTTTAATCCGGACAAAATATATTCAAGAGGAAAGAAATGGGAACAACACGTTTGATTAAAATGTGACAAAATCACATTCATCAAACGTGCTTTTTGGACACTATATTCATCATCTTCTAACATTCTCTAACCGACTTTATCTTTATTTTCATCTTGGAAGCTAAGTTTCTTATGTATGAAGTGATCTCTATTGACGGGATCAAGTATTGACCTTTCTCGTTTTGAGGGTATCTCGTGAAGTCGAACTTCGTCTTTCCCTTGTCTGATCGCTCTGCTCTCTTCTCGTTCTGGATGACTATGTCGAATCCCGCCTCTTCGTGGAGATATTTCTTCACTGTCTTGATGGAGACTTTGTACTTCTTTAACGCTTCTCTGAGCTGTTTTCGGTCTCGGAAAGCGATCGTCCAGTCGTCGTATGCGAACTCGTCTTTGAGTCGCATCATGAGATCCCAAGTGTAGTTCTGGGTCCTGTACGTGCGGATCTTGGCTTGCGAGTCTGCTTCGATCTCGGTCCACGACTTTCCCTCGAGAGCATTTATCTTGCTGAACAGAGCTCGCTGGGCTGAGTTCCAGTCGAAGGTCTCGAAGCTGGCGAAGTTAGACTTGCAGAGACACTTGAGGGTGTGGACTAGATCTTCGACAGAGTACCCCATCTCGTACTTGAGGTTGCACTTGTACCACTGCGGGACTAAGTGAAGGATCCAGTTGCAAGCTGTCTTGTACCGGTTTCCCTCGCGAATGTGCCAGTCGCCCTTGACGCGGTTCTTGTACGTGAAAGGAGGGTAGATCGAGAACGGCTTGTCTTGCAGCTCTCCGATTCCTAGAGCGCGAGTGAGCATCTTGGAGTTGTAGGGCACGATTCTCAGCTCCTTCAGCTCTTTCTCCTTCGACTTCCGTTTGAACTCCACATACTCGGTGAACTTTCTGATGATGACTGGGTCTTTGTCGTCTTTCGGCTTCAGGATCTGGTGACAGAAGAACTCTGTTCCGTCTGGAATCGACAGCTTGTAGTGTTCTCTCTGCGGCATTCCGTAGCATACCTGATGCCAGTTCTGATAGCACTTCGAGTCACATGTAACTTTTCTTTTACAGACAGACTCCAGCTCAGATATGATCTTGAACGTCTCACGCTTCAGATCCTTGACGACGAACATCGGGTTCGCGGTCTCGATGTACAAGTGCCAACGGAATGGGGTTCCAGAAGTCGAAGGATAGAAGACGATGCGGTTGTTAGTGATCAGCTTAAGCGCTTCGAGCTCGTCTTCGGTCACATTCTCTCCGTTGTCGTTGTCTAGATCGATGAACAAGAATCGAGAGGAGAAACTCTCGATTCCTATCTTCTGGACTCTCTTGACAGAGTGACCGCTCGTGATCAGATCGATGTAGTCTTCGAAGGTGCAGCGCTTCACTCCGACTGGAAAGATTCCGTGTGATCCAGAAGAATTCCATATTCCTCGAATGCACTCTGGATCGTATTTAGTCCGACCGTTCTTTCCCTCGCCGAGCTCCTTTGTCTTCACGTCGCTGATCCATAGCGAGTATTGAAGATATTCTGTGTACTTTTTCATTTAGCAGTTCCTAAACAACAAGACCCACCAATGCAAGGAACCGCTAAGAAAAATGCATCAGTGGGTCTCGTTGTAAAATTCTTTGTCTAAAATATAGACTATTTTTATTCTTAGCGATTTCTTCCGGATATTTATACCACGGTTTCGGATAAAATATAATACATTTTGTCCTCTATAATATAACTCTTCCAGATTAAAATGTGACAAATTTACTTTAGCTGGAGAAAACCCTGAGGATCGAACTTCACTTCGTATCGGGTGCTAGGGATCATAGTCTCGAAGTCGATGAATCCTATCGGGTAGAGATTCTCATTCTTGTTGACTGCGATCAAGAATCCTGACGCCAAGCTGATACGGTCGCCAGACGTTACGATGTTCTCGGCTTTTACGCCAGGAGTGTCTCCGTTTAGGAAAGTCATCGGAACGCCGTAAGAGTCGTACTCGACTTCGTCATAGACGCTCTTGAACGGAATCTCAGCTCCCAGGATCTTCGCTTCGCTCTCGTCTGGATCTATCGTGTGACCGAGAAGCCTAGCGTTGAGCTTAGCTTTTTCAACAAATTTGTTTATATAGTTCGATCCGAGATCGAGTGAAGCTGACGCAGGGATGTTGAAGATCTCTTCGTAAGTCTTGTCGGTTTCGCAGTCCAAGCTGTTCGAGTCAGATACCCACGGACGGCAGTCCATGCGAGCAGACGGATAGCGGAATGTCGAAGACGGAACGAAGTTGCTCTCGACCGAGCTTCTAGAGATCGATCCGTCTCCGTCTTCAGATGGCTTGAAGGTGTCGTAATTTCCAGCAGACGTGAGAATGCACTCGAGGTCTCCGTATGTCAGAGACTTCGAGCTGTCGCTGAAGAGATAGTCTATGAAAGTGTCGTATGCTTCATACTTCATTGTTAGTTCTCCACCTTGATCTCAGTCAAGAGTCCGTAATTCTTGTCATCACCATCGAACTTGTTCTTCTTAGGAAGCTGCGCGATGTAGCAACCAGATACGAGATCACGTCCATATCCGCCATCGATGAATGCGACTAGATCACGATTCTCGTCAGATAGAAGAATGCCACGGAAGTCGTCGCCCTCGATAGCTCTACCCTCTTCGAACTGCATGTTCGGATCTTCGTCGTTCTCGTTCTCTCTGTTCAAGAGCTCGATGATCGACCAGTCGGACGGAAGGTAACCGAGATGGATGTTGGATCCGTCGTTCATACAGTATTGCTTACCCTTCATAGCGTACTGGATCCACGGATTCTCTTCGATGTACTTGTCGTTCTGATGGATCCATAGACCTCTTACGCCCTTCTTGTCTTTTCCGTAACGGATAGTGAAGTCAAGCGGCATCTTGTCTCTGTCGAGATCTCTCACGTTCTTCATGTCGTAGTCCCACGTGAAGTAACGGTCTGTGATGCCGTTGTTCTTCTCATATCTCGCGTTGAATGCGTCGAGAAGATATTGAAGTTCTTGACGAATCGGCATATCGGATAGGAACTTCGAGAGCGGTTTGTCGTAAATCCTATCAGCGTTGTGAAGCTCGGCATTCATGATAGGCTTGCTCAACTTTCTGTTCACGAAGTTCGGGTTGCCTCCGAACATCTGCATGTAGATGTCGTTGTAATCAGAACATGGAGCGTTTGCTGCCGGGCTCATGTGCATAGGGAAGTGCATGAGCATTTCATTGAAGTCGCCGTAGAACCAGATGTTTATCGGATTCAATAGCACGCTCGGCAGAAGATCATAGGTCTTGCATAGATGAGCGCGGACGAGATAGTCAGACTCGGATGTGCTGTCATTATCGTGCTTGACTCCGTAGATGATGTTGTGATTCCAGAATCTGAAATACTTGTTATAGTCAATCTCGCCACCCTCATAGTTCTGATTGTAGTCGACCACTGGATGTGCTGATGCTATGAGCCAGTTGTTCACTTCTGGACCTTGACCAGTCATCCAGTTGTCCACGTTTACAGAGTAAGCAGGGAAGATGTTCGATCCGATTGGGAAGTTAGAGCTGTGCTTTGCTCTATATCTTACACTTGTTGCAGCGTGGTCTGTCATCAAGAAGAAGTTCGTAGTGTCGAGAATGTTTCCGATATTAGCCCATTCGACTACTGGCGAGAATACCTTCGTGAAGATCTTGAACAATGCACGCTTCTGATAATCTTCCAATGTCGTCTCTGTATCGCTATAGAAGTTCTCATGACCACCGATGTAGATGTTCTGGATGAGGAATTTCTGGACGAGCAGATTCTCTAGCGTATCAGGTCCGCACTTGAGGATGTTACACCACGGAGAAGTTCCGATGTCGTTCTGACGATATTCGTAGACTGCTGCAACGCCTCCGAACTTGTTAGCGATTGCGATCGAGCGATCGTTGAACTCTTCGATCTTCGTTCCGTCATACTTCTTCAGCAAGCTTCTGTTGATGAACTTTTCTGCATTCTCTGTGAACTTGATGAAGCAGTTCTGGATGGATCCGCAGTAAGCCGGGTTCATCGAGAGAGCCATCTTAGAAACTTTCTGCTGTCCCTCGCTTTCGTAAAGAGAGTACTCGCCACGGTTTGACCAAGAGACACAGTGATTGATCATGCCTGCGATACCGCCGATGTTGTAGATCGACTTCAGCTTGTACTCGATCTCTTCGCCTATCTTGTCTTCCATGTCGTAGGCTGGAATGAGATGATAGTATTTCACGCTGCGATATTTGTAGCCGATAGTACCAGGAACATAGTTTGCAAGATCTTCTGTATAATGATTTGTGTACTGAGACAGGTAGCTGCCGTGATACACATCTTCGACTGCGGAGATCGGAATTCTTAGACGCTGAACCGGAATCTTTGCGATCATCGGATAGACGCGATAGGTGTCAACATCGAGTCCCTCGGGTCTAGGACCAGAAGAGTGATTTACGTCCTCTTCGACGATGATGCTCATATCCACGTACATGTAGTCGATGTTGCCAGCCTTAGCGACCCTCTCGTCTCCTTGAATATACTGATCTGTGGTCTCGACGACTTTCGGCTTAATTCTTGCGTTGGGCTTGATAGTTCCATCTGATTCGCGATCGTAGTCCCATAGATCATCCTGACGCTCGTAATCAAGGAAGACGCCAGACACGTCAGTGTTCCCGTTCATTGCGCTAGACATGTAGATGGCGTTCTGTGTTCTGTTAGCGATAGGAATCGAGATCTTGTTGACCTTGACAGTGTAGCCCTCTTCTCCAACGATGTCCAAGAATCCTTCATTCTCTTCTGCGACTGAAGCGATATACTCACCGAACTGGTCGATAGAACTATTGTCTCTCGGAACGACCGTCAGCATGGTCTTAGCGTTTCCGTAGTCATAATAGTTCTTTGCGTTGTACATGATCTCGGATGTGCTGATCTGATTGTATCTTGCGCTAGTTCCGTATAGATCCCAATAACCTCTCTCGTTGATAGAGCAGAAGTAGTTAGGACGGTTTGCGCTAGTGTTGTAGTCTGCTAGCTTTGCTGACACGTTACTTCCGAACCACAAGACCTCCTGATATCCGCTACATACTGAAGCGTATACGTGATTTGCAAAAGCTATCGGACCGTCTTGTCCGTTGACTTGCTGTTCGCCTGGCTGCATGAACCAACAGAAGTCTGGTAAGTTATCTCCGAGATCCCAGTCGTTGTCTGTGTCGTTTGGTCCAGTGTGCGCTGGAATTATATAATCTCCTTGGTGGATGTCGCAGTTGTTTGTACCAAACCATCCTGGGTTACTGCCTCCGAAAGGCTGAAGTCCTCCTGGGTAGACGGCAGATGGATCGAGTGTCGGGTTAGCGAGCAACTCACAGCCTACAGCTACCTTAGCGTTCATGATGTTCTTCACGAAGTCTAGAGCGTTATTCTTTGTCTTTCCACAAGCTCCACTGAATGCTGGACAGTATTCTAGAACGTCTGCAAGTGTTACTTGATACGAATCACCATTTGCTTTAGTCTTAGAAGGAAGTCCACCGACTGGATCTTTCTCGGATAGACCCTTTGCAGCGTCACCGAGATAGCTTAGATCCATGTGCTCGATCTCTGGACTTGCGAGATATCTGACTGCGTCGCTCAATGCAGCAGAGTCGAAATTCAAGCACTCATAGATGTTGTCATCCTTGCTTGCAGTATACGGATTGTAGAGCTTGAAGGTTGATCTCTCAGCAGCGATGTCGACTGGAAGATCAGCCTTGATAGCGAATGCCTGAAGAGCCGTTCCGTCAAGATCACGCTCATGGTCGTCAATACCAAAACGAAGCTTGGCGTTTCTTAGCTCTTCTGGCATTCCTGATCCGATAGTCGCTGAATCTTCAGTCTCGTATCCTGGAAGCTTGAAGTTACAGAACTCTTGTGCTCTCTCCGGAGTGTTTCTCTTGTCGATCATGTTGAAGATGTAGTCATGATCTTTCACTACATACTCATCGTCATCCTCGTCATCTTTTGCGACCTGAACTCCAGAAGCTACGATGTCGTGGAACGTGTAGAAACGATCTGATGCTCTGATCGCGTCTGCGCTCGTTGCGCTGTACTTGATCCTGTCAGCTTCTCTCGTGATTCCGTGAGGAGACTGATAGTAGTCCCAGTTGTAAGCGAAGACGTTCACTTCGTTCGTGTAGCTCTCTGGATAATCTGGAGTGTAAGTTCTATTGTCTGTGTACACTCGGCTCATCAACGGACTTGTCTCGGCTTCTTTCTCGCTGAGAGGAACGATGTCGACGGTAGAGCTGATGTCGTGAATGTCGCCACAGTTCTGCTTACCGCAGACGTTTCCGATGAATCCGACGAACGTGTCTTTTGCTTCTCTGATAGTGTGTCGGCAGTCGATGTTTCTGATCTCTCCGAAGTTGTTACCAACAATCGGTGAGCAGTAGTAAGCGATTCTGCTGTAAGGATTCATCTTCTGGTGAATCGTAACTTGCTGATTGTACTTGCCGAGGGTAGCTAGCAGAATCTCATCTCTGATCTGCTTTGCGATGTAAGTGCCGAACTCCCATTCTAGACTTCCAATATCGTCGCTTATTAGCGATCCAGCTGCTCCGATCCCGTGCTCCTCCAGATCATTCCAAGTCTTGACACTGCCGAGATTGCCGATAGTGTTTGCGAGAACTATGTCTGGGAAATTCTGGTCATCTTCCATCGGAATGATCGGCGGAAAGTTGCGATTGTTAAGTGAATTGTTCGGGTCAGTCTTTAATCTGAACACGTCGCAGAATCCAACATTGTCTTTGAATGAGTGTTGACGGTAGGTGTTGAAATTCTTCCAGACGTCTCCAGCAGTTCCTATATGGTCTGTAGCTCTAGCAGTTCTACGGTCGATCGTGTCGCTATTTGCGAGATTGATCTCGGAGAAGTGATCTAGGTTGTAGTTTATCGGAGATAGGAAGTTCTGACTCTCGTCCCTGCTGTTGATATAGTTAGTGTATGCTCTAACGCCGAGAAGCGCTCTGATGTTGTTGTCACTTCTCTTAGCTAGAGAAGTGTACCAGGCCGTGTTACTGCCATCAGAGAGATCAGTATTGAATCTTGGGTCAGACATGTCGTTGAAGTAGCTGTCTGCGCCTTCAGCGAAATAGCCGACATACGGAATCACGTTGTATAGCGAGTTGATACAGAACTTGCTAGGGAAGAAGCAGTTGTAGTTAGCGTTGTTCCAGACATTGTCTGCTGGCGAGTACTCGTACTTGTTGCTTGCGAGATAGACTTCAGGACAGAAGCCGTTGAACTGCATATCGCCAGAAGTGATTATGTTGTTGACCGTACCCCAGTTCGTACCGACGAGACCACCGACTACGACGTCAGAGCAGTCGTTACGGATCTTGTCGAGCGAGATCTTGTTAGAGCACTTGAAGCGGATGTTGTTGACGATAGCGTCTTTCACTACGCCGTCACCGCCGAGATAGCCGATGACTCCGTTCGAGTTTTCCTTACACTCGATCACGATGTTAGTGATTCTGTGGCCGTTGAAGTCCAAGATTCCCTGGAAAGGACGGTTAGGATCATTACAGATCACAGTGTCGAGAAGCTGATAGCCCTCTGCTGGATTTCCTATGTCGTCGCCCATCACGACGACGATTCTGTTGTTGAAGTTGTCTTTGTCGTTGCAGCGTTCAGAGATCCACTTGAGCTGTGATTTCTTCTGGATGTAGTAGAAACCAGAGTTGATGTTCTCGTCGCTCTGGTAGATGTACTGGTCGAACTTCGTCTTGACTCTTGGATCAGAGTAACCGATCTCTCCACTGTAAGTCTGGAGGAACTTCTCCCAGTTGTCCGGGTTCACGAAGATCGGCTTTTCCGATACGTCATTGTTGTAGTAGGCGCTATACTCGACGCCATACTCTTCGTATCTGAAGGTTGTCTGTTCTAGAGTCTTAGTGCCGTTACCCTTCGCATACTTGTTGAAGTCGTCAAGGGTCTTGTACTGCTCTAGCTTGATTTCATCATTATCGAAGATGTCGATGAAGTCTGAAGTTACGGGTGTGCCGTGCACATCAAACATGTTCGGCACTTGACCATTTAAGATTTTCTCTTTGAAGCTGTTAAAGAATACTTCTCGCATGTATTATTTACATGCGACTATCTCCAGCGCTTAGCGACATCGAGCATACCGTTGTCGTCGTCTCTCGATATGACTGTTCCAGTCGATAGCTTGAAAACCAACGCATTGTCTGAGACGTCATCTATGCTGTTGACTGGTGCGACTTTGTCTGGCGCTATCGTAGACTCTTCGTAAGTGCTGATTGCTGTCGGACTCTCTTCGTCGATCGTGAATCTGTGATTGCTGAGAAGATAGTTTCCGTTGATCATCCAGTCGTCGAAGCCGTAATCGTCGTGCTTCTCGAACATGGCTTCACGGATAGCAGTCCAGTTGTCCACGTCGTCTTTGAAGATGTCCTGAATGCCTCCGACAGTGATCGTCTTGTCTAGAATCGTTCCGCTTGACTCTTCAGTGCCTCTCGTACTCGTCCAACGCTGCCAGTAGCACAACCATAGGAGATCGTCGTTTCCTCTCATGAAGCAAGGATGTCCGATGTTCTTGTGCTCATATCCGACAAGATCTCGGTTGTTCCAGTTGAGAATTTGATAAGGACGGTTGATGATCTGGTAAGTGTTCTTGTTGTAGAGCTTGATCTTGCACTTGTCTCTCGGTAGAGAGATCCACATCGACCAGTTCTCTAACCAGTGTCCAGCTGACCACGAGTGAGTATCTTCGTTGTATACGTGAATGACGTGTTTCTTGTTCAATAGTGCACGTTTCTCCATCGCTTCAAAGCAGCGTGGATCGAAGCCGTAGATGTTCAAGAATAGCAGTCTCGAAAGAGCGTTGACACATTCAGGAGCGTGGTAGAGCAACTCTGTCATCTGATCTATGAAGTCATTGTCGGTAGTCGTGTTGTGCTTTATGGCGAGTGCGCCGTTGCGAATCTGTGTGAATCTGTCCTCAGGATTGTTGTCCTCGATGATGATTCCATAGACCTGCAGATATTCGGCATATTTCTCATCTGTCGCATTTCTTAGCTTGTCACAGAACAGCTTCAACGATGATGCTACAATGTCTCTCGAGCTTCTCTTTCCGTATCTCTCGTAAAGCTCGAACATGGTCTTCACAGGCATCCAGTTTCGTCTGTAGCCGTTCCACATGTACATGCTGATGCAGTTACGAGGCATATTGTTTTCGGTACCGCCGCCAGAACCAAGCATCTCTGGATATGGCTCCGCTTCAACATCTTCGTGATCTAGTGAAGACGCAGTAGCGAGCAAATTGTAGAGAAGTATTGGAAGTGTCAACACGTCTCTAATCGTAGCTGCAGTAGTGAGCATCTTCACTGGAACTGCAATCGAGTAATAGCTGAGCGTAGCGAGAGAATTTCCGACGATATTGTCACCGAAGATGTACCTGTTGATGTCTGCGGCCATCTCTGCGACTTCTTCTGTCGCTTTCTCAGTGATCTCGATGGTCTTCTCGTGATGAGAGACCATCGTAATAGTCTTGAACGTGTCAAGACCAGCCTTCCACCAGTCGCCCTTCTGAACGTCGTCAATGATCGTAACGATACCCCATGATGCGAATTCCAAGAGCAAGTTGCCCCATTCACCAAATCTCGGAGATGTCTTCTTGAACTCTGTCATGTCGTCAGTGATCTTGAAGTAGCACCAGTTGTCTAAACTGTCAACCCAGAACCAGTCAGGTATCACGTTCTTGTCGGCTGGTGTGCTTTGAGCATATTCGGTCTCTTTTCCGAAGTCCTGAAGATCACCGAGAGTAACCATCGAATCGCTCGGCTCTGCGTCTATCTCTTTCTCTGCTGTTCCATAGTAATACTCGCTAGGCGATTGCCAACCGTAAGTGTTGAGCATCTCCTCGCGGATCGCATCGGCTACGCCCTGTTTTTCTGCGAGCTGAGTAGCAGTTCCTTCATACACGCCGTTCTTGGTGACGTTCTGTTGTTGTATATTGCTGTATCGTACAATTTCAGCCATATAGTATTTATAAATAACAATATACACGCGCAGGAGACCATTATGAAACGCTTTCTAGAATTCATCAACGAGAATCAAGAGCTGAATGAAGCACTCAAGAGAAAGAAGATGATTCGTGATGGAAAGATCGTAACCAAGTTCAAGACCACTGAACCTGGCGTCAAGCGTGTTGAATATGACGAGTACGGAAATGCGCACGAAGTTCGAATGACTCCGCAAGAGATCCTGAACAGAAAGCGTGGTGGAGCAGACAGTGAACCAGGCGAGAGAGGCCGTATCACTGGTCAAAAGAAGCGTGCTGCCAAGGAACCGACTCGTGAGCGCAAATGGCAGATCAGCATGAAAAAGCGTAAAGCTGCTGGTCTAAAGCACTACAACAAGAAATTTCCTGACGTAAACAGCGATCACGACGAGTCGAAGCTCTAGGAGGCTCACATGGATGAGAAGGAATTCATGCAGAAGCAGATTGCTGAGATCGAGCTCGCTAAGTACTACGAGGGAATCCGGATCGGAAGAGATCCAGGTGATGAGTTTGTACGTAAGTGGATAAAGGATAATGCGGAAGCTTATAGAGAAGCTAACAATCCGTCAGGAACTAACCAAACATAGTTCTCTCGCTGTATAGTCGGAGACGGTTTTGATTCATTCTCTGGTCGATCGCACAGTTGATCGTAACTTTCATCTTCTCGCCAAGCGCATTCTGATCGAGCTGCCAACTCCAGTCCTTGATTGCGACAATCAGGTAAGTGTCGAGAACACCAGCGCGTAGAATGTCGAGTCTATGAAGCGACTGATTGAACTTCTCTTTGCCGTAAGTGATTCTCTGCTTGTCGCTCCATCTTCTGACGAGCAGCTGATCTGCGAAGTCGACGATTCCGTTTCCGAAATTCTTGATAGCTTCCCAGTTGTTGGATAGTTCTTCTCCGATTGACGGACTCTCCTCTTTCTTGTCGTCATCCATCAGATACTTAGCGCCTGGGATATTCTGTTTCATGAGATCTTTAGCGCCATCTGTGATCGTCTGCTTAGCGTGGTCGATGGCAGAATCGACGATGGGGCCGATAGCTCCAAGTCCAGCTTCAGCGCTCTCTGTCAAGTTCTTGATAAGCTGTGTCGTTGACGATGAAGTCACGACAGTTGCGTAGTTCTTCAAATACGAGATGACTGGCTTGATTCCTGACGGACAGCACACTGGATCGAAGATTCTCTCTGGACTCTTCCAGACAGTGAACTCGAGCTTTATTCCATCCTCTTGAAAGCCAGTCATGATTGGATAGCGAACTGAGTAGTTTCCAGCCAACTGGATATTGACGTTAGTTCCAGTAGCTGATCCGATTGCTCCAGCGACTCCACCACGACCAGTATACTCTTTCATCTTGTCCATCAATGCAGTAATTGGACCAGCCTCTAGCTTAGTGTTGAACTTCATCTTTGGAACTTCATCCAACACTCCACAGATCGCAGACGCTTTTCCGCCTTCGTTGGTAGAGAGAACGAACCAGTTGTTGCCATAGAAGTTCTCACTGAATCCGTTGAACATGCTCTTGATGTCTTTGCCGAAGTTGATCTTGATGTCTTCGGCAGTGCTTCTCTGTTTACGGAGTTCCTCTTCTGCGGCTTCTCTCTGAGCTTCTAGTCCTTCTATTCCGTCTGCCATACACTACCTGCACATGCTGATGAATTGTTCTTGAGTTACTCGTGTTGCGCTAGACACAGTCAAGTTTATCTTGCACCATTCTGGAGCTACACCCTGTCTCTTTCCCTTTGAGTTTATCAACTGGACTATGTGAGGCGAGAATTCGAACTCGATGTCCTCGATGTAGAAGTCTAGAGGAACGCCCTGACTGCTGTCTAGGACTAGTTCTCCGTTAGCGTCGAACAGCTGCAGCGTGAACGTGTAACCGACGCGTCTGTTAGAGAATGCAAACGCAGTTACGATTTCGCCAACTCCCTTCACTGATTGCATCATGCCATCTTTGAACGAAGAGTCGCCAAAGGTGCCGTTCCATAGACCTCCAGCTACATCCGATACTCCAGCGACGAGAAGTTTTCCGCTATCTCCACTTTCGCCGTTCAGATTTGCGAACACGGCATCGATGTTTCCCTTGATCTGGTCGATCTTGAAGTCTTCGGGCATTAGAGCAGTTCTCGAGAACTTCATCCATTCCCACATATTCGATACTTTCTTTGGTCCCATGTTTAGAGCTTCACTGAGAGTGTCGCCATAGCGTAGACCTTCTACATGCAGCGCTTTCTTCAACACTGGATAAGTGAGAAGGTTCAGCTTCAACGAGATGTAGGATGACTTTTCGTCTAGCTGAGCAGCCAACTGTGTCCAGCTGTCTGTAAGGATCGGTGGCTTGTAAGAAGATCCAGCCATCATCTGGATGAACTTAGGAGCAGCTTTTATCACAGTTTGAGCCCAACCAGGAGCAGCCTTCGGCGCTTTGATCGGACCACCGCCGATAGCGAGAGCAGCTTTTCCGATGAAACCAGTGTTGTTGTCTTCCCAGTCGCCCCAGTCGGTCGCGTAGCTCAATGACGGGAACTCGGTGATATATGACGTCATAGCTTCGCAATTCTCTACAGCCTTCTCGCTGTAAGGAGAAAGAATTATAGAGCCCGTTCTTGCTCGTCCGCCGTATATTTGAATCTTAGCCATATTAGTTCATGTCCACTGGAGTCGGAACTTCTATGCTTCCGCCACTATCTTCTTTGTTGTTGTCTTTGTAAGCTGTGAAGAGACCAGAGAGGTCGACCTGAATGTCAGAGAGAAGTCCACTTATGACTCTCGTCTCGCTCAAGATCAGTCTCACTGAGTCGTCGCTCATCTCTGTGTTCAAGCTGTCTGTGATTCTCGTGATTCGATCTTCTGATTCTCTCGGAACCTCTCTCAACGATGCGACAGCTTCTGTAAGCTTTCTGAGATTTCCGTCAAGCATCCTCTGTAGAGAAACCTGACCATCAACCAGAGGTCTGACTGCGTTAGCGAACACATCGACTGTGTCTGCTGACTTGTTAGATTCAGGAGTCGGCACATCTACAAGCTTCACCTGGACTGGAGACGATAGAACGTTCAGGATTCTCTCCTGATACGTGTAGTCGTAGATCGGAAGCTGTGCGATAGCGTTCTCGTACTGGACTCTCTGGAGCTGATCTTCTCCCTGGTCTTTCTTAGTCGTCTCGCTGAATGCCGCAGTCGTTCCGAAAGCTGCGAGTCCGATGATGGATCTCTGGATAGCCGAAGTGTGTAGGCTGATCTCAGACAGTCTCTCGTTGACGCCATTTCCGAAACCAGTTAGCCAGTTCACATCAAGTGTCTCTTGCGCAACTGGCTCTCTCTTCTCTGGCTCTGTCTTCACGACTTCTGAGTTTCCGAATAGCAGACCCTTGAAACCGCCCTTCAAGAGAGAAGTAGTGTTGTCAGAGATGTGCTCGACTGCGTCCGCGATTCTGTCGAAGATAAAATAGAGACCGACTGCTGCGACTCCAATACCGCCGACGATAGGAATTGCGAGACCTGCACCGAGTGCTAGACCAACTCTCTCTGGATTTGCCCAGTTCTTGAGGAACACGGCAGCGTTATCGAGAACAGGTCCCATCTTCTCGGCTAGATTGACTGGAAGTGCGCTATCCTCTCCTACGATATTTCCTTTCGGCTTGTCTGCGATCGCTGTCTTGAAGAGATCTAGAACGTTAGCTGGACTCTGATCTTTGACGAGAGTCTTGATGTCGGCGATCTGAGCTACCGTCTCCTTCTTGGCTTCATTCTCTTCGACAGCAGCCTTGACGATGTCCGTAGTTACTTCGGCTCCCTTAGGAGCCGTAGCCATGATGGCACGTTCGACTCTAGTTCCGATTCTCACGACTGAAGCGTCGAGAAGATTAAGACTGTCGTTCACCTGCGAGAGATACGTCTGGACACCTAAGAAGTCCTGAGTAGCTGTGCTCTGGATGAATCTAGCTCGATCGTCCTGAGCATTGGCCTCGAGCTGCTTGAAGATGTCGTCAAGTTTGTAGAACAGCACATCTGTTGCGTTGTCCATTTTGAATTCCAGATCACGGAATAGATCTTTCTGACTCTCTTCAGGCATAATTCACTCGATTCCTTTAGCTTATTTATTCCTTGATCTCTACGTCGTGCTTGCTGATCCACATAGTGTCAACTCGTTCGTTGTTGCTATTGAGGAAGTCTTTGCGGCCCGACAGAGTGATGTCCTCTTCAGTTACGCTAGCTAGATCGAAGCGATCCTTCATGCTGCCCTGCCAAGAACGATTCTCTGGATTGTAAGTGCCTGGCTCTTCTGCGTAGTTGCCCGAGATTCCAACCATAGTCGTGTACTTGTCAGCGAACTCGGATGTGCAAGCTGAGTTGAACTCCCAGAACGCGTCGTCCTTGTCTCCACTAGTTCTGTTGCCGAAGATGTCGAATCTCTTAGTCGGCTTCCAGTACTTGAACGCATCATAAGCGCCTTCGACTGGAGCGTAGATTCCAACTCCATCCTCTTGGCTATCTTCGACTCTCTCGATGAGTCCCTTCTCCTTGAGCCAGTTGTCTGCGCTGTCTGCGAGGTAGAACTTCTTCTCGACGTCTGAAGCAGCGGATAGAGTGAAGTGGACGTCCTCAGTCTCGTATCTCGCGATCGACGGATTCAACTTGACGATGATCTTGTCAATGAGAGCGCCCTCCTGGATCTTCGTGTAGACCTGACCCTCGATCGTGAACGTGAACTTCGCTTCGAGCTCGCGTTTGTCCTGTTCTCCGAACTCATCCTGGTAGTCGAGAGACATGTTGTCAAGCTTCATCTTGATGTCACGACGGATGTTCATGAACCAGAACTCCTTGATGAAGATGAAAGCTTCTGGATTGAAACGTGACGTGATCTGTTCGATGATCTGGAGAAGATCTCCGAACTTCTCGGCTTTAGCAGACAGCTCGAAAGTGAGATTGTAAGGAACTGGCTGTGTGTCTTGCCATAGAAGCTGGCACTCGCCCTCTTCGATTCCTTTGCTCATCATGTAGTCTTCGTAGAACATACGGATCGCGTCAGATGAAGCAGCTCTTGCGTTGTCATACTGGAAGTGAGAGATCTTGTAGTACATGTTCGGCATAGGGATGTAGTAAGTCTCTCCGCTCTCTTGCTCTTTTCTAAAGTCGTGCGCTTTCGATCTCGGACCGAACTTCAACGGAACTTGAATTCTCTTTCTCGGAAAACCGTTCTCATCATATCGGATCACGTAGAGATCGTTAAAGAAGTTAGTGAATGCGACCATGATCGCTCGAACAGTGTCTGCGAAATAGTAGCCGACTGGATATCCGAGATCTCCTCTGTCGTCGAGCGTAGCTTTCCAGAAACCATGTTTCGAAGGATCGTAGCCTTCCGTCTTCCAATTGCTTTCTGCCATAAAAAACTCCAAGTATATATTATATACAGGGAAAACTATGTCTGAGCCTAACTACTTCAAGATACCGTACAAACAGCTTCCGAGCCTCGGACAGCTATATCCTAAGGACTCTTCGATACGATTCAGGATTCTACAAATTCGTGACCTGAAGTATCTCGGTGCGCTTGACAAAGAGAATTCGACAGAGCTCGTCAACGACGTCATCAAGCGCTGTCTGAAAGTCGAAGGAATGAATGTCGAAGACATCTACCGCATGGATCGTCTCTCGATTCTGTTCTATCTTCGCAGAAACACTTTCATGCTGTCGAATGGATATCAGACGGAGTTCGTCTGTCCATACTGCGAAACCAGAGTCAGCAAGCAGTTCCAAGTTCATGAGCTCGCGAAGAAGACCATCCAGCAATCTCTGTTAAGAAAAATTTACATTGATGGAAAACAGCTCAAGGGAGTGTACAAGAAGATTTTCGATCCAGAGTACAAGACTGCTGATCCGGAGCTTGACTTGATTCTGAACTGGACTAACGCGGATGAAGTCTATGATCACGTAAACCAGAAAGAGCTAGAGGACAAGATCCTCGGACTTCCAGCAGACCAGTACGCGAAGCTGAGACACTTGGCAACCGATACGAGATGCGGAATTCTCAGCTACACAGAGCTTCAGTGCGACAACTGCTTCAACAAGATGAGAGTCGGAGTCGATCTGTCGGACGACAAGCTGTTCAACAAGGTCAAGATGACTACGATGATCCGCAACCAGATTCAAGTCAGCAAGTTCTGTGGAATAAATCTGACAGACGATATGCCCTACAACGAAGTCGAGCTGACGATCGCGATAGTGAACGATCTGTCTAAGAAAGAAGCCGAAGCCGTGAGCAAGACTAAAGGAGTCGCAAAACAATGAGTGAAAGAGATCTAAGCCAAATATATGGCAACATTCCCGCAGATTCGCTAAACGGGCATTCTACGGCCGATTTGTCAGACCCTAAGGTAACTAACCGGTGGACTGGTAAAGTCGTCGCAAACAACGATTCTATGCGCATGGGCAGGGTGAAGGTAAAGATCTTCGGCTTCTATGACAATGTAGATGATGCTGTGATCCCTTGGGCTCTCCCAGAGAACGGCTATTTGGGTGCTTCGACAGCTAACTTGGTAGTTCCTCCAGTCGATACGATTGTTCGTGGATATTTCGAGAACGGCGATCCGTACAAGCCAGTCTATGACGGAATTATCACAGTAGAGAATCCGTTGGCTGCAGCAGCCGAGTCGTTTATTGGAATGAGAGCACCTGGCGACAGCATTCTGGACGAGGCTACGAGCTCACTAGACTATCCTGACGTGATGGTACTGATGAAGACTGATGACGGCGAAGGAGTCACCCTCAATCGCAAGAACGGCCAGATGAAGATAAATCATCGATCTGGCCTGAAGATTCAGATTGATCCAAACGGTAGCATTCTCGTAGAGCAGAGCATGTCAAAGAAGATCGTGAATCCGAACGCTGCGACGATGGATGTGAAGATAGAGGGTAAGTTCACTCTAGAAGCTAATGACGACATCGTGATCAACGCAAAGAAGAACGTATACATAGACGCAGTCAAGGGCGACGTGAATCTCGGAAGAAATAGCCTAAAGACTCTAGTGTGCGCTCATCCGACTTGCTTCGTTACTGATGCTCCAACGAACGGCGGAAACACTAACGTCAAAGCTTAGCTCAAGTTCTTTGAGAGATTTTCGATGAAGTCTCGAAGACAGTCTACACAGAGATACTCGACTGGATCGTGGCTAGCATACCTCGAGATGATCAAGTTCATTCCGTACTGGACTGGAGTTCCATCGCTCATATACAGAGTTCCAGCTCGATTCGTTGTGTGATTTCCGTGAACTTCCTTTCCACAGATGTCGCAGTGGATCTCTTCTTGGATCGTTAGCGTCTTACCCATGCTTACCTCTTCCAGACTTTTTCGATCTTCTTGAGGATTTTCTCTCTTTCTTTGTCTGACTTTATGTCCCTCAAAAGAGCCTTAATCGAATCAAGATGATCTTCGATCTTTTCGACATATTCTTTGTCAGCGCTGTCGTTGATATTGGCTTCGCTTAGATTGTCGAGTTCGATGACCTCTTCCCATTCAGTGTCTTTCGGATCCCAGTCGGACGTCAAGACCTGGAACAGCTTGTGGTCTCTAGTAACCATGTAGCAACGGTACCAGTACTCATTAGTGCCTTCGTAATTCTCCTCGAAGAAATGCGGGAAAGCTTTCCATAGCTTAGGAAGAAACTTCTTTAAGTCTTCGGTGAACTTGTCGTTGAGCGCCATAGCCTCTTTGTCCTCTTCGCCTTCATCATACGGATACGGATCAACCAGTGGCTGTTCAGCGTCATGGAAATACTGAAGATTTTCTAGAATTGAGTCTACGGTAAAGTATATTAGCTCTCCGAGATCGTAGTCTTCATGGCAGCAACCCAAGAAGATGTACTGGTCCTCTTCCTTTCCATACTTTTCGAAGATTTCGTCAATTGCTTTTGTGTACTTATTCATACATTCTCCTTATCTTTTCGTCGAGTTTGATGTCTTCATAGCCGATGACCTTGTTGAGATATTTCAAAAAGAAGTTCGAGATCTTTAGAACCGCTCCAGCATCCCAGCCCATAGCGCCAATGTAGTTGCCCTTATCGTCTTCATACTTGTAGGAATATGGTGCGCCACGAAAGTCGTGATCTAGATCGTCTCCCTCTTCTGATACGTTGATCGGAGTCAGATCAAGTGACGGAACATTCAATATCGCTTGAAATTCGACATTGCGATTAGAACCAGTGATCAAACCCTCTTTATCAATTTTATGAATGTTCATTATCCTTCTCCTTGAAGCTTTGCGTGAACGAAGCCGAGCTCGATAGCCCTTCCGACAGTGAGCTTGTCACCCTCTTTGAGTCCGAGCTCATTGCTTCCATCTGAAGACAGATGACTGGGAGGCAGTGGATCTCCAGGATGGAAAGTGAACATGCAAGCGCCATATCCGTCATCTCCGATGATTATGACTGTGTAGTCTACGAACCAGCGCTTGATAGATGCGAGAGGATCAGTGAGAACGAGAGACAGAGTTCCAGTTCCCTTCACGTCCATCATCGTGCACATTCGATTAGGAACAAGTTCTTTCAGAGGAGCCATTCCGAGCCATCCACGAATAGCTCCAGTCTTGAAGGCGCGACATCCTGGCGCTACGGCAGGATGGTCATACTTGTACCAAGCGACATGCATCAGAGCGCGTTCAAGATCTTCTGCGTGGACATAGTCAGTTACGCTTCCCTTTCCGTTGCAGAGACGCTGTTCGATGCATTTGCGGAAATACTCGGGATCGTGTTGCTTTGTTCGCTGGATCGCGTGCCAGACGTATTGATTGTAGTCGTAGTCCATTATTTCACCTCCCATGATGCGACGTGGCTGTCGCATACTGGACAGTTTGACCAGAATGTCGTTGAAGTTTCCTCGCTATATTCTCGCAAGATAGTGCTCTGTGACATCTTGCATTCTGACAAATCAGTCTCGAATTCACATGTGCAGTTAGGGCACTTGAATCTTACGCACTTCGGCTTTTTCAAGATCCTAGTGTGTGCCTTCTGTCTCAGCTTTCTACCCAGTTCTGCGAAACCGTCATAGAATCCCATGTTGACTCCTTAGTAGTTGGTGGAGATGATCTCTTTCCACTTCAGCCAGTTCTTGATTGTGAAAGAGAGCGAGGTGATGTTGGCTGCTGTGTCTTCGAGCCAGCCCATGTAGTATCGCTGTTCGATCAAAGCTCGATTGATCTTTGCGACATCGTCGTCTAGCGCCGTCTGTTCTGTAGCTTCCTTCGCTGTGTAAGCGTATCCGCCATCCTTCAACTTGTTCTTCGCTTTCGCTACGGCCTCTTCGAGCTTCACTTCGAGATTAGCCACGATGGCGACCTGTTTGCGGTAAGCGTCGATATACTTCTGCTTCATACCCGGAATCTGCATATTCTTTTCCAGAATGTCGTCAGGGTTCTCTGGCATCACTACATCTTCTAGCGCCATTTCCTGAAATTTCAAAAAGTCTTCTTTGAGCATATTACTTCCACTTTTCCAAAACTTTGTCCATCTTGCTGTGAAGGTCCGATACTTTGTCCCAGTCTTGAACGTCCTGGTCGTCAAGTCCGTGCACATCGTCTAGACGGCTATACATGTCGTCGATTGCGCTCAGCCACTGTCTCGTCATTTTGACTACGCAGCGGTGCAAACGATGAATCTCCATTCCGTCATCGACCGAACGGACATACTCGTCGGCCTTCATATCTTCGATCTTCTTCTTGAGCGCTTTTACTTTCTTATCCTCTTTGGCTTGCATATCTTCGATCTGCTTTTTGAGCGCTTTTACATTATCACGCTCTTTGTCGAGCATAGCCTCAAGCTCATCGCGTCCATAAGAATCGTAGCCTAGCATTGTTCTCTATCCTCCATGCGGTAAGTGTCGTAATGCACTTCAGTTTCTCTCTCATAGTGAAATTCGCGGCCGCAGACCTCACATTCATACTCTGAACAGTCGCTCGACAGTTCATTGCTGTTCTCGTGAATGTAGCCGCAGTACGGGCATACCATCTCGTCAGTGTGCCAGCTAAAAAGCTTCTTTCTAGTATCTGCGAATCTGTCCATATTATTCGTCCAGCCAGTCGAAGAACTGATCTCTGTCGGTTTTGATCGACTTTTCGATCAATTTGAGATTATTCTGAGCTGCAAACTGGCGTCCTTCGGCCATCAACTCGCCATATTTTTTGATTTTCTCAATAAGCAGCTTTTTGTCGCCATCCTTCATAGTTGGGGTCCTTTTTTGAAGTTTACATAGACAATATAGGCATTTTCGACAAATTTGTAAACCCTAAAGTGCATGAAATTTTAGTTTTGCGCAAAATTCTATAATTAAAGAGCAATGTATATCAAGTTCAATACGATAAAGTTCAAGAATTTCCTGTCCTACGGCAACGGATGGACTACCCTGAACTTCAACAACAAACTCAACCTGATCAACGCCCAGAACGGCGCAGGAAAATCGACAATCGTTGACGCTATCTCGTTCGTGCTCTTCGGTAAGCCATATCGTGACATTAAAATGAAGAGCCTGGTAAACTACATCAATAAGCGCCATCTTGAGGTAGAGATCCAGTTCGACATCGGCAAGGATTCCTACCGCATGCTGAGAGGACTTGCGCCATCGAAGTTCGAATTGTACAAGAACGGAGAGATGGTAGAGGCGCTGAGTTCAAAGAAGCTCAATCAGATCGAGATCGACAAACTGCTCGGCGTCAAGTATCTGCTATTCAAGAACGTGATGTGTATCGGCGCAATCTCGAACGTGCCGTTCTTCAATATGTGTCTGTCCGATAGAAGAGAGCTGCTCGAAACGATATTCGGACTCACGAACATCGCGGATATGCTCGACGAGGTGAAGGATCGCAGATCGAACGACAATATCACCATCAAGACGATGAGCGCAACTAAGACGGGCCTAGAGAACTCTATCAACGACCTGATCAAGATCATCGCCGACATGGAGCAGAAGAGCCGTAATTTCGAAACGAACAAAGCGGACAGACTCGAGAAGGTGAAAGATCATATCGAGCAGCAGAAGTCCGACTTGGTGAAGCACGAGACCAACATCCAGAAGTGCGAAGAGAAGTGCGCTGAGCTCGAACCTGACTTCGCGGAACTCGATGACACGATGACAAGGATTCGTGAACGCGTCGCTGGACTCGCAGAGCACAAGGCGAAGGTGACGAGCCTGACAAAGATTTACGACTTTCGCGAGAAGAACAAGTGTCCGATATGCGGGACAGATTTCTGCTCGGATCACGCGAAAGAGTATTTCGACGGAATTCTCGCCGAGATCAACATGGAGCAGGGATTCTACGACACTCTGAACGAGAAGCAGAAGGCAGACGAGGAAAGCGCCGAGAAGATGCGCAACTCTAAGTCTTTCTACGAAAAAGTGAAGAGCAGAATTTCGACAGAGCAGACGGTCATCGAGGGCTTGAAGCGTGGCATCGATTATGACGAGCAGCAGTATAAAGAGATCGAGGCCGAGACAAACGGGTTCGATCCGACTGACCAGAGAAAGCGCGTAGAAGAGTATCGAAAGCAGCTCAAAATCTGCAACGACACTATTGACGATACATCCGAGCGAGTAGCGATCGACACTGACCTAATCACGATTCTGTCGGACAGCGGAATCAAGCGCTACTTCTTCGAGGAGATCGTTCCGATTCTAAACCTCAAGATCAACGAGTACATCAAGAAGTTCGGCTTGAACGTCGAAGTCATTTTCGACAGCATGCTCGAGTATACGCTCACTCGTGGCGCGTTCGAAATGGAATACAACGGACTATCGAACGGCGAGAAGACTAGAGTGAATGTCGCTATGCTTCTCACCTTCTACGACATCGCGAAACAGCTGTCAAACTGGTCGAGCTCGATTCTGTTTATGGACGAGATCTTCGACACAGGCATTGACGGCGAAGGAATTACGGACTTCCTGAAAGAACTGATCACTATGATTCAGGGCGACAGCAACCTCGGCGTGTACCTAATTTCGCACAAGCTAAATGATCTAAATTTTAGTCAAATACAATATAAGTTCGAGACGCTGAGGGTCCAGAAGAAGGGCTGCTTCAGCCAGTTGGTAAAGGATAGAAATGAGCAAGGTAGCCCTAGTTAGCGATCTGCACTTCGGTGCTAAGGATTCGGATAGAATTTTTCAGGACTCTCAATTCGCATTCATGGAGCAGATGGTGAATGACTGCAAAGAGCGAGGAATAGAGAAAATCTTCGTTCTTGGCGACCTGTTCGACACTCGTCATGCCGTGAACGTTTTGACGATAAACCGAGTGATCGACTTCTTCAAGCGCCACGAGGGAGAAATTATCTGGTATATCATTCTCGGCAATCACGACCTCTATTACAAGAACTCGATGGACATTAGTTCGTTGGTCGTATTGGATCGCATCAAGAATGTGTGCATCATAGATCGGCCGTCGAGAATCCGTCTTGACCATGAGCGTTGCGCAGAAGAGGGAAAGGATCACGACACTCTGCTTCTGCCGTGGGTTACGGACTACGAGGAGTTCAGAAACACTGTCGAGAAAAAGCATACGATGACGAGCGGAATCACTCGCTTGTTCGGACACTTGGACGTGCTCGGCGCAAAGATGGACATCTTCAACAACCGTGCAGAACAGGGATTCGACAAAGAAGAGCTGTTTAAGCACTGGAAGCACATCTATACGGGTCATTATCACATTCACTCGGAAACTACACAGGGTGACTGCAAACTGACCTATTTGGGCTCTCCATACCAGCTTAATCGCTCTGAGATAGAAGAGAAGGGATTTTATATTCTCGACACTTACACGGAAGAGATGGAATTTATCCGTAACGAGCACTGCATCGAGTACAAGAAGCTCAAATTTCCAGATATGCCAGAGGATCCAGAGACATTCATTCAGGGCAACATAATTGACGTCGAGATCAGCTGGGAGTCTTCGAAATACATGAACAAGGTGAACGAGTACCTCGAGAAGATCGAAAGTTACGAACCCGCATATCCAGTCAATCCGATCTACCAGCGCAGACAAGAAAATACGCCTATCGAAAGGATAGACGTATCTAAAATTACGCTGCTGAGTCTCGCCAAGAAGTATATTGACGACAGCTCAGATATTAAAGACAAAACGAAAGTCTTCAACGCGTTCAAAGAGCTTCATCAGAGTCACTCGATTCAGTGATCTCTTCGCTCTTTTTCTTGCGCTTGGGCACTTGCGCTTCAACCTTGACTTGCTGAACCGTGTTCGGTACTACGACGTTCACATCGATTCTGCGGTATGGACTTCTTACTCTTACGCTCATGGTTCCTCCAATTCTATCTTCTCTTCTGGAACGCCTATCTTGGTTTTCAGCACTTCGGGAAGATATTTTCGAAGCAGCTGGATTGCTTTTGTCTGATTGTCACGCTTCATTTTCTCTACGCAGTTCTTAGCCTGAACGAGGAAGAACGGATCTTCGGCCATGTGAGAGGTGAACATGTCCACTTCCTCGGGCGTCAGGTAGAGAACGACCGATTGGTTCTTCTTTGGATTCAACGACTCTAGCTTGTGGAGCGCGTAGAGCTTGATCAACTGAATGATCCAAGTCTTCGGCCTGTCCTCAGCGCAGAAGTCCCAGATTCCGCCTTCGTCCGAGTCCTCTTCCATGTCTAGAAAGACGTGAGGCTGTTCGAGAAGGAGCTTTTCGACTAGGTATCTCATCAGTTCTTTCCTATCAAGCTGTTGTAGAAGATGATTACGGCAGCAGAGAGCTTCAGAACGTCAAAGTCACGATCCTTGTACTTCGTGATGACGTCATAGGACTTCGGAGAGCAGTTGTCCCAGTTTCTCCAGTCGAACTTCTCTTGCTCTACCATCGCGATGACCTGCTCGCAAGCGCCACGAATCTGTTTCTCGAAATTCTTGATCTGGTCGCCCATTGCGTCGTACTTAGTCGTATGAGCGCAGCTGTCTTGGAAGGCAGAGTGAATTCCGTCTATAATTCCAACTGCGACATCCTTCTGAGCTTTGATCTTGTCTGCGAGTGATTCTCTCAGGCTCTTGTGCTCTTCTTGAGGAGCTTCTTGCGCCGGTGCAGGTGCGGGTTCCTTTGCTGTAGCTGGTGCTGGAGCAGCGGCTTGCTGCTGTGGAGCAGGTTGCTGCTGAGTAGGCTCGGCTTCATCGACACGCTTTCTAAAGTCACTAAATCTTTTCATAAATTCCTCTCAAATTATTTATAGACACGAAAAAAGCGCTGGAAGGACCAGCGCTTCAATTCTTTTCTGATGCGAGACTATTCGTCAGCCGGGCCGTAGATGTTCTCGTTGTCCATTGCGCTTACGACTGCAGCTGCAGCTTCTGCGTCAGCGGATCCGTCATCTTCGTACTCAACCTTGTCAAGGATTGACTTGATAGCTTCGAGCTCTTCCTTCGTGACCTGGATAGTGAAGATTTCCTGTTCCTCGCCATCTCCCTCAGCACCAGTTTCCGGTGTTTCAGCAGTAGCGCCCGGTTCTTCGTCTTCCTTCACGACCTTGTAGCCGTGAGCATTAGCAACTTCGATAGCTTCGGCGATTAGTTCCTTCTTGGACTTCTCAGCCTTAGCAGACTCATCGACCACCTTGTAGCCATGAGCCTCTGCTACTTCTATTGCTTCATCTAGCATCTCTTTTGTGATTTTAGAGTCTTTCATTTTCTTTCCTCTCTTTTTGTTAAACTTATTGCACGATTCGTCTAGATCGTCATCGTCAGATTCCTCGGCTTCGAATTCCCAGAATGGATCTTCTGGTAAGTCGATAGTTAATTCTGGATATTTTCTCTTCAACTTAGCCAATACCTTTACGATATAAGGCGTTAAGGAATTTCTACTCCAGTTATTTGCGAGTTCGATAGCTTCCTCTTCGCTATTGCATCCGTATGCTATCACATTAGGAATAATATCTTCATCGAATTCGCAGTAATCGAGCTTAAGCTTCTTTAGCCCTTCACGGTAGACGACTTTGCCCTCTTTCGGATCCATGAACTTTCCGATGGCTGGCTCATATTCGTCTTCATATACCTTCATCTCGTCGAAATCTGAGTCATCAGAGCCAAATTCGTCGAGTAGAATCAGGTTTGTGTATAGATTATAGGTTTTCATCTTAAAATCCCTTTTTGTTATTTATACGGATCTTCGTCCGCCTGTTACGATTCTCTTGATCGCGTCCCGAAGATCTTGAACGATGATCTGCTCGTTTACGATCAGTCCGTATGCAGAAGCGAACACGGACTTTAATTCCTTTGACTTTCTGACGATAGCGTCTTTCAGCTCAGAATCCTGTGGATAGCATAGCGCATTTGCGATCTGACGGTCATCTAGACCATCTCGACGGCAGTATGCGGTGTAGCCTTCGACTAGATCACTTGCTGCTTCGCGGACCATCGGCATGATGGTCTCCGGATCAGCGAACTGCTCATCCATCCTGTAGCTCTCTTCGAGGTTTTCTGTGTTGAGCTCCTCGTTCTGGCCAGGCTCGATGTCGTCGTTGATCACTAGTTTGGCTCCGCAGCACGGACACACTGGATTTGAGATGTTGACTGTGTATGCAGTCTCTTCGTCCTCCAGTGCTTCCAGCACCCTCAGAGCGCCCATTTGAGTTTCGCTGAGCACGAGTTAGTCTTCCTTCTTCTCGTCTTCTTTCTTGTCGTCGTCTTTCTTTTCGTCAGAACCCTTGTCCTCTTCCTTCTTCTCGTCGCAGCATGCTTTGCCCTTGCAAGCCTTAGCAGCCTTGAGCTTCTCTAGGAAGGACATAGTCTTCTTCTCAGGCTTCTTTTCGTCTTCCTTCTTCTCTTCGACGATCATCTCAGGTTCGGACTTCGGCATCTCAGCTGCTTCCTTGAGGAATTCAGCCTTGAGCTGAGCCTTAGCTTCGTTGATCTTCTCGCGGATCTTGGACTTGACAGCCGTCATGATCATTTCGTCGAGCTTGTAGAGCTTTCCTGACTCTACGATGCCGATGAGAGTTCCAGAGTTGCTGTTGAGGAGCTTTCCAGCCTTGCGGTTCATCTGGTAAGCTTCAGACTTTGTAGCGTCTTCGGGACGGGATTCATCCTGAGAGAAGTCACTTTCCTCTTCGCCACCCTCTGCTGGAGCGCTTTCGCCACCTTCAGCTGGCTTGTCCTCGATAGCCTGTTCAGCCGGAGCTTCGGGAGCCGGTTCTGCACCGCCCTCTGCCGGAGCGTTGTCGAGATCGATGTTAGGAGGAGCGTCTGGAGAAGCTTCCGGTGCTTGAGCTGGAGCTGCCGGTTCGACCGGTGCTGCTGGTTCAGCTGGAGCAGCGTTCTGCTTAGCGATATAGTCCTTGAACTCCTGGATAGCAACGGAGAAGCCGTTGACCGTGTCCTTGAGAGCAGAGACAGTATCTGCTAGATTCTCTTCTGCAGCCTGAGCAGCCTGCGGTTCCTGAGTGGTTTTGCCACCGAGAAGATCAGCAAAGTCGTCATCGGCTACGTTCTCTGGTGCACCTGCTACATCTTCAGCGCTTACTGGCTTCTGTTCCACGTCGGACAGAAAATCCTCATTTAGAAGCTCTTTTCTCTTTTTAGTCATGTTGTAACACCCTTCTAGTATTTCTTTATGTTATTTATACCAGTAGTTTACAGAGAGTTGATAACTACCTGCATCTCTTCAGACTTTCTGAGCTCGTCGAAAGCGTCTGTGAAGTCTTTCCACTCGTTGAAGCTCTTGATGTCGGCAGACATCACTGTTCTGATGTTGTCGAGCACCCATTCGATCGTCTTCTTCTGGTTGTCTACGGTCTGGTTCTGGAAGGAGAGCTGGAACTCTGCCGGGCTGAAGCGATCCTTGAGTTTCTTCACGTACTTGTCGTTGTCTTCACAGAACTTGTCAAGCTTCTTGAAGAGAGCCTTGAGAGACTCGTCCTTCTTGATCTCGTCTTCAGTCTTGCCGTTAGCGCTCTTCACGACGGCCCAGACGTAGTATAGCGGGTTCGTGTCTTCCTTCTTCTGGAACACTGTGGATTCGTTTAGAAGGAATTCATGTAAATTTTTGTATTCTTTTGCCTCTTTCATCTCTTGGATGCTCCTGTTTTATTCTCTGAAATTGAAGTAGATCTTGTCTGGATCCTTGTAGTCGTCAAGGTTATCGATGGTCATGTCTGGTGCGTATTCCCATGTCTCATGACTTCCCTTTGCCCAGGACGCAGAATTCTCGGTGACTGTAGCGCAAGTGTCGTTCCAAGATCCAGAGTTGGTCTCTACGGCTTCATAAGCACCATTCCAGTTTCCTGAGTTTTCGTAAACTGTGTCGTAAGTGGATTCCCAGTCGCCAGAGCTTGATCCTACGGTCTTGAATGTCGAATCCCAGTCTCCGGAGTCAGCCTTGACCGTCTGGTAAGTGCTCTGCCAGTTAGTAGCGGAGTTCTTCCAGCTGTCGTCTCCTCTAGCCCATGCAGCAGAGTTTGCGCTGACTGCGCTTGACGCAGCTTCCCAGTAAGCAGAGTGTCCTTCGACTGTGTGGTAGGTGTCGGTCCAGTGACCAGAGTCTTCAAGGCTGATTCCGGCCCAAGAAGCGGAATATGAACCTACTGTGCTATAGACAGAGTCCCAGTCTCCTGAAGTCTCCTGGACATCCTTGATGCCGTCATAAGCTTCGTCGTAGTGACCAGAGTTCTCATTCATCGACTCGTAGACGCTGCTCCAGTTGCCTGAGTTAGCGTTCGTAGTCTCGTAGTCAGACTCCCAACGGCCTGAGTTTGCAAGGACGTTCTGATATGTCGAATCCCAGTGACCAGAATTGTCGAGAACGATGCGGTACGGGCTATCTGGATCTCCGATGACGTGCCAGAGTTTCTCTAGCTGGTAGAAGATGCCGCCGTAGTTCGATCTAGGCTCTCCCTCAGGAGATTCGGTTTCCGGACCAGGCTTCCACATGAGCTCGTCATGATACTTGATCCACTCCATCAGGTTATTGTAACCCGAGTCACTCATCCATCTTCTGCTGCCAGAATCTCCCCATTTGCCACCGCTATAGAGGTCATTCATAGCATCGTCGATCCAACCCCAGTACATCTTGTAGATCTCTGAGAGATCCAGAGGATGTTCTGGACTTCCGTTACCTTGGAAATAAGCGCTATTAGCGTGGAAATACGGCTCTGCGCTGTATGTCTTTAGGAATGCGCTGGTAGCTGAGATGATGTTGTAGATCGACTCGTTAGCGCCAGAATCCCAAGCAGAAGCGATCTTGTAAGCGCTGTCCCAGAATGCTGAGTTGGCGCTCACAGTCTCATAAGTGCTCTGCCAGTTGTCGGCTGAGTTCTTCCATGAGTCATCAACAGCGCGATCCCAGTCAGCTGAGTGACCAGAGACTGCGGAGTAAGTCTGATTCCAGATGTCGACTTCGCCAGAAGTGATGCAGAGACAAGGATCTTCGTCTCCGTCGCAGCAGTGTTCCCACGGATACGCGCCCATCACCGGTTCTGTGTCGTTCCAGTGAGGCCAGTGCGGAGGTCTGTGAGTAGGATGATCTCCTGGATAGTCCTTGTCGTAAGGAAACACTGACGGCCAAGGTCCGCATGGTCTGTGCGGAGGTCTCGGCGGAAACTTCTCTTCTTGATCTGCCATCCCTTCTCCTTGCCTTTAGATCTTAGCTATCGGTGTCCATTGACTTACTTTTTGAGGAACAGGTTCTTCGTGTTGGCTAGCTGAACGCCGAGATCGTGGATAGCTGTTCCGATCTTGTTGATACGAGCGTCGAGAAGCGCATTGACCTTCTTTCTGAACTGGTCGAGAGCGTCATCACGTCCAGTGAAGTCTTCCGGAAGGATCCATTCCTTTTCGATATAGCTCGTGAGCTCGTTCACCATGTCGTTCGAGAATCCGTCAAGAGAAGCGATAGCGTCAGCGTTGCCCTTAGAGAAGTACTGGGCGACTAGATTTCCCATAGCGGACTTCTGCTCAACCGGTGCTGGAGTCGAAACGTCAGTGCTGGTCGGATCTGGCACCTTTCCGTTGATCTCGTCGTCGAACACTTCCGGGTTGTAGTTAGCGTCTTCGTTGACTTTCTGTAGATACTCTTTGAATTTCATAGGTTTTACCTCTTATATCTCTAGTTTATTTATACTCTTACCAGCCGTCGAACGGGTCAAACGGATCAGATTTACGCTTCTGATTGACTACCTGCGGCGGTTCGTCTTGCGGTTCGTAGACGTGAATTCTCGTGTTGATCTGAGCTTTTTGGATGATTTCTGGCTCTTTGCCCTCAGCTTTTCTCTCTTTCTCGGTGTAAGGATTCACAGTGTCTTCGTTCTTCACGTAGTCATTTACCGCTAAAATGTCGTGATGCGCCGCTATGTCGGCTGTTCTGTTCTCGATGTCGAAGGTCTCTGCGAGTGACGTGAACTTCTCGATCGGCATATCGTCGTCGTTCTGGTTCATCACGTCCACGTCCTCGTGATTGTTCTTCCAGATTCTCAACGTGAACGTGTAAGTGATGGGCGTTCCGAGGAATGCAGTTCCTTCGGCAAACGACTTCACGTTGATGATCTCGTAGTACTTGTCGTTGAACTTGAAATACATCAAGTCACCGATCTTCGGCTGGTACATCTCGTACTTGATCGCAGTCCTGTCGTAGTCGTACTGGCTCGCCTCGTTGAAGTGTGCGATAGTCGCCTGGACTTCGAAGACTTCCTCGTAGAGCATTCCCTGAAGCTGGTACTTCTTCTGAAGATTCGGAATCTTGTCAGTGTAGACGGATAGTCTGAATCGACGGACGATATTCTCCAACGGATCTTCACCAAGGAGACGGTCACGCTTCGTAGAGATCTGCTTCACGTAGTAGTCGATCTCGAATCCGAACTGATTGTAAGCTTCCGACGTCAGAGAGCTCATCAACGCTGCTTCGTTAGCGTAGCAGCTGTTTGGATCAGTGCCATCGAACGCGATAGGCTTATTCCAGTCCCAACCGCTAACGGTGCAGCCTCCAGAGCCGCCCCAGATTCTATTGAACTCTTCTTGAAAATCTGTACTCATGCTTATTAGTATATATATTGTGATATGAACGTCTCCACAATCATCTGCACCTACATCTACCAGACTTTTGTTACCATAAAGACTGCTTTAGAGATTACGCAGGCTGCAGCAGACAAGATACTTGACCTGATCTACGGTCTCGTCAAGCTAGCTCTGTGGAGCGTCAGAGAGATTCTTGATCCGATCATCAAGGTCATCCGAAATTCTATAACATCACTGATCAAGTCATTGGGCTCATTGTGGATACGAGATTTCTCGAACACGAAAATGTGTCAAAATCTCTACAAGTGCGAGTTCTTCCGTGACTATCTTCTAAATCCAGACTCGATATTCTCGAAAGCCGTTCGTGGCATGTTCGGCTTAGACGGAAGCGACCGATATTCTAGAGTTCAGGCTGAGCTTCACGAGATAACTCAAGACTTCCAGCGATTCAAAGAGCAGATCTGCTCGGGCATCTCGCTCGACTTCACTCTGTCTGCGATCACTGGTCTATTCCAGAGCTTCTTGGCTCAGATCAACAAATGGCTGAGATGGCTGCAGCGCAAGGTTGACGCTGTGTACCGCTTCTTGAGATACTATCTTGACAGCTTGAAGCGTTGGGGAGTTTTCGATCTTCTCAATCAGCTGAAGGCTATGTTCGACTGTGTATTGGACGAGACGGAGATCTGTGCAAGCAACGAGACTGCTGCATCGTTCTATCAGGCGTTCACTGAGAAGATGAAGGTATACTGCACGAGAGCTAACGACTGGATCATCAAGCCGAACTACGAAGAGCTGTGCACGAGCTTCATGAAGGGAAAGATCCGTGAATTGAAGGATATGTGCAACAAGGTCGAGAACGGACTACGACTCTTCGTCAACCCTAGCAACATTCATCCGACTTCTGACTGCCTCAACCTGGCTGGTCACATCACTGGAATCGGAAAGTTCTTAGTCACAGGAAAGGCCTCTAACATACCCATCTACAAGTACTGCAATAACAAGATCAACGCTATAATCGACGCATGGAACGGAACGAATCCGACAGTCCAGTACTCAAGCGTTGATACTCTTCTCGAGGATCTTCGTTTCGAGAGAGATGGGGTCTATGTCAAGGATACGAAGCTTGCGCTAAAGCAGAGTGGAGCTGACGAGATGACCATGTCTCTTGACGGCACTGAAGACACTAGCAGCATGAACAAGGCAATCATCGTAGGTGACAACGTCTACTCGGCAGCATATCTTCTCTATCTGTTCCAGCAGAATGACAATGATGCTGTCAACTACTTCAACGAGTACAACGTAGCCTACACGGATCTTGTGAATCTGGCAGATTGCGCTAAATTTTACGAATAATTTACTTTGCTACGACTTCAACGTATTTGAGATTGAAGTGGAAGTGACAGTCTTCGACGGACAGATTCTCTCCGTCAGAACTCTTCAATGCAGCATTGAACTTGAACTGAAGATTTCCTGGTCCACGAGCGATTCCAGACAGTGGAACATCTATGATGTTGTTCTCATTGATCGGCATCTTAGCATAAAATACGTGTGGCATTCCAGTGTCGCCTGTTACAGTTACCATGATGTCTGCTACTGTGTTTACTTCCAAGCCGTCTTTGGAGACTTCGACTAGAGCGTACCATTCGTAGATCTTGTCGTCTGTTAGAACGACAGTTCCGTTATCTACATCCATCGTGCCGCCGTTTGTGGCGTTCTTTATGAGATTAGTCATCACTAGTTCGGCTGAGGGCTCTCTATTAGCTGTCGGTAGATCAATATCGTTGCCGAGTAGTGAAGATCCTCTGAACCATTGCATTTCAGTCGGATCACTCGATCCAGAACCGCCGCCTGCAGAGATCTTCGCTACTCCGAGATGCTTGATCCTAGCTTCTGCGCCAGTAGATCCGACCTTTACCTCAATTGACATCAATGTGCTATCTGAAGTTACGTGCTTTAGGAATGAGAAACTCGCGCTGTAACGATTCTCGTCGATTCTTGGAGTGATCGTATTGCACTTCATGAAGCCTTCTCCGAAGTCAACTTCGAGATCGGCTAGAGTGTCTATACTTTCATCTAGCTCGACATCGATGACTGCGTTGATCTGATAGATGCCCGAGTCTAGTGATAGCTCTGATGCGCTAGCTGCACGGATCGAACGGCCGCCGAAGTCTGGGCTGCTAGGGAGATACATCGGAATCGACACTTCGTCTCCGACTTCACGAGCTTCGCCATTGTTGCCGATCCAGTAAACAGGACCATCTCCGTCATTTCCGCTACCACTTCCACCCTGCTCGATACAGAAGATGTTGTTGACAGAGAACGAGATGCCAGGAATAGTCTCTGATGCAGTCATGTACAGCTTGACGGAATCAAGATTCTGAGCCATCCAAGTGACAGACTTTGTCACCTGATGGACTTTAGTTCCATCGATTCTGAAGTCGAAGTCATATACTTCGCCAGGTGCAGTGTCAGCAGTGATGTGAACCGTGTACTCATGATCTGCTGGATCCGTGACATTTGCGATTACTTCTGCTGAAAGAATGTATTGCTTGTTAGTCAGCATGCCAACGACTGCGTCATTCTCGATTCCGAGATATTCCTGACCGATGATGTGATCCTCGCCAGCTGGTAGAGGAAGCTCTGCTGTTGACGGTTGTACGAATGTGATCCAAGACTGTGGAAGTTCGCTTGACGAAGTGCCCTTGTTAGAGTTCACGTAAGCTAGCTTTCGGTCGCCGTTGATGCTCAGATCGTAGATGATCTTGCGGTCTTGTTCGCTAGTTCTCTTCGTTACGTTTATGGACTCATCATCTGAGGTGACTTCGACCTGATAGTTGCCATACTTCGCAATAGCCTTAGCGAGAATGATGTCGTTGTCCATCAATGGCTCGATGTTGTTGTCATTGAGCCAGTTACCGTCAGCGATTGTTCTGCGGTTCCACTTTGAGACTTCGTAGAGCTCTATATCAGTTCCATCAACAGGAAATAGCGGTGTTTTAGCCATGTGCAATACACTCCATGCTTTCTTTCTAGTTATTTATCAAGATTTTGGAGTTTTCCTATTTCCTATGTTAGCCGACTAAGATCTCGGCTGTTGGGCTTTCAAGATCGATACGCTCCTCGATGTCCTTTATGTCTTGCTTGAAGTCTGCTGCTAGAGAATCTCCATTCAACTGACCACCGCCTGCGAGCTGCAACGTGAACTTTCTCAAAGCGAGAGTCCATAGCCAGCCCGCTTTTGCGACTAGATACTTACGGAATAGCGGATCTTGAATGAGGTTTAGGACGTGTTCGCGCTTATAGACACGGAGAAGACAGCGGTCTGGGTAACGCGGAGTAGGACGTACCATGAGCGCTTTCTCTTCTCTTATGTACTTTACGCTGTATTTTCTAGCGAAGTCCATCTTCGCTTCTTCCAACCAAGTGAGCGTAGCGTTCCAGTTTCCTAGAACGTCTCCGTAATCAGCGCCGCCCCAACATGTTCCTGGGAAAGTCATGCCTCCCCACGGGAATTGCGAGACTAGTGCGTTCGTAACTGGAGATAGAAGGTTGTCGGTGAGTCCGAGGAAGCTAGGAAGATTCAGATCAACCACTTCCTCGAGATCCTGACAGACTTTGTAGTGAGTCATTCCGGGAACGAGCTCAAAAGCCAAGTAGTCTTCACGATGTCCTTGGCTGTAGTATTTCCAGAAGTATCTGATGCAGTCGCCGATCAAGTCCATAAGTTGCTCATCTGACAACTCGACGCAGATTCTTGGTGCGCCGAGCTGACGAAGAACATAAGCCTTCAACGCGGTAAGATTGTCGATCCAACCGATGTCGTAGTACGGATCTCTGTGCTCGCAGTACTTCGGTAGTCTCGGATTGCTGCTCTGTATCATAGATCAGCCTCCTAGCTAATTACTCACCATAGTCTTCAGGGTTAGTTTCCTGGAATGTGGAGTATCTGATGTCGACTTCACGAGTGATCTTTCCGTCACCTTCTTGATCTAAGGTCACAGAGTGGATTCCCTTCGGCCAGCAGTAGTAGAGTGTGTAGTCATGAGGGCTACCCTGTGCTAGTCTCGAGTCGAAGCAAGTCAGCTTGATCTTTGCGCTATAGTCCCTCATGTAGTTGGAGACAGCAGCGCCAGTCTTCTGATCGAAATAGACAGCAGCGTCACCGCCATCCTGACCGATGTCAGCGTTGTGAATCAGGTTCAACCAAGCTTGGAACATGTGAGATGTAGTCCAGTCTTGGAATTCGTCAAACTTCATCGGAATCTGGCCGTCCTGCTTCACGCGACCCGGGAAGATCTTCTTAGATCCCTGCCAGTGTGTAGTCAATTCTGTTTCGACCGTTCTCTCAGGGAGAGCTGCGGTTCTGCAACGGAGAGTGAACTGTCTTGTTCCACCGAGCTGCTTGAACAGCGTAGCGAGAGGTGTTCCCTCTTCCGGAATGATCACAGCCTGCCATAGGAAGTTCTTAGCGAGATCCTTGAAAGTGTCGATCTCACTAGTAAACACGTTCATATCATTTTCAGCTGCCATAGCAATTTACTCCTAAAATGTACTCTTTTACTTGTTATTTATAGACGTTGAATTTGAGCCGATACAGTTACTACATTCTTGATCGTAGTCCTATTCTCTAGAGACGCAGCCCAGTCGTTCTTGATCTGAGTTTCCCAAACAGAAACCTCAAAATCACCTGTCATCGGAGCAGATTGGCCGTCTAGAATCGTCATCACGTCCATTGTTTCCGTCTTTGTCTCTTGCAACTCTGTCGGTAGCATGTTGACTGATTCGGTAATTTCATCCATGAGATATCCGCTCACATTCTCAAATGCGACCTGTTCTTTCATGCTATCTGGAATGAATCCGCTAGTAAGGACATGATAGATCGGCTCTGCGTTAGTGAAGAGATAGTCCTTCGTGTAACCCTGAGAGTTTTCGTAATAAGACGGAATCGTGCCATCACCGATGCTGCATCTGTCAGCATGAGACGGGAAGACAGGATCAACTGCGTCGGGAACTTTCTTTTTGGCTTTTCCTTGAACGATCAGCGGAGGAAGTGCAGTGATGTACTGACCCGTTACGCTCAACAGAACATAAGGATTCTCTGGATCCTGTTCTTCGGGAATATGGCTCTCTGGCTCTGTGCATTCGAAGAGCACATAAGAGTCATCGAAGCCCTCAGTGTTTGTGCCATCGGAGCACTTAGCTGGAACGTATATCGTAAGCTCGTAGCGGTCTTCCTGCGAGTTGTATACGAACTGCGTGTCGTAGAAGACGGAAGCCGCGACTGGAAGTCCGTCTTTGTCGAGTCGTGTTCCGAGATTGAACGTGAGCTCTCGATTCTCTCCGAGGATCTCGTTGATTGACAGCCAGCAGCGCTTCATGATGTCTGGATTCTGCATCTCAAGCTCGGGAATGTTCTCGACGGAGATCGTCGTTGCGTCATACATGTACGGATGTAGCTTCGCATTCGTAACGTCGACAAGGAGACGCTCGCGGCCATCTTCGACTACCACTTCGCTAGTCGTGTAAGACGCCGTGACCTCTTTGTCGTTGCTCTGTCGAATTGACTTAAACGCGTTAGTTAGATCGGCCATTCAATCCTCTTATGCGTACTTGTATCTGAATCTGAGTCGTAGGACTGGAATATCTCTCATAGAGCTGAAGTTGACGATGTTGTTGTTGTCGTCAAGGATGTTGTCGTCGAAGACGACCTTCAAGATCGGATAGAGATATGCGAAGTTCTCCTTCGCAACTTCGTCTGTGATCTTTCCAGAGTCAATAGCCTTCTTTAGCTCGTAGTAGAATGACTGCTCGCTCAAGTTCTTCGTGATGTCCGTGGAGTTAGCGCCTCTTCTAGAGAACGTCTCGACACGGATCTGCTTAGCAGAGTAGTACTCGTCTAGCTGCTTGATCATATCATCGGTTATTCCAGCCTGATACAGAGCCCTGAATGCAACTTCTTTTGGAACTCCAAAAGCGACCAGTAATTTCATTACAGAATAATACTGGAACAGAGTTTTGACCTCGTCTGGAGGTTCTGTCTCGAAGTTGATCTCATAGGGTAGCTCGATGGGTCTATCTTCAGTACCGACGACTAGCTCTCTCCCAAGGATCCAGTCGTTTACGACCTGCAGGAAGTTCATATTGAGTCCATTGATCTTTCCCTTCTTGAACAGCGAGTCATCTTCGATCTCGAGATCCATGTAGTAGCTGGTAGAGATCGTGGGATTCGCGTTGAGCGATAGGTAGACAGCGTCAGGATCAACGCTCACTTCCTCGATGCGGTAAGTGTTGCTAGACGGGTTATCAGACTGGATCGTGACCGTGAAGTCCTTTCCGACCATGTCGCTGAACACGTCTCTCATGTCTGTTCCGCGAATGTCGTGCATCGGAACGATGAGGATGTTGCGGTTCGATCTGATGTAGCCAGGCTCGAAGCGGTAAGACTTGTTCTCTCCCTTGATCCAGTCAGAGACCTTGATGTCGATATTAGCACGCTTTGCAGAAGGATTCTGTAAAATTAGATTTACAATATCTGACTTGAAGATTCTCTCTTTGAAGCCAGTGTTGCGTGAGAGCCACTTGTAGATCGAGTTCTCTAGCTCGTCTTTGAACTTCGCCATGTCGACGTGTCTGTCAACCAGAATGTCGCCGACAACGTCGTAGTAGTGGAATAGCGGAGGCATAGAGATGAGCTTCGTGTTGAGCATCATTCGATCTTCTGCGTCAGCACGAATCTGCTCGCACCATTGACCGAAGACCGAGCCGTCATTGTACTGCTCATAGGTCATTCTCTTAGGATGAACGAGGAACTCTACGAAGTCAAGCAAGTGATCCATGTAGGTCTGGTAGTCGATGTACATGCAAGTGTTCGTAATGTCTTCATCCTCGTCAAACACGTTGATCGGACGATAGAGTCCATCTGCTTCGCGATAGATGTCGGACAAGATAGAGTATAGAACCAAGTTCGTGATGCCAGCGTCATGCTCGACGCCCTCGTCTTCAAGCTGATTCTCGCCAAATGCGATCGCGTGCTTGACGATCAGCAGATCAGTGATAGTCAAGAGGTAAGACTGGAAGTCAGGGTAAGTGATGAGCTTTCCGTTCGATGCGAAGTAGAGCTTTGCGTTTCTGATCATGCTCTCTTTAGACTCGAAGTCAGTTCCGCCGTGAATAGCGCTCTCGAACATGAACTGGACGTTGTTGGTGATGTTTACGACTCTACCCTCTCCAGATGCGTAGATCTTGCCCTCTGGACGAAGAACTGATCCGACTGCGTCTGGATAGTTAGCGTCTGAGCCGTCAGTGATCACGTACTGGACGAAGATCATGTCGTCGAGAGACTTTAGACCCTCTACCGTGTCGATTCCGTTTCCGAAGTAGAGACGGACCGTCTTGTCGTAGTTCGATCTAATGCAGACTACGTTGTAAGGAGGATTCTCTTTCTGGCGCTTGACTTCGTTCTCTTTGTACAGCTCGACAGCTTCGTCTTCGATGTAGAAGATGTTCTCGTCAGTCATAGCCTCTTCGAGAGACTTGCCGATTCCGACCTTGCAGAGACCGTAACGCGGCTCATATTCTCCGTTCTTGAATGCGAACGGATCACGAACGCCGTAGTAGTTAGAGAACTTTAGATCGTCGATGTCGTAGAACTGATTTTTGTGTCCAACCTGGCTTGCGAAGGTCACTGGATCGATCGTCTTCGATACTCTCTTTCCCTGAACGACTTTGATGTTTCTCAACTTAGATGCAGCGGCGCTGCTAACCTTTCCAGCGAGCGTCAAGTAACCTTCGTTGTCGCTCTCGTATCCGTTGACTGCATAGACGATCTTCTTTGACCATGAAGAATTGCCAACGCCGTTTCTGACGTCGTCTGCGGTGAGCTTGTATGAGTAGCATGCGTCAAGGAAGAAGTCGTGTCCGTTGAACGTGAATGTCAAATTTTCGTTATTGAGCCAGATCGTGTCACCAGCCTGAACGGTGCTCGGGAGAGGTCCGTTCAGATTCAAAGAGATGTTAGCGACTGCGGGAACTGGACGCTTTGGCTGATAGCCGAGATTGTGGCACAGCTTGATGACGCTAGAGTCAAGTTTTGCAGTGTCGAGATAGTTCTCTTCGGCAGTGCGCTGAATGTAAAAGTTTGTCAGATCTAACACGCCAGCGATGAATTCCTGGAGATAGGAATAGATGCTAGCTTGGCTCAAATTCTTGTACTGCTCATCAGAGAGGACTCGGTTGTTCCAGTCCGTAAGCATCGATTCGTGCGTGACTTTCGTATAATCTAGGCTCATGCAATTTACCTCTATGTTATTTATAAATACTTGAAGAGGTAACTCATGAATCTGAAACTATCATTCAATCAAGTGAAAACTTTACAGAAGTGCAAAGAGAATCCATCGAGATTTCTCAAGTTCTGCACGATTCTTGGACCGTCTGGAGACCAAGAGTTCAAGCCGTTCAGATGGCAGAAGAAAGTCCTGAAGTCTTTCAAGGAGACAGCTTTCGATCCAAAGGCGAAGCGTGGACATATTCTGATTGGTCCCAGACAGTCAGGAAAGACGACTATGATCGCAGCCTATGCACTATGGTATGCGCTATTCCACAATGACCGTAACGTCTGCTTGATGGCCAGAAAATGGGCTCAGGCTAACGAGATCTTGCAGCGTGTCAAAGAGATCTTCATAAAGCTGCCCGAGTATATGCGTCTGGATAGGAAGATTGATCGAAAAGAGATCATTCAGTTCACGAACAACAGCAGGATCTTCTCTTGCTCTGCGAACTCTGCTATGCTTCATGGACGCACCATCGATCTATTCGTGATCGACGAAGCAGCGTATATCGACGACTCCGACTTCGAAGAGTTGATGATGTGCATACTTCCAGTCATGTTGTCTCGCAAAGATGCGCAGACGATATTCCTATCGACTCCGCAGAAGAAAGAGACTACGTTCTACAAGATGTATGAACATGCATTCGATGAGAAGAACTCGTGGGTTCCGCATCGAGTGAAGTGGAACTGTCGTCCAGAGCGTACTAAGGCATGGCTCGAGACGGCGAAGAAGAACTTCGACAAGGAACAATTCCGTTGCGAGATCCTTGGCGAGTTTATCTAGAATTGGATTTAAGCTTTCCAGTGGAACTGGTCGATCGTCATTGACGTTTCGATCTTCTTGACTTCATCCATCGTGATCTTGCGCTGGCCGAGAGACTTTTCGACCAGCAGCATGTTGTGTGCGTTGATCTTGTTGATCGAGTCAAGCAGACCGATACGGAAGATCTTGTTGAGATTGAGCGAGAGCAGCCAAGCCTCGCGTTCAGAGTAGTAGCGAGACTTCGGAGTGATCTTCATCGAAGACGGCGGAAGCGTCGTTACGACTTCATCGTCCTTCTGGCTGTAGCGACCCTGATTGCTGACGAGGTGCAGATAGTGGCAGCACTCGTGAAGGAAGACAGCAGCAGCGTCGTCGTCCTTGAACTTGATCTTGCCGTCATTGAGGTAGTCTTTGCTCAGGTAGAGGATGTTTACGAACGACTTCGTGGTAAAGAAGCCGCCGATGCCGTTTCGTTCCAAGATCTTCTGTTCCTGAAATACAATGGATGCGAACTTAGCGCCAGTGATCTTGCCACGAATGAAGTTCCAGGCGATCTGTAGGCCGTTGTTGTCAGTCTCCATTTCGAGCTTGGCGACCTGAATGCGGGTAAAAATAGTGCGATTGTCAATCATAACTGGTCCTTGATGACGGTTCTACTTTCATAATATAGGTAATTCCTGCACTTTTGTAAACAGAAAAAATTAAGATTTTCTTGAATTTTAGGGTTTACGAATTCTCCCGAAATACCTATATTGTACATACAAACCGTCAACAAGGACCGCTTAAATGACCAACGTAGAAGTTTCCGACAAGGCTATCGAGCTCCAGTTCACCAACGCTGTGGACTACTTCGGCCTCTATATTCCCAACCTCCTTTCCTTCTACGCTCTCTTCACGAAGCGCGTAAACAACGACATCGACACTATCCGTATCTGCGTCAAGACCGACGTTACTCCGGTTCTCGAATACAACGAAGCTTGGGTATGCTGCTGCGACAGAGCTGTATTCGTCTTCATTCTCTCCATCGAGATGTACCGCTTCATCCTTCATCACTGCACGCACCGCGAACTAACCGGCGCAAACGCTTTCAAGGCTTCCACTGCAACTTGCAACAGCAAGGAACTTCAGATCTTCCTCTCTTCTGCACCCGAAGAACTCGCTAAACACGTCCGCGAATCGATCTGGTGCAAGAAGCTCATCGAAGATGAAATCAACCAGAAGATCGCAGAAAACGACTATTACTACGAATCTGTCTTCCAACTGCTCAATCAGCATCAGGAACAGGAACAACAGCAACAACAGCAGGACCAGGACCAGCAGAACGGTCAGGGTCAGCAACAACAGTCGTCCTCTCAGGGCGGCGAAGGAGATCAAGATGATCAAGACCAGAACAACGAAACCAGCTCCGGCAGTCAAGGCGACGAAAGCCAAGACGGCGAAGACTCCGACAGCGACCAAGACCAAGACGGTTCTGAAGGTCAAAACTCCGAAAACCAAGACGGTCAAGACGGACAAGACGAGTCTTCTCAGTCTCAGTCTGGAGGAACTGGCGAAGATGGGTCCAACGGCCAAGGAACTGGAAGCTCTGAAGACGGCACCGACGATAATTCAGAATCTGGTGATGCGGGTGACTCTGATGGGAATCAGGGCTCTGGAGAGGGTAGAGGATCTGGAAGCAATTCTGGCAATGCTGGACGAGATGGCAAGGGAAAGTCAAAAAAGCAAAACCCGAAAAAAGACTCCTTCGACGAATGGAACCAAAACGGTGAACAAAACACGGAAGAGTGGGGCGCAAACAATATCGTAGACGAAATGATCCGAGACGTGATCGAGAATAAGTGCAAGGTCACGGGCTGGGGCAAGCTGAGCGGCGAAGCTGTGGAAGAGATCATGCTCAAGAACAAGCGCAAGATCAACATCACTCCGATCATCGCTGGCTTCGGCGCTACCGTCCGCTGCCGCAAGCGCGTCTCGACTCGTCTCCGCGTCAACAAGCGCTACGAATATCTTCCGGGCTACCGCACCGACCGCAAGACCAAGATGCTCTTCGCCATCGACTCCAGTGGCTCTATGTCCGAGTCCGACATCCGCAAAGGCTGCGAAATTCTGCACAACTTCTACAAGAAGACCGAAATCGATCTCGCCTTCTGGGACGCGAAGATGGTCAAGCCGCAGAAGCTCAAAAAGAATTTCCAGAAGATCACGGCTCCGGGTCGTGGCGGTACTGATCCGCACTGCATCGGTGAATATCTCAAGGCCCACAACATGCACTACGACGGCGTCGTCATCTTCACCGACTGCTACTGGGAATGGACGGAAAACAACCTCGGCTCTCACGTCTTCGTGATCTCTTCTGAAAAGGAATACACGGTGCCGAAGTTCGTCCGCCATCATGCTTCCATCCAGCAGCTCACTCACGTCTTCGACGACGCAGCATAAGGAGAAACTATGGACAAGAAAACTATCGCAGAATTCCTCTATGAATTCATCACGAGTAAGTATGACATCAATGACGGCGCACTTGACAAGGTGACATTCCACGACGTCATCGATGGGTTAAAAACTATAGACAATGATCGTTTCACATTTAACTGTCATCAGGTTATCGAAGCTGCAGGGATCGGCATAGACCAGTTCAAGAAGGATCTTGCTGATCTGTTGCTAATCTTCAATCGCACCTAACAACGATCCTCTCGTATAAATAACGAGAGGATTTTATGCGAACAGACGAAGGAAAACTCTGGAACGCCACTAAGGCAGTCGGCCGTGGCTTGGCGAAAGGTGCCGCAGCAGCGCATAATGCGGCTACAAGAGCAGCTGCGGGCGCAAAAGAATTCTACGATGCCTCTTATAAGAAGCGGAAGTATAGAGCTCCAGACTGGGAGTCTGTTGCGAAAGAAGTGGCAGACGAGATCAGTGAGACGCTGCAGTATGTCGACAAGAAGCTCGTACTGAAGTGGTCGAGATACATCATAGAGGAAATCGCTAAGCGAGACGCAAAGATCGGAAAGTTCGCATCCGACTTCGCAAACTAGGGAGGATCTGATGCAGTATATTGACAGTCTACGCAGCCTAGATGAGGGCCTATGGCAGAAGTTCACCCATCAGGATGATGAACAGCAGGGGTACCAAGAACCGGATCTTGGAGAGCTGATTACGAGCGTCCAAGAGACAGTCACGGACTACTTCCCGTTCGCAGAAGAGAAGCTCGTGAAGCGCTGGATAAGAGAGATGATCACTGAGCTCGCTAAGCAGGACCGGAAGGCTGGATCGTTCATGACTAACTTCCTTGACTAACGAGATTCGAACACGAGGAAGCTGCCGATGCTCTCGGCAGCTTTTTTCTTGTAAAATCAAAAAAATCAAGAAAATCTCAATTTAAGGGTTTACAAAATCTGCGGAAATACCTATATTGATAATACAAAAAGAAAAAGAGCTAACTTCAACAAGGACCAACTAATATGCTCTCCAAAGTCTCTGTCGCCGAATTCATCGATCTCGCCATCTGCACTCCCGCCCGCAAGGCTATGCTCGCTGTGGGTGAATTTGGTATCGGTAAAACCCAAGTCATCCGCCAGATCGGCGAGAAGCTCGGCCTGAAGGTCATCTGCTTCGACTGCACCCACCTCAACGACGTGGGCGACATTCTCGGTCTTCCTTCCATCGTCAACGGCAAGACCGTCTTCAACCCGACTTACTGGTATGAACCGGACACTCCGGTGCTGCTCTTCTTCGACGAAGTCTTCCGTGCTAACCCGGACGTTCGTAACGCTCTTATGAGCCTCTGCCTTGATCAGACCATCGCTGACAAGAAGCTCGCTCCAGGCTCTCGCGTCTTCGCTGCTGCTAACCCTCCGGGATTCCACGGCTACGAAGGCGAAATTCCCGACCCGGCTCAGCTGTCCCGCTACGCTGCTTACTGGCTCGAACCGACCTTCCAGGAATGGATCTCTCACGCCAGCAAGTGCAAGATCCACCCGGCTATCATCGAATACCTCAACAAGAACAAGTCCGATCTCGATCCGTTCGGCAACGCTAAGGCTATGAACGTGGAAGCCGACATGGATGGTCAGGATCTCACTGTCCTTCCGTCTCGCCGTTCTTGGTTCGACTACTCCGACTTCCTCTACAACGCTGAGAAGGTCAAGGGCGTCAAGAAGCTCACCCGCGAATTCGTCATCCTCGGCGGTTCTGGCTACATCGGTAGCACTATCGCTATCAAATTCGCACCGTTCTACATGAACGCTTCCTCTGCCGTTGGCGCAGAAGAGATCCTCCGCGACTGGTCGTCTGTCAAGCCGAAGGATGATGAAAAGTTCGACGTGGCTACCGCTACCAAGCTCGCCAACGACATCAAGATCTTCGTTCAGTCCTACAAGAAGGACATTCCAGCCAAGTGGAAGAAGAACTTCGGCAGCTTCATCCGCGAAGGAATGAGCAAGGAAGCTCAGGTCGCCATCATCAACAACCTCGTATACCAGGACATGATCAGCGGAGAAGACTGGGTCTTCCAGATCTCCGACGACTCTCTGCAGGCCTTCTACGAGGAAACGATCGCTTCCAAGGTCGCTTAAGAGGCCAAGCTTCACTTAGCGCAAGCTTCGCTTAACCTTCGGTCCCGTCTCCTTCAATTCAACTGGTCCTTGTCTTTCGGAGACGGGACCTTTTTTTCTATAAATAAATCGAGAGGTACCACTATGAACGAGAAAGAAGCTCTAAAGACTCTGAAGGACTCTGGACTCAAGGTCATCAAGGAATATGCAGACACCTACACGAACGACACTTACGATGCTCTATTCGAAGCAATCTTCGACATGAGCGACGTCGAGTGCGGCGATCTGTGCGAGACGATCCGCAAGATCAGCGAGTCTGGAAGTTACAAGCGTGCATTGATGTTCAAGAAGGATCTGGTCCGCTTGCTAAAGGGTCTGTAAGAAGTCAAGAGAAATCTTAAACAGAAAGAGAGGAAGACTTTCATCTTCCTCTCTTCATTTGTGCAGTCAAGATATTTTAGAGATCTTTCAGCTGGGTAGCGTAGTCGTACCAGTTGCGGGCGTCGAACTCTTTCTTACGGTCCTTTGAATATGACTTAGTCGGAGTCAGGAAGCCGACGATTCGAGTGAATCTGTCATAGATTCCCTCGCCACAGACTGGGCAAGTGTCTCTGCCGACGAAGCCGTGATGATTCTTGCAGACGTTGATCTTCGTGTTGAATGCGAAGTAGATCACGCCAGCGTTAGCGATCTTGTTCAGCATCTCCCATGCGACATCCTTTGACGGGAACTTGCTCTCCACGTTGATGTGAGCGATTGCGCCTCCGGAGCACATCGGGTCAAGGATAGCAGAGAGGTTGATCTTCTCTTGGATCGTGCACTTCTCCTTCAGCGGGATCCACTGGTTAGAGTAGATGAAGTCGTCGTTGCGGTCATAGAGAAGGTTGTCTTTCTGACAGAGAATCACTGCAGCACGTTCAGCGGGTACAGACTCGATGTTGAAGCTGTATTCCTTAGTGAAGTTGTCCTTCACTTCGTTGATCGTGTCGAAGATAGCCTGAGCGAGATCGATTCCTTCCTTTGTGTAAGACTTGTTGCCGAACTCGTCAGTCTCGATGAATCCGAACTCCTTGATAGTCTCGTAGAGACCGAGAATTCCGACTGTGCTGTACTGATGGTTGATGTCGATACCGCCGTCCACGTAGTTAGGGAGTAGGCCGCGTTCGACGTTCTTTCTGATGATCTCGCGCTGGACATCGAGAAGCTTGCAGCACAGCTCAGTTCTCTTCTTGAGAAGCTTGAGGAAGTTGTTGATGCTGTGGATCTTGTTGTCCTTCTTGATTCCCGACTCGATAGCGACTCTCACTAGGTTCATCGTGTTGACCTTGATCGATCCGATAGAGAGCGAGGTTCCACCGATTGAGTTCATGAAGCCCTTGAGCTTTGAAGTGTCAGAGAGGAGGCGACAGCAGTTAGAGAGTGTCGTAACGTCCTTAGAGACGAAGAAGTTCGAGTCGTTCCACTCAGTGTTGTGGTCAGAGCACCAGCGAGCGAACTCTTCATCGACGAACTTGCCGTCCTTGAACTGAAGGCTGTAGGTTAGAACAGGGAACGTGAACATATTTTCACTTCTGATCTGAGATACGACTTCCATGAAGACCTTCTGGTGCTCGATGAACTCTTCGACGCAATCGATGAACAGCGTGCCGTCTGGGAATTCTAGACCGCCGAACAGAGATTCGCAGTATTGACGGTCAAAGATGGACACGTTCACGAATGCTGTCTGGTCGATGCGCATAAAGGGCTGATTCAGGCGGTATATGAGCTTTTGGAAGCTCTGCCTTAGGTAACTGTCCGGGTCCTTGGTAAAGAAGCCCTGCTGCACGTCTTTGCGCCAAAAATAATAGGTCCAGACGAGAATGTTCGGAATGCCGACTGCGCCAGAGCTACGATTGCTCATGAAGGATACGAACTCGATCACGTCGTCCAAGAAAGTCGTGAGATGCTTGGGCGGGATGTTGTTGTAGTTCTTGAGGAAGAACAGACCCTCTTTCGCTAGTCTAGTGAGATCGTAAGCGAAGCAGTAGCCCATGTATGTCGAAGTGCAAGCGTCGTGCAGATAGAATCCGCCGTTGTACTCCTGTTCGAGCCACTCACGAGCCGTCTTTAGCCCGTACTTCTGCTTGAGCTCTAGGAATAGCTTGTTGAATGCGAAGATCTTGTCAAGCGGCTTGTCCTTCTCGTTGAGCAGAGCGCGAATGTCCTTGGTAGAAGCGTTCGCGTTAGCGTCGATAGTTACGTCTGCGGTGACAGTGTTCTTTGCAGTGAATGCGTCAATGAAGTCACTGAAGTTCACGTTCTTCTCGGCGAATCCGTTGAGAATCTCAAAATCTTCTCCATACTTTTCCATGACTGAGGATAGCGCCTTGTTGAAGTCCTTGTTGACCTTCAGTGGGATGTTGAAAACAGAATTGTTGACTGCCATATTGTTTCCTTGGTTCAAAAATCTTTACTTTGCTACATAATGAAAGCAGCGCATAGACAGCGCTGCTGTGAATAAAGTTGACTATTTAAGGAGTTCCGTGTAGCATTGTCGATTATTTATATCGTCCGAAAGCTCCAAAACTCACCTTTATTCAGCGTTCTTTCGGATCCACTCGATTCCGTCTTTGAAGTCCATGACTCTTCCGTCGACTTCGAGAAGCGGAGCCATAGTGAAGCCGCCAGAAGTAGCGACTTCCAGCACCTTAGCGTTGTCGTCGATCTCTTCGAACTCGATGTTAGCTTCTTTCAGCTTTCGTTCCATCACGTTGCACTTAGGGCAGTGTGTTGTGTACATCTTGACTGTCATAACTGTACTCCTTAGTGAAACTTCGTTAGTTGCTGAGTGTAGCGAGGAACATCTGCTTCTTGTACTTCGGACCCTTCGGCATCTTGCCCGGCTTCTCTGGCTCATCGTCTTCGACACGAGCGTGGAAGTACGGGATGACCATCTTGGAAACCTGCTCGGGATCCATGTCGGTCTCGAAAGTGATCTTGTAGACGGACTTCTGCTTCTTGAGATTGCGCTTCACAGCCACTTCGGTGACCTTGCACTCGATCTTAGCTTCGCCGAATTCGAGATCGATCTCGTCGTGCATATCGAGAGTGTAGTTCTTCCAGCTGTCAGAGTCTGCGATTTTTTCGAGATCGGCTCTGTCAGTGTTGTTCTTGAAGTAGCGGAGAAGCTGGATCGGACCCTCTTCGTTAGTCTTGATGACGATCTGAGAGTAGACGATCAGGTCTTCCTTCTTAGTGAAGGCCTTGTAGCCTTCGAGTGTAGCGTTGTCGATAGTTACGTTCATGAGTTACCTCTTTAGTATTCCGGTTAAATTTACAAAAATGCTGCTGAAACAAAATTCCAGCAGCTTGTGGGTTGCACAATCAAATGCTATGCGTAGAAAATCTCACGGTCGAACAGTGACTGAGCTGTCTCTTTCGGACTCAATTCTGGGCCGAGAGACTGAGCGATCAGCTGAACGAAGATTTCCTTGACCGTCTTGTATACGCAGAGCTCTTCTTCTGTGAGTCTGTCGAATCCAGATCCAGTGAAGCCTTTTGTCGCGTATAGCTGAGCGATCTCGTTGCGAAGATTCGTGATGTTGATGTAGTGCTTGTTGTTGAACAGATACACAGCGTTGTCGGATAGACGCTTGGCTATCCAGCGATTCTCTGACTTCTGAGCCAGATCGTTCACTTCTGCGCTAGTGTCGCTGCTCTTCGAAGCTGTCAACGAGACATCAGTCTCTTCGACAGACTCTTTAAGCGCTTTGACGTAATCACAGAACTTCATTACTGAATTTCCTTCAAATATACCCTGAGATCTTCCAGTGTCTTCTTGACGTCGTTACGATGGAACAGAACGGCGTGACCCTTGTTAGCCTCGAACTCTTCGCAGTTCTTCTGGTAGTCGTCGATGAGAAGCGTGTCTGGATCAGCGAAGTCTTTCTTGTCTGATCTTCTCGCTACTAATACGATCTCCATCGGATTCGTGCCCAAGTTCTTCTGGATCCACTCGCGCTTACCAGCCTTAGCAGCTTCGTTGAGAGCGTGAGATAGAACGTAGAGTGTCAGATCCTTCTTTCTTGCGAAAGCGTAGAGACGAGAGTATAGCCATAGACCCTCAGTCAGGACTGGAAGATTAGCCCAGAACTGTTCATTGGCTTCGACTAGCTTCTGCTCATCCATCTCGCCAGTCTCCGGATTGAAGATACCAGCGTTGTATGCGCCTCTGAGGAAGTCGACGACTACGCCGTCCATGTCGATTGCAATCTTTCTAATCATAGTTTATTTATTCAAGATGCTCTTCCAGCGTTTCATGACGAACTCTTGCATTCCTGGCTTTCTGTCGATTCTCGCCTTTCCGTCACCGTAGATGTAGTAGATCAGATCTTTGTTGTCGATCCGCAGAGGATAGTAGATGCGCTTTCTGTTGTACTCACGTAAGCAAGCTTTAGCGCCAGGAAGGATCGAATTCAGCTCCATTTCTGAGAACAGAGTTCTGCTGTTAGAGTCCAGCAGTCTCTTTCTCTTGTGCATTCCAGCGACCAGAGTTTCTCTGAGCTGCTCTGGAAGCTTGTGGAAGTTGAGGCCGATGATGTTGTTGTCACGGCCAGGAGCTGGTCCGAGGCAGTAGATCACTGGACTCTCGTCGACATCGAGTGAACCGTCTTTCGCCTTGTAGATGAAAGTGTAGAAGTACCCGTTGAGAATGTCGTTAGCTTGCGTGAGAGCCATTATCCGAGCCTCTGCGATAGGACTTCTTGGATCCAGATCTCGAGGTCATAAGTCTGATTGTGCTTTATGATCTCTTCGAAGGACATGTACCAAGTGTCTACGTTGTTGTACTTGCCAGGCTTGCAGATTTCTAGCATCTTCTCTTCTGAAGCTCCCTGGATGAATCCCTGAACGTCGAAGAGACTGACGATATACGTTCCGCGATTGCCGAGTGTAAAGTACCAGAAGTCGAACGGAGATACGCCCTTTCCGATGAAGTTGCACAAATGAGCGATAGCGTCTTTCTTGGCGCTCTCTCCGGTTCTACGGAAAGTGACAGACGCATAGTCCCAACGCTTCGAGTACTTCACGTCCACGTATACGCAGTAGTCGCGTACTGGACGACCGTGAACATCTCTGGATGCGATGCGGATGTCGCCGAGCTGTGCGTTCTTCTTGGGTGTTTCGATCCACGTGAGCACGTTTGGAAGCTTCTTGACGCTGTCGAGAGAGTCGGAGTTAGAACAGACTGAGTGGATCAGCACCCAGTCACGCTCTTCTCTATTGAATCTCTTTGCGAGGTACTCGAGGATATGGTCTTCGGCTTGTAGGCCCGCTTGGCTGTCAGGATTGATGCTCAGATCGCTCATCTTCTTCTACCTCGATTTCGACATCTATCTCTTTACCGTTCTCGTCGTAGATGCCTTTTTCTTTCTTTTTCTTCTTTTTCTTGACTTTAGCGTTCGGATCGATTGGCAGCGATTTGCCCCATGCGTGAGTCCACATCTCGCTGTAAGCTTCGTTAGACCACGTGTTGACGAGCTCAGTAGAGTTGCCGTCACTGTCTGCGGACGCTGTGTTCATCGTAGCGAACTCGTTCGACTCGTGCTTGTACTTGTTGTTCCACAGAACTAGCTTGCTGAAGTAAGCAGACTGCAGCAAGAACGCGAGAGCCGAGTTCTCTTTTCCTTCTGGCGTGAACTGCTCGAAGTTCTGAAGATAGTGATCAATGATGTAGATCACCATGTCCTGAATGAAGTCATAGTATGCTTTGTCGTTCTTTGACTTCTTAATCTGGTATGCGCAAATTTCGCGAAGGTCATCCCAGAACTGGGCGTGTTCTCTATCAGAGATAGTCCCAGCGTTGTAGTCTAGGATTCTCTGCTTAAGCTCTTTGTTGTTGATCTTCATATCGTGGAGTCTCCATATCTCTATTTATCTCTCTCGATAGATGATCCGTCCGCGAGTCAAGTCGTATGGACAGAGCTCGATCTGTACCTTGTCGTCTGGGTTAGTTCTGATGAACGCTTTGCCGTGCATCTTGCCAGCGAGAGTGCAGATGCACTCTTGGCCGTTCTCTAGGGCGCACTTGAATCTGATTCCGCCGAGCGCTTCGAGAACGATGCCGTTCAGGATGATTCCCTTTTCCTTAGCCATTAGATAGTCTCCAGAAGGGAAGTGTTCCTGTCGATGACTGATAGTAAGCGGTTCATCGAGTCGGTGGACTCAAGGATCAAGCCAGACTTGTTGAGATTCTCGTACTGCCATTCGATGAGCTCGTTGTAGTTCTCTTTCTTGCACATGTTCCAGAACTTCTCGTCTAGCTCTTCGACAGTAGCAGAGTTCTTGATCTTGCAGTCTGGGAAGATCTCTTCATACGGAGAGTCCGACGATGTGTCGAACACGGATCCAAAGAATCCCATTCCAGCGATCGAGGACTCGTAGAATCGTAGAGCGGACTTGCTCATGTTGAACTCGTTCTCGGCAAGAGGAGCGATCTGGAAGTCAGCCTTAGTGCTCCAGCAGCGGCGTGGGTAGTTGTAAGAGTTAGTCCACGGAATGAACTGGATCTTCGGTGCGATGGGCTGGAAGAACCACGGGAAGTCACCCATGATCTTGAAGTCGATCTTGTCTTCGACTACGTTCTTGATGACCCAGTCACGGAATGCGCAGTTCCAGTCGCCGAAGTCGCCTGCATCCTTGTTGTCTCTCGGGTTTCTGTAATGACCAGAAGCGCCAGAATAGAGCACGACTGGACGCTTGATGTCTTCTGTGATCGGCTTTTTCTTGTCGCAGGACCATAGGAATCTCGGCACTGTGTTCTTCACTGTCACTACGTTGTCGAAGTTGTACTTCTGGATGACTGCCTTCTTGAGGTAGTCGGTAGAGCACATGACTACGTCGAACAGCGGAATGATCTGATGGAGAGCATCTTCGATCTCTTCGTCTAGATTAGCTTCTTTTCTCCTGACATAGCTCATGTTGTATGGAGGGAGACATTCGCCACGGATAGGTGACGTGAAGAACAGGTCGTCAATCTCGTAGATCATCTTGAAGCCGAACTTTCTCTGGAATCCCTTGTACTTCTGGATGATGGACAAGTGTTGATATGTCGCTGGCTTCTGCCAGATGATTGCGCGTGTCTTGGCCAGGATGATTGGGTCTAGCGTAAAGACGGGCAGAATGACTGCTTTGACTCCGAAGTCGTTAGCGTTGATGTAGTCTGCAAAGAAACGGCATCTGACGTGACTGCACCCAGAATTGTCTGCTAGATAGAAAAGAACGAGATTTTTGTCGTTTTCACTATTTATTTTGAGCATCTTTAGTTAATTTTCCTTACTTTTATTCAGTTGAAATATAAGCATTTATAGTGATTTAGATTTTCTCCAAGATCTTGAACTTCAGAGACCAAGATCTGTCAGTTTCATGAAATTCTCTGTCTATGAACGAGACGTCGAGTCTCTCGTCGTCATTTCCAAATATAATGATCCAGCGGTCTCCGTCCTTTTTGAGCTTTGCGCTCTTCGATGGATTCGTGTTCATAGCTTCGCGGATGAACGCGTCACCTACGCCCATCTCGACCGCTTTGAACTGATTTGACATGACTATGTGATTATAGCCCTTAGAATCGCCAGAAAGACGCTTTCTGTAGTCTCCAAGGATGTAGTGGAGTAACACATAGGTGTTTCTAATATCGGCCTTTAAGACGTGATTTACGGCCGCTACGAGCACATCTGCGTATGTAGGGTTAGCGATACGGGTACACCACTTAGATATGACCTCTTTGACGATATTGTCGGTTCTGTGATCGATCAATCCAGTCTCCGTGAGAATGTCGTTGAGAAACGCACGGAACGTCGTGTTGCACAAGAAGATCTTCTGGTCGCCCTCTACGACGCTCTTCAGCGAGATGCGGCAGTTGGGAGACAGCTGGACGTCTGCTCTATCCTTGTAGATGCCGTTCTTGTCTAGCTTGTCGTATCCGAGCCACTTCTTGCTCTCTAGAGTGGAGCTCATGTCCCACTTTTTCTTGATGTACAGATCGTGAATGTTGATGATCTCTCTACGCTTTCCGAGAACATATCCGTTCTTCTGCTCTAGCTGATTGAGCAGATTAGTGATGTCGTCTCTCGACTTTCCCTGATTCCTGAGAATCTTCGTGATGGTCTTCTTAGCTAGTGCGCTGAGCTGTCCATCTCTCGCGAACATCCGGTCTACGCCAGTCTCTAGCATGACCATAGGTAGCAGCTCTGTGATCATAGCGTTGAAGTTCGACGAGATCTTGACGCTCGGCTTCATGTAGATCTTCATGATGGGCTTAGCTCCATCCATCACTTCCAGGCGTCCGACCGTGCTGCCAGGAGCGTTTTCTCGATACTTGATCTTGTACTCAGTTCCGTCGACTTCGAGTCCGTCGAGCTCACGCATCAGAGATTCTCTGTCTTCGTTGAAGACATAGTATCGAGTCGTCTTAGTGTTCCTGTTGGAGATGTCGTCACCTAAGCCGTTGATAGAAGCGAGCTTACGCAGAAAGTCTTCCAGCGGATCTTCGCTTGACATGTTCTTGAGAGATAATCTTGACATGTAAAGAATCTTTTACTGAACTTATTGACAAATTACGGTTTACAAACACCGCCAAAATGCCTATATTCTATTTACAACCCGATAGAGGGTTGGCCAATTAGATCTAAACAAAAGGAACAACACATGAAGAAATTCGAATCTTCTCCCCTCTATGTCTATCACACAAAGAAGAAAATGGCTGCTCGTGGCTTGAGCAAGCAGAGCCAGAACCGCTGGTACATCCAGTTCACCGATGGATCCAAGATGCAGGTCACTCCGGGTCTGAACGCTAAGGTCATCTCCGAAGCCGACTACAAGTGGATCGCTGGCGCTGAATCCAAGAAGTGGAAGCGCAACAAGACTCAGTGGGACAAGTACCAGATCTCCCGAGCTCAGAAGATCGTGGCAGCGCTCTAAGTTTCCGATAACTCCGTGGTTGGACAAAAAGAAAGAGAGGAATTTTACTTCCTCTCTTTCTGAATGTTTGGTCAGCTTGTCGATTAGAACTTAGCTTCCGGAGACTGCGGAGTCTGCGGCTCGCCATCGACGTACTCAGAGCGACCTGAGGTTTCGATAGACGGGAACTGCTTGTGAACGCGGTCAGAGGTAGCCTTGTCGTAGCCGCTGGTGTAGAGAGCCGAAGTGACCATGCCGCTCGATGCCGAGTAGCGAGGATCGTCCGGATTTCCAACCCATGCAGACTGCGGGAGGTTGAGCTTGAACGTGTCCTGAACATCTAGCCAGCCGTGCGGAGCGTTAGTCGGATCGAACTGGGTGTAGATGCCATCGATGTAGCTGCTGGCGACGAATGCGCTATCTGGGATAGCGTGGTCGTTACCAATGTGATACTGTGACTTAGAAGGTAGTTTGTACATTGTCAAAATTCTCCTTTTGTGTTAAATTTCACTCTGATTACCAAGTGCCTTCGTCGTTAGTATCGAAACCAACCTTAGCAGCAAGTCCTTCGAATCTGAGAAGTCTGTAGTAGTTCTCAGCGCCGAGCATGTTGTCGGCGAAGGCGTATCTGCTCATCACGCCAACTCTCGGAGAGAAGTCGCGAGGATCAGTAGCCTGAAGTGTCAAGCTGGTGATGTACGGGCAGTATACCACACCGCAGTTAGAGAGGCCTTCGCCCTTGTATGCGATGAGTGCTTCACCGTTATCGATACCGGTCATCGGGTCAACAGCGTTGTTGTCGATGAAGACCTTGATGTTTCCGTTTAGAGTACCTGCAGCTGCGGTTGCAGAGCTACCGTTGACGTTGGTAACGATCTTGCTGAAGTTCGGAGCAGCGATCTGCAGAGCAGTAGCGATGTCCGGAGATACGACAGCGATGTTACCAGAGCTGGTACGAGTGCTGGTACGGATGTTGTTCGAAGCGCCAATGAGCTTAGCGACGATGTTTGCGAGTCTTTCCTGAGACCAACGGCCATTCCAGCCGTCACCGAAGCCAGCCTGACCACCCGGGGTCTGAGCACCAGCGGTTGCGCCTTCCTGGAACTTGTACACCTTCGGGGTGCAGAGTGCCTTACAGTGGGCGATAGTCTCACGGTCGATTTCCTGAACGAGCTCTTCCTGACAGGTCTTGATCATCTCGCTCATCATGTCGAGGTGCTGCATAGACTCGATGTCCTGAGCAGACTCGATAGAGAAGCTAGATCCGACCTTACGGGTCTTAGCTGCCACGACCTGCGTAGCGAGCATGAGTCCGAGTTCCGGCCATTTCTCAAACTTGTTAGCGTCTCCGCCGAGCTTCCAGCGTTCTGCAGCTTCAGTCTCGACTGCGGTACCTGCGTCCGGAGCGCCCTGGGTGTTAGCAGTAGAGCCAGTGAAGCCAGAGAAGCGAGCGACGTGCTTCCAAGCAGCTTCGATGATTTCTTGTGGGTTAGAGGTCTTGTAGATTCTGCGGACTGCGCAGGCTAGAGACACCGGACCAGCCATCGGCTGAACACCGACGAGTACGTTTGCGAACATTTCCGGGAATGCTCTACGGACGATAGCCATAGAGATGTTCGGAAGAACGCCCTTACCCGGGCCACCATGCGGGATACCCTGGTTGAGACCAGTAGCACCAGCAACGCCCATGCTGAAGTCTTCGTCAAGTCTCATGCCCTTCTTGACCCAGCGGTCCTGGTTTTCAAGCAACTTTGCAGTGTTAGCACGAATATACTTGTCCTGAATAGATGCAACAGAGAGTGCATTTGGCTTTTCGCTCCATGCCTCAGTGATTGTCTTCTGTGAATTTAGGATTTTCATTCTCTTTTACTCCTTGAAAATTCTTATTCCTTACAGCTCGCAGTACTTAGCCACTGAGGTGAGGTACTCGTCGCTGCTTTCGTCCAAGCGTCTGGACTCTTTGTGTGATTTGATACGTTCGTTTACGAAGTCTGGAGTGTTGTCCTCAGAATAGGACTTCACGAAAGACTTAGGTCTTGGTCTCGTGGATTCCGCGACGATGCTCTTCGGAGCAGTCATCTGAACCTTGCTCTCACGAATGGCCTGTTCTCTTGCCTCTTCGATTCTCTTTGCAGACTCCTTGAGCATGTTGCAGTAAGAATCGATGTCTGCCTTCGTAGTAGCGAAAGACTTCTCAGCGAAGAACTTTCTCACGTTAGCTCTGTCAGCAGCGGATAGATCGGAGACCTTCTCTGCGATGAGGGCGCGCTTAGCGTACTTCTCAGACATGTTAGTGAGGTTCATGTTCTCTTGGATCTGAGCAGCGAGAGTCTCTTCGAGTTCGGCAGCGTGTGCCTGAGCTTCCTTGAGCTTCTTCTGGCCAGATGTGTTGAGAGGAACAAACTGTTCTTGATAGAGGTTCTGGATTCCCTTGATGATGGGTGAGAAAGTCTCGTTGACAGCCGCATTCTTGATGAGATCAGGAGAGATGTTCTCGTTGATAGCATAGTCAAGATAGTCGTCAAGCTGCGCGAGGATAGACTCTTCCATCGTAGCCAATTCCTTTTCGTATTTTTCCGCGAAAGCCTTCTCGAAATTCTCGTCGATGTACTTAGCGCAAGCATCTTCGATCTCTTTCTTCTGTTCGTCGAGCTTGAGTGCAGCGTTCTTTGCGATTGTTGCAGTCTTGATCTCGAGATACTTCTCGGAGAGAGTCTCAAGTTCAGCAGTCTTCTCGGCTACCTTCTTGTCGACTTCTCTTGCGATGTATTCTTCTGCTTTCTCGGAAATAAGATTGGTTTCAGCTTTAACTCTAGCGTCAACAGCTGCATCGAAAGATTCCTTGACAGTTGCCAAGTCCTCTTCTGATACGCCTAGCGCCTTGAGCTTTTCTGCGATTTTATCCATTTATTTCCTCCGGCTTATGATTTATATATCATTGCGTTTTTGTGAAAAATTTGCTTTTTTGAGAAAAAGTTAACATTTTATTAACTTTTTCTCTTTATTTATCAGAAAAATCAGAACTTAGAAGCCAAATCACGCATCGTGTCGACTTCTCCAGCGTCCTTCGAGGCATCCATCTTCTTCTGATTCTGGATGTCGAGGATAGCCTTCTTGATCTTCATCTTGAAATAGTTCTTCGTGTTGTCGTCAGTCTGGAACAGAGCTCTGTTGATGATGTCTGAGAAGGACTGGTAGTCGTGGATCTCTTCGAAGTCCTGAGGAATTAGCTTCTTTCCGTTAGCGATCACTTCGAGGACGTTCTTTGCGTCATCGATCTCAGCCAGGTTTACGTCGGTAGAGTTGATAGCGTCGTTTACGCCCTTCAGAACGCCCTCGACGTCGTAGATCATTCCGCCTGGAGGATTGCCCTCTGCTGCGCTTCCTTCGCCGCTCGCTCCAGTGAAGTCTGGATCATCTTCACGATCTGCGAAACGATTGTCTGTCGCTTCGGTCTCGTCGCCTAGCTCACCAGTGTCTCCCGCTGGAGGTCCAGCGGGACCTCCGCCAATGTCTCCTCCGAGATCACCGCCAGCGTCTCCGCCTAGATCTCCACCGTCATCGCTGAAGTCTCCTCCACCGAGATCGCCATCTCCGCCATCACCTCCCTCATCACCGCCGTCAAGATCTTCTGGCGGAGTGTCGTCGTTTGGTGCATCATCGTCTGGACCGTCTTCCTTGAGCAATTTCAGAAAGTCGACTGGAGCTACCTGCTCATTTACGAATTTTCTGATAGATTCCAAATTCATTTCCATGTTAAAGCTCCTGATTCTCTAGTGCCTCTTCCAAGTTCTTCTTGGACAGCTTGAAAGTGTTTGCGCAGACTAAGTAGTCGTAGATTCGACGATTGAGCTTAGCGTCGCAATTCTCGTTCATGATCAACGTCATTATGCGTTTCTTGTCCTTGTTCTTTATCGCTTCGGCTATGATGTCGAAAGTACGCGAGTACATGTCGTATAGCACATCGTAGTCCGACAGATCATTTCTGTTGCACAGACTAGCGATCAGCTTACGAAGGAACTCGTCCTTCTTGCTGATGCGGTAAAAGATCGAGAACTTTGTGTAAAGAGGTCTACTCATGATTTCTATTGTTATTTATTTCCGAGTTACGTGAGATCGAATTTCGGCAGATCTTCCATCGTAACTTTCTGCTGAGGAGGAAGGACTTTTTTGACCATCTTGAGAATCTCGTCAGACGCGAAGCAGAGATTGTTCTGGATGTAAGTGTTTCCACCACCCTGGCCAGCAGCTGCTGCTTCTTGCTGCTCTTTGATGACGTCCTGCTTGATGTTGCCGTTACCCTTGTCCTCGACGACCTTGTAGTCGGTGACCATCTGGTCGATCTTAGCGAGTCTCATCACGTTGTCGGCGACCACTTTAGACAGAGTAGCGTAAGTGTCGAACAGATGAGGATTTGTGCCTATCTTCAACTGAGACTCGATCACTTCCATCACTGTCCTGTTGTCGGAGATCAGAGACTTGAGCTGAGCTTTCATGTATGCCTTGTCTTCAAGGTCATACCGCTGAGTCATGGTCTTGAGCTTGACTTCGGCTTCTAGCTTGACGATCTCTTTGTTGTCTTCTTGCGCTTTCTTCTTCAAGTCGGCAACCGATGGACCATGTCCACCGTTCTCGTCTTCCTCGTCCTCTTCGTCTTCGGGAACTGTATGCACTAGTTCGCCAGTCTCCTCTTCGAGGAAACTCATCGGATCTTGCGCAACTGGCTCTTCAGGCTCAACTGCGGCTACTTCTTCGACTGGATCGGGAAGTGTAGGTTTAGCTTTTTCGTCGGCTCTTCTGTCTTCGATGTCGAATTCACGGCAGAGAGCGTCAATTGATGTCTCGATGCTCATAGTTGACCACGCTGGTTAGTTATGAGATATTTATCGAGAAAAAACGTAAAAGGCTCGGGATATTTCACCCGAGCCTGATTCTAGGTTATTATGAAAAATTCTATTCTTGGACTTTGAGCATTCTCGGCTTGAAGAACTCCTTCAGAGAGTCGAGCTTTCTCGCCACGACCTTGTCGATGTCGTTCTTGTCTTTCTTGACGCGTTGCAGCTCTTGATCGAGTGAGCCGAACTCAAGGCGCATCTTCTGCATGTCTGTCTTCTTGATTGATCCGATCTTCAGATCGAGAATGTACTCAGCGCCCTCTTTCGCTCTCGGATGTCCCATGAGATACGGCAGATTGTTCATCAAGTGAGACCCAGAGTCATCGGCGTTCAGAGCAGCCTGAATGACCTTCAGATTCTCTGCGGCGCACATACGGCACTCGACATGGAACATCTTGTCGTCGATCTCTTTTGCGCGAATATCGAGCAGCTTGCCCTCTTGCTCTCTTCTCCAGTCGAGCCAGATCTTCATGTACTCGATGAAGGACTTCTGAAGGAGAACTGTGTCGACGTCTCTCAACTCCGGATTCTTGCTCTTCTGTCGGTCAAGCGCGTAGTACTGGACGTTCTGGGTGCAGATCAGATTCTTGTGGATCTTGCTCTCGAACGTGTCTTCGCCCTGATATACGACCTGGAAGTTGCAGACATTTTCCTTAGTGGAAGCGTCGTTAGCGTCCAACACGTACTTCTCAGACATAAGCTTGATCATAGCGTTCTGGAACTTCGACGGCTTGAAACCTGGACAGTACCCAGTCACAGTGAGGAGATATTTGTCTCTGCCCTGTGGGGTGATCGTGTAGTCACACTCGTAAGAGACCTTTCCAGTGCCAGTTTCGTAAATTTCTTTTAACTCTTCTTTGGAAGTGAGAAGCTTACCGCCATAGACGGAATCTGGGCCGTGGAAGACTTTGAAGAGATCTTCCATCTTCGTCTTCTCGCCCTTCTTTAGGACAATCTTGAGAGCGTTTACGATCTCTTCAAGGTTGTGGTCAAGCGTCTCTAGACGAACTGCCACGCCGATGCCTGTTCCACCGTTGACGAAGAACATAGGAAAGTCCATCGGAATGTCGATTGGCTCCATGTACTCGCCAGAGAAGTTAGGAACTTCGTCAGCGACTTCATAGCTTTCGAAGCATCTCTGTCCTAGCTTGCTGAAACGGCACTCAGTGTATCTCGGAGCTGCGGGTTCGTCATCAAGGCTTCCCCAGTTTCCCTGACCCTGAACTAGGCTGTAAGTCTGATTCACTAGACCGCCCAGTGCGCCATAAGCTTCTGAGTGAGGGTGATACTTGCCCATGCAGTCGCCAGTGACTCTAGCGGACTTCACGGTCGGAGCAGTGTTCCATGCCTTCAAGTCATACATAGCCTTCAAGAGGCGTCTTTGTGAAGGCTTCAATCCGTCTCTAATTGACGGAATCATTCTGTCTTCGATGACAGACATGCCGTACTCTTTGATGTTGAATTCCAACACCTTAGAGACTTCGGACTCGGTTAGCGGATTTGTAGGTTCTTCTTTAGTTTTGAGAAATTTGCTTTTCTTGCTCATAACAGTTGAAATTTAGTAAATTTACAGGCTTATGACTTTCTGTTGGATAAGGTAACGGAGATATGCGTAGATGTGTTTGCAGAATGTAGGGATCTGCGCTCTATTTACGACTCTGTTCGGAATCGTGGAATTTCCTGGCACTCTACCAGCGTAGTTCTTGTTCTTGTAGAGCGGATATGCGACATTGTAGCGGAACGCGTCACAAGAGCACTTCACTTCGACCATCGCGTTTATGTCCCACGGATCTTCCAAGTTCTGCTTGTGGAACTGGACATAGACTTTGTAGGGCGTGCTCTGTGAGTGAGCATCCACGAGTCCAGAGCAAGTCATCGTCAGAGTGTCCTTGCCCTTAGAGGTAGAGTTCACAATGCGGACGTTCTTGTAGTCAGAGTACGGGAAGACTTTCTTGAAGTTATCCCTTAGCTGAATTAGGCTCTGTTTCTCGTTCAGGAATTCCAGGAATCTCAATTTCATCGTCGCTCCTAAATAGTGCATATTTGTTGATCGGGAATGTGTTTACGATTCTAGACCACTTGTCAAAGACATACACTCTAAGCTTGTCCATCTCTTTTCGGTCGAACTCGCCAGCTGATGCGTGAACTACTGTGACTGGAACTGTGCAGACGCCGATCTTGTTTCTGAGAGCCTGAAGGCAGATGTCCACGTCATAGAAGTGGTAGCTCTTGATCTTCTCGTCGAAACGGATCTTCTTGAAAGCGTCAGTGTGTATCCACATGCAGCATCCATCCACTGTAGCTAGTCCGTCGTGGAAACCTGGCCAGTCTTTCATCTCGTAGACTTTCTCTGGAACGACTGGCTTCTTGTCTGGTCCCAGTACCTTCTGGAGAATGTAGCCGCAGCCGTTGACTTCGCGGTCTGGGTACCACCAGTGCATGAGATAGTCCAAGTTGAAAGTTCCGATTACGCCAGCTACGAGCTGATCACGGCTGTAAGCCTGACGGAGTCTCGCCTGAACGATGTCTGGTGGAGTTCTGATCTCTGCGTCATCGTGAATGAAGCAGACCCAGCCCTTGTAGTCTCCTATCATGTCGATGGCTCTATTGTACTTCTTGCACATAGAGTCGCCGTAGGAGTTGTCGAGATATGTGATGTCGTTTACTGCATCATATTCTCTAGGATCTTTAGTTGGTACGAATGTCTTGATAGGAATCACAGATATAGCCCCAGTGTTTCTAAGCTTTTCTTATTTAGAGGAGAGACTCGCAGTGTCGGCCAGTCTCTCTGGCACTTAGCGTAGTTGTTCGACATGATGTAGATTTTGCTGACTACGGGCTTCGTGACTTTCACAGTGTCGTCGTTCTTGTTCTGCTGAGTAGCGTGAGCCATCAACTCGACTCTGTAACGGTCCAAGAGATTCTTGGCGTTCTTGTAGATCAAGTCGGTGTAGAGCTTCTTAGCGTCATCAGTGCAAGATGAGATGTAAGAGTCTCTGTCTGAGCTGCGGATCACTGTATCGAGGAATAGCTTCCAGTCAGTGCCGAGAGATGTTCTGACGGAGTCTGGCAGCTGCATTCCAGTCACTTCGAACCAAGTGTCTATAGCGTCTTGGCTCCACAGAGCTTTCTGGAACACGGTCTCTTTGAGTCCGCGAATCTCTTTCTTCAGCTCGTTCGAGTAAGTCCTGAAGTCTGTCCAAGTGCAGTCGTCCTTCGACTGGAGGACGTGATCAAGATAGTTGTCCTCTGAAGCCTTCAGACCTTCGATCTTGATGACACAGTCAAAGCTGGTGACTGGACTATTGATGCTGTCGAACAGAGTCTGGCCGTTCAGAGTTCCGCTGATCTCGGGCGATCTGTTGATCGTGTTGATCGTAGTGATCAGATCTTCGTACTTGCAGAGAACAAACGAGAAAATAGGCTTGCTGTTTATGCAAGATTTTAGAAGATCCTTCGATAGCGGAAGGGTTGTCGCGTCTACATCATATATGAATCTGCTGTCTAGCATACGTTATTTATCGGGTCTGATAGTCAAGCACGCCAGAGCACGGGCAGAATGTCGTCTCGCAGAAGTAGATGCGCTTGTTGACCCAGAACAGATCGACTCTAACGAACTGGAACAGCTTCGCGATCGCTTCGACTACTGGTCTCATCGCGGCTACTGCTTCCTTCTGCTCGTTGTTCAATCCCTTCTGGAGAGGCCAACTTCCCAAGCACCAGTCAAGATCTTTTCCTTCGATGTCAGTGAAGGCGACGTGCTCGATGATCACTTTGCTAGCTTTTCTCTGAATCTCTACGGCTACGATGTTGCCGTTCTCACAGTAGAATTGATAGTCTGTAGGCTTGACGTCTCTCGGGAACAGAGACGGCTGAACTAGAATAGCTGGTGTGATCGTCTCGTACTGCCACTCGTAACCTGCGATGTAAGCGTAGTTAGTGTCGAGCCATCCTCGTATCTTTTTCGCGAGGAAGTCGTAATTGATTCCCTCGGTAGCGTTGAATCTGATGTTGTACCCAGAGGCGTGATTGCACTTGAGAATACAGTCGTTCACTCGGCACAGCTCAAGCGCTTCTCGGATGTCGGAATCTGACGGCTTGTATCGCTCGTACAAGAGCGGAATTCTGATGTCTTCGAGACCGAGATCGTAGAGTTCCTTGTACACGGCGCACTTGTCAGCCCACATGACTTTCTTAGGATTCGAGTCGTAGAGCTTATACAGGTTGATTCTATCTGCGATGTTCAGATCTTCGTAGTGACCTGGCTTGTCGATCTTGATACTCGGCGCATTCTCTTGGATCCACTTGATAGCCAACGACACTTTCTCTCTATGCGTCGTAGCGAAACGGAAATCTTCATAGCCGACATTGTGCTCTTTCTCTAGCTTGAACTGAGACTTTCTGATAGTAGTCGCGTTCTCTCTGAACGGGCTCCAAGTCGGATGGAACTGATCCTTGCCGTAATCTTCGTGCTTCCACTCGCAGTAGCGAAGGAACTCGTCCTTCATGTCGAAGTCGAAGAAGTCGTATCCGCCATAGAAGCAGTTCTCTTCGAGCTTCGGCGAGTACCAGGGAGTAAGGCAAGCACAAGATCCACGCTTGATCTTCTCGTCCCAGTCCCATTGAGACTTGATGTGGTAGTGATAGAGTCTCACGTTGCTCTGGAAGTCGATCGTTCCAAATGACGTGTTGCCCATGTCGAACGTGAGAACTTCAATCGGATGATGTCTCTTCTCCTGGTTTATCCAAGCCGTGAACATAGCAGCGTTTCTCTCGCCGTTTACGAAGGGAACATGACCAGCTTCGTCAACGCCTGGCTGGATCTTCCACTCGTACTCGTTGTACTCGGAGAATCTCACGATGCACTTGACCGTAGACTCTGTGTCGTTTCGGTGCTCAGTGTGAGTCAGAGCGAGAGGGCAGGACGGGTTTCTGTCTACGAGAATGTCGTGGGTAGACATGTTGATGTGGGGAATGACTAGAGTGTCATACTTAGTCTGTGGCTGTGCGTTCTTGTCAAGATACTCTCCAAAAGCTTTGTGCAGAACGATCTTGTAGTCTAGCTCGTTCTTCTCGTCGTTCGGATCACGCAGGTAGAAGTACTCGTCATCGTCAAAGAACGCTACGGCTTCATTCTCTCTGAAGATCTTGCCATAAGCGCCGTTCATCAAGTCGGCATACAGCTTTCTCTGATTCGGAAATCCGTTGAGACGGATGTAGTGATAGTCGCCGAGAATCTCGTCTGCGATCTTCTTGACGTCAACGATAGAGTCGTTGTCGACGATAGTGAATCTTGCGCCGACGAAACGGTTGTGATGGTATTGGAGCCAGTATCTGATGTCTGGCTCGTCGTATGCTTTAGTCAACAAGACAAAGTTAAGGTCCATGTTAAAACCTCTTTTAAGTTCAATCTAGAATAAAATATAGAATAAAATCAGAACGATGTTCTGTCAACCCAGGAACTTTTCATGAATTCCATAAAGGGCTTAGAGTGCTCTACGCCGTCCTTAGTGGTGAACTTCACTTCCGTGGAGCTGAAAGAAGTGATAGTCACCTTCTTTGGACAGCAAGCTTTCTCGCTAGCTGTGTAGCAGTGAAGTCCCTCACGAAGAGAGAAACCGTATCGTTTGAATGCGCCTTCGCAGATTGGACAGCCCATCATCCCTCCAGAATCTTGTCGAGCTCGTCGTTGACTCTGATCACAGTAGCTCTCTTGGACAGAGACTCTGTGTTTCCAAGTGCGTTCTGGATTCGATAGCTAGCGTCCATCGAGCGGACCCATGTCATCTTAGACAGACGGTTCATATAGGGTCTGAGCCACTTTCTGAGCTGGCCGATGAACAAGTCAAGGTTAGAGATACAGTCGTTCTCTTCAGCTGTCTTCGGCTCACGGAGAAGCTTTCCGTCTTTGTCGATCAAGCCGAGCTTGTAAGCTTTAGTCGTAGTGGGAACGGTGAGGAGATTCTTCAAGAAGATGTACACGAGGATGTTGTCCACGCTGCGTGAGTGCGTAGACATCGAGATCTTCTTGTTAGCTGCTTTGAGCGACTTCATAGTCGTCTGCGCTTCGTTGATGATATTGTCACTTTCCAGCGCCGCTACGGCCATTTTGCCGTTACGCTGTAGTTTCTCAAGGAAGTGCTTGTTATCACCCGCAGAAGCGGCTTCTATGCGCTCAAAACACTTGTTTAGAACTTCCATCACTTGAGCATTCTCCAAACTGGCTTACTTCCGTACTTTCTGAGCTGATCTTTCACTGCGTCTCGAACGTCGCTGTCAAGCTCGTCCCAGAAGACTTTGTCTGAGTACTTTCCACGTTCAAGAGCTACCTTGTACAAGTCCTTGTGGGCCTGTACGAAGGGTTGATTCTCTAGCTCTTCTAACGTTATCTCGCTCATTACTTCTTCTTTCTTCTCTTCGGTGCAGGCATCTCGATCGGTGTCTGCGTCTCTGACTCAACAATTGGAGCATCGAGATCGGTGTCAGATACGAAGTTCTCAGCTGTAGGCTCTTCGATGGTCGGAGGAACGATCAGGCTCACGTCAGTATTTCCAGCGCCAGCGAGCATCACGTCTGCTAGATCGAAGTTGCTAGATTCGGCTTGCTGTGGTGCCTGGTAGGTCTCGACGGGCTGTTCGTAAGTCTGTTCGTAAGTCTGTTCCTGCGGCTGTTCCTGTTCCTGCATCTCTTCTGGAAGCGGCGCGAAGTCAACTTTCTGCGGTGCAGCTTGCTGTTGCTTCTGTGGAACTGGAATGTTGCTGTGAATCTCGACTGGATGAATCTCTGTCGGCGGAATCACGTCAGTGAGGATAGCGTTGAGCAGCTCTGGATTGTATACGCCAGCCTGAAGGTTCGGCTCACCAGCTCTTCTTGGAACTGGATTCGGGTTAGATCCTTCGATCTTGACTGGCTTCTTGAACGGCTTTGGCGCTGGCTTCGGCTCTGGACGACGTGGCAGATCCTCGTCTCTCTCGTTGAGCTCATCGTCTCTGTAACGGACTCTTTCAGGAGGACGACGGTAGTTCTGGCCATACCTATTGAGGTTTGCCATCCTGTCCTCGTAGTTTGTTCCGCCTTTGAGGCTGTCGATGTATCTAGCGAGAGAGTCTGCGATGCCCTCATCGATCTTCTTTAGACCCGCTAGACCGTAACGGATGAAGCAGGAGTCGATCTTCTTGTACAGACGCTGCTTGTAGAAGTCGACTTCGTCCATCACTTTCTCGTCTTCGCGGTCGAAGGTTCTCTCTTCAACTCTAGCTCTTCTTTGAGGAGGTCTTTCCTCATAGTTCTCTTCCACCTCGGGTTCGAAATCTTGTTCGACCTGCGGAGCTGGTCTTCTTTGACTCTGTAAGAAATCATGAAATCCCATATTAGTTGTTCCTCAATGTTGAGTGTTCTGTGTTATTTATATCGTCTTGTCGGACTCTTTGGCTGCCTTTGCAGCTTCACGTCTAGCTTTACGGCGTTTCCTTGCACGCTCACGGCGATATTCTTTCTTCTCTTCTGGCGACATTTTCTTGAGCTTGTTGTATTTTCCGCGAGGCACGATATTGCACGTCCAGTCCTTTTCGAGAAGAGTAGGATCTGGCGCAGCAGAACGGAACCAGATTCGGCCGCTATTCACAGCTGCCATCGTGGATCCCCATCGGACTATGCGGAACTTTTTCTTGACGAAGTTGAACTTCGCCTCCATCAAGTCTCCCTGAATCGAGAGCACCTTGTAGTCGTTGCCCTGATCGTCCTTGTACTCACCGCCCACCTTGAACTGGGGCACCTGTATCACTTCCTTCTCGAGATAAGATTCGTTCTTCATAATTCTCCACTAGTCTGTTTAGTTCGTCGAGCAAGATCTCCTTTCCGATGAACTCGTCAGACAAATGGATAGAAACGAAAGCGACAATCTCTTCGACTGTCTTGAACTTCTCGTCTTGGAACTTGTTGATGTTTTCAGTTACTTTTGTAGCGGTACCGAGCAAGTCCATCATGCGCTTGCACTCGGCCGGATTCTTGATCAACCTCATCACGTCTTTCTCGCGACGAGTCTTGGGAATGGCGTTAGTCCACGTATGCTTCTTTTTCATCAGAGTCACCCTGAAATTCGTTCATTGCGCACTCTAGAAGGTACTGGTATGACTCGTGATCTACAAACGAGAAGAACGGGAGCTTCTTGTGATTACTCTCGTTTACTGGGAACTTCAGCCACCATTTTCCCGTCCTAGGATCGTTGAACAGCTTTACGCCTGTGATGCGGAAGAGACCGCAGAGTGTAGCTTTGAATATCGCTACGCAGTTGTGTGAGCCGTCTTTGAGTTTTACCATATCTAGTGTGTCGACTGTCATCTTAGTCATGTTAGCTCTTTCCTTAAAGTTATGTTCTATTTATATCTTCTCGGACTCTAACATTATTTTTAATATAAGAAGTTCGAGACGATTTGTAAACCTATATTTTGGATAGTTTACGATTTTTTACATGAGATTCGTTGATTTTATTCATAGGATTCAGCCAGATTTTCTCTGAATCGGTGCCGAGCTTAAGGTCCAGCTCCTGGTACATGAGCTCTTCGTCATAGGAGATTCCGTACTTGATGTCGTCCATGAGCATATCGAAAGTAGCGTAGTTCTTCACTCGGTTCTTCGAGCTCTGCTCACGATTAGGCTTGACCTTGAAGATTCCTCTAGCGTCTGTCTTCTTGATCTCTTCGATCTGCTCTGGCGTCAGAGACTTCACAGGAATCAGATCACGGCTTCTCAGCACTACGACGTACACGTTAGCGAGTGTCTTAGTCGAGTGAATGAGCTTAGCGTGATTTTTCTTCTCTTCCTCTGTGTCGTCGGCGAACTGCTCGATCGGGCCGATCTTCTTTCCGTAGATCGCAGTAGCTTGTCTAGCGATCTTCGTCCAGAAAGCGCCGTGTCCAGCTCTATATCTTCTCGTGTCTGGATTCACCATGTTGTTGTACAGATGGATCATCTCGTGAAGAATAGTGTTAGCGAGCGGTTTCTTGTTGTCGAAGAGATAGCGGTTGACATAGATGTACTTCTTGCCGTTGTCGTAGAGCGAAAGCCCGCTAACGGAGTCGAAGTCTTCTTGGCCGAAATACTCAACAGCTTCTGATTTGTCACATGTTATGACGCATTTTCCGAGCTTACAACCCAATTCTCCAAGGAAAAAGTCCTTGTCGAAAAATGCATAAATCTTCTTTGCGTCAGCTAGTGAGTATTTCATCGGCTACCTCTCGTGTTAGAATCCTATGTCATCATCTCCTTCTAGATCCTCATCCTTGTCTTCCGGAGCAGCCTCATCCTTAGCAGCCTTAGCAGCGTCGATGATAGCTTCGCACTCCTGATTGATGTACTGCTGATTCTTGATGATGTCAGAGTCAGACATGTGAAGGATCGTCTCGTAGAGATACTGCTTGGAGATCAACGGCTTAGCCTCTTCAGAGTCAGCTTTAGCGTTTGCGAGGCTCGGTAGCATCTGCTGGAGCTGGCTTATGATTCCGCCCATCTTCTCCCATACTGCTAGCTGTCTGATCTTCTCGAAGCTGTTTGCGCCGTTCAGGTTGATGTTGTATAGTGCTGGATCAAGATACTTTTTCTTGAATCCGACAAGCTTCAAATGGACTAGGAACGTGTGCTTGATGATCTGGTCGCAGTATCTCTGTGCTAGATCACGGCACATCTCCTGGAAAGCGATCTCGTTGACTTCCTGTTCTGGAGAAACGCTGTAGTTCGTTCCGCCTCCTTCTCCATTAGCCCATCTCTGAGCTGGGAATAGAATAGCGTCCATCACTTGCTGCTGGAACATTCTGACGTCGTCCATCTGGCCGTTGAACTCAGTAGAAGACTTGATCGGCTCGACGGTAGTGCCATAGCCCTGGTCAGTCTTGCCTACGAAGATGTCTTCTGTGAACGACTGGACGTTCTTAGAGCACTCGATCATGCCCGTCACTGGGTTGATCGTCATAGTCTTGCGGTACTTGTTCTTGATGTCGTTGATCATCGCATTAGCCGCAGCGTCGTTCTTACGGCCGATGAAGATGTTCCAGAGTCTTCTCTCTGGAGCACGGTTGATTCGAGTGACCGTCAAAGCGTCCTCGATAGCTCTCAGCTGATTCAATGGACGGATAGCAGCGTCCAAGTGACCACGAACGTCGTTTCTGTTAGAGCCCCACATGCCGTAGTCGGAGTAAGAGATCTGGTCAAGCGTGAACTTCTTGATCTCGCCAGTCGACTGTAGATCGATCATTCTCGGATCCTGGATGTAGCCGACAGCCTTGCCCTCTTCATAGATGACAAGTGAGCAATATGGCGGAAGGACCTTGAGACCTACGAGCTTGGTTCCGTCGTCAGAAGCGCAGTTCTCTACGAACTGTTCTCCATCCACGAGCCATCTTCTGACCATGTTCTTGATCTTGCTGCTTCCGCCGAAGACACAGTTGATCACGTAGTCGAACTCTTTCTTGAGAGACTTGTACTCAGTCGCGTTGAACTGGTCAGCGAAAGCCTTAGTGATGTTGAATGAAGCGATCTCGTTCTCTGCGTTCGGCTTGCACATCTCGTTGATCATGACCATGATGGCCTTCTTGATGAGCGGGTAGTTGAACATGCTGCGGTAGAAAGCGATTCTCTGTTTCTTAGTCTCGAAGACAGCATCGAACAGGATAGACTGTTGGTCTGGGTTGACAGCATCGCCGTTCTTAGATCCCCAACCGCCAGCGGCAGCGCTCCAGTTCGTCTGGTCTTCATCAAGACCGATCGAGTTGTTCTTAGCTTCAAGTTCACGAAGAGTCTGTGCGTCCTCCTCGTTCTTCAAGAAATTGTTGCTTAGAAAGTTTAGAAAGTTCAGATTCATAGGTATTTCCTTATGAGTTATTTATAGACTGCTATTGCTTCTTTACGAGTCCGAAGATCTCGTTCTCTGTGATAGCCCGGAATGTGAATCCACGCTTAGCTGCCCATACTTTCGCAGCCTCCCACTTCTCAGCGTTTCTCCGTATCACCTGGCACTTCTCCTGCCATTTCGCTAAAGCTCGCTGTGTCTTTCTCTTCGGAGCTGGAGGATAGATCACGTTGCCGTTAGCGTCGAGCTTCTCTGCCTGATTGTCTGGCTTCACTTCGATCGCGTACTTCCGTATCTTTCCAGACTTGTCCCTCAGGATGATGAGAAAGTCTAAGATGTATTTGTGGCTGCGATTGTCGATCTGGGAGTAGTAAGGAATCTCTACGACTTCTGAGCCCCAAGACAGAATGTCCAGCTCCATGTCGCAGAAGTTGCACATGATCTGCTCCCATGAGCTTCTGTACGTGATCGGAAGCGTCTTGTCAGGGTATAGTTTTCCATTGAAGTTCAGACACTTCTCTGGATGCTTAGGAACGAAGGTTCCCTGATAGTAGTTTTTCGCAAATACTGACATAAAGTATTTACACGAAAAAAGACTGGATCCTTGTGAGATCCAGTCTCTTTGGCATGCAGGAGACTCTTTACTTGACTTTCTTGTAAGTCGGCTTCTTGACGGTAGCTGTGAAGACAGTCTTAGTCGTTGACCACGGCCGTTCGTATCTCAGCTCACGGCACTTCTTTCGCCAGCTTCCAGTCTTTACGAGCCACTTTCCAATATCTTTATTCATCTGCTTTGCGACGTCATCTAGCGTAAGTCTGTTTAGCCTCTCCGTAGCGACTCTGTCGGCCAAAGCTTCGTCAAATTCGATGTAGATGTCTGTATTCATTGTATCTCCTTTTAGTGGAAAATTGCAAAGAAAAATAAAAGTGCAATAGAGACTGCAACTGTTGTCCAGAATAGAGCGTTTTTCTGATTTCGTCTGTGAACCCTCAATATCTCTTCGGCTATCTCCATAGCGGAGCAGTCCTCTCTGTTCAGAGCGAATATGTCATGATAACGCAAAGCAAGACTCTCGTCTTCATTGAGTTCTATTAGCGCATTCTTCACTGCTATAAGCGTCGTCATTGTATCTCCTTTTAAGCTTTACTCTAGTCTTCTTCCTCATCCACTTCGGGCGTATCGTTTCTCTGCGGCAGTGGAAGATCTTCCTTCACTTTAGCCAGTTCGAGTGCCTTGTACTGGTCGGGATAGCGTGTAAAATAGCGTCTAAGCTCTTCGATCGTGAACTTCTTTCGTCTCTTCAGGTACATAATGACGTCGTTGATGTCATTGATGTCTGTCGGAAGATTGTAGTCGAAGATGAACGAGCTCCACATGAAGACCGGTCGTCCCTGATTGACTCTCTTCCAAGCGTTCTTTCGGCCGCCCTTGTCGTTGTCGAAGATGAACCAGCAGTTCAAGTTCTTTAGCTTGTCGTCGATCTCGCCAGAGGATCCAGCGCCGACTGTCGCCGTAGAGTTCTCGACGAACATGCTGTTGATAGGGCCCTCTAGAACTGCGATGGGCTTCTCTTTGTCCACGAAGTCCCAGTTGTAGAGTGCAGTGCTTCCGACTCTAGACAGGTACTTGACGTCGTTGTCCTTGTCCAAGGTGCGTCCCTGAAAGAATTCGATCTTGCCGTCCTTGTCATAGAACGGAATGATCACTCGTCCACGATACTTGTCTTCGTCGCAGTAGTAGAAGCGCTTCCAAACCTCTTCGGGAATCAAGCGGCTCTTGCAGAAGTGAATAGCAGCCAACTGGTACTTGCCGGGCTTGTCGATCTTCTTGAAGAATCGTGTCGCCTTGCGGTCCTTCTCGATCGCTCTCTGCAGGTCCTGTTTCTCTTTGATCAGGTCATCTGCTCTCTTGCGTTCGATAATAGCCTTCAGCGCATCGACTTCCTTCTTGTCTTTCTTTCCGTAAGACTTCAGCTCTTCGACATACTGGTCGTAGAGGCTCGAGTTGACTTCCTTCAGCCACTTAGTAGCGAGAATTCCGTGATCAGCGCAACGACAAGAGGCTCTCCAGCACGTATAGCACCAACGATAGGTGTTTGTGAGCCATAGAGTGCCCTTTAAGTCCTTGTCTCCGCAGAACGGACAGTTCACCTTGATCTCACGTCCACGGCCCTTGTGACGGACCATATCGACAGCACGACGGATGTACTTCTCGAGGACAAAAGTCTTTGTCTGGTCATCAACTTCAAACATTAGAATTCACCGAGCTTTCTGCAATCCGGTCCAATTTCACCAGCAATATAGTTATTTGTGTGAACGAAGTAATTGGTCTTTCCATCGTTCTCGTGCCAAGCGACGATGACCTGAACGAGACCTCTGTTCGTCAACTCGACCAAAGAGATTGCAGCATTGTACTTTCGTTTGTCCATCTCTTTTCTCAGCTTCTTGCACTGAGCAGTGTAGTACTTGATGACGTTATCGCGAGTGACCTTCTTGTACTTGTAATACTTCGCAGAGATGAGATCGAAGAGTACTGGTACGAACTCATCTTCTTGCAGCTCTTTGTCAGTCTTGTAGTTAGGGTTTTTCTTCTTAGCCATTATGCTTCCTTCGGCACGTGTGCCAAAACGTTCTTTTCGACTTGAGCGCAGATCGTCTTCGCTTCATCTAGATTCTTGCACGGGATGACGCCTACGTTGCTCTGTGCGGTGAACACGTTCATCTTCTCCAGAATCTCCTTGCAGTCGATTACGGCAGTGCAGGAACGGAGAGTGATGTAGTTGGACTTCGGATGATAGAGGAGGAAGTAGTTTACACCCTCCAAGTCCATCTGCTTGCTGATCTCTGCCTGATATTCGTTCGCAGTGATCATTCGGCCGTTGTAGCCGAGCTTGAGCTGTGCGAGAGACTCGTAATAGAGCTTCCAGTCACGAACGTGTTCCGAGAGGATGTCCTTCTCGGCTTGAGTCAGAGCGAGCTTTCCACCAGCAGACCAGCGCTTGATGAATGTATACGGATTGTCGGACTTCCAGAACAGAGTGTTGAAGTGGAACGAGCGAGGATCCTTCAACTTCCAGAGTTCGAAGTCATCCGCGAGAAGAGTAACGTCCCAGTAGCGTTCGAGATCGGCCATGAAGCGCTTGTAGTACATGTAGACCATCATAGCGCCAGAGTAGTCCTGATTGACGTGATAGGCCTTGTTGCCAAGAGTCTTCCACCAGTTCGCGTTCTCGTGATGGTCGAAGATTACGACGGGCTTCTTGAAATTCTTGACGAAGTCGCGGCTCTGTGTCGGAGCGATGTTCGTGAAGATTACGACGTCGATCTTGTCGGCCTCTTCGATCATGGTCTTAGTCATTTCATCGGGACGGCGATACGACATGAAGTAAGTTTTGCAGTTCTTGTAATAAGCTTTGAGAATTACAGACGAGATTGCGCCATTGACGCTCCAAGATGTGAAATTGAGAATTCTCAAGTTACGGTCTTTAAGATCCATTTTGACCTCTTTGTTTGTAGTACATTCCTAAATATACGATTTTCGATTGATTCTGTAAACCCTTTTAAAGAGAAAGGCGCAGAAATTTGACTTCCTGCGCCTTGTTCGTAACCTTGTGGACCCTCTAAGATAGGAGTAAAAGAGTAAAAGAGTTGTGAGGGTTCAACCGGTTCTGTAAAGATTGTTTTACTTAAGGCTGTCCAAGAAGTCGTCAATTCCTTCGGAAGACGGCTTCTCCGCATACGGTTCTGCTTCGCTCTGGACAGATTCGTTCAAGGCAGCAGTGTTGCCACTGTCGATGCCCGGAATGATCGGTTCATAGGTCGGCTTGCCTTCTGCGTCGACGCCACGCTTGAACAACTTCTCGCCGTCAACGAACTTCTCGTAGATTCCGAGAACACCCTCAAATGTTTCGTTGCTGGTGTCCTTCTCGCACGGCTTAAGTTCGAAGAGCCCATCGTCAATGGCCTGGATCTCTTCCTCGGTGAGAGGATTGTTGTTCTTGTCAGAGATCGGCTTCTGGTCGCCGAAGTAAGAATCCTTCGGGTTCGGGCCGTACTGACTATCCTTGGCCTTGAAGATCAGGTTTGCGCCCTTGTAGTAGTCGAAGACGTTGACGCCAGGAATGAAGCCCTTGTCTGCGTCGTTCTTGTCGGCCATCTTCTCAAGGATCTTCTCCATGATCTGGATGCCGTACTTGAAGCGGTAGACCTTGCCTTCAGTAGTCGGATCGGCGTTATTTCTCACCACGAGGACGTTGGAAACGAACTGGCGCTTTGCCTTCTTCTTGGAGATGTCCTTTGCCTTCTCTTTCGGGAATGCGTCGAACACTGCCTTGTTCCAATCGCAGATAGGACACTTGTGACCGGCCTTGCGGAGACAGTCAACCACGTGCCACTTGCCATCGGTTCCCTTGAAGGAGTGCGTGCGGTTCTCGATGAACGGAGAAGCTTCAGTCTTCGGCTGCGGGAGCAGACGGAGGACGACTTCACATTCGCCGTTAATCATCTTCGGGACAAATTCGTTTTCAATCGAAAAAGAGCTACCACTCTTCTTGGCAGCCACGTTCTTGATCTGGTCGAAATAGTTGTCGAAATTGCGTTCAATCATTGTTTTACCTTTATTGTACCTTTATCGTTCTTTATTGTTCTTACCGTCTCTACTGAGTGTATCTCAGCTGGACATGTTATATATAGGAAAAAATTTCACTTCAAAATTTCGTCTCACGCTCTCTTGTGATACCATACGTTGCTTAGATCGAAGCCGTCTTTTATGAGCCACTCTACCATCTTCAGGAAGCGCTTATACTCTTCGTCGATCTCCTTCATGTCAGTACGGATGCCGAAGCCGTCGTTTATCTTCCATAGATGCAGATACAGATGAAGGCCGATCTTGCCGTCGCAGAGCAGATCATAGAGCACGTTCGTCTGGTCTCTTCGAGGATTCAGGACGCTAACGTTCGTCTCTGCTGCAGCTTTCAACACGCCGAGTTGATCTTTGAGATTCTCTGGCTTGTATAGCTCGATACCTTCCAGCTTTCCTATCGCTTTCAGATCGACAGCGTTATACACGACTTTCTTCTTCTCCGGATCCCTTTTCGTAGCCCTCATGTAGATCGAGCCGTCTTTCTTGCGCTTGAAGAACTTTCCGTGGAACTTTCTGATATACTCTCCTACGATATAGACTTTCAGCGTCTTCATGTTCAGCAATCCGCACTCTAGCGAGTTAGCGAGATTGATGCATCGATCACGGCCGATCTGGTCTATGACTGGCTGCTTTCCATAGGCTACAGCAGCCTCCATCTCTTCCTGGGCTACAGTCCATGCTGCTTCGCTGAACACGTTGCCGAGACTTAGAGACTTGCTAGTCTTCTTGATCTCTTTGTTGAAGAGATAGAGAATTGAGTATACGTCGCTTGCGTTCATATCACTTGATCAGGAATTTGCTAGTTCTCTCTGGGGACATGCGGTTCTTCTTCTGGAGTTCCAGATATAGCGCGTCGTAGAGGTTAGTCTGGAGCAGCGTAAGTAGCTGTTGCTCGTCAAAGAAGTCTTCGATCAGGTACTTGCACATGTCGATCACGCTCACGCCGTGCTTACGATGGATATACTCCAGAGTGCTGTTGAACATGATGAACGAGTTCAAGTCCTTCTTTTCGATGATGGGAATGAGACACTTGGGCAGACGAGATTCCTCGTCTAAGTCGTACATGTCATATCCCTGCCGTTTCATTAGATCGAAAAACTCGGTCTTAGCGGTATCTCTCTCCAGAGCTTCTATTCTGTCATCACTGTTTACCATCTTGTTCTCCTTATAGGATCGAGTTTATCTTGTCTAGATCCACTTTCGCAGAAGCGACATAAGCGTTGTCTGCGACATCAGTGTTCGTCTTGTCTTCGACTACGGCTGGCTTCTCTTCTGCTATCTGAGCGACTGGAGTGGGCGTAGGCAGAGCAGCTGGCGCAGTGTTTGTCAGCTGTGGTGTTCTTGCGCTTGGTGCAGAGTTCAAGTCGTAGATCTGCTGTTTGTCGATGCATACGCCTATCATCACTTCCGTGTTCTTGTTGTTCTTCAATCTCGTCTTAGCGACCTTTAGCTTGTACATGCCGTTCTCGAGCATCGTCTGATCCTGAGTCGT